>Ga0209163_1000535_pt1 | contig 67092 bp, 63 predicted proteins | sample MTBAKSrepl2MetaG_FD_187457 | JGI IMG/M metagenome (GOLD analysis project Ga0209163, IMG submission 187457) | Enrichment culture microbial communities om Arthur Kill intertidal strait, New Jersey, USA, that are MTBE-degrading - MTBE-AKS2 (Arthur... | ecosystem: Environmental > Aquatic > Marine >...
AATCCTGAACGGCTTTTCTGCGCTGATTGAAAAAGTGGACTCAGAGGCTTTTAAGAAAACCCTCGATGACTTTATCACCGACCTGCATGAACAGGAGGAAAACTGACTCACCAATTGACATAAAGCAATTGGTTGGTGTATTATACCCACTATGAAAGCGAAGCTTGTCTTTCACACGAAGACGGTCAAGGGCGACGAAATCGTGGAGGTCAAGATTTGCAAACGCCAAAGTCGCTTGACCGACCTCATGGCGTTAAATTCTCCATCGTTTACATCAAAGGGGGGAAAAGAATTCTTGGTTATGACAACGCAGAGCAGAAGGGGTACCACAGACATTTCCTTGGCGTAGAGGAGCCCTATGAATTTATAGACATTTGGAATTTGATCGAGGATTTTAAGAACGACCTCGAAAGAATACGGGGGAAAACGTGGGATGAAAGTTAAGAAAATTTTTGTGGGAGTAAAGCCTCTAGACGACACCCTGAAAGAGGCGGGGGAGACTTTCGAGTATCTTGCGAAGGGAAAGAGTGTCAAACACAAACGTGGGATCTATTTCGCGAGCCTCAAGGAGATGAGGCGAGTTCTGACAGAAAGGCGATTGGATATCCTTAAGACGATTAGGGACCGAAAACCCTCTTCCGTATACGAATTGGCGAAGATGCTCGATCGTGACTTGAAAAACGTGCTGCAGGATCTTTCCTACCTTGAGGAACTGGGCATCGTGGCCGTGACCGAAACAGGCGTGAAAAAGGTTCCTCATTTCGATTACGATAGGATTTCGATAGAGGTGGCGGTCTGAAGCCTGATAGACGGTATGGACGCAGGTCGGGCGATATACGGCATTGACTTCAGCGGCGCTGGCGTCTGGCGGGGTCGGGCCACGGTAGTAGATTCAAAGGATTCGGGAAAACCTCAAAAGGCAGCCCTAAATGGGGCCTATAAGTGCTTTTTTGACCCGGAAATGGGCCTTATAGAAACGGGACCGAGCTGATAAGAATGGACATAGAAGAAAGCTCACTGAATTCAGGGATGCCGGTGATTGGGGACAGTACCATAACCCGAAGGATCTGGCTATATCCCTTTCCCTGGAGGCGGCCGAGGTGCTGGAGATATTTCAGTGTGCAATGGGCGCGATCTAAGGATTTTAAGTTTCCAGGATTCCGAGGAAGTGGATGATGGGCGTAAGATTCGCCCCCGAGATCGAACGACGGACTCGTCTTGAAAGACGTATTGAATTGGTGTACATTATTCATGAGTTATGAGAAGAGCACACGGGAGTCTGACCTATGACAAACTTGACTGTGCAAGTGCCAGATCGGCTGGCAAAGGAACTAAACAAGGCTGGCCAGGAATTTATCGCAGAAATGCTTGAGCTCGGTCTTCGAACCCGCAAAATCGAACAGGCGCTGGAGCAATACGCGCGCGGGGAGATGACCCTTGGCGCGGCCGCTCATATGGCTGGCATTATGGAGGGCGAGATGGCTCGCCAAGCATACGCCCGCGGCCTAGAACCCCGGCTCACTAAAGAGACACTGGCAGAGGAGCTAGCCTAGTGGGACAGTGGGACGCCCCTGAAATTGTGAAATTCATTACCTTTGCCCTGCTCTCGACGTTCAGCGAAAGCAAATCAAATTCAGAGTTGCTCGTTCCGGCCGCGATTGTCCTGGGAGAGAGGGACATTCCTAAATTTTTAGGTTTCCTTATCTTTTCACCTTATCATGTGGGAAAATGAGTCATGTGTCGGGAATGGGGCGCTGTAAGGTTTTCAAGTTGCGCCCGTTTCACTTGAAAAGCTCAACTGATTGTGGGAAAATCAGTGACAAAAAATTTGCTCGATCGAGACAATTTGACTGCTTAAGAGGTTCATCTCAAAATGATGTCGAACGAAGATAAGAGAATCTTAAAGGATTTCAGCCACGAGATTCGCAAGAGATTTTCCGATGCCAGGATTTGGGCATTCGGTTCACGTTCGCGTGGGGATGCTGACTCGGATTCCGACTTCGATATCTGTGTTGTCCTCGACCATGTCGATAGAGAGGTCGATGCCTGGATTCGGCGCGTTGCTTGGGAAGTAGGATTTTCCAACGAGCGACTTATCACCACAATCGTTCTTGACTCCGAGCAGTTCGAGAGGGGCCCAATGTCCGAGAGTACTCTTGTCGAAAACATCCTTCAGGATGGAGTCTTGGCATGATAACGGACAATGTGAGTGCCCTGATTTCATACCGCCTCGACCAGGCTGACGAACCGCTCGCTGCGGGTCGAGTCTTGCTGGAACAGTGCCTATTCAGAGCCTCTGTTAACAGATCTTATTATGCGATGTTCTATTCCGTTCCGGCCCTCCTAGCCGCTCGGAAAGAAGAAACGTCCAAACACGGCCGTGCCATTGCTCTCTTTGATAGAGAATTCGTCAAGACAGGGGCGGTTGCGAAAGAATTCTCCCGGTGGCTGCATGAAGCTTTCGATTTGCGGCAGCGATCTGACTATTCGCCTCAGTTCCAGGCAACAGAAGAAGACGCCGAACAGATTCTGAGTCACGCAGTCTCGTTTGTTAACGAAATCAAGTCAAAGCTTGCCGCCATGTCGTCGAGTTAAGGGCAAAAAGCCATGACGTCCGCAGATTACGCTGATTAAGCAGATTAGTCAGGACATGAGATCGTTCAAATCGTTATGCCGGCATAGAGCGGGGAGCAAAGAGCAAGGAGCAGAAGCCAGTCGCCTTTCCATCCTCCGTAGCAGAGCTACTGCGGAGGACGGGCGCCCATTCGATGGACTCAGGACTTCGGCGGGCATCCTCCTACGCTGAAGCTCCCTCCTTCGCTTTAACAAGCTACGGTGGACAGGCCGGAGGACAGGGGGAGGGCAGCGTAGGCGCAACCAGGACAACTAATATCCGCAGATTGCGCCGATTAAGCAGCTTACTCCGCTCAAAGGAAGCAACGACCAGATGGCTTTGTGCGAAAGCCGGGGGGCGGGCATAAATAAGTAACTTGCCAAGGATAGTGTTTTCGGGCAAATGCGATGCCGCGATTAGCTCGATTAGACGCACCTTGGGTGCTCCACTAAATCATGCTTCTTTGAACTGTCCAGATGTGTGCGCATTTCACGGCCCACGGCCGGTCAATCGGTAATGCGAGGCGAGAAGGTGGCGGCGGGAGTATCCGATCTCCGGGAGAGAAGGAATAGGTCGATGAATTCTGGCATCGGTCAAAAGAGCAGATACTCTTCCACTCCGAGCCGGGAAGCGGCATATAGAGCAATGGTCAGACTGAGCCAATTCGGCTGATGAGCATCGGAGCCCAAAACGAACCGGAATTTCTTTTTGAACGGCCTATAGAATGTTTCCCAATCAGAGCGCCATATGTAGCGGTTGTTGATCTCAATCAGACACTCAGTGGGTACCCGGTTCAGGTCGGTGCCAAGTGCATTCGGATGAGCGATGATGACCGGACGATTTGCTGCAAGCAGGTTCTCCAGAGCGCGATAGTCATCGTCCTGGTCCCGGCAATGGTAGATGAAGTAATCGACATCGTAGCGTGCAGCCTCATTGGCCCAGGCATGCCCGTCGATTTCAAGACCGAGCTTCAGCCCGGCTTTCCTGACCTCATTCGAATAGCCCCGAAATTGGCCGTTTGCCAGATTCTCGAAATGATCGCTGATCCCAACGATCCGGGCATGTTTTACGGCGGCCACCAGAGCAATCGTCTGCTCCGGCACGACCGCGCTGTCGGATGTTGAGTACGTGGTGTGAATATGCAGGTCCTGTTTTAACATCGATACCCCCACAGTGAACGTATATAATCTATACCATTCCACGAGATCTGCAAGTGTATTGGATCGGCGATATTAACCGTCTCGAAATAGTATTGACATTTCGTTTTTGTCGCCATCCCACCTCCCTGTAGGAGCGACCTCCCGGTCGCGATCCTGTCGCAAGCAGGAGCTTGCTCCTACAAGAGCTGCGAGGCAATGAATGTCAATACTATTATGAGACCGCTTCAGAGCGGGTCGGACCAAATCAAGGGCTTGAACCCAAGTGAGAAGTGGTAAAATTTGGCCCCGAGAACGGTCTTAGAGATGCATTTTCAGCATCGAAATGAGCCTTCTAAGGAATACGGGAAGAAGCATGACATGGCGCCCCGGGGACAGCATCAAGTCACATGAAATCCTTGGCCCTGGCGCTCCCTTCGCATATTTTTAGCACGATGTTAATTCACATCATGTCAATGGATGGAGCTCACTGTGGAAAATCTTTTGCCTTGGGAACCTTGAATCCCTAACAGCGTGCCGGTCCGCCGGTGCGCAGGAGGAAAAAATGAGCGCTTTTTTCACTCCTGTAACGGAAGAAATCTTTCAGGTGGGCGGCGGATCTCTCACCTCTCCCGAGGACGCCGCCATATACCTCGTCAGGTTCGAAGGTCATGGCGCACTAGTGGATGCGGGCTGCGGCCGGGATACAGACAGGCTGTTCAAGAACCTCGCAGCCTGCGGGGTCCGGCCGCAGGACATAGAATACCTTCTCCTCACCCATTGCCACTATGACCACACGGGCGGAGCCCGGCAAGTCAAAGACAAGACAGGTTGCAGGATCGTGGCCCATGAATTAGACGCCCGCTTTCTCGAACAAGGGGACAGCCGCGTCACTGCGGCCGAGTGGTACGGCGCCGTATTCAAACCTCTTCGTGTGGATGTGAAGCTGGCGGACCAAAGAAGCCAGATCGCACTCGGACCGAGGACCATCGAGGCTTTGCACGTCCCCGGTCACTCACCGGGCTCTTTGGTTTACGTGACGGAATCCGAAGGGCTAAAGGTTCTCTTCGGCCAGGACGTGCACGGTCCCCTTGACGCCTCACTCCTCTCGGACAGGGATGCCTACCTGGAGTCACTCAGATTTCTTCTGACCCTCGGGGCCGACATCCTTTGCGAAGGCCACTATGGTGTTTTGAGAGGCAGAGAAGAGGTGAGTCAATTCATCGGGTCGTTTCTCTGAGAGCCGTTGGTCGGTTTCGAACGCTGTTGATGGGGGGGGGGATGAGGGACGTTATGTTGCTAGTCTGATTATGTTGTGTGATCAGGGAGAGGGGATGGGAGATGGTAGCCCGCCAACTCCGCCCTAAGGATTGATAAATCCGTACCGCGCCTGACCGCGCCCATGAGCCAGGCATTCTCTTTCTTTGGGTATGAAACAAGGCGGATCTGAACGTAAGGGTTGACCCCGCTGCTTGCCGCCCGGCGGAGGCGGACAGCCGGCGGCGTGGGTCGGCCTGGAAAAGCACAAAAGCAAGGTGCGCCCGAGCTTCGGCCGGCAAGATGTATGGAGAAGGACCGGGTGTCGGGAGCCTCTCCCGGCCTCGCAATTTTCCCTACTTGTGTGGTTTCACAGCCGTCAGCCTGATCCAGCCGTGCATAGGTCTCTTGGCTGCAATCTGGTAGCCCAGAGACTCAACGAGCCGGGACACATCTTCGCTGATCTGTCCCTCCTTGACCTCCAAGCTCATTTCGGGCTCACCGAGGATCTCCACGATCTTTCTTGTGTAGGCGACGACGAATTCCCCGTTTTCGATCTCCCTAAGTTTGAGTTCCACAGATTCCATGATTCCATTCTCCAGGTTTCCGTTCTTTGATGCAAGTGACCCTGATGAGGTCGGTGTGTTAAGGACCCGCTTCAGGTGTGCTTAAATATAGGGGAATCTGGTCCTGGGTGTCAAGCATGATGCCACTTTACCATGCTTCTGTTCCCCTCTCCCTGTCGAAGATCCCGGTCACGGGAGTGGGAGAGGTTTGAACAACCCACAACAGTGAGTCCGAGATCCCGCCTTGGGCTGTCCCGGTCCGGTGTGTGTTGCATCCGTGCCTTGGTGGCTCGGCCGGATCCGGCATCTGGAATCCAGTGTCCAGCATCCGGGATCGCGTGACCGTTCCGCCTGCGGTTACTTCCAGGTGATTTGGGGCGCCTTGCGCTCGGGCAGTCGCGTGTACTTCCGCTTCGGATAACCGACCATCATGGGATAGTGATACGGATGCCCGTCCGGGAGCCCCACCGACGCCCTGACCGCTGCGGAGCCCAGCAGCGCCCCTTCGACCAGGCCGGCCCAGCAGGTCCCCAGCCCGAGTTTCGGAGCGGCCAGATCCAGGTAGGAAAGTGCCAGGGCCACGTCGACCATGCCGGTGCCCGCCTCCTTGGGCGCGGATGCCACGATGAGTACCGGGGCATTCCATGTCACGGAATTGTATCCCATGTCCCATGCCGCGATGATCCGTGGAAAGTAGGGCGGCACCGATTGGGGGGCACTGGCCATGACCTTGCGCATCCATTCCAGGGTGTGTGCCGCGATCTCCCTGATCCTCTCCTCATCGGTGAACACCATCCATTCCACGATTTCGCGATTCCCTCCGGTCGGGGCGTAGCGGGCGATCTCGATGAGCCGCCGGAGCTTGTCCTTTTCCAAGGGCTGCTTCTTGAAGAAGCGTATGGAGCGGCGGGAGCGGAGGAACTGCACAGCCTGTTCTTCGCTGATCTCGAGGTCCTTGTCGATCAACGGGCTTTTCTCGATGGGCACCCCGGCATGGGAGAGGGCGCCGTGCGGACAGACGGCGACGCAGTGGCCGCAGTGGTTGCAGACGCCTTCTCCGCCCGGGACCATTTCCGGGAATCCGTCTCCTTCCTTGAGCTTGATGATGGCCATGGGGCACTCGCTCGCGCAGATGCCGTCCTTCTTGCACTTGTTTTCGTCGATGATCAGAAGTCCCATTCGTTTTTCCACCCTCTTTGTTTTCTCATTGATTGGACCGGAGAACAGGTTATATGTGAGAAATCGAAAAAGGTAAAGGGCGCAGAACTCGATTCTGATCTGAGATCACGAATTGTGATCTCGAAGGGAAACGGAGGCCTCCTTTTGTCTTCCTCTGCGATAATAGCATTTGACAATGGATCCAGTTTGGTATACCGGTGGTACATCAAGGGTGCACAATGCAGAAATCAAACGCCTATCAGTCGTTAAAAAACCGGATTTTCAAAGAAAACTTGGCACCGGGCACATGGCTCGTCGAAAGGGACATTAGCGAGACGTACAAGATCAGCCGAACTCCGGTGAGAGAGATCCTTCGAACTCTCGCTGCGGACGGGCTTGTCTCGCTCGAGCCCTCGAAGGGATATATGGTCAGGAAACTCAGCCTGGAAGAAATCGTCGATATTTTCCAGGCGAGAGAAGCGGTCGAGGCTGCGGCCGCCAAGCTTTCCTGCATTAAGGGCGATGATAATTTCCTTAAGCGCATCGAGGATTTAACACATCAGCTTGAAGACCTGGACATCTCAGAGGACGGAACATCCGGCGTAATCCTGGGAAGCCGACTGCACAGCGAGATCGCCGCCGCCGCCAAGAATACGATTCTCACCGATTTCTACGGGAAATTGAGGAACCTGTCCGCCTTGGTCAGAAATATCACCAAAAAATCGGTGGAGATCGAGATCAATTCAAGGAAAGCACACCTGGCCATTGCAAGAGCCATTCAAAAAAGGGACGAAAGGGCAAGCGAAGAAGCAATGCGTGATCATCTGAGAATTACTTGCCGGCTTCTGGTGGATTCTTACCTGATCACGCACACGGGGCTTAGCGATAACGGACTGCTGCGGGCATCAGGAGCACCCTGAAGGTCCGATGCAAAGGGGGTTGCTGAATGCTCGCTGATTATGACCGGTTCCTGTGAAGGGAGGGTCCAAGAGCGTCTATCAGGCCGGCCGCCCGCACAATCGGTTTTGAACGATCTCGGGTGGCTCTTTTGCTAACCTCGAATCAAGAAGAAAGGGGGTGAGAGTAAAAGGACGCATCATCGTTGAGGTATGCGTAAACATGGCCGAAGTTTATCCCATAGCTTTCATTTAACGGAAAGGAGGTCCGAAAAATGAGAAATAAGGCCTGTTTTGCAATCTGCGTCTTGGTGACCATCATGTTCATGCCTCTCATGCTTGTCTTTGCACAAGAAGTCACTCTCACCTATTCAGACTGGCAACTCGCCCAGGATATCTGGGGACGGTCTCTTCAGGAAGCCATCAGCGAATTCGAACGAATGAATCCGGGCATAAAAGTCAATACCGAGCCCGTTGCTCTGGGCCAGAGGGATGTCAAATTCACTACGGCCATTCGGGGCGGAAAAGGACCGGATGTATTCGCTCTGGATGCGAACCCTGTCAAGCAGTATATCGAGAACAACTGGGTTAAAGATCTGACCCCTTTCATCGAGAAGGAAGGCGGTAAAGGGTGGCTGTCGGACTTCTATCCTGTCACGATGATGCCGGTAAGCGAAAAGGAGCGAGTGTTCGGAATCCCCAAGAATGTGGTCGCAATGGTACTGATCTACAATTCAGACCTTTTCCAGAAATCGGGCATCACGGCACCGCCGCGAACCTGGCAGGAATTTCGTGACATTTCAAAGAAAATGACGCTGTCAACCACTAAGGGAGGCCCGATAGATCAATGGGGCTCAACCTTGGTGCTGGCAAAGGCCTGTTTCGATCTCAGGTTTTCGGTTGTGTTGAGAGGCTTTGGAGGGGACTTCTTGACCCCGGATTGGAAGCACTCCGCGCTCGATACACCCCAGGCAAAAGAAGCTTTCAACTTTGTGGTCGACATGATTCTGGAAGACAAGTCGATGCCCCCGGGGGTTGCACAGGTGGACTGCAACGGCGCGCGAAGGCTGCTCGCACATAAGAAGGTAGGTATGATCTTCGGAACCATGTGGACCATCACCGAGGTCAGCGGAATGAACCCCGACCTGCACGGCTGGAAGGTGCTTGAGATGAGCCCCGTTCCCCAAAAGGAGGGGAGTTCAACCCCGATGCGATCCACTTTGTACCAGAAGTCGATTTTCATGAATCCCAACACCAAGCACCCTGATGCCGCCTGGAAATTGATCAAATTTCTTACCGACAAGAAGCAGATGGAGAAATGGTTCGTCGACAACAATATGCTCTCCTGCAGGAAAAGCGTGAATGAAGGGTTCGGGCCGATTCTTCAGAGCAAATACGCAGCCGTCGTCACTCAGGAAATCGAAAAGCACGCAGCGTTTCTTCCCCTGATACCCCAATGGCCCGAGTGCCTCGAGGCGTTTAGAACAAACCTGCAGGACGCCGTAGCCAAAACAAAGACCCCGGAGCAGGCCCTTCAGGACGCGCACAAGCAGATTGAGGCCATTCTCAGCCGATAGGACGGATCGCGGGAGGGTATGGGAGCTTTCCCTTGCCCTCCCACGGCAGAGTCTCCTGCTTTGCGCCCGAAAAAGGTTTCATGAAAAATGAAAATCCGAGAACATCAAAAGGGCTACCTTTTTATTCTCCCGGCGTTTCTGTTCCTTCTTGTCATTCTTGGTTTTCCGGCTGTGGCGGCTGTCTTGCAGAGCTTCAACGTCATGTGGGTCGCAAAGCCTTCGTTCACGGTGGCCAGCTATGTGCGACTTTTCCAGGACGGCGAATTCAAGACCTCGCTATTCAACACGGCAATCTTCGTATCTTCAACCGTCACTTTCCATCTTCTCATCGGTCTAAGTGTTGCGCTCCTCCTCAATGCGGAGATAAAGGCCAAGCGCTTTTTCAGGGTCATTGCCATATTGCCGTGGACCGTACCCGACGTCATCGGCGGCCTGATCTGGCGATTCATGTTCGACACCCTGCCGGGCATTGTCAACGCCCTCCTCCTCAAGACAGGACTGGTCCTGGAACCCATCGATTGGCTGGGAAATCCTAAACTGGCCCTGCCTTGTCTCATCTTTGCAGAAGCCTGGCGGGGGTATCCCTTTGTCATGCTGATCCTGCTGGCAGGACTTCAAGCCATTCCCAAGGAACTCTACGAGGCCTCGGAAATCGATGGAGCCTCAAAAATCAAGGGATTTTTCTTTATCACGGTGCCCAACCTGAAATACATGTTCGTCATCGCGGTCATCCTCGACCTCATATGGGAATGCCGGCTGTTTGGAATGGTGTACAGCATGACGGGCGGGGGGCCCGGCTACTCGAGCCAGGTCCTGTCTGTGCTCACCTACAAGCACTATTTCGTGTTTTTCAACACCTCCTATGCCGGATCCATTGCCGTGGTTCTGGCCGGGATCATGCTGGTGATCAGTATCCCATACCTCAAAATGACGATGAGACGGGAACTGTAAGACATGATCAAACAAAGATATGCCCATTGGGTGATTATCTACGTTGCCCTGGCCGTCATGGCGGTCTACAATCTCCTCCCCTTCTTCTGGATGGCGACCTCTTCGCTCAAAACCGACTATGAAGTCATCGACTATCCGGCCACCATCTTACCGAGAGAAGTCACCTTCGGCGCCTATGAGAGAATGTGGACCCAGGAGCACTTCATGGTGTATTTCAAAAACAGCCTCATTGTGTCGCTGACGACTGCGGCGTTTTCATCGCTTGTGGGCGGGTTCGCGGCATACGGCTTTTCGCGCTTCTTCTTCCGTGGCAGAAGCGTGCTCATGACGATCTTCCTGGCCTCCCAAATGATTCCGGGCGTGCTCCTCGTCGGTCCCTATTTCAAGATGTTGAGCTATGTCGACCTGTACGACACGCTTCTTGGTTTGATTTTGTCCCAGACAACCATCACACTCCCGTTCAGTATCTGGATGCTCAAGGGATATATAGACACGGTCCCCGTGGAAATCGATCAGGCCGCCATGGTTGACGGCGCGTCCCGGTTTCGAATTTTTCTCCTGGTGGTCTTGCCCAACATCATGCCCGGCATGGTTGCGACCATCATTTTCGCATTCCTCTTGTCCTGGGGTGATCTGCTTTGGGCTCTGTGTTTGATCAGTGACAAAGCCAGGCAAACCATGACGCTCGGCATCACCCAGCTCGTCGGTCAATTCAGGGTACAGTGGTCGGAAATCATGGCCGCGACCGTGATAGCAACCCTTGTTCCTGCAACGCTGTACCTTTTGCTCCAGAACTTTCTCGTGAAGGGCTTCACGGAAGGTGCCGTAAAGCAGTGAGCCCGGCGGTCTCCGTTTGACAGTCTTGATCAAGGTCGGCCGGGGCCCGGGAAACAAAGCGTCGCAATTCATTCGCGAAGGGGGAACACAGAATGCTTTACAGGGAAATGGGCGCCACCGGGATAAAAGTTTCCGTTATCTCTATGGGAGGCCACGAGTATCTGCCTGACGGCAGGTCAAGGGGCTTCAACGAGGATTTTCAACTTGCCGTCACGCCGGACTATCTTTTCGAAGGCTTCGGCCGGGAGAGAAGGAAGTCCGTGTTGTCCATCGCCTTCGAACAGGGCATCAACTTCTTTGATGTGACTCAGGATTCGGAAAAGGAAGCGCTGGGGCGCAATTTAAAAGAAGTGAAGCCCCCTTACGAAATATATGTCCAGACCAGGCCCGAAGGAATGGTGTACACCTATGACCCGTATAACGTGAAGATGGGGAATTATGCGCTTCTGGAGAACGAGGTCAAGAGATGTCTCGGGCTTCTGCAAAGAGACCCTATCGACTTTTTCAATTTCGCTTTCATGAGATCGGCGTTGGATCATGATCCGGACTACCTGGACAAGATCGCTTACAACATCGAGAGACTCAAGAGAGAAGGGTTGATTCGCTTCGCCTGTGCCGATACCTTTTCCGGTGAATACACCTATCTGAAACAGATCGAAAAGGGATGCTTCGATGCGGTTTACATCAATTTTAATTTTGCAGACGCCTGCGCTGAACGGAAAGTGTTTCCTGCCGCAAAGGAGAAGAACCTTCCCATCATCAGCAGAGAAGCGTTCATGAAGGGGGAACTGTTCAAGATGGGGGAGGAAGTCGGGTTGACGGATCGAAGCGGGTTGGCGGACCTGGGAGCAAAGTGGAATTTATCCCATGAGGAAGTCTGCACCGTGGTGGTGGGAACGAGCAACCCCGAGCACCTGAGGAGGAACCTTCAGGTCATCAACGACCTTCGACTCAACGAAGAAGACATGGACCGGATCAATCGAATAAAGGAAAATTCGAGTGTCTTCAAACGCTATGAGGCAAAAAAGACGAGAGAGTTTCTTGAGCAGTAGTTCAGAATGAGCCGAGGAGCAAACAGGCCTGTTCGAGGGGGGGCGGCGATGCCGTTTTTACGTGGAGCTCTCATGATGGTTTTGGTTGCCCTGTTACCGCTTGAGGCAAATGGGGTTGACCGGTTTAGGGTCGTGGATGGAGAGTTTTTCTGGCATACGCCGAATTTGACGGCCTTGCCCGCCGAGGAAGCGGAAAAGGCGGCTCGGAGGAAGCCTGACATCACCCGCGATGACCGCCCCCTCGGGCTTTTGGCTTACTACGAGCATTTCGATACCTTCACCACACCTCCTCCGATGGAGTTTTGGCTTCCCCTGGAGAAAGGGACGAAGGGGGCGGCGGAGATCCGGGGAGGGGAAGTCGTTTTTTCGAAGCATGGAAAGCGCATTCCCCTGAATTCATCAAAGATTCCATCTCATGCCCAGGCGGGGACCCCGTACCTTCTGTCGATACCGGTTCTGGATTGTGTCATGGTGGTCTATCCCTATTACTTTTTCAGAAGAAAGAGCAATCAGCACTTCGTCGACGCGTACTCCTCCTCAGGAGAGGAGATCTCAACCTTGGACTTCCTTCCGACACATTACTTGGAGGGCAACCCCTATTTGGTGGCTTCACACGAAAGAGACTGCTGCTCCACACCGACCGCTTGGACCATTCGACTGCAAAATTTGAAAAAGGGCTCCCTGCACCAGTATACGTGCCCGGAAGGAGCTTGCGGTGACGTGATATTTCACGCTCTGGGAGAAAACGGGCCAATCGTTCTCGCCCACGGCATTGTAAGCAGGATGGATGGTATCGGTTTCGCGGAGCAGACGAACATCATCATGATAGGAAGGGAAGGTGAGGTTGCGGCAGCGGGAAGGTTCATTTTTGCTTCTACGCCTTCGGCAAAGAGCGGGCGGTCCTCGCCGTTTTCAGTGGCAAACCTGCTTGCCGTAGACTCCTTGGGAAAGGAGGACCTCTGGCTGGTCAGGTTCGGCAGGAAGAGTGAAAGGAGTGCCTTCAAGCTTCAATCTCACGTGGAAGGGTCTGCTCCTGCCGTGGTCTTCGTGTTGGAATCAACGAGCGGCGTCTCTGCAGGCAGGGAGTGTCTTGAGGTCGACGGCACGCAGTGGGGATCTTTGCCTGTGATCGCGGTCGCGGAACCCGGCATTCAGGAATTCTCGCTTGTGATAGATCACAAGGTGAGGAAGAAGGCGGCGTGGAAGATTCAAGCCGACCATATCAATGTTTTTCATTTTGAAAATGATTGATTTCGCCGGGAGCATTTTCATGTTGGAGAAAGAATGATGAGCAAAAGCATCGAGGGAATTATTGCAGCCATGGTTACCCCCTTTGATCAAAACGAGAAGGTCGATAAGGAGGGCTTTGTAAAGATCATCAACTACCTGATCGCGAACGGGGTGCACGGTCTTCTCCCCTTGGGTAGTCAGGGGGAGTTTTTTGCACTGTCCAAAGAGGAAAAGAAGGAGTTGATCGACGTTGCGGTAAAGGAAGTGGGCGGAAGGACGTTTGTGATGCCGAACACCGGGTGCATCACCACAAAAGAGACGGTCGAGCTGTCGGAGTATGCCGAAAATGCGGGGGCCGACTGTGTGTCGGTAATCACGCCGTTCTTCATCAAGCCCAACCAAGAGGAGTTATACGGGCACTATGCGGCCGTGTGCCGTTCCGTCTCTATTCCGGTTTTTGCATACAACAATCCGGATAGAACGGGGGGCGTGGTCGTGACACCGCAAACCATGAACAGGCTGGCCCGGGAGTTCGCGAATTTCCAGGGAATGAAGGACAGTTCCGGAGACATCACGCAGGTTTCCGAAATGATACGAATTTGTCCGGCTCACTTCAAAGTCATTATGGGAAAGGACACGGTCATCTTCGGAGGGCTCATGTATGGCGCCGCAGGTGCGATCGCTGCGAGCGCAAACGTGGCTCCCCGGTTAGTGGTCGGCATTTATGAGGCGTATAAAAAGGGTGATTTTGAAGGAGCGAAGGAACATCAGAGAGCGTTGGCCCCCTTGAGAATGGCGTTTGACTTGGGATCGTTCCCCGTGGTGGTCAAAGAGGCCCTGAATTTGATGGGGTTGCCCGCGGGGAGATGTCGAAGCCCTATTCAACCCCTGCCAGAGGAAAAACGGCGGGAGCTGCTCGGGATCTTGGAGAACATGGGCCTCGTTTAGAGCAGCTCTGCGACCCTGAGGCCGGCCGTGCCGGGGGAGCACGATCACGGGGGTTCAAGTTTCGCAAAGGGGTTTCCATGGCGTCTTTTCGTTCGCTGACGGAGACAGGGCAATGGCTGAGGTGAGACTTCTCGATGTAACCAAGAAATTTGGTTCCATTACTGCAGTGAACAGGGTTAGCCTGTCAGCGGAAGATAAGGAGTTCCTCGTCCTGGTCGGCCCCTCAGGATGCGGAAAGAGCACGACCCTGAGAATGGTCGCAGGCCTGGAGGAAGTGAGCGAGGGGGAAATTTATATCGGGAGCCGGCTGGTCAATGACATCCCTCCCAAAGACAGGGATATTGCCATGGTATTTCAAAACTATGCGCTCTATCCGCACATGAATGTGTACAAGAACATGGCCTTTGGCCTGCGGCTCAGGAAATTCCGCAGAAAAGAAATCGAGGCCAGGGTGCTCGCTGCGGCGCGCATACTGGGAATAGAAGACCTCCTGGCCCGCAAGCCCAGAGAATTGTCAGGGGGTCAGCGCCAGCGTGTTGCCATGGGAAGGGCTATCGTGAGGAGTCCTCAAGTGTTTCTTTTTGATGAACCCTTAAGCAATTTGGACGCCAAGCTAAGAGTTCAGATGAGAGGAGAACTGTCCAGACTTCACGAAAAGCTCGAAACGACCATCATTTATGTGACCCATGATCAGATTGAAGCGATGACGCTTGCCACACGGATTGTCATCATGGATCGGGGAGAGATTCAGCAGATAGGTCCACCCATGGAGGTGTACAACAATCCGCAAAATTTTTTCGTGGCAGGTTTTATCGGGAGCCCTTCAATGAATTTCTTCGAAGGTCGCATCACGGTTGAAAGGGAATCCCTGGTTGCTATGGTCGAGAACCGGAAATTGATTATTCCCCGGCATTTAAAAGAACGTTTTTCCAGGGCCACCAACCGGGAGGTGATCCTCGGTATTCGTCCCGAGCACATCTATGACGGCGCGGTCAAAGGTCCATTCCCCGGCTCCGAGCGGGTGTCATCGACGGTTGACGTCATCGAACCCCTGGGATCTATGGTCATTCTGATTTCCTCTTTCGGATCCAGCCTGCTGACTTGTTCGGTTGAACCTCAGACGCAAGCCAAACTCCACCATGGAATGGAGTTCCTCATTGACATGAATCGCGTTCACCTCTTCGACAAAGAGACGGGGGAATCCTATTAGAGGCATGCTTGTATCTTGTGCGCGAGTATCGGACCCTTCGGATTCCCCGCAGCCTGCAGTGGGGGCAGACGTGGACGGTCTTTCTTGATCTGCCCAATCGGGGATATCGTTATGGCTTTCACCCAAAAAATAATGGTTGTCTGTGCTCACCCGGCTGAGTTTTGTTCACGATCTGGTGGCACACTGATAAAACACAGCAAAGCCGGTACGCGAATAAGAATTGTGTGGCTGACCCACGGGGAAACCGAAGAGAGCCGATGGCTGTATGAAAGACAGCCGGGCATCCCGGTAACTGAGGTTCAGAAAATAAGAGAGGAGGAGGCTTTTGCGTGCGCTGAGTGGATGGGCGTCGAAGGCAAGATGTTCGGTTTCGGGGATCATCCGCTGTTGATGACGTGGGAAAGGGTAGAAATGCTGGCCAGGGAAATAAAGGATTTTCGACCGGACATCATTTTGACTCATTGGAAGAACGAGATAACCTATCCCACCCACCTGATAACGTCTGAAAGCACAATCCGGGCTGCGGCCGTCGCCGGAGCGACAAAGGATATCCGGTTCTTTGAGCCTGAAATCGGGACCGCGGCCAGGGTAGGATACATTCCCGATCACTATGTCGATATTTCCGCCGTATTCGAAGAGAAAATCGAGGCCCTCAGGAAATTTGAGTCCCAACCGCACCTGGTGTCTCTCTACACGACCTGCAACCGGTGGCGGGGCATCGAGTGCGGTTGCGAGTATGCGGAAGGTTTCGTCAGGCTGGTGCCGTCTCCGGCCGTGCAGGGATTCCTTGAGAACTGAAAAACCTTTGGCCCACCGGTAAAAAATCCTCTGATCCTTTTGAATGCGGGCATCGTTACCCCGAGCGGTAACAATGGACTCAACCTCCCGAGCAAGCTCGAAGGAGTCACGGCCCAGAGTAAAATCGAAGGGCTTGTCCAAGGTAAGGGCTGGGGGACGTGGGATGGGGGACATCCATGCATGTGCCGATGCTCTATGCTCCTTTGCGTGCCTCGAAAAGCTCGAATAGACGCTTCAGGTGCTCTCCACCGCGTCATGCTTCGTTGAACTGTCCGGAGGTTTGCGCATTTCCCAGCCCAGAGCCGGTCAATCGGTAATTTGCAGATACCAAGACAGAGAAAACCCGGCACATCATGCCGAGGGCAAGATGATTGCGGTGGACGAGGGTGTTCCCGGTTGGTATAGTCTGCTCCAAACGTAAGACGCAGCAGGCCCGAGACTCGGACCGCGTTGGGCGGGTCTGGATGCCGGATATCTGGAGGGGGGAGAGGAATAAACCAATGGACAAGCCAATGCCGCTGGAGGGGATTCGCGTTGTGGAGTTCGGAACCTTTCACGCCGGGCCCGGAGCCGGCGCTATCCTGGGGGATCTTGGTGCCGAGGTGATCAAGATCGAGGAAGCCGAGGGAGATCCCATGCGGAGCTGGAAGGAGGTCGGCGGGATTGACTTTGCCATGGCCGACGGAGAAGGATTTCCTTTCCAGTTCACCAACCGCAACAAAAAAGGGATTTGGCTGGACATCAAACATGAGAAGGGGCGGGAAATATTCCATCGTCTGATCAATGGGGCGGATGTCTTTCTCACCAATCTGCGGAAGAGTACCAAGGAGGTGCTCGCAATAGACTACGAAAGCCTGCGCAAGATCAATGCTCGCATCATTCATGCGAGTGTCTCGGGGTTCGGTCAGGAAGGCCATCTTAATGACATGGGAGCCTTTGATCCCATGGGGCAGGCTCGCTCAGGGATGATGTTCAGCACCGGAACGGATCGGCCTCATCTGATTCATCTCGCGGTCCTGGATCAAACTGCGTCCATCGCCCTGAGCCAGGCCATACTGACCGCCCTTTTCGTCCGGGAACGCCGCGGCGTGGGACAGGCGGTACACATCTCCCTTTACGGTACCGCGCTTTGGATGCAATACGCCGGCCTTATGATTTCCGGGTGCCTAGCTTCGAACTCGGTACCGAACAGCCGCCGAATGTACTCTCCGCTACGAAACTTCTTCTGCTGCCGGGACAACAAATGGATCATTGGGACTCATCATCCTGAGCAGAAGTACTGGCCTCTTCTGTGCGAAGCCACAGGCCAAACGGAACTGCTGCACGACCCGCGGTTCGCGGACATCTCCAAGGTGCTGGAAGACAGGCCTATCCTGGTCGAGCATTTTGACAGGGTGTTTTCTACGAAAACCCAAAGCGAGTGGATCACCGTCCTCAGGGGAAAGGGCCTGATGTTTGGACCGGTACAGAGAATCGAGGATGTCCTCACTGATCCCCAAGCCTTGAGCAATGGATATGTGGTGGATTTCGAACACCGTTTACTCGGGGAAGTAAAGATCCCAGGCTATCCGGTGCAATTCAGTGCTTCCCGAGCAGGCACCCGCACCTCTGCGCCTGCCCTTGGGGAGCACACGGATTCCGTCATGAAGAGCATCGGGTATTCGGACCAGGAAATAGCAGAAGTGCGGCAGGCAGGAGTGATTCGCTGAGCCGGCCGTTATCCCCTTTAATGAGGATCCGACAACCGGTTTCCTGACGCTGTTGACCGAGTATATTAACCGTCTCGAAATAGTATTGACGCTCCGTTTTTGCCGACATGTCATCTCTGTGTAGGAGCGACCTCCCGGTCGCGATCCTGTCGCAAGCAGGAGCTTGCTCCTACAAAAACGGGGAGGCAATGAATGTCAATACTATTATGAGACCATTCGTATATTCCCCGGCATTTGAAAATGGGCTTTGATGAACGCCATGAAGAAGGCCCTGGAGGCAAAATCCTACCCCATCGACGACATCCTTCCCGCGATAAAGGAAGCGGTGACGGCCCGGCCTTCAGCGGTCCTGCAGGCCCCACCCGGTTCCGGTAAAACGACGCGAGTCCCCCTGGCCCTGCTCGACGTGATGCCCGCCGAAAGGGGAAGGATCCTGATGCTCGAACCGCGCCGGATCGCGGCGGTCTCCGCGGCCCGGTGGATGGCCAAGACCCTCGGCGAGGAGATCGGGGGGACCATGGGCTATTCCATCCGGTTTGAAAGCCGGGTTTCGGAGAAGACCCGGATCGAAGTGGTCACCGAGGGAATCCTCACCCGGCGCATCCAGACCGACCCCGGCCTGGAGGGTGTGGCCATGGTGATCTTCGACGAATTCCATGAGCGGAGCCTCCAGTCCGAGCTCGCCCTGGCGCTCTGTCTCGACATCCGCCGGGCTCTCAGGAAAGACCTCAAGATTCTCGTCATGTCGGCGACCCTGGACTGCGGGCCGGTTGCGTCCCTCCTGGACGGTGCGCCGGTGATCTCCTCCGCGGGCCGGGCCTTTCCGGTGGAAGAGCGCTACCGGCCGGACGAACAGGGCCGGCCCCTTCAAGCGAGGGTCGCTTCCGCGGTACTCACCGCCCTGCGGGAGGAATCCGGCGACATTCTCGTGTTCCTGCCGGGCGGAGGAGAGATCCGCGCCGGCTGCGAATCCTTGCGCGCCGCCCTGGAAGGCAAGGGGGAAGGCATCTCCCTTCATCCTCTTTACGGAGACCTCCCCTTTGAAGAGCAGGAGCGGGCGATTCTCCCTTCGGCAAAACGAAAAATCGTTCTTGCGACCAACATCGCCGAAACGAGCCTGACCATCGAGGGCGTGAGGGTGGTGATCGACAGCGGCCTCACCCGAAGGCTTCAGCATGACCCGGCCACCGGCATGAACCGTCTGGTCACGGTTGCGGTTTCCAGGGCGGCGGCGGAGCAGCGGAAAGGCCGGGCAGGCCGTCTCGGTCCGGGCATCTGCTACCGCCTTTACAGCCGCCACGCTTTTCAAGGGATGATCCCTTTTACCCCGCCGGAGATGACCCTGGCCGACCTCTCGCCCCTGGTCCTCGAACTGGCGGTGTGGGGGGTGAAGGAACCGACCGAACTCTCCTGGCTGGATGTCCCGCCCAAGGCCGCATGGGAAGCGGGCCGGCGTCTTCTCAGGGATTTGGGCGCTCTTGACGCGAAGGGCTCGGTGACTCCGGTCGGACGGTGGATGGCGCGGCTGCCGCTCCATCCCCGGCTCGGGCGGCTGTCGCACAGAGCCGCCGAACTCGGATGCCCCCGCCTCGGCGCGGACGTGGCGGCCATCCTTTCGGAGCGGGACATCCTCCGCCGCGAGGCCTCCGGCTCCATGGCGCAGGCCGTGGGATCCGATCTCGGTGAAAGACTCGACCTTCTGCGGCAGTGGCGAAAGGGAAATCAAGCCCCACGAGGAACCGATCCCTGGGCCCTGCGGGCCGTGGACCGGGCATCGCAGCAGCTCCGGCGCCTTACGCCCGGGGGGGATTCCACAGCATGCAATGAAGAGGAGACCACGACCCTCCCCCGTCTCCTGCTCCGCGCATTTCCCGACCGGATCGCGATGAGGCGCAAGGAGGGAAACGGGCGTTTTATTCTCTGCCAGGGAAGGGGCGTGCGGCTTCCGCCCGGGAGCCGCCTTTCAATGAGCCCTTTCATTATCGCGGCCCATGTGGATGCGGGGGAGAAGGCCGAAGGCAAGGTGCACCTGGCCGAACCGGTTGCCGAAGGTCTTCTCCGGGAGGAACTGAGCGAGAGCATCCTGAGCGCAAGGCGGGTGGAATGGGACAAGAGGGAAGGGAGGATCATGGCCACCATCGAGGAGAAGCTCGGAGCCCTGCAATTGTCGGCCAGGCCTTTTGCACCCAAAGACGAGGAAGCGGCCCCTCTCCTCTGCGAAGCGATCCGGTCAGGCTCAGCCGGGATCGTCTTCAGCGGGGAGGCCCGGCAATTCCAGGGCCGGGTGAGCCTGATGAAAAGGACCTTCCCTGGGGAGAACTGGCCGGACCTGTCTGAAACGCGTCTCCTCTCCGCTCCCGAGGAATGGCTCATGCCCTGGCTGAAGGGAATCCGCACCCGGGAACACCTGGCATCCCTGGACCTCCTGCCGGCCCTGCGCGGACGGCTGTCACAGGAGCAGCAGCGGCTGCTGATCGATCGCGCACCCGCATCCCTGCCCGTGCCGAGCGGCCACCGGGTGACCCTGGATTACGCCTCGGGAGATGTCCCGGTCCTGGCCGTCAAGCTGCAGGAGATGTTCGGCCTGGCGGACACCCCGAAAATTGCCGGCGGGCGGGTGAAGGTGCTTCTCCACCTCCTGTCTCCTGCCCGCAAGCCGGTCCAGGTGACCCAGGACCTCAAGGGTTTCTGGAACAGCGGGTACCGGCAGGTGAAAAAGGAGTTGAAAGGCCGCTACCCGAAACATCCCTGGCCGGACGACCCGTGGAAAGCGGTGCCCACAAGGCAGGCCAAGCCCCGCAAGCGATGAAGCGGACTGTGGATGGGAAACCTCGGAAAAATGGGGTCGGGTTGAGGGAGGTTGGGGACGCCTTAAGATTGTCGATCCGGGTAGCTTGCTTATCTTCAGGCAGATGTCCAGAGATGAGGGAACTTCATATCTTAAGTCCATCGATTCATCAATTCACTTTGATATACGGCATCGACTTCAGCGGGGCTCAAGATGCCGGCCACAGGATCTGGATGGCGGAGAAAGGGCACAACCAGAAGCAATAGAAATTTCTCCCCGCAAAAATCACCAGGAACAGCAGCAAGGTGGGTTTCGCTGCACTCAACCCACCCTACCGGTATGGGCGGTCTAAGATCATCGAGGAACCCGTCTCCGTCCTTCTGCTTGATGATGACCATGGGGCATTCATTCGCTCAGATGCCGTGGGTTGACGCTTTGGGGGGATTTGTTATTTCATGAGGGCTAGGAATCTGATACCCTCGTGGGCGTGATGCGAGGCACGAGGCAGGCCCACCGTGAAGAACGGGGGAAAGGATGAGAAAAAACCCGGAGGGTCATGGCGCGCACAGAAGAACAGATGAGGCTCGCAATGGCACTGAAGGACGCCCTTCTCGATGCCTACGACCCTGAAGCCGTCATTTTATTCGGCTCCATCGGCCGGGGTGATGCGGACGAATTCAGTGACGTGGATCTCCTGATCGTCATGGAGACGGAGCGCGACGTGAAGAACCTGGGCGAAGAGATGGCGGGGCGGTTTAATGATCTCGCAAAAGACAAGCACATGATTGTGCGAACGCCCAGGGATTTTCGCCGGCTGATGGACATCCCCGGCACGATCGTTTTTTCGGCGACCAGGGAGGGACAATTCCTGTTCGAGAAGCCGGGCTGGCTCATGCAACTTCCCCCTCCCGATTCATACGCCAAAAGAAAGAAGGAGGTCATGGGCGAGGAATACGCGGGATCGGCTCATGACTTTTGCGCGCAGGCTCGAGCCTCTCTTCAAGAGGCCAATTTCTTCCGGTGCCGGGACTCTGCGCGGTTTGCAGCGGCCAGGGCGATCAAAGGCCTTTTCGTCAAACATGATATTCACCCTCCGAGGGAGACGGATCTCGTCCTGCTTCTGGACAAAGCAAAACACCTGGAACCGGATTTGGTGCAGCATCAGGGATTCGTGGCGGAACTGAATTCCTTCTACCCGGTCAAGGCCGATCCCATGGAGAGGCAAAGATGCCATGATATGCTCGAGAGAACATCGGGGTTTGTCCATGAAATCCTTGCGAGGTACGAACCGGAGTGAAGGGGACGCCCCTGAAATTGTGAAATTCGCGAGTTTTGCCCGGCTCTCGATAATCAGGGAAAGCCTTATGCGGTTATTACCGGGGATATTGTAAGCTTTTCGAAATTGCGGTCTGAAAAGCGGCAAACGCTCAGCCGTATCATGAAAAAGGGCTCGGAGGCTCTGCGAAAAACCTTTCAAGGAAGTATTCCGCTGGAGGCGGATGTATTCCGAGGAGATTCATGGCAACTACTGATCTCCGATTCCGCTCTCTCATTGCGAATTGGACTTTTCTTGAGAGCCTATTTACGAGCGGCCATGGGTGCCGGGAAGTTTGACACTCGCATGGCGATTGCAATCGGGACGGTTGATTTTGTTCCGGACGATCGGGTTTCCAGGGGGGACGGCCACGCCTATCGGGATTCGGGCAATGCGTTGGAGCAGATGATGAGGGGAAGCAAAAGGCATCCGGATCACAGCCACTGAAAGCTGTGATGACCCAATACAGTTTCTCGAGGAATGGGGCAAAGCCCAGGAGACAAAGGCATTCAAGGAGGTTGCGTGGCGAGGAGCAGGAACGTGGTCCCATTGTCGTTTGATTTTAAGCCGGCCGAATTCGACCTGAGCCTTTTGCCGGCGGACCCGGAGACATTGAAGGGCAATGAGACGATGTTGAGGTCCACCCTTCAGGAGCATCTCCGCAAGGTGTTTGAGCCGCTGCAGGGGGAATGGCGCATCACCCATGATGAAGACCATGTCTCGGTCGTGTGGCTTGCGCAGACCTCCCAGGACATGGATTCCGTGATAAACCTGGTGATCGGCCTGCTCCACCGGCGGGCCTTCAGCGAGGCTGAGACGATATTGAGGACCCTCTTTTCCAGGTATCCGGATGATCGCCGGGTCCTCTTCAACCTGGGAATCATGCTCTGCGAACAGGGGAGGCTCCGAGAGGCGAGGGAAGTGCTGAAAAGGCTGACCCGCAAAGCGCCTGATTTCGCGGATGGATGGAATGCGCTGGGGGTCGCCCTTTCCAGGGAGGGGAAGCGGAAAACCGCCTCAGATGCGTTTCGGAAGAGCTTGAGTCTTGATCCTGAAAACGGCTACACCCTGAGAAACCTGGGCGCCTTGATGGTCAGAAAGGATCCGCAGGAGGCCCTGCGATACCTCAAGCGGGCTGCAAAGCTTTTGCCCTCCGACCAGGCTGCTCAGTACACCTACGGCAAGTGCCTTATGGACACAGGTCGCCCGGCCGATGCAGACCCGGTGCTGAAGAAGGCCATTGCGCTGAACGAGCGCTCCGAGATTGCCGATCTCTGTCGTCAGGCCAGGATCAAAATCGCCCGCAGGAGCCTGAAGGCGCCAGTTCCCCGCGGGCTTAGGACGGATGTTGTCCTATTCTGCCTGGCGGCACTGGAAACGTTTAAGGAGGTGGGACGTGAAAGAACGCGGGCCGCCGCATTCGAGATCGCGTCGGTCGGAAGCAGCGGTCTCAACATCAAGGATCCCACGACGCGTTTCCGTCTCCTGAGCCTGCCGGGGGAGTTCACGGCCCTTCAGCTCGTGGTGTACATGTATGTGGCCCTGAAAAAGGTGGCTCCCCGGACGGATGCCGGTATCGATTTCTCCAAGGAGTACGCGTTTGCGCTCGCCGTGTCGCCGGGGAAAAAAGGAAAAGGCGGAAAAGCATTTCTCCAGGCCCGATCCCGTTGATCATCATGCAACCGGCGGAGATCAAGGGGGGGGCCGGCCGCAAGGACGATGCCGGGATCAATGAGTATTTTACGGTCACCAACCTCTATGAAACAGCAGAGTCCCCGGACGCCGAGGGATTCCGCCCCGAGTCTATCGATTTTCATCCCAGCCCCGTTCATTGCTTCCGGAAGACACGGAAATGATCGACAACGTTATGTATCGGCTTCCTCTTTGAGCATTCCGAGAAAACATTTGACGATGGGCCGATAATATCCTACCTTCACCCAGCACAATTCGCGACTCAGGAGGGAAGCCATGTTCAGGAAGCTTGTATCGGCCCTTATCACAACAGCGTTCGCGTTGTTTGCCACATCAGCCATTGCCCAGCAGCCGGCGGAGAAACCGCAAGTCAAGGAGTGGTCCAAGCAAACCAAGAACGTCAAGAAGGCAAAGAAGACCCGGGCTACGACCCCGGATGGAAAACCCGTGCTCGTGGATGAGTCCGGCACCAGGTACCTCCTGACCGACGACGGCAAGCGGTTCATGGTCGACCAGAACGGAAACAAGATCCAGGTGGACGATCGGGGCAAAACGATCCTCCTGCCTTCTCAGAAGGAAATCAAACTGCGCCTGGGACCGGGGCCTGTTGCATAAGAAGGCTGCACGGACCTCCGGTGGTCACGCGAGCCGCGGAGAAGATGACCCTTGGAAATCCGACTGCAGGAGACCCGGCGCGGCTATTCGCTGAGCATTGGCGGACCTCACTGGAAGGCGGAGCCCTGTGAGCTCTCCTTTCCTGAAGATATCTGGCGCGATTTCCCCGCAAAAGAGGCTCTCGGGAACGAGCTCGCCTATATCCTGACCCAGGCCACACCGGTCATTCTCAAGCATCCCACCCTATGGTACCAGACTCCGGAGCCTCGCTTCCTCGACACGTACGAGGAATGTTTCGAGCTGTCCATCCCCAACATGGTGGAGCCTATCCCCACGGAGAATTCGGAGGAAGTCCTCTCGTTTTTTCGATCCATCCTGCGCCACTTTCCGGAAAAGCCGTCATCAGGAGGGATCGGCCGATTGGACGGGTGGAACCCCCGCAGGGTGATTCTCCCCTTCACCTTCGGAAAAGACAGCCTCCTGAGCCTGGCGACCCTCACCGGGCTCGGCTATGAAGTCATTCTCGTCAATATCGACGAGTGCGTGCTGCCTCGGGGAAAGGCCCTGCGCAAGGAGTTGGAAGGGTATTTCTTCAGGGAGCATGAGTTCAGGTACCACCAGGTGCGCAACGAGATCCATCTCCTATCGGACTGGCAGGTGCTGGATCGGCCGGTGACCAGGCTCCACCAGGTGCACATCCACTTCGTCTACCTCTTTGCCATGCTCCCGTTCTGCACCTACTATCGCGCACCCTACATCGTGCTGAGCAATGAATACGAAAACTCGCTGCCCTGCCTGCACCGGGGTGACTATATCGCCCCTCACCTCTACATGCAGAGCCGCACGGCGGGAGCACGGCTGGCCGGCATGGCCGAAGCATTTTCAAATGGGCAGATCACTGCAGTGAACCCCATCGGCGTGCTCGACAACTTCTCGATCCACGCGATCCTCCACGAGGAGTTCCCGGCCTACGGCAGGTACCGTGTGACATGCCACATGGAGATGTCCAACTATTCCCGGTGGTGTCACCACTGCTATCGCTGCGCACAGCCCTTCATCTATGCCTGCGCCCTGGGTCATGACCCGTTTGGCATGGGCTTCGAGTCTTCCATGCTGGATGCAGGGAAGAGGCCGCTCTACAGTCTCTTCAGGGAGGCCGTCCACCCCAGGGACGAGTACCACCGTTTCGTGGGCGACGAAGAAGGCCTGGCCTTTCTCTTGGCGCACCGGAGAGGAATCCGGGGGCACCTCATGGATGTTTTTGAAAGGGAATTCCTGCGGGACATGAAGAAAAGAGAATCGGCGCTCGCCCGGAACGTGTTCGGCCTCCAGGCAAAACCCGGGCGCATGGACCCTGAAAAGGATGCCGCCGGCTGGTATAAGAAAATCCTCAAGAAATATCGGTAAGTCGAAAAGGGATTGGTTTCCCTTTGGGACATCTTCAGGTCATTAAGGTTGTTGGATTTCAAGGTACTTTGACGCCACGGGAGGAGGGATCGGGTTGAGGGCTGGAGCGAAGATGACGAAAGCCCCCGGCTTTTGAGACAGTTATCACATAATCAGTGTGCACTTATAAGGTGGAAAAACCTGGGAGGTGGTTCCATGCCCAATATTACGATATCGATCGAGGAGTCGCTTTTGAAGGCCGGAAGGAAGTATGCTGAGAGACATCAGACGTCGATCAATGCCCTCATCCGGAAGCTCCTGGAGGAGACCGTCCAGTCCCGGTCAAAGGACTGGTTGCGGGAATGCTTTGACCTGATGGATCGTGCCAAAGGAAACTCCAGAGGGAAGAGGTGGAAGAGAGAGGATCTTTACGATGTCTAAGTTTTTCGTGGATACCAACATTCTCGTCTATTGCATGGATGAATCGGACAAATCTTTCCGGGACGCCCTGATCGTCGCAGCCGCTGAAAGCGCTCGGTGCGAGAAGATCTGGACAGAGGACTTGAACGACGGCCAAGTCATTCGGGGAGTCAGGATAGAGAATCCCTTAAAGATGCGCGAATGACTGGCGTGTACGAGGCATACGATCAAGGATAAAGGGTGGTGGTGCCCGGAGCAAGACAGGTGAAAAAGGTCCTGGTTACGGGTGTTCCCGGGGTGGGGAAGACGACGCTCCTGCGCAATGTGTACAAGCGCCTTGCGTCCTTCGATCCGGAAGGATTTCAGAAACATGGTCCTGCTGTTCGACAAAGAAGGAAAGAAAGAAATCGAGCTCGACAAGATGGATAAGAAACTGAGCATGGAAGAACGGGAGATACCGCCAGAGTTATCAACCCTCGCAAAATCGTGTTGACACCCTGCAACCGACCAACGTGCATCCCCCCTTGTATGAGATCAAAGCAAGCCAGGAAGGGGTGTGGGGATTAGGAAGGGTTGATGCCGGCTCTTGCAGGCTGTACCGGCGAGCCTTTGAGGAGGAGCAGGGTGAGCGTCAGCGCGGTGCACAGTGTCGGTATAAAGGCAACGACTGTGATGGCTGCATGAAGTCCGTGATGGTCTGCAATCCAGCCTAAGGCGGGTGTCATGATTCCGCCGAAGGAAAACCCAAGCCCCAAGGTGACCCCCGAAGCCAGCCCAACATGGTTTGGGAGATAGCTCTGACCCAGCACGACCAGAGGCGATGTGGGGACGGAGAGTGCCACGCCGAGGGGGATCAGGATCAGAAGCGCCTGCACCGGGCTGCCGGCACGAGCGAAGAGTGGAAGCAGGACCGTCAGGAAAGCGAACCCTACCAACGCCACCCTGCGATAGTCAAAACGGTCACCCATTCTTCCACCCAAGAGGTTTCCCCCTATGGCTGAAGCCATGAGGACCGTCAAGGCTGTTCCTGCAGCCGCCTTGGACTGGTGCAGGACGTCGATCCAGAAAAGGGGCACAAAGGTATTCAGCCCGTGGAAGATAACCGAACGGGAGAGCAACGCTGCGGCAAGGAAGGCAAAGGCTACCCATTCGGTATGTTCCGTGGTCGCGGCCCGGAGGCTTGGCCTGCCTGTGCTCTTGGGTCGATCGAGTGCCGGAGCCCGGGCAAGGCTGTAGATCACAAGCCCGGCCACCATAGCCGTGGGCACGAATAGAGAAACGCTGCCACGCAGCCCCCAGAGGAGCATAGCGGCAGTGGCCAGGAGAGGTCCGATCGCGAAGCCGAGCTGGCCTCCGATGGCGAAGAAGCTCATGGCTGTGGCCTTTCTGTCTCCTGCCAAATAGTGAATAAGGCGAGCCCCTTCAGGATGGAAGGCTGCCATGCCCAGACCGCTTAGGGCAACCACCAGGACTCCCAGGTGAAAACTGGGCACCACGCCGGTCAAGGAAACACCAACCCCGGCACAAAGCATGGCGACGGGTATGAGCCACGGCCTGGAACGGCGATCGGAAATATAGCCCAATACCGGTTGGGCAAGCGTCGAAGCCATGTTAATTGCAAAGACAATCGATGCGGCGGCGGCATAGCTGATGTGGTGCTCCGCAATAAAGAAGGGGAGCAGCACGGGGATGGCGCCCTGATTGATGTCGGTTGCCGTGTGGGCGAGTACCAAAAGGCCGATGGACTGGAATCTCATAAGGTGGAACACAGGAATGATTTTTTGGGCCAACCATAGCGATCTGACCTGCGTGTGTCAACGGAAAAGCCGACACCTGACAGCTTGAATGGATGGGGCCGTCAGAAGCGGGGAAGGAGATGGGGAGTTCCCGGCGACGTCCAAAGGACAAATAACGGGGAAAAGGGTCTCATCCGTCCTCCGCTTAACCCCTGCGGTAAACTATTCCGGGCCTTGAACGTCGAATGGATGTAGGAAGAACGCGAAGAAGCGAGATATTTCTGCCAAGGAGGCTCGTATATTTATGGAGCCTACTGTCCGGCAGGCAAGGAGGATAGGCACATGCATAAGAGAAGACTTATCCAATTCATCCTGGTGCTCATTACGCTATCATTCGGTATGGCTGTCGCCCGGGGGGCCGGCACGCCGGGATCGCAGGAAGATGCGATCGGCCATACCCCGCCACGGCTGAGCTTAACGACGGGTGAGGTGTCATTCTGGCGTCCGGGGGCTCAGGACTGGTCTCAGGCCCAGGTCAATACCCCGCTTGCCCCTGGTGATTTGCTCTACACCGGGCCTGAGGGCAATCTCGAGATCCAGATCGGCGGCCGCGCATTTGTTCGCGGAGGGCCGAATACACAGCTTGGATTGGAGAACCACGAGCCGGATTTTCTCCAGTTCAAGGTGACTGCCGGTAACGCGTCCTTTGATCTGCGCACGGTGGAGCCCGGCCGGACCGTGGAAGTGGACACGCCACAGGGCGTCTTCACCATTGAGCAGGACGGCTATTACCGCGTGTCCGTCAATGGCGATCGCACCTCATTCATCACCCGCCGAGGCGGCCAGGCCACCATCACCTCTCCCGGCGGGGAGCGTGTTGCCGTCGGACCAAGCGAAGAGGTGGTTATTGAGGGAATAGAACGCCCACAAGTCGCTTCCTACGCGGCACCGCAACTCGATGAATGGGATCGATGGAATTACGCCCGGACGGACCACCTTTTGGACGCCGTGAGTGCCCGTTATGTGTCTCCCGGGGTCTACGGGGTGGACGACCTGGATCGCTACGGAACCTGGAGGGTCGTGCCCGCCTATGGACCTGTTTGGGTTCCCAGAGGGGTGCCTTCCGGGTGGGCGCCCTACAGCACCGGCGCCTGGGTGCTCGACCCTTCCTATGGTTGGACCTGGGTCGATACCGCGCCGTGGGGATGGGCTCCTTACCATTACGGTCGCTGGGTTTTTGTAAGCGGCTACTGGGCCTGGGCACCCGGGCCGGTGGTGGTGAGGCCGGCCTACGCGCCGGCTCTGGTTGCCTTCTTCGGAGGGCCGAGTGCAGGCGTCACCATCGCCATTGGCGGTGGACCGGTAGTCGGTTGGGTCTCCCTCGGGTGGGGCGAGCCCTGTGTGCCGTGGTGGGGACCCCCGAGCTTCAGACACCGGCCCTGGTGGGGAGGCTGGGGTGGCCCGCGGGTCGTGAACGACGTGGTGATCTACAAGACGACCGTTGTGAATGTGCAGGAGATCAACGTTTACAGGAACGTCAGGGCGCGGAACGCCGTGGTGGTGGTCAAGGAAAATCACTTTGGCCGAGGCCCCATCGCTTCGGCTCGCGTCAAACAGGTGGATGCGAAGCACCTCAAGCCCATCCACACCGGGCCTCGATCAACTGCGACGCCTGCGAGTTTTACGCCCGGAGAAAAGCGCGGCATCCGTCCTCCCATGAAGGTTCTGGAGCGATCAGTGGTCGCCACACGGCCGCCACAAGTCCGGGCGGAGTCAGGGTCTGAGAAAGAGCGGAAAGCGGAACCGTCGCGGGTCCGCACGCCGGCCCCCCGCATCGTCTCCGCACCTCAAGAGCGCGAAACCGCTCCGGTGCCCAAGCGCCCGCCTTATGGGCAGAGCAAGGTGGAGCGCGGCACCACCGATCGCGCCCGGCCTCCTGCGCCTCCCAAAACTGAAAGTCCACAGGGTCCTAAAAAAATATCGGAGAGGGCTCCGATCCCTCAGGTGCAGCAGCAACGCGATTCCCAGGTGGTCGGCCCATCCCCTGCAAAAGCACAGCCTTCGAGGCCCCAGACTTCAAGTCGTCAGACTGAAGCGAAAGCTGCATCGGCCCATGCCCTGCCAGGTGAACCTGCCAACCGCCTCTCGCCGAATCGAGCCGAGAGGAAACAGCGCGTGGAGAAACGCCAGGAGCCCGAGCAAGTGCCGTCACGGGGCATGCCGCAGAAGGGGGCACGAGGGAGCCAAGGCGACTAGACGGGTGTCGCTCCGGGTTACGATACCTGGCCGGTGACCACAAACAGGCTTTGGCTTCGTCTTTCGATTTACTTCACAACGGCCGACCGATCGGGCTTGAAAGGATTGGTCCGCAGGGCCAGTGAAAAGAGGTAGGGGTAGTATTTTTTCAGGTGTCCGAGGTAGCCCAGCCATTCCAGGACAAGGAGGCGGTAGGCCCTCTTGATGTCTCCTGCGAGGTGGGCATAGTCCGTCTCGGGCAGGGACTGAAACGCATTCCTGTGCAACAGCTCTTCTCTGAGGTGGAACACGGCCCTCAGCAGCTCTGTAAAGGATTCGTGCTCCAGGAGAAGGGGGTTTTCCAGGAGCCGGAGGAGCAGAGGCCCCTTTGCTTGCAATAGATTGCGAAGTTCCTCAAGCGAGCCGCTTTGAACGGTCACGTCGAAACTGTGGGCTTTCAAGCGCTGCCCTACCGCGGCGAACCGGTCGTCCGTCCAGTCATTGGTGAAAAGGAGATCCTTTCTCATGTCCTCCAACCGGGAGTCCATGGAGCAGAAATGGAGCATGAGCTTGTTCCCCAGTTCGCTGAAAAAGAGCCCTGCGACCATGTTGCGCTTTTGCTTCCGGACTTCGTTCTCTCTTCTGTTTACCAGCAACTCCGTCGCGCTGGCCAGAATTCCACCGAATGTTCCCACGCCGCAGACAATCAGAAGGATGACAAACCATTTCGCGGTTTGAGTCGTGGGGTGGATGTCGCCGTATCCCACGGTGGCAATCGTAACGAGGGTGAAGTACAAAGCATCCAGAAAAGAAAGGTGCTCGATGAGCATGAAACCCACGGTACCAAGAAGGGTGATGCCGACAAAGACGGCTACGAGGATCTGGAATTTTGTGATGGATGATTGCACGATCTGCCGCCTCTTTCACCTCGTCAAACCCATGCATCGGAAAGCTTCCCGAACACATCCAAAGTCGCCCGTATGATATCCCTTTCCGTGATGATGCCCCGGATTTTACCGCCGATGGTAACGAGAAGTCTTCTGATACCCTTTTCGGTTATCAGGTCGGCAGCTTCTCCGATGGCTGCCTGGCCGTCGATCGTGACAAGCGGACTGCTCATGACGTCACCCACTTTGAGCGTCTTGTACTCATCGGCCTCGACCAATTTTCTGAGGATATCCCTTTCCGTGACGATACCCACCATCGCCCCTTGTCTTGTCGCAAGGACAGATCCGATGTTCTTTTCCACCATGGTCCTGATCGCCTCAGTCAACGGGGCGTCTGCTTCCACGCTCACAATATTTTCTGACATGAAGCTGCTGACGGCATACCCCACTTTCATATGAGCCTCCTTCCTTTCGGCGTCCAAAATCCGCGGCGCTTCATCTTTTGGGAGTCCCGAGGCTTCCGGAACTGGCGGCAGGACCCCCCGGTCCTGCCGCCTGCCCTAACGAAGGGTTTCATGCGGTGTTCGCTTCGGCGTCGATGACCTGGCCCGTGCCGAAGGAAGCAGAGGGTTGGAACTGCGGTGCGCTGGAAAGCATCCGGTAAGTCTGAAGAAGTCGATTCCCCAGAGTCTCAGCCAGGTGCCTGAAAAAGATGAATCCGTCAGTCGGGTTTTTTTCCAGCAAGCGGCGAAGCTTGATCGCGTCGAACTTGAGCAGTTTTGTCGGCTCGTTACATTCCGCGGAGGCCGAGTAGACTGGCCGACCGAGGAGACTGGACCAACCAAAAGCCTCTCCCGAATGATCGACGGTGTAGATCGTGTGTCCTGCATCTCCAAAGCGTATTTTCACGACACCCCTGAGCAGGATGAAAAAATGGCTTGCACGCTTACCCTCCTGAAAAAGCGAGTATCCTTTTCTGTGCGTCTCCTTGACGGCAAGGTCCATGAACTGTTTCACAAAATCCTTACTCATTCCGGTCAGGAGATCTTTTTGCATCATATACATAGCCTCCCCTCCTTTCTGTCCGGAAACATCCCCCGAGCCATATGTTCGTTCAGAGTCTATGTCTCAGGGGAGTTCTCCGACGCCCCGGGTGGACGGAACCTGGATGGAAGATGTGGACAGGTTAGGCTAAGTGGTTATTGGTCAAACAAGACGGCTAAGTCCATCGATTCATAAATTCACCTAGGAATTTATTCCCTGTGGACTTGGTGCTGAGGGAGCTCTTCCCCCGATGATGGATTCAAAGATACGTGAGCGAAAATGCGAATCGAAACACTAAGTGATGCTGATAGTTAAAACAATGCCCGGGAAGTGAAGACATGCCCTGTGCGCAGTTTTGCGAGGCGGCCGCAGGAAGTATCCCATTCATTGCCGGTCAACGCATTTTGAGCTCCCTTGGTCCAACTTCTGTGCTCCTAACTTTTCTTCCCGGAGCCACCTCTCCTGCCTTTTTTGAGAGTCTTTACGGCCTCGTCCAGTTTGGCCTTTGCCTCTTTCGCCCCCAGTTCTCTGATCAAAACAAGGGCCTCCCTGGTTTTGTCCCTCAGTTTGAGAGCGCCTTCCTTCTTTTCCCACAGGTACACAGAATGGGTGGTTGTTCCCGCCAATTTCGCAAATTCAGCCTGCGTGAGGCCCAGTTTGCTCCGCAAACTGCGTATCCCCTTGGCCGAGAAGCGGGCCTTCCCGGATTCTTCAGAAGGCGTCTGCGCGGGTACGGGCTTTTCCTTCTTCGCCTCTGAAACCAGACGCTTGTTATCTTTTTCAAGTGAAACAACTCTCTTCTTCAGGTCGGCCACGATCTTCTTGAGGCTCGTGTGGGACTTCCCAATCTGTGAAAAAGCACTTTTGGTTTCTTTCCGACTGATTCTAGCAATCTCCTCTTTCAGAACCTTCGCAACATTCGCCATGGCAAGCACTCCTTTGCACTGGGTTTATAACAAATTCACGACTGAAAAAGAGATTACTCCAATTTTGGTAATATTGTCAAGAAAGGACTGACGATTCGAATTCATGATTCCATGAACTAAGTTTGATGCGTTCGCAAAAAGTCCTCCAGGCCGTCACTCCCGCGCAGGCGGGAGTCCAGAAGCGCTTGAAAGGACTGGATTCCCGCCTGCGCGGGAATGACAAAAAGGAGCGGTTTTCGACTTTTTACGAATTCATCAAGTTTGACAGGCTCATAAAACGTTATCACTCCATTGAAAAACTTTTTTCAGGGAGTTCTTCATACTACGAAAGCACTGGATTCCCCGGTCACGCCGGGGAATGACGAAATAGGATTTTTTGTGAATATTTTAGGTCTGAATAAGGATAACCCGCCTCGGCCTATCGTGGCACGTAATCTGTAGACATTCCATGGATGAAGAGCTATCCTGAGTTCGAGCGGCATCCACCCGGGTCTCCAGATCAACCAACAGCATAACCCTAACCTTTCTATCCAACATCCATAGAAGTAAGGAGGCAAAAAATGACTGAGCTCACAGGTGCAGAGGTTGTGGTAAAGAACCTCAAAAACGAGGGTGTGCGGTACGTCTTCGGAATCAGCGGGCACGGCCTCGTCGCGTTGATGGAAGCCCTTCGCACGGAAGAGGGAATCGATTTTTTTTCTGCCAGGCACGAGGAGAACGCGGGTCACATGGCGGATGGCTGGGCAAGGGCAACGGGTAAGGTGGGAGTCTGCTGCTCCACGGTAGGCTCGGGAGCGGCCAACCTGGCCAGCGGGCTTTATGAAGCTTACGCCGACAGCTCACCGGTCGTGGCCGTTTCGGCCAACACTCAGAGCTTTATAAGCTATCCATTTGTGGGGGCTTTGGAGAGCATGGATTCCGTCGCATTTTATCGTCCTATCACCAAGTGGAACGCTGCGGTCCATCAGAGGTCGAGAATCCAGGAGTTGATTCAAAGGGCTTTTCGAGAGGCGTTGAGCGGCAAGCCGGGTCCGGTGCATCTGGATATCCCGTTGGATATCCTGTGTCTGAGAGAAGAAGCCGGTCACTTGCTGGTTCCTGAGCGCTACCGTTCGAGCGGCCGGCTCAGGGGAGACAAAACCCTGATAGACAAAGCGGCACAGCTTTTACTTGATGCCAAAAGGCCTCTTCTCGTGGCTGGAGGGGGCGTGATTGCCTCCGACGCCTGGGAAGAGTTTCGGAATCTGGCAGACATTCTCGGCGCGGCAGCCACGAGTACGCCTATGGGGTCGGGCAGTGTTTCCGCTCGCAGCCCCGGCTTTTTCGGCGATGGTGGATGGCTGGGTGGGAGTGCTGTGATGCAAGGTCTGCAGGAAGCGGATGTCATCTTGGCGGTGGGTTGTCATTTCTCATCCTGGCTCGGGCTCGGTAAACCTCCCGTGATGGCAGGTTACCCTAAGCAGAAAATAATCCACGTTGACATAGACCCACGGCAGCTTGGTAAGAATGCTGCGACAGAGATCGGTATCGCCGGCGATGCGAAGGCGGTTCTGTCCGACTTAATCCTTGCCGTGAAGGATTACGGCGGAAAGGGGAAGGCCGACGCGTCGTGGGCTAAAGGCCTTGTGGAGACCTACAGGCAATACCTGAAAAGCCTGGAGCCCATGATGGGGGGCGACAGCGGCCCAATAACCATGGGAAGGCTGGCCAAGGAAGTGGGAGAATACCTGGCTGACCGGGATGCCATGGTGACTGTTGACGGAGGAATGGTATTCCACTGGGGATTCACCTATCTCCACGCCTACCAGCCCCGGCGCAGGTTCTTTTGTTCCGGAGGAGGGCACTTGGGTTTCGGTCAGCCCTTTGCCAACGCTTTCAAATTGGCCTTTCCTGAGCGTCCTGTAGTCAACTTTTGCGGAGACGGGGCATTCGGGCTGACCTTACAGGAACTGGACACAGCAGTGCGACACGGGCTTCCCGTGGTCCATGTGATCAACAATGACGGCGGCTGGGGCATGTGCAAGGCGGGGCAACTGGCTTTGTACGGGGACAAAGCCCTCGAGGGCATTGATCAGGACTTTTCCGGAGCGAACTATGCGGAGATTGCAAAGGCTTTCGGCTGCTGGGGAGAGCGGGTGGAGAGCCCTCTTGAGATAAAGCCCGCCCTGGAGAGGGCCTTCAAGTCCGCTAAACCGGCCGTCTTGGATGTGAGAGTCCAGCTCGTTCCTCATCCCATGTTTGCCGTCATGGCCCAGGTCGTTTTTCAGGGCGTGCCGCTCCCTCTGCCGGCCGGTCCTCCGCCCTCATAGCGGGGCTCATGAAAGAAACCGAGGACCTGGGGGGTACAGGAGTAAAAGCCATGCGAAGATATGGAGGCAGGGCCGATATCAGCCCTGCCTCTCTTCCTTTTTCCTGTTGCTTTCCGGCGCGCCGGAGTTTTTACGCGGGCGGCTGCGATTCTTGCTTTTTATTACCCATTCGAATATGGTTGGCCCGTTTGAATAGGGGCGTGGCTTCGTCCATGGGTTCTCGATCCACGGCAAGGAAGTTATCGGTTATTCGAAAGATCGTTCAGCGAAAAACTGGCGATTCAGCCCGCCGGTTTTCGATTCACGGATAACGGATAACGGATTACCATTCCGGGCCCGAGGGATTTTCTTATGAACTCAATAGCTCATGAACTCGATATGATATGAGGTGTGAAGTGAGAAAGTTCATCCTGGCGATGGATCAGGGGACAACGAGTTCAAAGGCCTTTGTGATCAACCGCAGAGGCGAAATCGTGGGGGAAAGCGCATGCCCGATCAAACAGTACTATCCGAAACCCGGATGGGTGGAGCACGACCCGGTGGAGATCTGGGAAAGCCAGATATCAGCATGCCACGATGTCATGACGAAGACAGGGATAAGGCCCCATGAAATTGAAGCGATCGGCATCGCCAATCAACGCGAAACCACGGTTGTCTGGGAAAGGGACACGGGCAAACCCATAACCCATGCCGTTGTTTGGCAGTGCCGGAGAACGTCGAATCTGTGCGAAGCCTTGAAAGGGAGCGGCAAAGGGAAGTCACTCAGCGAGAAGACCGGGCTGACGGTGGATGCCTACTTCTCCGGAACAAAGCTTCAGTGGATTCTGGAAAATATTCCAAAGGCTTTCCAAAGGGCCTTCCATGGAGACTTGTGTTTCGGGACCGTCGATTCATGGCTGGTTTACAACCTGACAGGGGGAAAATTGCATGTGACGGATTTCTCGAACGCTTCAAGAACCATGCTGTACAATATCCATTCTCTTCAGTGGGACTCCGAGATTCTGAACTGGCTGGGCATACCGAGCGCCATGCTCCCGGCTGTCCGAAATTCAAGTGAAATCTATGGTGAGACCATTCCGGATATATTCGGCGGACCGTCGATTCCAATTGGCGGAATGGCAGGAGACCAGCAGGCCGCGCTCTTCGGTCAAGGCTGCTTTAAAAAAGGATCGGTAAAGAATACCTATGGAACAGGCTGCTTTGTCGTGTCGAACATGGGAGACAGACCGATCCTTTCACGGAGCGGACTCGTCACTTCATTAGGGTGGGGATTGGAAAACCGCCCAACCTATGTTCTGGAAGGAAGCGTTTTTATCGCAGGGGCCGCTGTGCAATGGTTGAGGGACGAAATGGGGCTCATTAAGGACTCGGGCGAGATCGAATCGCTGGCCGGAAAGGTTGCGGACAACGGAGGGGTCTATTTCCTGCCCGCCTTTGTCGGCCTGGGCGCGCCTTATTGGGATATGTACGCCCGGGGTACCATTTGCGGAATTACAAGAGGAACAAACGCGGCACACATCGCAAGGGCCGTTATCGAAGCGATGGCGTATCAGACACGAGATGTCATCCTCTGTATGGAGAAGGATTCCGGATGTGCCCTCGATCAATTGCGGGTGGACGGCGGAGCCGCTGAAAACAATCTGCTCATGCAATTTCAGGCGGATATCCTGGGAATCCCGGTGATGCGGCCGAGGCAGCTTCAGACCACGGCCCTGGGAGCGGGATATCTAGCCGGCCTGGCAGCCGGCTTTTGGAAAGGTCTTGAGGAAATCGGCCGGTTGGGAGCAGAAGCGGAGATCTTTACGCCGGCCATGCCCGAGATCGAGCGAAATGAACGCTACAAGACCTGGCTGAAACTGGTTGAGATGGCGAAGCTCTGGGGGAAATAGGAAGGGCTTGGACCCTGATTCTTTAGCAAAATCCGAGATACAGAGGTGGCGGCTTGAGATTCCGGAAAGAGACAGGAAAACCCTAAGGAGGAAATCATGGCACAAAATGCAGGACCAAGATGGATAAAGAAATTGCAGCACAGCAACCCCGAATTCGCCGATGCGTACCTTGCCCAGAGCAACAAAATCCTGAAAGACGGGGCCATTCCGGCAAAGTACAAAATCCTCATGACCATGATCGTGGATGCTATCATGGCTCACCCCGAGGGGTGTGCCGCCCTCGCCAATCGCGCCCGCGCAGCGGGTGCCTCGGAGGCTGAAATCAACGAAGCCATTGAGGTGGCCTATTTGTTCGGCGGAACGCCCGCCCTGGTGACGGCCACAAATGCCCTCGGCACCGAAGGCCAATGAGAGGGGAGAGTCGGACATGGATGGGGCGTAAGATGGACAAAGGCTTTGAACGTGAACTCAAGAAAATTGTGAAACCTTACCTGGACCGCGGACGCTCGGGCGATTATGAGCACACGCTTCGTGCCGTAGAATATGGAAAGGAGCTGCTTCGGCACGAGGATGGTGAGGAAGGAATCGTGATAACCGCCCTCTACCTGCACGACATCGGTTGGGGCGAGGTCGATTTTGACGATTTCATCAACACGAGATCACCGAGCAAAAGGAGGGATACGGCCAGCGTGAACCTGCACATGAAACGTGGCGCCGCCCTGGCGGAGCAGATCCTCGAAGCGTTGCATTATCCTGTGGAAATGACGCGAACCATCGTTTCCATCATTGCGGTTCATGACAGGCCCGAAAAGATTTTTGCCATGGAGAATCCGTCCGCCACCCTGGTATTTGAAGCGGACTACCTGGACAAATTCGGAGCGAAAAGTCTTTATCGATTCGAAACCATGTTCAAGACGAATCCGATCACCGAGCTCGAAAAAAAGGACGTTGCCGCTCACCTTGGTAAGGGGCTCAAGATGTGGTTCAAGACAAGGACAGCTCAGCGCATGGCGCTCCGTTTGGCAAAGGAAACAGGATTGTATGAGGATTCCGGCATAAAACGATTGGGGCCTGCTGTTGAGCTAGGGTAGCCAAATGGCGTGGCCCTAAGAATGATGGATTCGTAAAAAGTCCCACAGCGTCATTGCGAGGCGCGAAGCGCCGTGGCAATCTCATGGATATCCGCTAGTTACGAGATTGCCTCGCGGAGTTTATCCTGAGCCTGTCGAAGGGCTCGCAATGACCGAGCCGCTGTTTTCAGACTTTTTACCGTGAAAATCCCCCCTGCCCCCCTTTACTAAAGGGGGGAATGAAGCGGCACCTTATTGAACCTCCCCCTTTGGAAAAGGGGGATCGAGGGGGATTTTCATGGGCGCGGGCGACCCTTGTGAGGGGGCTCGAGCGTGTCAAAATAATTATGGGACTGATAATAAGTCTTATTGAATGCCCCGACATTCGGAGGGGAAAGAGGAGAAGAACATGGTGGAGCGGATGGATTGGAAGGGCGTCTCCAAGTGGAAACTGGACACCCCTTGCCTTGTTGTGGATCAGGACAAACTGGAGCAGAACATCCGGGCCATGCAAACCCATGTCACCCGTTCCGGAAAGAAGCTTCGACCCCATGCGAAGACTCACAAGTGCTCGAGAATCGCGAAGATGCAGATGGCCGAAGGAGCCGTCGGCATCTGTGTGGCCAAGGTTTCCGAAGCGGAGGTTCTTGTTCGAAGCGGGCTGAAAGGCACGCTCATCACGTCTCCGGTTGTTACGGATTACAAGATCACCAGGCTCATGGACTGTCTTTCCCTCGATCCGGAGTTGATGGTCGTCGTCGATAACCCGATGAACGCGCAAAAGCTGAGTGACGAGGCAGAGGGGCGGGGACTGAGGCTGAACGTCCTGGTGGACCTGGACCCGGGCATGGGACGCACCGGATTTTCTTTCGGGGACGGTCCGGCTTTAGGGCAATCGGTCCACTCGCTTCCGGGGCTCCGCCTCCTGGGAGTGCAGTGTTATGCCGGCCATGTGCAGCACATCGCTTCCTTCGAGGAGAGGCTGCGCACCTCCCTCGGCTGGATGGAACAGGCCGCAAAGGTTGTCAGGCGGTTCAGAGAGAAAGGGTTGCCGTGCGAGATCTTTAGCGGTTCCGGCACGGGGACCTACGAGATCGACAACAGAATCCCGGACCTGACAGACTTGCAGGCTGGATCTTACACCATGATGGATGCGGAGTATCTGGGCATCGGGTCTTCGGAGAACCCGTCCCGGTTTGAAAAATTTTTGCCTGCTTTAACGCTCCTCGCGTCGGTGGTCAATGCCAATCATGCCGATCACGTAACCGTAGACGCAGGCTTAAAAGCCCTCTATCGCGACGGGGCCACGCCCTATGTCTTGAACCCGGCCTTTCCGGATCTGGACTATACGTGGCGCGGAGACGAGCACGGACAAATTTCCTTTCCGGCGGGATCCGTGCACTTCGAACTCGGCCAGGTCCTGGAACTGGTCGTTTCCCACTGCGATCCTACGGTCAATCTCTTCGATGTCCTCTTCATGACTCGGAACGACAGGGTCACGGATGTCTGGCCCGTGGACATGCGGGGAAAGTGCATGTGAAGAAGAGGGGAAGCGCTAGTGCCATGTCTCAGAAGTTTTGCACCTAAATATGGCAAGTTGAAATCTTGCAATCAGGTCTATATTTGACCCACTTCGCGCAGACACGGAAATTCGAAGCACGAAATTCGATATCCGAAACAATGCCAAAACGACAATGTCCAAAATCTAGAACAAACAGGAACCAAGCCCGCTTCCATTGTTTTGGTCATTCGTATTTTAATCATTCCAATTTGTTTCGAATTTCGATATTCGAGTTTCGAATTTAGAGATTCCATCTGATTTTCGCATAGGTTGAATGGCCAAAAAACGACACAGAACTTATGAGACGTGATACTCGGACCTGCTCAGGCGATGCAGGGCCGCGAGGGCTCGCACGGCCTTTTCAGGAGACGGGAAGACCGGGACGCCTTTCTCTTCCAGCCAGACCAGATTCTCGTGCCTTCCGGAGTCCATGCCGGCGAGCCACAGGACGACGGGTTTACCCGCCTTGGCAGGGAGGTGAAAGACTTCCATGAGTTCCTTGGGAAGCAGAAGTGCCTCCGGGTGAATCTGAACAGCCAATGCGTCCACATTGGGCTCTGCAATCATCGCGCCGAGCACGGTCGGATAGATGCTCCCAGGATCGTGAAACTGTATCGTGAGGCCGAGGTCCCAGGGGTTGGCGGGGATGTCCCATGCGGGAAAGATGGGTCGCAGCTTGTCCAGCGCGGCGCTGCCCGGCTCGGCGAGCTTCAGGCCTTCCTTTTCGAGAAGATCCGTCACGATCACGCCCTCTCCGCCCGGGAACGTGGCGATGAACACCCGATTGCCTTTCATGGAAAGGGGGCCGAAGCGCTCCAGGGCACGGGTGAAATCAAAGAAATCCTCCAGGCTTTGAGCGCGCAACGCCCCGCACTGCTTCATGGCGCCGTCGAAGACGCGGTCATTTCCCTGCACCAGGGACCCGGTGTGCGAGAGCGCGGCCTTGGCGCCGGCCTTGCTCCGGCCCGACTTGAGGACCACGACGCGCTTTCCCTGCACCGAGGCCTTTCGGATGAGCCGGAGAAACTCCCGTCCGTTCCCCCCGATGCTTTCCAGGTGCATGCCGATCACGCGCGTCTCCGGGTCGTCGACCAGATAGCTCAGGGCGTCCACCTCGTTGACATCCATCTTGTTGCCGAGATCGATGAGCTTGTTGAGGTGATAATTGAAATCGTTGAGCAACCATCCGGACCTGGGCTCGTAGAGGCCTGACTGAAAGATCAGGGAGAGGCCGCCGGCCTTGATGGATTCCATGGGATGGAAGCTTATGCAAAAACCCGCCTTCACGTTGATGGGGCTCAGCGCGTTGGGGCCGATGACCCGGATGCCGTTCTGCCGAACCATGCGCGCCATCTCCGCCTGGACCTTTTTGCCTTCCTCGCCGGCCTCGGAAAATCCCCCTGCGATGAGCGTGACCCGCTTGATGCCCTTGTCCACGCACTCCTTCAGGACCTCCGGCGTCACCGCGTAGGAGACCCCGATGACGGCAAGGTCCACGGTCTCGGGGATGTCCTTCACACTCGGATAGACCTTGAGCCCCATGATCTCCTTTTCGCCCGGGTGGACCGGATAGATCCTTCCCCGGAACCCGAGCTTGATCAAATTGGCGACGAGGTTGTAGTTGACGCGCATCGGGTTGTTGGATGCGCCCACAATGGCGACGCTCTCGGGCTCGAGGAATTTCGCGAGAAAGTGCTCGTTGTTCCTTCGGACATCCTTTGGCGACATGCTATTCCTTCCCGGCTTCAAATCCCGGCGGGAGAGCCCACCTTGTGAGCGAGACCTGCGTTTGCCCGCCGCTTCTTCTGCTATCAGCCTGCGGAGCGTAGAATAATGAATCTGAAAGTAATCGGCAACCTCTTTCAGGAGGTGGCCATTGGACTTTTTACCGTGAAAATCCCCCCTGCCCCCCCTTTTCGAAAGGGGGGGACTTTATGGCGGCTCCTCAAACCTCCCCCTTTGTTAAAGGGGGAGGAAGAAGGATAGGAGGAAACTTCCCCCCTTTGAAAAAGGGTCGGCCACGCACCGCCGCCGTAGCGGCTATGGCGCGCAGGAGGCTGTGCCGACCTGGCAGGCGGGGTCGCCCCGTCGCCGGAATCTTCGACCTGCCCTGCGTCCGGTATGGCAAAGCATAGAGGCGGTATTTTCACGGTAAAAAGGAGTCACCCCGTTGAAAAACGGGGTCCAGGCATTTTGTAAGTCCATTAAGGAACTGGATTCCCCGGTCAAGCCGGGGAATGACGAAAAACAGGGTTTGGGACTTTTTGCGAAGCCGTCAAGATTGACAAACAGGGGTTATTTGCCTAAGTAGAAGGCTTGAGCGAGGAGGAAAAACCATGACTCTGGAAGAACAATTCAGCAAAGCCCGGGAAAACGTGAACAAACTTCCCCGCCGACCTGCCGACCTGCAACTGCTCGAGCTCTACAGCCTTTACAAGCAGGCCACCATGGGCGACGTAGCCGGAAAACGTCCGGGGGCATTGGATTTCAAAGGGCGCGCCAAGTGGGATGCATGGAAGCAACGGGAGGGCCTTTCCCGGGAGGAGGCCATGCGAAAGTATGTCGAGCTCGTTGAGCGTTTGCAAGTCGAGTTTGCTTGAGTCGCACCAGGGCAGGGTGACTTGCAGCACGGATAGGGGGCGCCACCTTAAGATCAATGACAGCCAATGAATTGTTTTCGAAAATGGAAGAGCGCTTCGGGCGGTACCCGGACTGCGGTGTGGTCTGCACCAACGGGGAGGACGTCAAGCGCGTTGTGTGTGAAATAGACTGGTACATGCTTTACTCCGTGATGAGTGATCAATCCGCGCTCTATGTTGTGCACCACCCGGTGAGCGACTTTGCGCTCAGGCTGAGCGAGATCAACCCTGACGAAGACCAGGACGACATCCGAGGGGAGGCCCAGAACTGGCTTCTCGAGTTCAGGGCGCGGGAACTCCGGATGAACCTTGCAGTAGCCCACACCATGGCCGACAGGATGCTCGAAACAGAGCTTTCCGACTCTCTGGAAGGAGCGAGGGGCCAGGAGATCGTCACGGGCATAAACCGTTTTTTCGACCGCTTCTTCAACCCGCATCCTGCGATTGTCGTTCTTCCCGCAGCCCGGCATCTGCTCGACCAGGGCGCCCCGGCAAAGGTCGTGCTCGGCACCTACGGCTATGAGGTGAAGCAAAACACGATCTATGTGGACCAGTGCGGCATGGAAGAGACCGAGCAGGCCGTCACCATCCCCCACTCCCTGGTGGACGTGGTTGCCATGCGTTTGTGGAAAGACGCTGCGATGGCAATGATATCCCACAGGTGATTTTCACCGCAGAGCACGCAAAGAACGCAGGAGGATTTTTTTTGACAGGTAAATATGACGGTCTCGTAAAAAGCCCGAAAACAGAGGCTCGGTCATTGCGAGCGAAGCGAAGCCGTTCGGCCCCGAGCTCACGGCCGAGGGGCAATCTCGTAACTAGCCGGATACTCGTGAGATTGCCACGGCGCTTCGCGCCTCGCAATGACGGTTTTCGACTTTTTACAAATTCATCAAATAAAGATGCGTGAGTTCATGAGCAGGGAGCCCTTCGCCTGCGCTCAGGGTCTGCGACAGGGAGCGAAAAGCGGGGAGGGCAATCCAGTGATTGTTACCCGGCCGGTTGGGCTTCTGAAGAGGACTCTATCTTCCTGGGGAAAACCCTGCCTGAATAAGCAGGCAAGGGAAGGCTCAAAAGGGCCAGGAGGCCGGTGACAAGAAAAATCCATTGAACGCCGAACTTGTCGGCGAGGGGCGTTGCAATCAAAATCGAGATCAACCCCACCGGCACGAGGAGGGTGGGGGATGACGCGAAAACACTCCCCCTGATCTCGTTCGGGGTGACCCTCTGGATGTCCGAGTGGATCGCGACGTGAGCGATAAAAAAGAAGAGATTGGACAGGCCGATGAGGGCAAGAGCGAAGAAATAGTTTTGCGGAAGCGGCATGAGGGCGAAGAGGAAGTAGCTGGTGCCCAGACCCCCGTAGATCATGGTTTTTCGTGAAAACCGGTTTCCCATGCCCCCGGCAAGCAGCGCACCGACGGCACCTCCTGCGGAAAGGACGGTCATGAAAACGCTGTATTCGCGGGTGCCCCCGCCCAGGTAATCCTTGACAAAGACGATGTACAGGGGGAGCTGGGAAGCGAGGAAGAGGCGCCACAGCAGACCGACGGAAACATAGAACCTCAACCGCTCGTGGGAGAGGAGGAAACGGATGCCGGAGGCCAGATTCCTCCATGTGCGTTTTGACGGCTCCCGGTCAAGCGGTCCGGCCGGAGGTCGCTGAAAAGGGATCCTGGAAGCGAGCATCGAAGAGACAAGGAAAAAAGCGAGGATCACGTTCAGGGTCCACGACCTGGAAGCGTAGATCAGGAGCAATCCACCGATCAATGGCCCGCCGATTTTGCTGAAATTCAGAGACATCATGAATGCGGCGTTGGCCTGCAGGTAATCTTCTTCGTCGAAGAGATTTGTGATCAGTGCGACTCTCACCGGTCTCAGAAACACCAGGAAAAGAGAGGCAAGAAACCAGGAGAAATAGATCCAGAAAAGTCCGGTGAGAAAATTCAGGGATGCAATGAGAAGAGCGAGCAGGACGTTGCAAACGATGAAGATCTTTTTCCTGTTCCAGCGGTCTATGTAGATCCCGGCCGGAGGGCCGAACACCACCAGAGAAAACATGTAGATCCCCATGAAGGCTCCCATGCTCACGGCCTTTCTCGTCATGTCGAACAAGACCACCATGAGAGCAAAGGAGAGGAGCTCGAAACCGAGTGCCGAAAGGCTGTAGGCCAGCCAATATCGCCGGTAGGAAGGCTTTTCGAATACTTTTTTTAAGTTGGTGGTGAACATGGGACAGGCGCTTGCGCCTCCGCGTTGACCTTAAGGACGATCGGTGACGGGTTTTTCCGGCAGAAGTCCTTCCTGCTTGTAAATGATCAGAACCACGAGGAACAAACCGACCAGGATCTCCCGGATTGCCGCAAGGCGAAAATCGCTCACCATAGGGATGAAGTCTTTGAGAAAACGGGTGCTTTCAAGAAAACCCATGAGAATGAAGGCGCCCACGACGGCCCCTTTGTTGTTGCCTCCTCCACCCACGATGAGGGCTACCCACACGTTCACGGTCACGAGGGGCACAAAAATCTCCGGCGCGATGAAGGTCAGGTAGTGCCCGTAAAACGCACCGGCCAGTCCGGCAATGGCGGCTCCCAGAGCAAAGGCCTGGACCTTGAACTGGAAAACGTTCTTGCCCGCAACCGCGGCCACGACCTCGTCTTCCCGCACGGCCCTGAGAACGCGACCGTAGGGAGACAGGCGAACCCGTTCCAGAAAAAGGTACAGAAGAACCAGCACGATCCCGAGAACACCGGCGTAAAAAACGTCGTAGCCCTGCTCGAAGAGGCTGCGCAAGGGCCGCGGAATGGCGGTGATGCCGTTGGCCCCGCCCGTGAGCCAGCTCTCGTTCAAAAGAAAGAGCCGGACGATTTCACTGAAGCCCAGGGTGACGATGGCCAAAAAGTCCTCCCGGAGGCGAAGGGTGCTGAGAGCCACGAGAATCCCGAAAAGCCCGGCAAGGCAGACGGCCGCGGTCAAGGACCACGGGAAGGGCACCCCCAGCTTGGCCAGGATGGCGCTCGTGTAAGCGCCGACGGCAAAAAAGCCCACATGGCCCAGGTTCACGAGGCCTGCGAACCCCCACTGGACATTCAGTCCAAGAGCCAGGATCGCATAGATGAACACGAAAGTCAGAATGGCTACGAGATAGGATAGCATTATCGTGCCGTCTGCCGGTTGAACAGGCCGGAAGGCTTGAGCAACAGGACAACCACGATCATCCCGAAGCCCACCGCCGACTTGTAGGTTGCAGGGATCCAGATCAGGCTCACCTCTTCGGCAAGCCCCACGCAAAAGGCGCCGCTCACGGCGGCAGCCGCGTTGCCGATGCCTCCCAGAATCGCAGCGGCAAACACGGAAAAGACCAGCTTGAAGCCCATGAGCGGTTCCACGATGGTGTCAACACCCACCATGATACCTGAAACGCCGGCCAGCGCAGCCCCGATAAAAGATGTCCGGCGGATCACCTGTTCCGAGTCCAAACCCTTGACACTGGCCAGCATGGGATTGTCGGCCACGGCGCGCATGGCCTTGCCCAGCCGCGTGCCCCTGAGAAGGGCCTGGACAATGATCGTGATCCCAACCGCGGTGAGGAGGATCAGGAGCTGTTCCTTGCCCACCCGCATGGCACCGAATTTGAGTGCCCTGGCCACAGGCAGGTCGAAGCTTCGGAGTTCGTTTCCCCAGATGAAGCGCACGATGTTCTCCATGATGAAGGAGAGCCCGATGGATGCAATGGCCAGGGTCAGGTGCCGCCTGCCGCGCATGGGTTTGAAGACCGCGCGGTCCACACCCACGCCCATGAAGCCGGACAGGACGAATGCGCAGGACAATGCAGCCCAGAAAGGCAGGTGGAGCGTCGCATTGAGGGCATAGAACAAAAAGGCGCCGGCCGTGATGTAGGCGGAGATGGCAAAGTTAGGGAAATTCAGAATGCCATAGAGCAGAGAAAAGGCCGTGGCCGGGAGGGCCAGAATCCCTCCCGAAACCACGCCGTTGATGACAAACTGCAGGAACTGCTCGAACATTGGTTGCCGGCGGGCCGCCCCCTATTTGTCGAGCCGGCCGATGGTCACGACTTTGCCCTTCTGAACCTGGTAGTAACTGAAGGGTCGCGAAAGGATGTCACCCTTATCGTCAAAGTCGCAGTCGCCGCTGGCGCCCTGAAAGTTGATCTTTTTCCCTGCCGAAAGGAGTTTGATCCCCTCCAGATAGCCGCCCACCTCCTGGCCCGGCGGGTTGGACACCGTGCGGAGTGTATTGCGAATGCCTGTTCCCGAGGAAACCTTTCCTGCGGCGATGGCCAGAGCGATCAGGTTGATGTGATCGTAGCTCTGGGTGGAGTAGGCATGAATGTCCGCATCGGCGACAAGCTGTTTGAGGTGCTTGTGGGCCGGCGAGTCCGGATTGGTGGCCGGATCAATGGAGTAAAGCCCTTCAGCCACTTCTGCGCCCACGTTGTCCACCAGTTTCTGGTTGATGGCGTAGTTGGGGCCCAGGAGCCTGCCTTCGTAGCCGATTTTGTAAAGCTCCTTGGCAATGACGGTGGAGTCGGGCAAATAGCCCATCAATTCGATGGCGTCGGGCTTGGTCGCAAGCACCTTGGTCAGCTCGCTCCGATAGGAAGCCTTGTTCGCTTCGTAGATCACAAAGTCCGTGATCTTGCCCCCACCTTTTTCAAATTCCGCCTTGAAGGCGTCGCCGAAGGTCTGGGCGAAAGGTGTCTGGACCGCCATGTAGGCGACCTTTTTCCAACCACTTTTCAAGGCAAACCGGGCGTGGACCTGGCCCTGGAGATTGCTGTTGGGCTGGGTCCGGAAGATGTAGTCGTCGTCCTTGAGCTCGGAGATGGCATCCGCTCCGGAAACGGAAATGTCGAAGACCTTGTTTTCCCAGCAAAGAGGAGCGATGGCCATGGTCACGGCGCTTGCCCAGGTTCCCATAATGGCATTCACCTTGTTGACGTCGATCAACTTCCGGGCGGCGCGCACGGCGGACTCGGGGTTGGTCTGGCTGTCCTCGTGATACAGCTTGATCATCCGGCCGTGAATCCCTCCGTTCTTGTTGATTTCTTCGACCACCTTGGTCACGACTTTCTCCATGCCCGGACCATAGGGGCCTCCCGCCCCTGTGAGGGGACAAAGGGTTCCCAGAACAATGGGTTCCTGGGCCTGAACAGGGCCGGCTGCAAAGAGGAAAAATGCGGCCACCGAGAAACACGCCACGCCGAGCCACGGCTTCCTGAACAACCTCTGCTTTGTCTTCATAAAAAGAATCCTCCCTTGTTTTCGTGACATGATCATCCGGGAGCCTTGTCCCGAAAAACATCCTGATACAGGCATCCGGCCCGGGCCGAACCATCATCCCCCGAGAAAAGAACGGCGCACTTCGGGGTCCTCCAGCAGGGCCTGACCGGTTCCTTCGAGACGGTTGCGGCCCATGACGAGGACATAGGCCCGGTGGGAAAGCCTCAGCGCTTCTATGGCATTCTGTTCGACGATCACCATGGCAAGACCCTGGCGGTTGATCTCCGCAATCTTCTCAAACAGGGAATCCATCAGTAGCGGCGAAAGCCCGGCTGAAGGTTCATCGAGGAGCATGAGGCTCGGTTCCACGATGAGCGCCATGCCCAGGGCGAGCATCTGGCGCTCGCCGCCGCTCAGGTTTCCGGCTCGCATTTTGCGACGGGCCCGGAGCACCGGGAAGCGCTCGAAGATTTGCTCCTGCCTGGTTCTCCATCCTTTCGGCGCAACGTACGCGCCCATTTCCAGGTTTTCCGTGACGGAAAGATTTGGAAAGATGTTCTGCTCCTGGGGAACGTAGCACATGCCTTTGCGGGTCACTTCCCTGGGACTCATGCCCTTCACCGGGGTCCCTTCAAAATAGATATTCCCCTGCCTGGCCCGAAGCAAACAGCAGAGGGTCTTGAGGAGCGTGGATTTGCCTGCACCGTTCGGTCCGATGATGCTGACGATCTCTCCCCGATCCACGTGAATGGTCACGCCATGCAGGATGTCCTCATCCCCATATCCTGAGGAGATCGCTTCGGCTCTCAAAAAGTCCATGATCTCTTGCCCAGGTAAGCGGACAGAACGCGCTCGTCGCGGCTGATTTCCTGGAAGGCGCCTTCGGTCAGCTTGCGGCCGTCCGCCATGACCACAACGGGATGGCAGAGTTTGACGATCATATCCATGTCATGTTCGATGAGCAGGAACGTCCGGCCCTTTGCATTCAGTTCCTTGATCCTGTCGATCAGGTCCTGCATCAGGGTCGGGTTGACGCCGGCCCCGGGCTCGTCCAGCATGATCATGCTCGGATCGGACATGAGCGCCCGGGCCAGTTCGAGCAGTTTTTTCTGGCCTCCGGACAGGGACCGGGCCGGTTCGTTCCGCAGGGGAAAAAGGTTCACGAAGCGGAGGATCTCGCGGGCCCTTTCCCTGAGGTCCTTTTCCTGTCGCACCACGCTCGAGGACCCCATGAGACTCCAAAGCAGGTTTTCCCCGCGCTGGTCGTGAGGGTAGAGCATGAGGTTCTCGAAAACCGACATGCCCTCCAAAACGCGGGGAATCTGAAACGTGCGCAGGAGTCCAACCCTGGAAATCCTGTGGGCAGGAAGCCCGTCTATGCGCTGACCCTTGAAGAGGATCTGCCCTCCGTCGGGCTTGTACAGACCGGAAATGACATTGAAGAGGGTCGTCTTGCCGGCTCCGTTGGGGCCGATCAGACCGGTGATCGTGCCCTCGGCTACCTCGAAGGAACAATCATAGAGGGCCTGGACACCCCCAAAGCGTTTTTGCAAGGCCGCTATCTTGAGCATCTCCGGCTTCCCGATTCAGGGCCGCCCCTGCGTTGTCGTATCCCGGCCATAGCATTTGGCCCAGCTCCCGCGGTCATACCACACTTCGCCGCCCACGCGGACCATGTAGTCGAACATGCCTGCGGCAATGCGTCCATACTCTTCGTCGACCAGAGCCCTGTCAATGGCTGCCAGCTCGTCTATCTCGACCAGGAGGATCACTTCCCCGCTCAGCCCGTTAAAAGCACGGACCGACCGGACACCCTGCACCTTCTCCATGGCGGGGATGATGCCCTCGTCTATGAGTTTGTTCACTTTAGGAAAATCCGCAGGCTTCAAGGATTCCTTGTAACGGTTTCGAACCACGTACATCATGCTCTTGTCCTCCTGGTGAGCGATTCCGAAGTCTGTTCTCCTAAAGGAATTCCAGGGCAAAGTCAATCGCTAAAATTTGCCGCTCTCCTGCGCCTTCTTTTCACCAACCCAGGAAGTTGAACGAGGCTCGCTTTTCTGATAAGGGATGTGCGGCGCATCATGCCGGGCCGGGCTTGGCCCGGAAGGTGAAACCGGCCGGGAAGGGAAGGGAAAGGTCGATGCAGGAAAGGTTCGTAGAGACAGAGGACGGGTGGCTTTTTGTCAGGCACAGCGAACTGAGCAGGTTGGGGCCGGTCCTGCTCTTTGTCCACGGGCTTGGCGAGTCCGGGCTCAGTTTTAAAGAGGCTTTCGAATCCGGGGACATGAGCGGATACGGCATTGTGGTTCCCGACATGATGGGTTATGGCCGCAGCTCCAGTGCAGGCGGAGGCGACTACAGCATGGCGTCACAGATCCAACGCCTCTGGCGACTCGTTGATTTTCTGCACATCGATTCCTTTTATCTCGTAGGCCATTCCATGGGCGGCGACATCGGCACGTTCATGGCGTCATCCGACACCCGGCAGAGGATCAGGGGACTCGTCAACATCGAGGGTGACCTGACTCCCCATGACATCTTTTTCAGCAACAGGGTGGTGGCCGCCGCGGAGGAGGGCAACTTCAGCGAGTGGTTCGAAAAGGAATTCAAGGAAGAGATCGTGCTCAAGGGTTGGGGAAGTCGATGGTCTTCGTGTCGACGCTATTATGCTTCTCTCCACTTCGCGAGACCCGAAGCCTTTCTTGCCAATGCAAGAGAAATCCATGAAAAGAATCAGGCCTTGCCGGGGCGCCGGGAGTGTCTCACCGGCTTTACCTACGGAGCACTAAAGATCCCGAAGATCTTTTGCTGGGGAAGCGAGAGCCTGGCCGAGGGAACGCGGGATTTCCTGGAATCCGCTTCACTGGAAAACCGCAAGTTCGAGCCCGCTTTCCACTGGCCCATGATCGACCGGGCGGAAGCGTTCTATGCTTATTTATCGGACTTCCTTCGGAAGGCACAGAGCGCGGAGCAGGGAACTTAGAGCAGGGAGTAAAGAGCTGGGAGCCCTTCGACTGCGCTCAGGGTCTGCGACAGGGAGCAGGGCGGGCAACCCCGGAGTCGTTATCCCTTATCTGCCAATCGTGAGTCGAAAACCGGACAGAAATGCCTGGATTCACGCCTGTCGCAGATGCCGCTTGCGGCGCGCGGGAATGACAAAAAAAGCTGGTTTTGGCTTTTTATGAAGCCGTCATTCTTGATGCGTTCGTAAACGCTCATGGCCGACTGGTCGCCCCCGCGCATGAAATCCCCCTCGATCCCCCTTTATGAAAGGGGGAGGTCTAATGATGAGCAGAAGCTTTCCCCCCTTTGAAAAAGGGGGGCAGGGGGGATTTTCACGGTAAAAAGTCCGAAAACACCGTCAGGGACTTTTTACGAGTTCATCATTCTTGAGTCCACTGGAGAAATTTTTCCTCTCCCTCGTAGCTTCCGATCAAGACCAGTTCGGTGTTCTCGCGAATCGGCGCCTGGGGGTCCGGATTGACCGACATCACGCCGTTCATCCTGATGGCGACAACGGAGCACCCTGTCATCTGCCGGATCTTGGATTGGGCCAGGTTCCTGCCCACGAGGGCCTGCGGGGCCTTCAGGCGGAAAACATTCAAGCCTTCCGCCAGCATCAGGGTGTCTTCTTTCCTAAGGAAATTGAAAATCGCGGTGGCGCCGAGAGAGGCATAGGACATGACAAAGTCGGCGCCTGCACGATGGAGGGTGGACACGTTGCGCTCCATGTTGGCCCTGCTCAGGATCTGCATATCCGGCCTCAAGCTTCTCAGGTACTTGGTCAGGTAAATGTTCGTGGCATCATCGTGGGTGGTGAGCAGGGCGGCCGGGGCTTTTTCGATCCAGGCCTTCTGCAGGGTGCGGATATCCGCGGCATCCCCAAAGACATAGTTCTCACCCTCCTGGACTCTCCTGGGATTCTTCTCGATGATCAGATAGGACATCTCCCTTTCCCTGAAGCGATCGGCGATCGTCTGCCCGACACGGCCGCCGCCAATGACAAGGACCGGATTCTCGGTCAGGCGGCAGACGTGGTAAAAAGAGTAGACGTCATCATAGGCTGCGATGTTTTCTTTTGACCCCGCGAGGACCAGGACGCTGTTGTGGTCGATGATGCGACCGGCATCGGGAATAATGAATTGCCCCCTCTCCCAGATGCCCACCACGCTCACTCCGAAATCTTCCCTTACGCGGCACTCCGCGAGCGTCTTTCCCACAAGGGGAGTTCCCATGGCGGGAAACTCCGCGAGGACCAGTTCATCGAACCGGGTGATGACGGTGGAACGGCAGTCCCCTCCGATCGTCCAGGTGGCCAGGGTGCGACCCAGCATCTCGTAGAGCCGAAGGACCCGTGTGCTGCCGGCCATCTCGAGGATATCTACGGAGTGGGGGGAATCGGCGGTGGTGATGACCGGGACATGGTCGTTGAGTTCCCGAACCGTAAAGGCGATATTCGTGTTCATTTCATCCTGGTTGGTGGCAACGACCAGCAAAGCCCGGTCGATCCGCATTTTCCGGTAGGTTTCCGGATCGTCGATGTCCCCTACCGCCACGCGAATGCCCGCATCGTAGAGTTCGAGCGCACGCCGGAGGTCGTCCACAATCAGGACATAGTCGTAGCCGTGATTTTTAAATTTTCCGATCAGGGCGACGGTCACTGGATCATAGGCCGTGAGTATCACGTGGTCTTTGGTTTCAGGCGGAAGCTCCTTGGGGGCCCGGTTTCTCGATTCCGCTTCGATCAGGGGGGCGTAGAAAAACTTGATAAACGTGAAGGGGAGCAGGGTGAGAAGGTAGACGACCCCGGTGAGGAGCACCAGGATCGAGAAAAGGCGGCCCAAATCCGTGTGAAAGGTGATATCGCCGAAACCCAGGGTTGTCATCACCGTCAGAGTCCAGTAAACGCCGGTGATCCAGGAATAGTCCTTCCCTTCAAAGGCCATCAGGAAATGGAAGGCGATGCTGTAGACGGCCACCAGGATGACGAGAAGAAAAAGGAATTTGAAAAGGATGAGGAGATTCCGCCTCACGTTCTGACCGTGAGCAAGATAGGCGAGGATCGAAGGGTAGTATTTCACAGTTTTTATCCTCAGAGGGAGCGTCTGAGTCTACTTATTCGTTCCCGTGCGAAGTCGTACTCGAGCCAGTCGGTGAGAAAAGACCCCAGGGCGTCCCGGTAAAAGCGAAGAGCCTTGTCCTTATCCTTTGATCCCTCGGCCCAAAAGCCCATGGCCGTGTAGCCGGTGAGAATGTCCTCGGGCCGATCACCCACCTTCTCCTTGAGAGACGCCTCGGTTTGCCGGCCCTGGAGATATTCACAGATAATGAGAAACCAGGGGTCACGCACGGTTCGACTGAAATCGTTCAGCGTCCCTTGTGCTTCTGAATCGAGGCCCTGGTAGTGCAGGATCCCGGCCTCGAGAAGACCGAGGCTCATCCGAACCGCATTCGGCCGGCCGTCTTCTTCAAGGAACCTTCGCAGGTAGTCGAGCGCATCGGGCCATGCCTCCAGAGCGGCCGTGCAGTAGGCCAGGGCCGCCAGGAGGTTGCGATTGTCCGGATCGTATTCGAGCGCCTTTTTCAAAATGTCCGTTTTGTCTTCCAGGGGAACCTCTTCATCGGCCAGTTTTGCAAAGAGCGGAGCAAGTTCCCCGTGCCGTTTCCTCCTGGTCTCGAGAACCTCTTGAAGCGACGCTTCGAAGCCTTGGACCAGCCTATTATGCTGCGTCCACTGCTCTTCGGTGCGGAAAGACTTCCGCCGCTCCTTTCTCACGTCTTCCAGCATCACCGTGCTCAGAATGAATTCCCAGGAGTCGGGATCGCTCGAAAGCGCCGCTTCCTGCAAAAGCCTTTCCGCCTCCTCCTGGTTACCGGCCCGTGCAGTCAGGAGCGCGCTGATATAAAACAGCCAGGCTTTCTCCGTCGTGTTGTACCAACCCTTCAAAGCGCTCTGGACGGTCACTTCGCCCTCGAGAACCCTTGCGATGTAGCCCTGAAATTCAGCGGGGCTTCTCCAGTCGGTCTCGATCAGGTCCTTTCTGAGGGTTTCGGCGTCCCGGGTGCCGGAAAGCCGGTCGATCAGGACCAGCATCAGTCGCGCCCGGTGGTCTTCCTCATCCATAGAAAGAGCCTGGGAAAACCGAAGCCGTGCTCCCGGGTAGTCTCCGTTGCAGAAGCGAAGCATGCCGGCGGCGGACAGCAAGACCGGTTGCATGCCCTTGGACAAGTCTTCGTCGGCCATGACCATGGCCTCGGTCCAGCGACCCCCGGCCGCTGTCTCCCGGATTTTGGCGAGCCTTTTTTCCTGGGAGAAATTGAGCACGCCGTTCCATTTCGCCTGGCCCGCTTTGAGATCCTCGATAAGGTGAACCGCGTCCCGGATGGGCAGGATCAGGCCGATATCCCACACGGGAGTGACCATGGGGACCAACCCTTGGGTGAAATCCAGGGCCACGGCGGAAACAATGCCGATCACTTTTCCCCGGGCGTCGATGACCGGGCCGCCGCTGTTCCCGCCGTGAAGCGAGGCATCGATCTGGAACATGTTCTCGAAGGTGCGGCGGATGTTCCCTCGCACAACGCTCACATTCACCGTATCCGCCTGGGTGCGGCTGCCCAGGGGGAATCCCAGAGCGATCACCCGGGTGAGTTTGGCCAGCGTGCGGGGGTCCATGTCAAGGTCAAGAGGAATCGGAACCAGCCCTGAGGGGATGTTGTCGATCTTGATCACCGCGAAGTCATCCCTGAGGGGCGAAGTGAGGACCTGGCGGAAGCGCACAGGGGGCTTGGCCACACCGGCGATTCTGAGATATGGCGGGCTGTTGCTGCTGAAGGCGTTCTCGAGGAAGAAAAGGTCGGTCAGGTCCGGGCTTTCGATCATGCCGCCGGCGCGATTGAATGCGCGCTCCCCTTCGAACCATAAAAAAATCCTGTAACCGAAAACAGGGGTGGCCTCACGCAGCCGGAGATGCCTCGCCACGCCTTCGAAATGGGGATCCTCCAGCCAGGGACAAGCAACATGGCGGTTGGTGAGCAGGTACCCTTCTCCGTCCACCAGGAAGGCTGTTCCCTCAGCCGCGTTTTTGTATACCCGGGTGCCCTCGGCCTCGATCCAGTATTCAACGAGCAGGTACGCCACAGATCGCGCATATCGATTCGCGTAGCTCTCCAGCCGGCTGTCCACGTCGTCCATGCGGCCTTCACGGGCAAACCACGCAAAGACTCCTGCAAGAACGAGGGCGATCAAGAACGCTGCAAAGGCCCAGAGTCTTTTCCGCGGTCTCCGGATGCGCCGGGATTCGGGAGGTGAAGCCTCCTGCAACTCCTCCTGAATGCGCCGGATGGAGGCCACGATTTCCTGCATGGACGAGGGCCTTAGATCGGGATCTTCGGCCAGCATCACCCGCAGAAGAACCCGGAGCGGTTGGGGGATATCGATTTCTTCGATTTTGCTCAGATACTCCGTAGTGTCCAGGTCCGCGGAAAGGAGTTCCACGAAAATCTTTCCCAGGGACCAGATGTCGCTCCGGAAGTCCAGGGGCCGTTCGTTGATGATGTCCGGATGAGAAACAAGAAGCTTCCTGAGCATTGGGGAAGGGCGGTCCAGCGAGGGATCGATGAATCGGGAGAGCTTATAGTCGATCTTGATTTTCAGCTCCTCCCCTTGTCCTTTTGCCGGGATGATGTCGCTTAGAATAATATGGGGGATGAAGTGGCCGTGCTCGTGAAGCACTGCAAGAATCGATGCTATCTGGAGAAAAAGATCCAGGATGACTCCCCGGTCGCGGAGTCGACCTGATGCGAGGAGGGAACCCCAGCTTTCCGAATCGATCCACTCGCTGATGCGGTACCAGAGCCCCTCCCGGGAACGCCGGATTGCGTGATGCCGGACCAGACCTTCGTGGCTCAGCTCCTTGATCTGTTCCAGCTCTCTTTCGAGTCTTGCCGCGAGTTCCTCGTTCACCCCCGAATCAGGGGTGAAGAGGCGGATCATCACTTCCTCGTCTGTTCCTTCACGGACGGCACGGCAAAGGAGGCTCGAATATCCTTCGCGGAGAACCTCGACGATACGGTATTCGTCAATGGACCGGCGACCTTCGCCGGTCTCGGTGCCGCAGGAAGGGCAGGCTTTTATTTCCTCTGCTACGGATTGCCCGCATGTAGGACACAGTTTCACGAAACCTCCCCTGGAATCCGTGGGTCTTGGTGGGATCGCTCGTTCGGCCCCATTATAGCACTGCCGGGGGGCTGTTCAAACCAAGAAGTTGGGTCACCGCAGGCTTGGAAGAAAGAGGGCGATCTGAGGGAAGGCGATGAGGACGGCAAGGCAGACGATCATGGCAATGAAAAAGGGGAGGATGCCTTTGAACACTGCTTCGAGTTCCACGTCCTGGGCTACACCCTTGATGACGTAAGCGTTGATCCCGACAGGCGGTGTGATCGCCCCCATCTCCAGAAGCATGTACCGAGAAGATGGGGTAGGGCGCGAGACCATACTCACCGAAGAGAGGATCGCTTCAGGTGCCTTGTTGGCTTAACCGGATCATCTCCTTTCTTTCATGGTTGTGCCTGAGACCTCACGGCCCTCTTTGAACACGGCCACAAGGCGGCCGGGGTCCGTGAGCACCCTGATATCGTCCAGCGGATTGCCTTCCACGACCAGAAGGTCCGCCCATTTGCCCGGTGCGATCGTGCCGATTCTCTCCTCCATGCCGAGCAGTTCCGCGGCCTTTGATGTGGCGGAAACAATGGCTTCCTGGGCCGAGAAGCCGAATTCGGTCATGTAAACCAACTCGAAGGGATTTTCCCCGTGCCGGTTGAAAGGGGTTCCCGCATCGGTTCCCATGGCAATCCTGACTCCGGCTTTTCCGGCGCGAAGGATGCTCTGGATGTGGTCGTCCTTTACGCGTTTGGTCTTTTCCACAAATTCCGCGGGGATGCCGGCCGCCGTTCCCTTTTTAATGATGTTCACCGGCGCGCTGAAAGTGGGAACCACGAAGACATTTCTCTTGACCATTTCCTCGATGGTTTCCTCGCTGAGTGAGACGCCGTGCTCGATGGAATCGATTCCTGCGAGGACGGCATTTCTGGAACCTTCGGGCCCTTGCGAATGGGCCGCGGTTTTCAGGGACACCTTGTGGGCCTCATCGATGCCTGCCTTGAGCTCTTCGAATTCGAGCTGGGGTACACCCGGTCTGCTCCCTTTTGTGAGGACCCCTCCGGTCGCCATGAACTTCACGCAATCCACCCCGGCCTTGATCTGCTTGCGGGCGGCCTGCCTCACCGCGTCCGGCCCGTCCGCCTCGCATCCCACCTGCCATCCGTGGCCGCCGGTGATGCAGATCATTTGACCTGCACAGAGCATCCGGGGCCCTTTGACAAGCCCCGAATTCACGGCGTCGCGGACCTGGAGATCGATATGGTTCTTGGACCCGAGATCGCGGACCGTGGTGACTCCCGCGCGAAGCGTGGCCTCCCCGTGTTGTACCATGTGGAGGGTCGCCATGGGGTCCGTCATGGCCATGATCTTGGACATGGGATCCGGTGAGCCGTCCAGGGCAAGGTGAACGTGGCAGTCGATGAGCCCCGGAAGAACCGTCCTGCTGCTGAGGTCCTCCGTATCTTCAGCGCTCACCTCGGTCCCGACATGGGCGGGAACCTGCTCCATGGAGCCGACAGCGCTGATGAGTCCGCCTTCAAGGAGAAGCCAGCCCTTTTCAATCACCCCGCCTGCTCCGTCGATAATCCGGCAGTTCTTGAAAAATCTTTTCATTTGGAAAGTCTCCCTCCGGGAAAATACGCCAGGTCGTAAGCTTCTACAATAATTTTCTCGTCAACGCCAGAAAATCGAGGAGGACTCCGGGCAAATCAGGCCGGCATGAAATTTCTCTCCCCGCTTTCGCAGGGGGCAAAACGGCATCCTGGCGAAGGGTCCTACTTAAGGGGAGCACCATGTATTTTACACGGAACGAACTTACCGGTGGTCATTGCGAGCGACTTAGAGGAGCGAAGCAATCTCGGCGCTTGGTTCACACATGAGATTGCCTCTCGGCCTTGAGCTCGAGGCTGAAAGGCTTCGTCGCTGCCGCTCCTCGCAAGGACGGGTTTTTTGCAAACCATTTTTGTGCTCTTGGTCGTTTAGGAGGCGACACTATCGGCGCATGATGGAGGTCGGGGAGCTTAAGAAGGTTCCAAGTTCACCAGGCAGTGCCCTTTGAACCGACCCTTTTCCTCTTCTGAGATTTCCTTGATCTTTGTTTCGCTGGTTCCGTCAGGAAAAGCCGCACCGGGAGAATAATATTTCATCTCCAGCTTCGCTCCAACCCGGAGGTGAGGCAGTATATTGGAATTCTTTTTGACCAGGATGACACTCGAATCTGAATCAATATGCCAGATCCTGAAACGGTGGGGGACTCCGATGTCTCCCACCGAGAATTCCACACTTTGATATTGATCGAGCCTTTTCATGGTTTCGCCTTTTCTTAGTGCTTGGATTCGCAACCAGGGCGTCTCATCCATTACCTTCGAAAATATAGACGTGGATGTCAACCCCTAAGTCCATCGAGTCATGAATTCGGTGACGTATTTGCTCCCTCAGGACTTCGTGCTGAGGGAGCCGTATCGCGGACTTGAGGTTGTCGGATAGGACAGTGAATTTGCGACTCGAAGCACTAACTTCCACGAAGATGAATCGGTCCATGGCGGGCCGAACAATGTCCTTTACATTTTCGTAAACCTATGTTCAATTTACACGAGGAAATGCCCCATTCAACGATCTGCAAGAGGTCTGAGGTGAAGCGAGAAAGCTCAGAAAAAAGTTTGACGAAGGATACGCTGGTTGGAATCATCGCAGGGCTTCTTGAGACCAACGCGGATCTTGATTTTTTGCTGAAGATGGAACAGAGAGAATTGGAAACCCTGGTGGCTTGCATCAGAGACCGCGTCGACAGGGCGGCTAAATAGGAAACCGTTCATGAGTTATTGAGTTCATAAGCCGGGAGTCGTTCGAGCCGCTCAGACCCATACTGTCCAATATATTGTGGGGATTGGGCTCAAAATCCCATGATGCTGTATTTTCTCCTACAAGACACCGCAGGAGCAGCAAGACAAAGAGGGTCAGTGATACGAGAAGGACCTTTCATCATGCGGCATTCGTCTCCTTCTTCAATTGCCGGAAATAATGCGTGATGTATTCGTAGTCATCCCTGGCAAGCTTCCGTGTTTCAGGGAGCGCAAATCCTCCCCACCGCTGCTCGATGTCTTCAAGAATAAAATCAATGGACTTGGTTCTGTAAAGAGCGAGGATGTACCTCAGGATTCCTATGACGCCCAACGTCTCCATTTTATCTGCATCATACAATATTTTTGATTCGATCGTGTCTCTCTGTTCAGGTCGAAACGTGACGTCATGCACGCGTATCGCGTGCAGGGCAATCTCCCTTTTTGCAGCAGGGAAGTCTATTCTTTCAAGCACGGGTCGAGCAAGCCGGGCACTCAACTCGCCATGGGCCTTGTCGGCAATGTGGTGCCGCCCCAGATCGTGCAAGTAAACGGCCGCGACCAGGATCTCGAGATCGGCGCTGAGCTCCGTTCCAAGAAGCAAACAGCGCTTCCAAACCCGTTGAATATGATCCGTCCCATGAACCTGGGAAACCGCAGGAGCCTTCTTCATTTCAATGTCGAGTTCTCTCTCAAGCACTGGAATCCATTTTTCCCACCCTTCATTTCGCTCCGACATTTTCCACTCCCATTCTTGAATGAAATCATTGTGTCTAAAGCCTGCCTGCCTCGGCCTGCTTCAAGGTCATTCAACCAGAAATTTGCCCCTAATCCAAGTCTCAAATTTAGCCCGCAGCCTCATCGACGCAAGGAAGCCGTGGAAAAAAGTCACAAGGTTTGATATCTTTTCAACGCCTGAATTATTGATCGTTTCAGAATAGTATCGACAGTCCGGTCCCCCTCACCCCAACCCTCTCCCCCAGATCGTTGGGGGAGAGGGCAGGGTGAGGGGGCTTGAGAGTGTCAAAATAATTACGGGACCGTTGATAAGCAGCAGGCCCTTGACCGGCCGAGATAAACACTGCAAGATGGGCCGGGCATGGCCCGGAAGATTCCCGGATTTCCGCAGGTGGAAAGCGTTCGAGACCATGGAAAGATCGAGCGAAAATCAACAGGTGAGGACAAAACTCAATGTCCTGGTTGTGGATGATGAAGCGAACATCCGCAAAACCCTTGCTTATTGTCTGACGGCTGAAGGTCATCGTGTTGTCGCTGTGAGCAACCCGGCTGATGCCCTTGATGAAGCGAAGAGACACTCATTCGACATGGCCTTTGTGGATCTGCGATTAGGGGATGAAGATGGATTGAAGTTGATCCCGATTCTTTTGAACGAAGCCCCCTGGATCAAGATCGTTGTCGTCACGGCCTACGCTTCGATTGAAACCGCGGTGGAGGCCATGCGCACCGGCGCAGCGGATTACATCGCAAAACCCTTCACCCCGGACCAGATCAAGGTGTTGGCCGGGCGCATCGCCCGCATGAGATCCCTGGAAGACCAAATCGCATCCCTGAAAGAAGACATCCATCAGCTTGGCCCGGAAATGAGCTTCAACAGCCGGAACCCGGGCATGCAGCGACTCGTGGAGACGGCGAAAAAGGCTGCGGCCTCCGAAGCGATCATCCTCCTTCGTGGTGAAAGCGGTACGGGAAAATCGGTCCTTGCCAGGGCCATCCACCAATGGAGCACGAGGGCGGCGAAGCCTTTCGGGGTAGTGTCTTGTGCGGCAGTGCCGTCCGATCTTCTGGAGGCTGAGCTTTTCGGACATGTCAAGGGAGCGTTCACCGGAGCGGTGCGGGACAACCCGGGTCGCGTTATGGTTTGCGAAGGAGGAACGCTCTTTCTCGATGAAGTCGGAGACCTGGCCTCTTCCGCCCAGGCCAAATTGCTGAGGTTCATCCAGGACAAGGAGTACGAAAGGATCGGCGACCCGACACCCCGAAAAGCGGATGTGCGCATGATTGCGGCCACCAACCTCGATCTCGACAAACGGGTCTCGGAAGGCCGCTTCAGGGAAGATCTGTTCTACCGGTTGAACGTGATCAGCCTCACCTTGCCTCCCCTTCGGGATCGTCGGGAAGATATCCTGCCTTTGGCCTCAGATTTTCTCGCATTTTTCAACCGGACCAACCACAAAACCATCATGGGCTTTACAGAGCAGGCCTCTCAGGCGCTCGGAAACCATGTGTGGCCGGGCAATGTCCGCGAACTCCGCAACGCGGTCGAGCGAGCCGTAATCCTGGGAACGGGCGAACAGATCGGCAAGAACGACCTGCCTGAGAATATCACTCCCGAAGTGAGAGCGCCGGGCGCCGGAGACATGATTCCCCTTTCCGCCATTGAAGAACTGCACATCCGGAGGGTCATGGCCGCTACATCCTCACTTCAGCAGGCGGCTGATGTTCTAGGCATCGATCAGGCCACTCTATGGCGGAAGAGAAAGATCTACGGCATCTGAACCTTTAGCTTCGAGGCTCTTGCATTTTGCAAGGTCAATTCCTGACTGATCTTTCAAATTTCAAGGTATCTTCCCCTTTTCCTAAATGTAACCTGTTAAAATCTGATGAACTCGTAAACGGTCATGGCCGAAGTATTGGCCGCCCCCGCGCATGAAATCCCCCTCGATCCCCCTTTATAAAAGGGGGGGAGGTCTAATGATGAGCAGAAGCTTCCCCCCTTTGAAAAAGGGGGGCAGGGGGGATTTTCACGGTAAAAAGTCCCAACCCGTCATTGCGAGGCGCGAAGCGCCGTGGCAATCCAGTGCAACGCACTGTCCCGAGCGCAGTGAGGGATCTCCTTGTGGCGCGAAAAGGTCCTTCGATCCGCTTGCGGCGGCCTCAGGACGACTTGCTTCGCAAGTCGGATTGCCGCGCGGAGTTTATCCTGAGTCTGTCGAAGGACTCGCAATGACAAATCGAGGCCTTTCGGACTTTTTGCAAAACCGTCAAATCTCGATGTCCGTGTGATGGCACGGCCTTTGCTCTGAAGAATAGTCGCCTTGTGCAGAGAAATGGAGGAACAGGTCCATGGACCTGAAAAAGAAAATCCTTATCGGGTATGGTCTTACCTGTGCGTTGATGGCCGTGGTCGTAGCATGGGCTGTGATGAATTTGCTGTCTCTCGGCAAAGCCAGCGATGCCATCTTGCGGGAGAACTATCGAAGCATCCTGGCTGCAGAAAATATGGTTGACACCCTGGAACGGCAGGACAGCGGGATCCTGCTGGCCTTTCTGGGCGACACGGAAACAGGAATAGCCCAGTTCCGGGAAAACGAGGCCTTATTTCTGCAATGGCTGGCCCGGGCCAAGGACAACATCACCATTCGCGGTGAGGCGGAACTCGTTCAGGCCATCGAGGACGGTTATTCCAGGTATCGGGCGACGTTTTTCAAATTGACCGGTCAGCCGAGTGGAGAGCAATCGTCTGATGAAGCATTTGAGAAGAAGACCTACCAGGAATCCGTTTATCCTGTTTTCATCAGGGTCCGGGAAGACTGTATCAAGCTTCGGAACCTGAATGAGGAAACCATGTACACCGCCAGTGTACGGGCCGGTCACGTGGCAAGAAGAGCCATCTGGTCCACGGTGGTTGTGTCGACTTCGGCTCTGATGGTTGCGCTCATCCTCAGCCTGCTTCTCTCAGAGAGGATCACACGTCCACTCAAGGGATTCGTGGAAGCATCCCGCAAGATTGCGGGAGGAGACTACACGGTTCAGGTCCCGGTCGAAACGGGGGACGAACTGGGCCACCTTGCCAGGGAATTCAACCAGATGGCGGCGCAACTCGGTCATTATCACGCCATGAACATCGAGCAGATCATTTCTGAGAAGCGGAAAAGCGAGGCGATTCTTGCCAGCATCGATGATGGATTGGTGGTCCTCGATACCGGCCTCAAGGTGACCGGCCTCAATCCCGCGGCTCACCGCATGCTGGGGTTGGGTTTTCGGGAGACCGGTTCATTCTCCTGCTCGGAAATTCTTGCTGAACCGCGAATCTGTGACCTCATCAGAAAAACCGTCGAGACCGGGGCTCTGCCCAGGATGGACGAAGATGAAAAATTCTTCACGGTCGCGAAGGGAGAAGAGCTCCGCCACTATCTGTTCTCCATCACCACGGTGGGGAGCGGCAAGCGGGGACTTTCAGGAATCGTGCTTCTCCTCAAAGACGTGACCCGCTTCAAGGAAGTGGAGCGTCTCAAGAGCGAGTTTGTCGCCGCGGCATCCCACGAATTGCGCACACCGCTCACCAGCATGGGCATGAGCATCGACCTGCTCCTGGAGCATGCCTCTGCCGATCTCAAAGACAAGGACAGAGAACTCCTCCAGGCCGCACACGAAGAGGTCCACCGGCTCAAGGCCCTGGTCAATGACCTGCTGGATTTGTCGAAAATCGAGGCCGGAAGAATCGAACTGGAATTCGAGAAGGTGGCCGTGCCTGAGCTGTTGGAGCATGTGAAGGCCGTTTTTAAAGGCCAGACGGAAAAAAAGTCGGTCGAGCTCGCCGTCCAAATGGCGGATGACATGCCCCAGATCCGCGCCGATGCCAACAAGATCACCTGGGTCCTCACCAATCTCGTTTCGAACGCTCTCCGCTACGTGAAAGAAGGCGGCCTTATCCAGGTCACAGGAAAAAAGGTGGGCTCACAGGTTCATCTGTCCGTTCGCGATGACGGGCCGGGAGTGCCGCCGGAGTACCAGACGAAAATATTCGAGAAGTTCGTGCAGGTCAAGGGACAGGAAACCGGAGGCACAGGTCTGGGGCTTGCGATCTGCAAGGAGATCGTGCGTGCTCATGGGGGCACCATCTGGGTGGAATCGAGACTTGGGCAGGGCAGCACCTTCACCTTCACGGTGCCGGCGGCTTGAGAGGAGGAAGACCATGGAAAGAGAGAATCAAAACGACTATGTTCACACGCAAAGGGGAATTCTGGAGCAGGCGCTCAAGTCCCTGCGCGAAAAAAGGGACCTCGCGGAAAAGCTCAGAAAGGCGAACCTGGAATCGGCCAGAGCGGCGGATCAACCGGGAGAGATGAAGGCGATCGAAGAACGATACCTGGAGGAGGTGAATAAAATCGAAACGGCCATAAAAAAAACGGAGGAACAACTCAGGGCGCTTCAAGCAAAAAGACCGGCGGACAGGAAGGCGATTCTCGTGGTGGATGATGAAAAGAACATTCGTCTGACCCTGTCGCAATCTCTCGAGCCGCTCGGCCCGCCCGTCCAGACCGCGGTGAACGGAGAAGAGGCTTTGCACAGGCTCCAGGAGGGTGAGTTCGGTTTGGTGCTCCTCGATCTGAAGATGCCCGGCATGGACGGCATGGAGGTCCTGCGCCGCGTGAGGGACAGGGGGCCGAAAACCCGGGTCATCATCATCACGGCCCATGGGACGATCGAATCTGCGGTTGAAGCCATGAAACTGGGAGCGGTCGACTTCATCCAGAAACCATTCAGCCCGTTTGAAATACGCAAGATCGTGGAGGAGGTGTTGGAACGGGAGACACTCGATGAGGCAAAGGCCTCCGACTATCCCACCCTGATCAGGATCTCGAAGCGCCACATCACCGACGGGAGATTCAGAGAGGCCCGTGAGATCGCGCAGAGGGCCATTGCGGCCGACCCCGGCCAGCCTGAGGCCTATAACCTTCTCGGCGTGCTTTTCGAGATCGAGGGAAACTCGATGGAGGCGCAGAAATTCTATCGTGCAGCCTTGGATATCGATCCCACATACAAACCGGCGGCGGCCAACCTGGACAGAGTCACCTCATGGCGCCAACCCGGCAAGATAGCGATCGGATCGGAAACGGAACACCCCCGTCCGGATAGGAGCGATACGAAAAAGTAGCCCGGGCATCGTGCTCCTCGGATAATGCACTGGATGTTGATGTGTAGAAAGCAGATGACCGGAGTTGCGAAATTGAAACTTGCCTTCAATATGAATCCTTCTGATTGCGAGATCTGAATCATGATCCTTCGGAACAGAATCCTCAAAGCGCATCCAGCCACTCTGGTTTTATCCAGCTTCCTTCTTGCCATCTTGTTTGGGACGCTCCTCCTGATGCTGCCGATCTCGACCCACAGCCGGGAAATTCCTTTCATCAATGCATTGTTTACCGCGACATCGGCCGTATGCGTCACCGGGTTGATCGTCGTGGATACCGGGACTTACTTCACGGTCTTCGGGCAGGGCGTCATCCTGATCCTCATCCAGATCGGCGGATTGGGGGTCATGACCTTCTCGGTCGCCCTGTTTCGACTGATCGGGAGAAATGTCTCCTTTCGCCAGCGCCTGGCTGTGCAGGACCTATTTTCCCACACGCCCCGGGAGGACATCTTCAATCTTGTCAAGAGCACCCTGTTCTTTACGCTTGGCGCAGAGACGCTGGGTGCCGCCCTTCTCATGGCTCATTGGAGCGGGGAGCTTCCCTTTCCCTCCGCGATCTACACGGCCGTTTTTCATTCCATCTCCGCGTTTTGCAACGCCGGCTTTTCGCTCTTTTCCGACAGCATGGTGCGATACAGCGACAATCTTCTTGTCAATGCGACGATGTGCGGCCTGATTGTGGCGGGAGGAATCGGTTTTCCGGTCCTTTACGACCTTCAATCATGGATCCGGACGGGCAGGAAAAAACGCGGGCGACTCTCGGTCCAAACAAAAACCGTCCTTTTGACCACGGTTTTCCTGATCGCAGGAGGAGCCCTGATGTTCGGCTTCCTTGAATATCACTCCATGCCTGGAACCCCTTCATTGGTTCACCGTTTCCAGGTTTCCATGTTTCAGTCCATCACCTGCAGGACGGCAGGGTTTAACACCGTTGACATCGGCTCTCTCCATGAGGCCACCCTGGCTTTCATGATTTTCCTGATGTTTTTCGGAGCATCACCCGGATCATGCGGGGGCGGGGTGAAAACCACGACCCTTGCGCTCATCGCGGCGTTCACCGTGAGCAGGGTGAGGAGGCGACTCCGCGTCAATATGTTCAAGAAAAGCATTCCCGCTGAAGCCGTTAACCGCAGCATATCTCTTCTGCTGGTATCCATCGGGGTCATCGGCCTGGTGCTTTTCATGCTTCTGGTAGGGTTGTCACCGGACTCGTCTCAAGGACCGTCGCAGGGGGGCTCCTTTCTCGCGTATTTATTCGAGACGGTTTCCGCGTTCGGCACCGTGGGACTGTCCATGGGAGTGACGCCGGACCTCAGCGCGTGGAGCAAGAGCTGGATCATCCTGATGATGATCGTCGGACGGGTGGGGGTGCTGACCTTCTCCTACATCGTTGTCGGAACAGGCGTGGCCAACGGGCTTGAATACTCGGAAGAAAGTATCATGATCGGATAAGTGGAGGCATGAAATGAAGCGTTATGCTGTGATAGGTCTCGGGAATTTCGGTTTTCACGCAGCCAAGTCCTTGTATGAGGACGGCAATGAGGTGGTGGCCATCGATTCGGACAAGGCAAGAGTGCATGCGATAGACCCGCATTCGACCGAAGCGATCGTGCTGGATGCGACGGACAACGAAGCCTTGAAAACCTTGGGACTTGAAACCATGGACGGCGTCATCGTTTCGACGGGGACCAAGATCAGCACGAGCATCCTCATATGCCTTCACTTGCAGGAGATCGGGGTGAAGAAAATACTCGCCAAGGCCCTGGACGAGGACCACGGGAAAATTTTGAAGCGCGTCGGCGCGACGGAAGTCATCCACCCGGAACGGGACATGGCCATCCGGGTCTCACGCAGCCTCACCCGGCCCAATGTTTTGGATTTCATCCCCCTGGCTGAGGATTATGACCTCGTACAGGTCGGCCCTCCAAAGGAGTTCATCGGCAAGACCCTGAAGGAATTGAACCTGCGAGCCAGGCACAATGTGCACATTATTGCGATCAACGAGCTCGTCCCCGAGAATTTCGTTCTCGTTCCACCGGCTGATTTTGTCATCAAAGACAGCGACGTGCTGATCATGCTCGGCAAATCCGAGGACATCAAGAAAATTAAAGCCCTGAAGTAGGGGCGAAGCATCGATTATAACGGCATAATCTTTTCTGATGTGCGAGGAGAAACCCGGCGGATATTTTGTAATCCCGCTCATGCCTGTCCAAAATCGAGTTGTCACCACAGAGGCACAGAGGACACGGAGAAGAGTTTTTGTTTGTCCCGGTCAGATGACCGGGGCAAACAAAAAGATTCTGCCACCATGGGCTAAACGTGATGCACCCATGGCACAGGGATCTCAGAGCTCCGGCAATCCATCAAGAACGGTGCATCAGGAACTTGATCATTGAGAGGTTCTTTTCCTCTATCGGTATCTCCCGATAGAGGAAAACTGAATACTCCCCTCTGTG
>Ga0209163_1000546_pt1 | contig 65906 bp, 53 predicted proteins | sample MTBAKSrepl2MetaG_FD_187457 | JGI IMG/M metagenome (GOLD analysis project Ga0209163, IMG submission 187457) | Enrichment culture microbial communities om Arthur Kill intertidal strait, New Jersey, USA, that are MTBE-degrading - MTBE-AKS2 (Arthur... | ecosystem: Environmental > Aquatic > Marine >...
ATGGTCATAACTGTTATAGATTGTGGTTAAACCTATTAAGTTACTGATTATCAGGGACTTAACCAAATTATTTACCATTTATTTTATTGAAAATCAAACATTTATGTTAAAGTTTAACGAACTATTATATTTACAAATTGAACAAAATATTTATAAAATTCAAATTTTTCAAAATTAATTAATTATGTTATATATACGATAAAAAAATGAATTCCTTTTAATTTTTTTTTTATTATTGCGGAGAGAGCGGGATTCGAACCCGCGAACCACTTTTGGCGGTTACACGCTCTCCAGGCGTGCGCCTTAGACCACTCGGCCATCTCTCCTTTTAATTTTCGCGGCGCAAAATACTAAAAAAAAACTATAAATACTATTCAGCTAATGGTTATTTCCCCCTTCATAGAACTATTCAAAAGCAGCTTAATTTCATCATCCTCATAATCCTGTCCCAGCAGATACATCATTTTTGTTGTCGCTGCTTCAGTGGTAATATCATATCCGCTAATAACACCCGCTTCATAAAGTTTACGGCTGGTATCGTACCTTCCAAGCTCCACCCTCCCCTGGTGACATTGAGTTACATCAAGAACGATTATACCCTTATCAATAGCGCTTCTGATCCTTTTAACAAACCACTCATCTGCAGGAGCATTACCAGCACCAAAAGTCTCCAGGATAACTCCCCTTAACCCGTTGATGCCCATAATAGAATCAACGAAATACTTGCTCATCCCGGGAAATATTTTTAAAACAGCTATCCTGTTGTCAATACTGGTTTTTATTACAATATCTTTCCTCTCCCTTGGATATAAGATCGACTCATAATTATAGCGTATCTGTATCCCTACCCTTGCCAAAGGAGGATAATTAGGTGATTGAAAAGCATTAAAATTATCCGCATTTATCTTTGTTGTCCTGTTTCCCCTGAATAACCTGTTCTCAAAATATATGCAAACTTCAGGAATGATAGCTTTGTCAAATTCTTTTGCTGCTGCAATCTCAATGCTTGTTATTATATTTTCCTTACCATCAGTTCTTAAAACACCTATGGGCAGCTGTGAACCTGTAAAAATAACCGGTTTTGCAAGATTATCAAGCATAAAACTGAGTGCTGATGCAGAATAGGCCATAGTATCAGTTCCGTGTAAAACAACGAAACCATCATAATCATGATAGTTCTGATAAATTATTTCTGCCAGATTTACCCATATTTCAGGACCAATATCAGATGAATCAAGGGGAGGATCAAATGAAATGGAGTCGAGTTTGTAATTATATTTCTGTAATTCAGGTACCTGGCTCGAAATCTGGTCAAAATCAATAGGCTGTAAAGTCCCTGTTTTATGATTCTGGACCATACCGATCGTTCCACCGGTATAAATAATTAAGACAGATGATTGCCCTGTTGCCATTTTTTCATTTTTGCAGTTGAAATAACTTCCTGGCATTAATTGTAGTAAAATCAGCAATGGTTTCTAAGCCCACTCCATAGATATCAGCTAATTTCTTAGCAGTATACATGATATAACTACTTTCGTTCCTTTTACCACGTTCGGGAACGGGTGCAAGGTATGGTGAATCAGTTTCAAGCAATACTCTTTCCGGAGGTATTTTCTCTGCAACTTTTCCTAATCCTGAATTTTCAAAAGTAATTATACCATTAATCCCAATAAAAAATCCATATTCAAGAATCTGTAGAGCTTCCATGGTATCTCCTGTGAAACTGTGAAATACTCCCTGAAGCCTATCACCTGCGCACCTGTCAAGTATAGAAAATAACTCCCTGAAAGAATTTCTGGCATGAATTACAATGGGGATTTTTCTTTCCTTGGCCCAATTAACCTGGATAATAAAAGCTTCTTCCTGATACTCTTTATACTTCTTATCCCAGTATAAATCAATTCCGGTTTCCCCAATGGCAATAAAATGTTCTTTATTCAACCAGTTTTCAATGATTTTCAGTTCCTTCTCAAAGTTCTCTTTTACTGAAGTCGGGTGTAATCCCATCATCGGGAAACAGATACCAGGAAAATCATCCCTCATTCTCAGCATTCCCTCAACACTCCCCGGGTCAATATTAGGTAAAAGTAATTGTGTAACCTTTTTTTTTAAGGCCCTGTCAACGACTTCTGCCCTGTCTAAACGAAAGTGGTTTAAATATAAATGAGTATGAGTGTCTATAAATTCCATTCTATTTTGCACCCATATTATATGATCATCAAACTATACCCTGTGCGATCATAGCATCGGCAACTTTCACAAATCCACCTATATTGGCGCCTTTCACATAGTTTACAAATCCGTCTTTTTCCCTGCCGTACTTTATACAGGTCTCATGGATATTCTGCATTATCATTTTTAAACGATTATCCACTTCTTCTCTTGACCATGGAAGCCGCATGGAATTTTGTGTCATTTCAAGTCCTGATACTGCTACCCCTCCTGCATTGGCTGCTTTTCCGGGTCCATATAAAATCTTATTTTTCAGGTATACTTCAATAGCTTCAGGAGTGGAGGGCATATTAGCGCCTTCACTTACAACCTTGCACCCGTTTTTTACCAGTATTTCTGCATCCTGTTTGTTTATCTCGTTCTCAGTAGCTGACGGAAATGCAACATCACATTTTATTTTCCAGGGACGCTCTCCATCATAATATGTTCCGCCAAAATGATCTGTATATTCAGATATCCTTCCACGACGTATATTTTTCAGTTCCATCACCCACTCAAGCTTTTCATCATCAATACCTGCAGGATCATAAATAAAACCATTTGAATCCGAAAGAGTAACTGCTTTCCCGCCCATCTGGTTAATTTTTTGTACTGTATACTGGGCTACGTTCCCAGATCCCGAAACCACACATACTTTACCTGTGAGCGATTCTCCTTTTGTTTTCAGCATCTCCTCGGCAAAGTACGTTGCTCCATAACCGGTTGCTTCCGGACGTATAAGACTCCCGCCCCATTCAAGCCCTTTTCCCGTCAATACGCCGGTAAACTCATTCCTGATCCTTTTATATTGACCGAATAAATATCCTATCTCCCGTCCACCAACACCTATATCCCCTGCAGGAACATCTGTCTCAGGACCAATATGCCTGCAAAGTTCCGTCATGAAACTCTGGCAAAATTTCATCACCTCATTATCTGACTTCCCCTTCGGATCAAAATCAGAACCCCCTTTACCCCCACCCATAGGCAGCGTTGTGAGGCTGTTCTTAAAAACCTGTTCAAATGCAAGAAATTTCAATATTCCAAGATTAACCGTAGGATGAAATCTCAACCCTCCTTTATATGGACCAATTGCACTGTTCATTTCAATCCTGTAACCCCTGTTTATTTCTACTTCTCCTTTGTCATTTATCCACGGAACCCTGAAAATAATCAATCTTTCAGGCTCAGTTATCCTTTCAAGGATTTTTGCCGATTTATACCGGGGACGTTCCTCAATATAAGGTATAAGCGTTTCCGCTACTTCTTGTACAGCCTGGTGAAATTCAGGTTCTGAGGGATTTTTGGCTTTAATTTTCGCCATGAATTGTTCAACTCTGGGATCCATTGATTTAAGTTTTAAGTGTGTGAAAAATCGGGGACAAACATATTAATAATTCAGCGGATTGAGAAATTCAGAAGCTTTTTTTTATTTGATTTTTCAGAAAAAATCTGTGAGAACGATTCTAATTTTTTTGTTCCCGTTTAAATCTCATATTTCTCACATTACCTGTAACTATTTCAAATATTTCTCCATCTTTTCACTTAACTTCTTCATAGCCCTTGACATCTGAGTTTTTACAGTACTCAGAGAAATATTCATCCTTGCTGCAATCTCCGGATAAGTGTAATTTTCATAACGACTCATCCGGAAAATTTCCCTGCACTGTCCAGGTAAACTCTCAACTGCATTCTCAAGTTCCGATTCAACCTGCCCGGAAAAAATTTTATCAAAAAAAACATCAGTAACTTCTATTTTCAACAATTCTGTTTGACTACCTAACTTGTCGAGATGAATACGTTTTGAGGCAGAAGGAAAATTATCCCTGAAATAATTCAGACAACGATTGTATACACTTCTGTATAAATAGGCCTTAAGAGAGGTTTTAATCTGAATTTTTGAATGATTCTCCCATAAATATAAAAAAAGATCCTGAGTAATTTCTTCAGCAATTTCTGAAGATCTGACATTATCTTTTGCAAATGCACATAATCCCTGATAATAAGTTCTGAAAATAAGTTCATATATAAACTTATCTCCCTTTTTTAGTCCTTCAAGAATATATGTATCATTGAGATTCATTAGATAATATCGTTAAAGCATGGAAGTTGCATCAGATATTAACCTGATTTGATATGAAAATAAGGTATAAAAATCAGAAAAATTCACTCCTTAAAGTTACATTATTCAGAAAATCTGTAATAATAATAAAAATAAAAAAATCAACCATATACCGCAAATAATGATTTAGTCCTTAATTTAACCTGGAATTATTTTTACAATCAAAAAAAATCCTGAGTAAAAGGCTGTTTTTTTAAAAAAAAATCAATTAACCTGAAATGAGTTAGAAAAACACTTATGCTTTTAGTGATTATTCTTCTGAAAAGAGTGACTCACATAAATAAAATGCATAAACTCAGAAAAACTCAAAATTATTTAATTGCCAGATATCCTTTGCTAACTCTTAACTTTTTTATTACTTTAAAGTTTAAATCAAACTAATAATGTCCCTTTTCCCAAATCCGGAACTTAAACTCGCTTTTGAATTTGTAGCTTCAACGGGACTTAATATCTTCCTTACTGGTAAAGCAGGGACAGGGAAAACTACATTCCTTCAGGAACTTAAGAAGCTGTCCCCAAAACGTATGGTAGTGGTTGCTCCCACCGGTGTAGCCGCAATCAATGCAGGAGGAGTCACCATCCACTCTTTTTTTCAGTTGCCCTTTACTCCTTATATTCCATCAGGAATAAATTCAAATCTTATTCAAACTGAAAAAGGAATTGCCTATAAAAAGGATCAACGACGATTTAACCGTGAAAAGCTGCAGATCATTAAAAGCCTCGATTTACTTGTTATTGATGAAATAAGCATGGTACGTGCTGATTTACTCGATTCTATAGACGAGGTGCTCCGGCTCTTCAGGGATAAAGAAAAACCTTTTGGGGGAATTCAGCTCCTTATGATAGGAGACTTACAACAATTATCACCCGTTGCTAAAGAAGATGAGTGGAATATCCTTAGAAATTTTTATGACTCCGTTTATTTTTTCAGCAGTCATGCCCTTCAAAAAACCCAATTTATCAGCATCGAATTAAAGCAGATATTCCGGCAAAGGGACCAGACTTTTATTGATCTTTTAAATAAAGTCAGGGAGAATGATCTCGATACTGATACGCTCGCTTTATTGAATGGAAGATATATTCCCGGTTTTGATCCGGGGGAAGAAGAAGGATATATTGTTCTCACCACGCATAATATTAAAGCAAAAGAAATTAACGAATCAAAACTCAGGGAGTTACCTGGAAAATCTCATTGTTTTCAGGCTGAAATTGAAGGGATTTTCCCTGAATATGCTTATCCTACAGATCCTGAACTCGAACTTAAAACCGGGGCACAGGTGATGTTTGTGAGAAATGACACTTCTGTGGAAAAGCTATATTTTAATGGTAAAATAGGAACAATTGCTGATATTGACGAAGATTTGATATATGTCCAGTGTGAAGGGGAAGATACCCCCATCCCGGTGTCACCTGTTGAATGGTCAAATATAAAATATACACTGGAGGAGGATAGTAAAGAAATCAGGGAAGAGATAACCGGAGTGTTTAAGCAATATCCATTGAAAACAGCCTGGGCAATTACTATTCATAAAAGCCAGGGTCTTACCTTTGAAAAAGCTGTTATAGATGCACGCGCAGCTTTTACACACGGACAGGTTTATGTTGCTTTAAGCCGTTGTAAAACCCTTGAAGGTCTTATCCTTAGCACACCCCTTGCTAATTCCGGAATACTATGCGATCAGAAAGTGTCAGGTTTTATTTCTGAAATTGAAAATAATCAACCCGGACAAGAGTTCCTGGAAAGGTCTCAAAGAAATTATTACTATGCTCTTTTGATGGATTTATTCGATTTTTCTCATATACACACTCGCTTATTACAGCTCATGCGAACAACCAGGGAACATAAATCAGCCCTGGTAGGTAATATATCTGAAATCACAGAAAAATTATTACATGCTGAAAATAAAGAAATTAATGAGGTAGCAGTAAAATTTGTACTGCAGCTTAACAATTTAAAAAACTCTGAAAGCAACGAAAATTCATTGGTTTTACAGGAACGAACAGTAAAAGGAATAACATACTTTATTGAAAAACTGGAATCAGTTTTATTGCAAAGTTTGCCGGAAATAATATATGAAACGGATAATAAGGCTATTCAAAAGCTGATAAAAGATGCTATTGATAATGTAACTAAAGAAGTCCTTTCCAAATTATATTGTCTTCAATCATGTAAGAATGGTTTTTCCGTAAAGGACTACCTTGCAGCCAGGGTTAAAGCTGTTTTGGAAGTTCCTGAAATGCAAAAGAAAAAAGATAAAAAAACAGAAACTATTTTACCTGTTAAGTATCCCTCTCTTTATAACAGCTTAAAATCATGGCGAAATCAGAAAATGAGAGAACTGGATGTCCCTGCATATATGATTATTCAAACAAAAACTATGGCTGGTTTGGCCACTGTTCTTCCTTCTACAAAAAATGAATTGTCAGCCGTAAAAGGGATGGGAAAAAATAAAATTGAAAAATTTGGAAGTGAGATTCTTTCCATTATTTCTGAATTCTGCCGGCAAAATCAGATAACACAGAGCCCAATTGAAATACCCCAAAAATCAAAAAAGAAAAAGAAAGGTGATTCTATGGAACTTTCTTTTAAAATGTATAAAGAAGGAAAAACAATCCCGGAAATTGCAGCAGAAAGAAGCCTTGCCTCACAAACTATACAGGATCACCTAACCTGGTACGTAGGTACAGGTGAATTATCTGTTTATGAGTTTATTTCTCAGGAAAAACTCACCCTCATTCGGGAATATTTTATTAAAGCTGACTCAAAGCAACTTACGCCTGCAAAGGAAACCCTTGGCCAGGATGTTACTTTCCAGGAATTAAAATTTGTTTTGAAATATCTTGAATTTTTGGGAGAAATATGATATTTATTCCCGATTATTCCCTTTTGAATAATTCATCACTAACAAACCCAATTTATAAAAACTGAATAATCCTATACTAACAATCCCGTTTAGTAATAACCACTTCACCAGGGATTCTGTCAACCTGAAAATAATTTTAACCAGCCATATCAAGCGTAGAGATGACAACTTCATATGAGTTTTCAGGAGAGTAACATCTTCAATAAAACCCGGATCATAATTCACAAACCTGAGAATCTGAATCAGATTGATGACCCCGGCTCCTGTTTTCACAAGGTATTCCGCATTGTCCTCCAATCCTCCATTAAGTACAGGATTATCAATATGTTTTATCCCTATCCCCCTTTTCTTAAGTTGAAATCCAAACAAAGTATCTTCATGCCCATATTCTGTGATCCTTTCATCAAAACGGATCTCTTCAAAAATCTTCCGGGAGATAAGAAAGTTATTGGTCATAAAAGACTTATATGGATTAAAATTTCTTAACCCGGAAGAACGGCTTTCATTTTTTATACCGTATTTCCATCTTAATTTCTTTTTCCCGGAAGGAGCAGCAGCATCATAAATACGTCCCCCGCAAATTACATAAACTTCTCCCTCTCTTATACAGTTGATATAATTTGTAAGGAAATTGTCAGAAATAATTATTGAATCACTGTCAATAAAAAGTAAATATTCAAATTTTGCATATGCCAGGAATAAATTTCTTATTCTTGCCCGGCCGATATTCTTTTCAAGGAAAACAGATTTTACCAGGGAACTATCTCTTTCATTGATCTTCCTGAACTCATCAGAGGAACCATCATCAAGAAGTATAATTTCAACCGTTATCGCCAATCTCTGTGCCTGGCTTATCAATTCATTTACAAGAGAATTAACATCAGTATTATAGACCGGGATACAAACAGAAAGCATAATGAAAAAATAAGAGTTTATAAAAATATCCAATTAACTTCAACTTTACAAATAACCTGAAATTAGTATTTTAATAAGTTTTTTTCCTTATTTAAAAGTATCTTTGCACATCATTTATTTAAACAATGAGAAATTATTTAATTGTAATATATCTTGTTCTGGCAGTTTTAATTTCATGTAAACCAGGAAAAACTGAACCTGATAATAATTTTGCAAAAATTGTATTCTCAGAGATGATACATGATTATGGAGACATAAGTTTTAACAGTGATGGAAGATGTGAGTTCGAATTTACAAACACATCCAAAATCCCCCTCGTTATTAGCAGAGTGCGTACAAGTTGCGGATGCACAAATCCGGATTGGCCAAAAACACCTGTTGCACCAGGACAGAAAAGTGTGATAAGTGTTGTGTATAATACAAAAATTGCCGGTACTTTCAGGAAGTCTGTCACTGTATATTCCAATACTGAAAATTCACCTATAGTCCTCTACATAAAAGGTAATGTGTCAGAAGCTAATCAACCTTAAAAACATTATAACCAATATGCCAGCCATTTCAATAAAAGGACAGAGAATGCCTGCTTCTCCTATACGTAAACTAGTACCTTATTCTGAGGAAGCAAAGCGAAAAGGCATTAAAGTTTACCACCTGAATATCGGCCAGCCGGATATCAAAACACCTGAAATTGCCCTCGATGCACTTAAGAATATAAAAAATACTGTTATTGAGTATAGCCATTCTGCCGGACATGAAAGCTATCGTAAAAAACTTATTCAATATTACCAGGGTAAAGGAATTGAGATCAATTTAGATCAGATCCTTATTACTACCGGGGGATCGGAGGCAATACTCTTCGCCCTGCTTTCAACCGTCAACCCGGATGAAGAAGTAATAGTCCCGGAACCTTTTTATGCTAATTATTTCGGATTTTTTATTTCAGCCGGTATTAAGATTGTTCCCGTTCCTTCAACAATTGAAAAAAACTTTGCCCTTCCGCCCATAGAAGATTTTAAAAAACATATAAGTAAAAAAACCAAAGGGATTATTATCTGTAATCCGAATAATCCTACAGGATACCTCTATTCGAAAACGGAAATAGAACAACTTGGTGAAATAGCCAGGGAATATGACTTGTACCTTTTCTCAGATGAAGTATACCGTGAATTCTGTTATGACGGGAATGAACATTTCTCAGTAATGAATCTCAAAGGACTGGACCGGAATATAATAATGGTTGATTCAATATCAAAAAGATATAGCGCCTGCGGTGTAAGGATCGGAGCATTGATCAGCAGAAACAAAGACGTCATTAATACTGCCCTGAAGTTCGCACAGGCAAGACTAAGCCCTCCTTCACTGGGACAAATAATCGGTGAGGCAGCAGTAAATACACCCCCTGAGTATTTCAAGGAAGTTCATAACGAATATATACAACGCAGAAACTTCCTGGTAACAGAACTTAATAAAATTAAAGGAGTTACTTGTCCGATTCCGAAAGGTGCTTTTTATACACTCGTAAAATTGCCCGTTGATGACACTGATAAATTTGCACAATGGTTATTGAGTGATTTTTCATGGAATAATCAGACTGTAATGCTCGCTCCCGCCTCAGGTTTTTATTCTGACCCACACCTGGGAAAACAGGAAGTGCGGATAGCATACGTATTAAATAAAACTGATCTTGGGAATGCCATAGAATGCATTAAAAGAGCTTTACAATTATATCCTGGCAGAACAAATTAATACTTGGTGCATCTGAAAGATCTCCGGCTTCAAGTTCAGCATTTCTTTTTTTCACAAATTTTAAACGACTTTTCATTATTTTTACATTTCATTTAAAATCAGTTTTTAACATGAATATTTCAACATTCTCTCCCCTGGAAAAAGCTTTCTTTGAAAAATCCGGACAAAAAGAACCAGGTACATTTATACCCTTTATTCTGACAGATAACTTCCCTAAATTAGGACTTTTTACCGCATTAAGATTTATCGAATGGATATCTGAAAATCCTGAAGGAATTATAAGCCTTCCTACAGGGAAAACTCCGGAATACTTTATTAAATGGACAAGCTATATTCTGAATAATTTCGGGAAAAATAATATTAAAAAAATCTTCGACAGGTACAATCTCGAACTGCATAAAAAACCCGAGACAAAAGGATTGCATTTTATACAGATGGATGAGTTTTATCCTATTGACTCCTCACAACATAATAGTTTCTGTAATTACGTAAAGCAGTTCTACATCCATGAATTCAATCTCGATCCTTCACGCTGTCAGCTCATTGATTCCAATCAGATCCCTCTCCCTGAAGGTAAGGATTTTAAAGATATTTTCCCTGATCTGACTATAGATTTAAGCCTTCGAAACAGGGAAGCAAGAACTCCTGACGAGAAACTCAGACAATCAGCAATTTATATGGTTGATAACTGGTGCGGCGAATATGAACAAAAGATCAGGGATCTTGGAGGTATTGGGTTTTTCCTGGGAGGTATAGGGCCGGATGGACATATAGCTTTTAATGTCAGGGGAAGCGATCATAACTCCACTACACGGCTCACTGCAACTAACTATGAAACACAGGCCGCTGCAGCAACTGATCTTGGGGGAATCGAAGTCTCAAGGAACAGGCTTGTCATAACTCTCGGACTGGGAACTATTACATGGAATCCCGAAGCTGTCGCCATAATATTTGCAGCCGGCGACGCGAAAGCCAGAATGGTTCGTGACGCCTTACAAAACAAACCGGATGTGATGTACCCCGGTACAGCTTTGCATAAATTAAAAAATGCGAGATTTTATCTTACACGGGGAGCAGCATCCCTTTTAAAAGAATCCTTCGACGAGTATTATTTCTCCGGGGAATGGACATTTGAAAAAACATACCGCTCTATAACAGACCTCTGCAAGAAAATAGATAAATATGCCAAGAATCTCTCCCTGGAAGACCTTCTCGCTGATGACCACTGTAAAAATATCCCGAACCTTAGCCTGGAAACCGTTAAAAAAGTTCAGGAAGAAACAATAAAAAGAATAAATAAGGGTATGCTCAGGGAAGAAAATGAAGTGTACCTCCATACAGGTCCGCATCACGATGATATTATGCTGGGTATTTTCCCCCACGTAATTCAACAACTCCGCCAACCATCCAATAAGTTTCATTTTACTGTTCTCACTTCAGGATTTACATCAGTTACAAATTCTCTTATCAGGGAAATACTGGTCCTTACAAAAGATTTTTTAAATAAAAAGGAAATACAAATGATCAGGTATCCCGACTTCTTTGAAAAAGGATACAGATATAAGTACGATAAAGATGTTAACCACTATCTCAATGAGATCGCAGAAAATAACGAATATGAAAAGAAGAGAGGACTTTCTCACAGAATGGTCAGAAATCTGATTGAAATATATAACATCAGGTCAGAAAAAGAATTAAAGGATAAGATAGAACAATTAATTTCCCAAATAGACACTTTTTATGATGGAGAAAAGAACCCTCCTGATATCCAGAAGCTTAAAGGCATGATCCGCGAGTATGAAGAGGAACTTGTATGGGCACATTTCGGTGTAAAAGTAAAAAATATCAGCCATAACAGGCTGGGATTTTATACAGGAGATATTTTTACTGAGCAACCCGACCGGACACGTGATGTTAAACCCGTACTTAAAATGATCCGTGATGTTAATCCTACAGTGATCACTCTTGCATTTGACCCTGAAGGGAGCGGACCTGATACGCACTATAAGGTTTTACAAACAATAGCTGAAGCACTGCGAATCTATTCACAGGAAAAAGATGTATCAGATTTACGGATAAGAGGATACCGTAATGTTTGGTATCGTTTTCACCCCTCTGAAGCAAATATTTTTGTTCCGGTGTCTCTTAATACTCTGGCAACCCTGGAATATTCATTCCGGAATTGTTATATAAGCCAGGTAAATGCTTCATTCCCGTCTCCAGATCTCGATGGACCATTCAGTAAGGCTATCCGTAAAATCTGGGTGGAACAAATGAAAGATATTTTCCTGCTGCTGGGTAAAGATTTCTTCTATGAACACCCGCATCCTAAAATCAGAGCTACACACGGATTTGTATTTATAAGCGAAATGACAGTGGATGAATTCCTGAAACATGCCAGGAGACTTGAAAAAAGTATGGAAGGAAGTATTAACGAATGATCAGGGATAGAGGAGATATTTTTCTCTTATTGACCTGAATTTTAATAAATCATCCTGCCATTTTTCCCTGATCTCTGTTTCACTCTTTCCTGCACGGATATCGTCAAGAATCTGACTGGTACCGCAAAGCCGAAGGAAAAAATCATTAAAGAATAAATCTTTATCCGGAAAGTTGTTATATGCATTGATCAACCAACCTAATTCTATTTTTTCCCATTTGTCCCCGTCTGGTGACCATCCTCTTAGATCTTCACCCCGGCAAAGTTTTCCCATAAGTTTTGGATTTTTTGCTTCAGCCCTGGAACAAGGAGTAAAATAATAATCTCCTGCAGAAAGTTCAGGATGACCATACACTTCAAATGGATAATCAGTCCCTCTCCCTTCGCTGATAACTGTCCCCTCAAATAATGCAATGGAAGGATATAACCTGACAGCATGCTGATTTTTCAGGTTAGGTGAAGGAGGTACAGGAAGGATATAATCACTCTCATGGGAGTAATTCTCACATGTTATAATGTGTAATTCGCATGTATTACCGTCTTTCAGCCACCCTTCCCCGTTTATCATCTGTGCATATTCAGCAGTTGTCATTCCATAAACTACAGGTACAGGATGCATCCCGATAAATGATTGGAATCCCATTTCAAGGACAGGACCATCAATATAATTGGCATTAGGATTGGGCCGGTCGGGAATAAGTAAAGGAATACCAGACCCGGCGCATGATTCCATTATATAATGAAGTGTCGAAATATAAGTATAAAAGCGCACTCCTACATCCTGAATGTCATAGATCACAATGTCTATCCCCTCCATATCAGATTTAGCCGGCTTTTTTTTCAGCCCATATAAAGATATTACAGGAATTCCTGTACTCTCATCTGTTGAGTCCTGCACAATGTCGCCTGCTCCTGATATACCTCTGAATCCATGTTCAGGGGAAAAAATTTTCACAATATTGACCCCAAGTGAAAGTAAAGTATCCACTAAATGAACAGATCCTGCCAGGGAAGTGTGATTTCCTGCTATTGCAACATTTTTCCCGGACAGCATATTTATATACTCATTTATTCTTTCCGCTCCTGTAGTAACTTTCTGAGGTTTTGCAGTACAAGAAAAAAGGAAATAGACAAAAAAAACAGAATAAAAGCCAAATATTTTTTTCATTTTATATAGTTACTAATGCATTATGTGAAGAGATCCCGAACAATAGTGAGGAACCAAACCTACAACAGTTAATCCAATTTTTTTTAACACAATTTGATATATCAGGTAAAAGTATTTTATTTCCCGGATGTCATCCCTTAAAATTACTACTTTTGTAAAAATATCCTGCATCGTTGAACACCGAATATTTTATATCAAAACGACTAAATGCTTCCGGTCACGGCGGAAAAAAATTCTCTTCAGGTATTACTGGTATTTCTGTTGCTGCCATAGCAATTGGCCTTGCTGTGATGATTATTGCTGTTTCCGTAGTTACCGGATTTAAAATGGAGATCCGTAATAAAGTTATTGGATTTGGTTCTCATATTCAAATAGTAAATTATGATTCAAATATATCCTATGAAACCAAACCAATTAATGCCTACCCTCCTTTTCTTCCGCAAGTCTCTGAAAATAATGAAATTCTGCATTTACAAGCTTTTTCCCTGAAAGCAGGAATTGTTAAAACGGAAGAAAATATTGAAGGACTGGTATTGAAAGGGGTAGATAAATATTATGACTGGAATTTTTTCTTGCATTCATTAATCGGGGGTAAAATCCCCTCCTATAACGATAGTACACTTTCTAATGAAGTCCTGATTTCAGAGTATCTTTCCAACAGACTTAAGCTTGAGGTTGGAAACGAATTCCTGATGTGGTTTGTTATGGAACAACCACGTTTCAGAAAATTTAAGGTTTCCGGTATTTATAAAACCAGTCTCCAGGAATTTGATAAAACATACGCTTTTGTTGATATTAAACATATAAGGAAACTGAATAACTGGGAAGACGACCAGATTACAGGATATGAGATGATTATCAGGGATTTCAGGAAGCTGGACCAGGTTACTGATGAACTGCAAAAAATTACTGCTTCTTATTTTTTTTATGATGGTTCACGGTTAAAAGTGATAAATATTGTTGAAAAATATCCCCAAATATTCGACTGGCTTGAGCTGCAGGATCTTAATATCCTCATTATAATAGTTCTCATGTTGGTTGTTGCTGGTTTTAATATGATCTCAGGACTTATCATAATGATACTTGAAAGAACTAATATGATCGGGATTTTAAAGGCTATGGGGGCTAAAAATATTTTTATCCGGAAAATATTTATTTACCAGTCAGGATATTTGATAATAAGGGGTTTGTTTTGGGGTAATCTTCTTGGAATTCTTCTTTGTATTATCCAGATGAAATTTGAATTGATAAGTCTTGATCCTTCATCATATTATCTTACGACAGTGCCGGTTAACCTCGATTTGTTTTATCTCTTTCTGATCAACATTGGTACTATAATAACAATTGTTATGTTTCTTCTAATACCTTCCGGAATAGTATCATCAATTTCACCTGCAAGGGCAATACGTTTCAATTAACATACATAATTTCCGTATCAATTATTTGAGCTTATCCGGGCCAAAGCTAAATTTTCAATATTCAGATAATGATTATACCGGTAAAAAATACCTCTTACATAATGATATGTTTCTGTACCCCGGCAATATCCATTTTTTACAACTTCATCATTATAGTAACCAGGTTCTGCTTTTTTCAGTAAATAATATTCTACATTATCTTCCCATAACATGGGATTTCTGCCATATTTCTCAGTTAGCCTGATTGCATCCAGGATATGTCCCAATCCAATATTATATGATGCCAGGATAAACTTGATCCTTTCAGATTCGTCAGGTACCAGCGATTTAAATCTTTTATCCAGCCACTGGATATATTTTACCCCGGCAAGTATTTGTTCTTCGGGGGTAGAATCTTCCGTTACTCCAAAACTTGTGGCTGTACCCGGCATGAACTGCATTATTCCGAAAGCTCCTGCATGTGATACTGCCTGGTGATCAAAACGGGATTCCTGGTAAATCATGGAAGCAAGCAATCTCCAATCCCAGCCAATTTTTCTGCTTTCGGTTTTAATAACTTCATCAAAATAGGATATTCTGCCAGTTTCAGGATAATAGAATTTACTGGTCACAATGTTTATATTTCTCTGACTTATAAAATACTTATGGTATAAAACTGCATATTTGGTTGTCTTTTTAAAATCTTCAAGCCATTTGTCAATTTCATCCTTTAATCCATAGGAATCTTTTCTTAAAGCCCACGCCTGGTTTTGCAGAAAACTGACAGCTGTTTGAACATCAATTTCAGGATATAACTTCTGGTTGACTTCAGCAATATTTTCATCCGCAATGGTAAAATAGATCTCCCCCCTGGCAACCATTTTAATAAGTTGTTCAGTACTTAATGGTAATTCCCGGATTAAAATTTCCTCTCCGATCTCTTCAGAAAGATTCTTTAACCTGTCCATATATACAGATGACTTTTGTATATAAACTGTTTTTCCTCCAAGCTCAGTAATATTCCTTAATGGCTTTGCTTTTTTCTTTTCGTAGGTATTTTGTTTCTTTTGTTGAACCAGAACCTGTCGTGTTTGACCATGGGGTATGGTAAAATCAAGGTATTCTCTTCTTGCACTTGTGATTGTCAGATTAGAAGCGATAAGATCTACCTCCCCTTTCACCAGCATATTAAAATTTTGCTGTAAATCATTATTAACTTTTACTTCAACTGGTAATCCAAGATGATCAGACAATTCCTGCAACATCTCATATTGAAAACCAAGAGGTTGTCCTTTATAAATGTAGTAGTTCACTGAGTTGAAATCAGTCACTACGATCAATCTCCCTCTTTCCCTGATATCATTTATATCCATCTGAACCTGCAGGGAAGTATTTTCTTCCCTGACATTCTTCTGATCACACGATATCACGAAAGGAACAAGAAAAAACATAAAAATTTTAATAAGCTTATTTACTTTTAACTTTTTCATTTTACTTATATTAATCAATAACTTCCACTAATTGTAAATTAGCTTTTAATTATAGGGAACAATTTTTAATTGAAAATGTTTATTTTTTAATCATAGAAAGTCCATGCAAGACCAAATTTCAGTGATCTTTCATTCATGGGATAGCTATAGGAAGTAAAATAGTTATAACCTGCAATACCGGTAAGTATATTGGTGTATTTGAGAAAGAAACGTGTTCTTTTAATTTTCCAGTTAATAAAAGCATCCAGGAACGGATAATTCCCTGTTTCCATTGTATCCTGCAGATAAAAAATCCCTGTAGCCGGCATATACGTATCAGAGTAAAAGGAAGTATTATACATTATATCAAATCCACCCTGTATAAGTAATGCCTTTTTAAATAATGGCTGTTCGTAGAAAGTACTGTTCCGGTATGCAAATACAGGAAGGTGAATACATGTATTATCGGAAGCTTTTTGTATCAGTAAATCATGATAATGATGAAAGTTACCCCAACGGAATTTCTTTTTCAAAGTGAAAGCAACTACGTAAATATTATTTTCTTTTATTTCAGGTATGGCTGATGTATTAAAATAAACAAAATTATTTAATAATCCGGCCTTAACATCTGCATAAATCATGCCATTTTCTGATTGAAGAAAAATAAATGCATTGGCATTCAGTGATTTATCATAATTGTTATTCCAGGTGAAATGAGAACTTTGGTAGTTTTGAAGATAATAGTCAGGTTCAAATAAACTGAATGTTCCACCTGCGCCAATAACAGTATTGATTCGAGTTAAAGTTTTATTCAACAGAATATTGGTGAAAAAATCATTTTGCCTGAATCCGGTTAAGAAATATTCTGCATTAATGTGGGTTTGAATATTTTTAGTATTAATGGATATATTTCCTGTTAATGAAAGGTTATTAAATTTTTTTTTGTGCAAAGCCCCGATTATCGTATCAGTTTCAACATCGTTAATAACCATTTGTGAATTAAGAGGGTACAGATAGCTGAAACTCTGAAGTTGATGTTTTAATCCTGCTAGTATCAGCATATTTTCTTTATTGTTCTTTACACTAAGGTAAACTGAATTTTCAAAGATCTGCATAAAGGAAGAATCATATGCTGCATCAATGAGGTAGTAATTATTTCTGTAAAAATGTACTGTATCTCCTGAGGGAATATGATCGGTATAAGTTCTTGTGAATCTTGAATAATTTACAGAATGGTTTATTGCGATTCCTTTTGGAATTAATCCTGGTATGGTATCAGTTGTATCCTTATTTGCGGATATATTTTTAAAGGATTGGGTCAGAAAGAAAGAGGTTTTTTTTACCAGCGAATTTGCGTCACTGAGATTCATATCATATGCAAGAGGATCATTTATTATATGTTCGAGGAAATCACCGGTATTTTTTAATCCACCGTTTTCATCATAAATAAGTTTATTGGTATGAATACTTGCAAAGAGGGAATAATTTTCTTTATCATAGCTGCCAAAAAGACTGAGCCTGTTAGCTCTGCTGTCCTGGTTCAGGTAGATACCTTTGGATGAAATGGCGTTATAATCAACTCCGATGTTAATGTTTGGATTTACATTTTGGGTATGGAGTGCATTCAGTATCTGTTCGCTGTTTGCTCTGGTGCCTGATGAGACATAAAAAAGTTCAGTAAATGGTTTACGTGTATTATAGTGCCGGGTATTGCAGGGGTCATGGAAATATTGAGAGAATGACGTATGAAAAATGAAAGGTTGATATTTCTGACGGTCGAAGAAGTTATTCGTAATGAAAGCCAGTCCGGTATTTCCCAGGAATGAAACGGAGGTATTATTAATAAAGGCAGGATTATAAAAGTGAGTTTCAAAAAGGGATGTATCTATTAAAGCTTCCTGTGGTAATAAATTCAGGGGATTAATTGTAACTGCGGAAATTACAATTGATGTATCAGTTTTCTGGCAAAAGATGCCACTAATAGAGTAAAAAGATATGAACAGTGTTATATAAAGTATTTTGTTCATTGGGTAAATAATAAAAAAGCCCCGATCAGAAGTTCGGGGCTTATAAGAAGATTGGCAACGACCTACTCTCCCACAGATGCAGTACCATCGGCGCTTACGGTTTTAACTTCTCTGTTCGGAATGGGAAGAGGTTGATCCCCGTAGCTATAGTCACCAAAAGCTTTTACCGTTTTACGGATAATATTGGGACATATTGGAAGGAGGAGACTGGTTTTTTTATTTATTTGAAAAAAGTATTCGGGCAATTAGTACTGCTCAGCTTTGACATTACTGCCTTTACACCTGCAGCCTATCAACGTCATAGTCTTTAACGGCCCTTAAAGGAGATATCATCTTAAGGTAGGCTTCGCGCTTAGATGCTTTCAGCGCTTATCCCTTCCAGACGTAGCTACCCTGCGATGCAGCTGGCGCCACAACAGGTACACTAGAGGTCTGTCCGACTCGGTCCTCTCGTACTAGAGTCAGGTCCTTTCAAATCTCCGACGCCCACAACAGATAGGGACCGAACTGTCTCACGACGTTCTGAACCCAGCTCGCGTGCCACTTTAATGGGCGAACAGCCCAACCCTTGGGACCTTCTCCAGCCCCAGGATGTGACGAGCCGACATCGAGGTGCCAAACCGCTCCGTCGATATGAGCTCTTGGGAGCGATCAGCCTGTTATCCCCGGAGTACCTTTTATCCTTTGAGCGATGGCCCTTCCATTCGGAACCACCGGATCACTATGCCCTACTTTCGTATCTGCTCGACTTGTCAGTCTCACAGTTAAGCGCCCTTATGTCATTACACTCTACGCACGGTTACCATTCGTGCTGAGGGCACCTTTGGGAGCCTCCGTTACGCTTTTGGAGGCGACCACCCCAGTCAAACTACCCACCAAACACTGTCTCCGCCAGCTGGCGGATTAGACTCCAGATAAATAAAGGGTGGTATTTCAAGGTTGACTCCACGACCCCTGGCGAGGCCGCTTCATAGTCTCCCACCTATCCTACACATCATTTACCCAAAATCAATGTTAAGCTATAGTAAAGGTTCACAGGGTCTTTCCGTCCCGTTGCGGGTATCCGGCATCTTCACCGGAATTACAATTTCACCGAGCTCATGGTTGAGACAGTGCCCAGATCGTTACACCATTCGTGCAGGTCGGAACTTACCCGACAAGGAATTTCGCTACCTTAGGACCGTTATAGTTACGGCCGCCGTTTACCGGGGCTTCGATTCAAAGCTTCTCCCTACACAAGTGCAAGGATAACCTCTCCTCTTAACCTTCCGGCACCGGGCAGGTGTCAGGCCTTATACATCATCTTTCGATTTAGCAAAGCCTTGTGTTTTTGATAAACAGTCGCCTGGGCCATTTCTCTGCGTCCCGACATCACTGTCGGGAGACCTTTCTTCCGAAGTTACAGGTCCAATTTGCCTAGTTCCTTAACCATGAATCACTCGAGCGCCTTAGGATTCTCTCCTTGACTACCTGTGTCGGTTTGCGGTACGGATACCTCTTATCTGAAGCTTAGAGAATTTTCTTGGAAGTATGTTTACAGCCACTATCCGCTTGTCCGAAGACTCACGGTACTATCAGTTTCGGCACAAACAAGCTGTTAACCTGTTCGTATACCTACAACCTTTAACGTACTATTCCGTCAGTACGCGGGCTTGTCACTCCTTCGTTATCCCATCGCAATAAAAGGAAGTACTGGAATATTAACCAGTTACCCATCGGTTTTTCCGGTTTGCCCGGATACACCTTAGGATCCGACTAACCCTGATCCGATTAGCGTTGATCAGGAAACCTTAGTCTATCGGCGTCCCGGTTTCCCACCGGGATTATCGTTACTTATGCCTACATTTTCTTTTCCAGCCGCTCCAGCTAGGCTTACGCCACACCTTCAGCGCAGACTGGAATGCTCCCCTACCTCCCCCGATCACTCGGGGAACCATAGCTTCGGTAATATGCTTGATGCCCGTTTATTATCCACGCACAACCGCTCGACTAGTGAGCTGTTACGCACTCTTTAAATGAATGGCTGCTTCCAAGCCAACATCCTAGCTGTCAAAGCAGTCGCACTTCGTTATAATCAACTTAGCATATATTTGGGGACCTTAGCTGATGGTCAGGGTTGTTTCCCTCTCGGGCACGGACCTTAGCACCCATGCCCTCACTCCCGGTTATATGTCATAGCATTCGGAGTTTGTCAAGGTTTGATAGGCGGTGAAGCCCTCTAGCCTTATCAGTAGCTCTACCTCTATGACACTTCACACCGAGGCTGCACCTAAATGCATTTCGGGGAGTACGAGCTATTTCTCAGTTTGATTAGCCTTTCACCCCTACCCACAACTCATCCAAAAACTTTTCAACGTTTACTGGTTCGGCCCTCCAGTCCGTGTTACCGGACCTTCAGCCTGGTCATGGGTAGATCACAAAGTTTCGCGTCTACCCCCACTAACTTAACGCCCTGTTCAGACTCGCTTTCGCTTCGGCTCCTCCCGTTTACGGGATTAACCTTGCTAGTGAGGAGTAACTCGTAGGCTCATTATGCAAAAGGCACGCAGTCATCCGCCGGATGGCGGACTCCTACAGCTTGTAAGCGTACGGTTTCAGGTTCTGTTTCACTCCCCTGTTTGGGGTGCTTTTCACCTTTCCCTCACGGTACTGGTTCACTATCGGTCTCTCAGAAGTATTTAGCCTTGCCAGATGGTCCTGGCAGATTCACACAGGATTTCACGTGTCCCGCGTTACTCAGGATACTACTAAAATTTTATTTTCATACGTGTACGGGACTATCACCCTCTATGGTTCAGCTTTCCAGAAAATTCCACTTCGAAAATAAAATTCATGTTGTAGTCCTACAACCCCATAATTGCCGAAACAACTATGGTTTGGGCTCTTCCCCGTTCGATCGCCACTACTAAGGGAATCACTATTGTTTTCTTTTCCTCCGGGTACTAAGATGTTTCAGTTCCCCGGGTTTGCCTCCTGACGTTAACCGTCAGGATTACCGGCCTTCAGCCGGAAGGGTTTCCCCATTCGGAAATCCGCGGATCAAAAGGTTATTTGCACCTCCCCGCAGCTTATCGCAGCTTATCACGTCCTTCATCGCCTCTGAGAGCCAAGGCATTCACCATACGCTCTTATTTACTTTTTTCAATATTTTTAAATTAAAAAACCAATCTCTTTCCAACATGTCAAAGAACTTTTTCATCCACCGTAGCTTTAGCGTTGGTGGACTTTCCACCTTCGCTGAAGCTTCGGTGGACGCTGTGATACTCCCGGAATCGAACCGGATTTACATCCATTGTATCGTATTTAAAGAACTTTCATTATATATCTGGTCTCTTTCGCTAAAGCTTCAGAGACCGCAGTGGAGAATAAGGGAGTCGAACCCTTGACCCCCTGCGTGCAAGGCAGGTGCTCTGGCCAACTGAGCTAATTCCCCAAGCTATTTGTTGATTTATTGATTTATTGATTTATTGATTTGTTGATTTATTGATTTTAGAATTTCTAACATATTATCCAATTTCTTCAAAATCTTCAAATCCCTAAATCATCAAATCGCTAAATCGCCAAATCACTAAATTAGTAGTCCCACCCAGACTTGAACTGGGGACCTCTACATTATCAGTGTAGCGCTCTAACCACCTGAGCTACGGGACTATTAAAATCATCCCTGCTCAACCGGTTAATTCAGTATTTAGCTCTCTGTAAGGCCTTATTATGGAAAGCTATTTGAGCTAAGGGATATTATCAGTTTAAATAAGCATAGGGTTGCTGCACTTTCTGATATAAATAAATGAAGTGGTAAAAGGTGAAAGAGGGTGATAAATCTTTCTCTAGAAAGGAGGTGTTCCAGCCACACCTTCCGGTACGGCTACCTTGTTACGACTTAGCCCCAGTCACCGGTTTTACCCTAGGCCGCTCCTTTCGGTTACGGACTTTAGGTCCCCCCGGCTTCCATGGCTTGACGGGCGGTGTGTACAAGGCCCGGGAACGTATTCACCGCGCCATGGCTGATGCGCGATTACTAGCGAATCCAGCTTCACGAAGTCGAGTTGCAGACTTCGATCCGAACTGAGACCGGTTTTTGAGATTAGCATCCTGTCACCAGGTAGCTGCCCTTTGTACCGGCCATTGTAACACGTGTGTCGCCCTGGACATAAGGGCCGTGCTGATTTGACGTCATCCCCACCTTCCTCACGGTTTACACCGGCAGTTTCGTTAGAGTCCCCGGCATTACCCGCTGGCAACTAACGATAAGGGTTGCGCTCGTTATGGGACTTAACCCGACACCTCACGGCACGAGCTGACGACAACCATGCAGCACCTTGCAAGTTGTCCGAAGAAAGACCAGTTTCCCGGCCTGTCAACCTGCATTCAAGCCCAGGTAAGGTTCCTCGCGTATCATCGAATTAAACCACATGTTCCTCCGCTTGTGCGGGCCCCCGTCAATTCCTTTGAGTTTCAATCTTGCGATCGTACTCCCCAGGTGGATCACTTAATGCTTTCGCTCAGCCGCTGACTATATATCGCCAACAGCGAGTGATCATCGTTTACAGCGTGGACTACCAGGGTATCTAATCCTGTTTGCTCCCCACGCTTTCGTGCCTCAGCGTCAATCACAGTTTAGCAAGCTGCCTTCGCAATTGGTGTTCTGTGTAATATCTAAGCATTTCACCGCTACATTACACATTCCGCCTGCCTCAACTGCATTCAAGGAAACCAGTATCAATAACAATTCTACAGTTAAGCTGTAGGATTTCATCACTGACTTAATTTCCCGCCTACGCACCCTTTAAACCCAATAAATCCGGATAACGCTTGCATCCTCCGTATTACCGCGGCTGCTGGCACGGAGTTAGCCGATGCTTATTCGTACAGTACCGTCAACCCCGAACACGTCCGGGGGTTTCTTCCCATACAAAAGCAGTTTACAACCCATAGGGCATTCATCCTGCACGCGGCATGGCTGGGTCAGACTTTCGTCCATTGCCCAATATTCCTCACTGCTGCCTCCCGTAGGAGTCTGGTCCGTGTCTCAGTACCAGTGTGGGGGATCATCCTCTCAGACCCCCTAACCATCGTTGCCTTGGTGAGCTGTTACCTCACCAACTAGCTAATGGTACGCATGCCCATCTTTGACCGCCGAAGCTTTAATCCTAATAACATGCGTTATCAGGATATTATGGGGTATTAATCCGAATTTCTCCGGGCTATCCCCCAGTCAAAGGTAGGTTGCAAACGTGTTACTCACCCGTGCGCCACTCGTTCCCGACCGAAATCGGAATTACCGTTCGACTTGCATGTGTTAAGCCTGCCGCTAGCGTTCATCCTGAGCCAGGATCAAACTCTTCATTGTAATTAAGTTATACTTGCTCAAGATTTATCACTCTCAATACTCAAAAAATTTATGAGTGCCTCTTTCTACCTTTACCTCTTCAATATTTTCAAAGAACTGTATTTTCAATAGTTTTTAGGAACTGCAAAGATAAAGATTTTTTCTCACCTCCACAAATTATTCCCGTATTTTAAATAACTCTTGCTCAAAAAGCGGATGCAAAGGTAAAATTCATTTTTATATTTCCAAAATAAATTTTAATTTTTACTGCCCTTTTAATGCAATACCCTGTACCCCAATATGAAAAAATTTATTCCCCAACTATTATTCTACAGTAAAATACTCCCTTATGCAATACTTAGATTTCCGTAAAGAACTTTCTCCCTTTATTTGGGGCTGCAAATATAGACAGGTCATTTTATTTTCCAAAAAATTTTTACTGTTTTTTGTTATTACTTTTTTATTTATTCAAGTGATGAATATATTCCGAAAAGATATATTTTCAACTTAAAAAAGAATTGCCACAGATTACTCAGATTATCCACTTAAACTCCTACATGATTGAATTTTCATGAGAAATATTTCAGTTAATTAATTGGTCTCATGGAACTTCCATGCGACAAACTCTGATTGTTTTTATTTTCATATCCCTTATTGCATTCTCCTTTGTAGAACATTGCTAAGGCATGGAAGTTTCATCTAAAAACATTATATTCGCCTTATTGTTTCATCTTATTACTTGTCTGTGCAGGAAAATATAGTCATAATACCTACCTTTAACGAGAAAGAAAACATTGATAAAATAATCCATGTGGTTTTTAATCTTCCGGTAGAATTTCATGTACTTGTTATTGATGATAATTCCCCCGATGGAACAGGTGAAATTGTCAGTAACCTCCAGGTATTCTTTCCCGGAAAACTCCATTTGCTCCAACGATCTGGTAAACTTGGACTTGGAACTGCTTATACTGCAGGCTTTAAATGGGCATTAAATCACAACTACAAGTTTATATATGAGATGGATGCAGATTTTTCCCACAATCCTGATGACCTTATCAGATTATATAACACCTGTAAAAAAAATGGCGCTGATCTTGCTATTGGTTCCAGGTATATATCAGGCGTAAATGTGATCAACTGGCCTATCAGCAGGGTCATTATTTCATACCTCGCTTCAATTTATGTTAGGATGATAACAGGTATGAAAATTATGGACCCGACTGCAGGTTTTAAATGTTACTCCCGGAAAGTCCTGGAAAAAATAAACCTGGATAAAATAAAATTTAAAGGGTATGCCTTCCAGATTGAAATGAAATTCACTGCCTGGAAATATGGTTTTAAAATTGTTGAAATTCCTATAATTTTTACCGATCGGAAAGAAGGAGCATCAAAAATGACTGGAGGAATAGTCTCTGAAGCTGTCTGGGGTGTTATTAAAATGAAGTTATATAGTTTTTTTAAGAGTTATAATAAATAGTCTATGGCTAAATGTCATATCCGGAATGCCAGGATAGTTAATGAAAACAAGGTTTTTACCGGAGATGTGCTGATTGAGGGACAAATAATAAAGAAAATTTCTCCTGATCCGCTTAAAACTCCCTCTTCATTCACTGTAATCAATGCATCAGGGAAATACCTGATCCCCGGTATTATTGACGATCAGGTGCATTTTCGCGAACCAGGTCTTACTCATAAAGCTGATATAGCCTCCGAATCAAAAGCTGCTGTTGCCGGTGGCGTTACTTCCTTCATGGAGATGCCAAATACAATTCCTCCTGCCACCACTATCAGTGAACTTGAAAAAAAAAATGAGATTGCCGCTGCCACATCCTTTGCAAATTACTCTTTCTATATTGGTGCAACTAATAATAATATTAGTGAAATACGCAAGATTGATACTTCAAAAGTATGCGGAGTTAAAATTTTTATGGGATCATCCACCGGCAATATGCTGGTAGACCGGAAAGAAAAACTGGAACAGATATTTGCCGAATCACCGGTTATCATTGTAACACATTGCGAAGATGATAATACGATCCAAAATAATTTAAAAACCTATATACAACGATATGGGGAAAATATCCCTGTAAGTTTTCATCCCTTAATCAGAAGTGCTGAAGCCTGCTATCTGTCGTCTGCACTGGCTGTTAACCTTGCCGGCAGATATAATTCAAAACTTCAGATCCTGCATGTTTCAACCGAAAAAGAGCTTGACCTGTTCGATAATAATAAACCTCTGCAAGATAAAAGGATTACTTCCGAAGTTTGTATACATCATCTGTGGTTCAGTGATAAAGATTATGAAAAAAAAGGATCACTGATAAAATGGAATCCCTCCATAAAAACTGAAACTGATCGTAAAGCTTTGTTCAATGGAGTTTTATCCGGGAAACTTGACATGATAGCAACAGATCATGCCCCACATACTCTGGAAGAAAAATCGGGAACATACCTGAAATCTCCATCAGGTGCACCAATGATACAGCACAGCCTCCAGGTTATGATGGAATTCGTCAGGAAAGGTCATATTACCATAGAAAAAATAGTGGAAAAAATGTGTCATGCCCCTGCTATAGTTTTTGGAGTTGAAAAACGAGGATTTATCAGGGAAGGTTATTATGCGGACCTGGTTATTGTTGATCCTGATATAATTTATGAGATAAGTGCCAATAATATTTATTATAAATGTAAATGGTCTCCTCTCGAAGGTGAGATTATGCACTCAGGAATTACTCACACTTTTGTGAACGGAGAACTCGCCTGGTGCAAGGGAGAGTTTAACTATAACAAATATGCAATGCAACTGAGTTTTAAAAGGTAAGTCTACTCCAAAAAGTCTTAATTTCAATTTCTTACTGGTTATCCCCCCCCAACCCCCTAAAGGGGGAGTCGCTGAAAATAAGCAACTTAAGAAAAGTTTCCTTTAAGAGATTTAGGGGTATAAGACTTTTCAGAGTGGTCTAAAAGAATTAGTTAAGCTAAAAAGTATAACCTATTAAAAAATAATACTTCTTTATTACAGAATCCAAATCAAAATGCTGAGACCTTCTATTTATGTTTTCATATCTGATTTCGAAGGAAAAGTTATTGTACCATACCCCTGTCCAGAAGAAATCTGAAAGAACAGATTGCTGAAAAATATTCCATACCGAAAAAATTTTTCAATTAATTGCATTACCAGAGTAGTTTAATTAAACCGGAAACAAGGGCCGAAGTTCAATCTTTGTGTTTTACTATTAATTCTTCCAATATTTCTACTGCATCTGCAATACACTTTTCACAAACGACTCCATGGAGATTTTTATTCTTTATATTTAACTGACCTTCCTTTGTCAGCATATCATACCCCAATAATATTCTGCAATTTGTTGTTCCATGAATTAACCTGAATTTGTCAGTAAACTGTTGGACCATTGTGTAAGTTGCTTCCTTTTTTTCAATGTTTCCTGCATATTTACGGGAGTTGTAAACACCCAGCACCATATAAGCACCGGTAACTGCTCCGCAGGTTTCCTGCAGTCTGCCCATTCCTCCGCCAAATCCACAAGAAATGTCCCGGGCAAGGTTAATATCAATATTCAGGTCTTCTGCGAATACTGCTACTACCGACTGGGCGCAGTTAAGTCCAGACCGGAAAAAATAAATTGCTTTATCGGTTCTTGATTTCATAATTATTATAAAAGTATAAATTAATATTTAATCTTTTCAAATAATTATTAAACAATACTAAATAATGTTATGTGTATTACACATTATGATTTTTCATTTTATTTGGTTGGAAAGTTAGATTTATTTAGTTTTGCCCCACCTAATTCAGGTATTATAAAAAATGAAAGATACCCCATTGCCCTCTATCATCAGCATGATTAACAACCAGAAAAATTTTTTTTCCGGTTATTATACCCGAAGTACAGACTTCAGAATTGATATGCTTAAATTGTTAAAAACTGCCATTCTGAAAAACGAACACAAACTTACTGATGCACTTTGGGCAGATCTACACAAATCTTACGAAGAAGCATATTTAACTGAGATCAGCATTGTACTTCAGGAGATTGATAATCACATCCGGCATTTGAATAAATGGGTAAAACCAAAAAGAGTTAAAACACCTGTTGCCCTGTTCCCTTCTTCAAGCCGGATAATATATGAGCCTCTGGGTGTTGCACTTATCATTGCGCCATGGAATTATCCTTTTCAGCTTCTTATGAACCCTTTGGTCGGAGCTATTTCATCAGGATGCTGCGCCATTCTTAAACCTTCTCCTCATTCACCTGAAACGGCTCAGGTAATGGAAGAAATGATCAGGGAAACATTCCGGCCTGATTATATCTCGGTAGTCCAGGGAGGGAGGAATGTAAATAAAAATTTACTCGATCAGCGTTTTGATGTTATCTTCTTCAGCGGAAGCCCCTCTCTTGGGAAAATAGTGATGAAAGCAGCTGCAGAACACCTTACTCCGGTGATATTGGAATTGGGAGGTAAAAACCCTTGTATTGTAGATAAAGATGCAGATATTAAAACAGCCGCAAAAAGAATTGCATGGGGTAAAACAATCAATGCGGGACAGTCATGTATTGCCCCCGATTATATTTTTGCCCATCATTCAATACAGGATGAACTGATCTCCGAAATGGCAGACCACATACTTAAAATGTACGGCCCTGAAATAAAAGAAAATCCTTATTATCCAAGAATTGTAAATAATATGTCCGTAGAGCGGATTCGAAAATTAATGATGCATGGGAAAATAGTTTTTGGAGGTGAAATAATACCAGATGAAAAATATATTGCCCCCACGATAATCAAAAATGTTCTACCTGATTATCCGGTAATGCAGGAAGAAATTTTTGGCCCTGTTATTCCTGTACTCGTTTTTAGTGACATCTCAGAAGTAATAGGTTATATAAATTCAAAGGAAAAACCTCTCGCCCTTTATTATTTCGGATCAAAGAAAACTGCGAAAAAAGTATTGTTAAACACCTCATCAGGTGGGGGATGTATTAATGATACTATAATGCATATAGCTAATCATCATCTTCCTTTTGGCGGTACAGGTAACAGCGGTATGGGCAGATATCATGGATTTAATAGTTTTAAAGCCTTTTGTAATCAAAGATCTTTTGTGTATAGCCCGACATGTATTGATATCCCGCTGAGATATCCGCCTTTTAAAAATTTTAATTTACTTAAAAAGTTATTTTAAATGAAACCTTTTATTTCTGTAATTATTCTGTCATGCATGTTACATCTCACTCATGCACAAAACTTAAGAATGAACCTGTATCCTGAAGGTAAGATACCCAATTCCATATTATCAGATGAGAAAGAAATTATTGACACAACTGCCATTATTTCGATACGTAATGTGCAGGTTCCTGATATTTCCATTTACCTTCCATCTAAAAAAAATCGTACTGATAAAGCTATAATAATCTGTCCCGGAGGAGGATATGAAGTCCTTGCATATGACTGGGAAGGAGATGATATTGCCATGTTCTGGAATTCCAGGGGAATTACTGCGATAGTATTAAAATACAGACTTCCATCTATGTTAAGTCAGATCGATCCTCATAAAACTCCTCTTATGGATGCCCAGCGTGCTATGCGACTGGTAAGATTTCATGCTGAAGAATGGAATATCAGTCCCAATAAGATCGGAATTATGGGATTCTCTGCCGGTGGTCACCTCGCATCATCATTAAGTACTCATTTCGACTATGGAAATCCTTCAAGTAATGACCCTGTAGAAAGAATCAGCTGCCGGCCCGATTTTTCCCTGCTGATATATCCTGTAATAACATTCACTGAAGAATCACAGCATAGCGGATCACGTAAAGCTCTTGTGGGAGAGAATAAAAAACTAATGAAGTATTACTCCAGCGAACTCCAGGTTAAAGCGGATACCCCTCCCACAATTCTGATCCACTCCTCAGATGATAAATCAGTCCCTGTTGAAAACAGCATTTTATATTATAAAACACTTCTTAATAATAAAATTCCGGCTGAAATGCATATATACCCTTACGGAGGACATGGCTTCTCCCTGGCCATAAGAAAAGGTTATTTATCAACGTGGACAGACAGGTGTTATGACTGGTTAAACAACCTGGAATCCTTGAAATAGCTTGGGATTTGTCTCCACCAGTTACATTGCATGGATTACAAAAGTTGAACCATTGGTTTAATTAAGGAAATTAAAGACAAACGGAATTGCAATAAGTGTGAATGTCTATTTCTCTTCTCTGATCAGATTCTCAATCACCCTGGGATAATTTTCATACTCAAGTTTATGTACTTTTTCCGCAAGTGTTTCCGGAGTTTCATCCTGCACTACCGGACAACGTGCCTGAAAAATGATATTCCCTTCATCATATTTATCATTCACAAAGTGAATAGTAATACCGGATTCAATATCACCTGAGGAAAGAACTGATTCGTGGACATGAATACCATACATTCCTTTCCCTCCATATTTAGGAAGAAGAGCGGGATGAATATTGATAATTTTTTTTGGAAAAGCCTGTATAAGATAAGAAGGAACAAGCCATAAAAATCCGGCAAGAACGATAAATTCAATATTATGATCTCTTAAAATATTTAATACCTCTTGTGTATTATAAAATTGTTCCCGGTTAAAAACAAAGGTTTTTATCCCAAATTGAACTGCTCTTTTTAAAACAAATGCATCCGGGTTATTGGAAAGAATAAGACTGATCTCTGCTAACTCCGATTTTGAGAAATATCGAACAATATTTTCCGCATTAGTTCCTGATCCGGAAGCGAAAATAGCTATACTTTTCTTTTTCATTAAGTTATAAATTAAATAAAATGAATACAAAATTCGAATTAAAAGGATCAGGAAAACGCTGATTTTTAATTTTTTTTACAAAAAAAAGAAATATTTGATACATTTTGATAATAAATTTGTTTGTTTTTAAGCTGATTTTGCATTTCTTTGCACAGTCAAAAATTAACCTATTATTAATTAAAAAATTACAACTATGTCTGATATTGCATCAAGAGTGAAAGCCATCATCGTAGACAAATTAGGTGTTGATGAAAATGAAGTTACTCCGGAAGCGAGTTTTACCAATGATCTCGGAGCTGATTCCCTTGACACTGTAGAACTGATCATGGAATTTGAAAAAGAGTTTAACATTGGAATTCCTGATGACCAGGCTGAGAATATCAGTACAGTTGGTGAGGCCATCAAGTATGTAGAAGAGCATGTAAAATAAATTTTGTTGTAAATTTTTTCCTATGGAATTAAAACGGGTTGTAGTTACTGGTTTAGGAGCTCTTACTCCTTTGGGTAACAATGTAAAGGACTACTGGAATAACCTGGTTTCCGGGATTAGTGGTATTGACCTTATTACCCGCTTTAATACTGAAAAATACAAAACAAAATTTGCCTGCGAGCTGAAAGATTTCGATCCCACCCTTTATTTTGACAGGAAGGAGTTGAGGAAACTCGACCCTTATGCACAGTATGCATTAGTTGCTGTTGATGAGGCAATGAAAGACTGCAAAATGAACCTGGAAGAAGTTGATACCGAAAACATCGGTGTTATATGGGCTTCAGGTATTGGGGGGATACAAAGTTTTATGGAAGAAATGAGGGGTTATTATCAGGGAGACGGAACTCCGAGATATAGCCCCTTTTTTATTCCTAAAATGATCTCTGATATTGCTGCAGGTCATATTTCCATAAAATACGGTTTCAGAGGGCCGAATTATGGGATTGTTTCTGCTTGTGCTTCATCAACTAATGCACTGATTGACGCTATGAACCTTATCAGGCTGGGGAAAGCAGTTGTTTTCATTGCCGGAGGTTCTGAAGCTGCGATTAATGAACCAGGAATGGGAGGATTTAACAGTATGCAGGCTATTTCTACCAATAATGAAAATTATAAATCTGCATCACGTCCCTTCGACGCTTCCCGTGATGGTTTTGTTATGGGTGAAGGAGCAGGCGCACTGATAGTTGAGGAATATGAACATGCACTGAAACGCGGAGCAAAAATATACGCCGAATTAGCCGGAGCAGGCTTATCAGCCGATGCTTACCATTTAACCGCACCGCATCCTGAAGGACTTGGGGCAAAGCTTGTTATGCAACGGGCTCTTGAGGATGCCGGAATGAAACCGGAAAACATTGATTATATCAATGTACATGGTACAGCAACTCCACTGGGCGATATTTCTGAAGCCCGCGCTATTGTTGATGTTTTCGGAGAGCATGCATACAAACTCAATGTCAGCGCCACCAAATCCATGACAGGACACCTTCTGGGTGCCGCCGGAGCCATCGAAGCTATCGCTGCTATTCTTGCCATAATAAATGATGTTGTGCCACCAACAATTAACCTTGAAAATATTGATCCACAAATTGATCCAAGGTTAAACCTAACTCCAAACAAAGCCCAGCATCGTGTCGTGAATGCAGCAATCAGCAATACTTTCGGTTTCGGAGGTCATAATACTTCTGTGATTTTTAAAAAAGTTTAACTCTATCTAAATTGCCCTTTGTTCCTGCCCGCTTTATTCTTTTCCCATTTCACGGGAAAAGAAAATTTTTATTGCAATTGGTTGATATTCTTGGGTTTACTCCGTCAAATATCAAGCTTTATGAGATGGCATTTACCCATAAATCTGCTTCCATTATTCTACCTAAAGGAGAAGTTATTAATAATGAACGTCTTGAATATCTAGGCGATGCAATTCTTGACGCAGTGGTTGCTGACTATCTTTTCCGTCACTATCCGGATAAGGATGAAGGATCCCTGACAAAAATGCGATCCAAAATGGTGAAAAGAAAACACCTGAATCTCCTCGCTTATCGCCTTGGTTTACACAAATTGATTGTTTCTCATACGCATCCCGGGAATCTCTCAAAATACCTTTATGGAAATGCTTTTGAAGCTCTTATAGGGGCTATTTATGTTGATAAAGGATTTAAAAAAGCTTGTATCTTTATTGAATATATTCTGAAAAAAAATGTCGACCTTGACAGATTACTGAGATCAGACTTTGATTATAAAAGTCAACTTATCGAATGGGCTCAGAAAAATAAGCAGGAATTAGTATTTGAATCCAAGGAAGAAATAAAAGGAGACAGTCATATCCCTCAGTTTATTACTACAATACGCATATTAAATGAAAACGCAGGAAAAGGGACCGGTTATTCTAAAAAAGAGGCTGAACAAAAAGCTGCTAAAGCGGCACTGGAACAGATTTCAAAAAACGGATGATATTCCTTTTCCCATCCTGAAAATTATGTATGTCAAAGAAAAAAGCACATAAACTTGATTATCTGCCAGATTATGATTTTATCGTGCTGGGAATAATCTCCGATGAGAAAGATTATAAACTTGTCTGGAGCATAAACAATACTCTTGGCTGGAACTTTGAAAGGATGGAAAATCACAGGTTTTATAAAGCCAGAAATAAAACCGAACTTCAATTTCCGCTTTTCTCCTTTACAGATGAAGAAAGCTATACAAATTATAAACTATTATCCAATAAACATGAAGGTTTCGCATTACTCGATGATTTTAAGAACCTGGATTATGTATTCATAATTTTAAGTCATTCTGATAAGGAAGACTTAGCTGTTCTTATAGAAAAAATTAAAAGAATTAATGGGATAAGAGCTGTTTATCAGATTGATAATAAAAATATTAAGAATAAGGATTTTCTTGACTTTCATTAAAACAACCACCTGAAGAAAGGGTAAATTGTCGACCAGACAGGTACATCAAGATACGTCTGATATCCTTTTTTAAAAAGATACTCTATTCCGGGTAATTGTTTAGGGATAGGATAATAAATCCTGGAATAAAAAGGAAAAACTCTCAGGAATAAATCCAGGAACATATCCAGAAACAAAACCATCGGGATCAGAAAAATAATCATAAAATCAGTACTTGCAAGAATAAAACCAGGGTACATATAAGTCTGGGTTAGTAAAACCAACACCCAGACACATATCTTGATAATATTAAAAGGAGTGAAAAGAAAAGATACTTTTGACCTTGTCCCGGTACATATTAAAATAACTCCGGATAATATGCCTGCTAAAAAAAAAGCAAGTATAAACCTCCATACTACTGATGGGAAGGGAATAATAATCAAACCTGTTATTAAGATGAAAATCTTTAACCAGGAAATAATAAAATGAATTACAAACGCTTTCCTGCTTCGGGGTACTAACAGATCTTTATATACTCTGTTGTAATGTGCATAATGCTGGGCTACTCCTTCATTTTTCATTTGAATACCCCTGACTTTAAGCATTGTTAATCTGAAAGGTCTCCCCTGTCCTTTATGTCCCTTGCAATAAGCACAATCTGTTTTTATCTCAGCATATTTGCTAAAATCAAAATAATCAATTAGTTCGTTGATATGTAAATCAGGTTTCCCATGTATGAACCATTTACCCGGGTTTTTAAATATATGATTCAGCAATAATATACCTGAAACAAAGAAAATAAGTAACGGGAATAAACTATTGAATCCATTTATGATTAGATAGTAAACAGGCCAGGATACAAGCCATAAAGCCAAAAAAAGACCTATTACACTCCACGCATATTGTAATATAATAATAACATCTTTCCATCCTGATTTTTCAAATATTTCCTGTTCCGCTTTCAGTTTTTCGTATCTTATTCTGGCCCTTTTCCTCGCTCTCTCACGTGCCTCTTTTATTACCTCTTCCCATGAATAAACATCTTCCTTCGGCTCATTTACAAATGTAATATCCATTAAGCGTAATTGCCTCTGATGAGTAGTTAAAACCTCATAAGCTTCACATATTTCCTGGAATTTTTGCTTGGCATCCGGAGCACCATTAACATCAGGATGAAATTTCAGTGCCATTTTGTGGTATGCCTTTTTTATTGCATCTTCATCCGATCCGAAAGGAATATCTAATATGCTGTAATACTTTTCAATCATCTCATAAAAAGGAGATCTCTTCTTCATTAAATATAACGCAAGCTAATTATTTTTTTTATTATTACTTGATTAATATAATTTACTCTGGCATTATATAGACTGTTAAACTTTGTTAAAATAATACCGGAAAAATATTAGTTCAGCTATCTTTGTTACATTATGAGCAGGAAACTATTATGGTTACTGGCACTCTCAATGGGGATTGTAATGACATGCCTGATTCTTGTCCAAACTTACTGGATTAAGAATGCTTTTATAATTAAAGAAACACAATTCAACCAACTCGTTGTAAGATCTGTTACCGATGTAAGCAGGGAATTAGAAAGGAGAGAAGCTGCATACAGAATCATGGATGAATTTAATCCATGGTTCTGGTCGGGATTTTTACCTGATCTGAATCTTAATTTCCAACCTGATGTTTCTTCTTTTTTAAATCCTGATTCAGCCGGAAAGTATAATCCTGACCAGGAAATCATGCTTTATAATTCATCTTCCAAAGGAAAATATGTGAAGTATCTGAAAAATGACTCTGTAATCATTTATAATAATGATTCTATTGTTTCAGCCGATACATTTCATATTGCTGATTTAAGTAAGGAGGATAAAGCTCTCATTGAAGCTCTTCAAAAACAATTGAGCCTGAGACAAGGATTTTTCAATAATATAATTTCAAAAATGATGAGTCCGTATCTCCCTGTCGAAAAAAGAATTGATACGGAAATGTTGAAAAATCTTCTTGAACATGAATTTGAGCAACATGAAATTGACCTGGATTTTGAATTTGCAATCGTCAATGAAAACAATGAAATAGCACTTAAATCACCTGGATATAATCCCGCAACGGAAACAGAAGTTTTTTCCGCCCGGCTTTTCCCTGAAGATATTTTTACCTTGCCCAATTATATTCTTGTGTATTTCCCTGGCCAGAAAAGTTATGTTTTACGCTCAGTGGGATTTATGGGAATTTCTTCTGTTTCTCTTACATTTATTATAATCGCTTTATTTATAATTACCTTACTTGTCATTTACAAACAAAAGAAACTTTCCGAAATAAAAAGCGATTTTGTCAATAATATGACTCATGAATTAAAAACCCCTATATCAACAATTTCTCTCGCTTCCCAGATGTTGAATGATAATTCAATTCCTTTTGAAAATAAAAATATTTTTAATATCTCCCGAATAATTGATACTGAGAGTAAACGACTGGGATACCAGGTAGAAAAGGTCTTACAAATGGCTATTTTTGATAAAGGCAAAATTAAACTAAATGAAAAAACACTGGATTTACATGAGCTTATCACATCAGTTTGCAGTAACTTTGAAATCCAGTTAAAGAAAACAGGAGGTGAACTTACTTTCAGCCTTTCAGCAGTAAGTTCAATTGTTAAGGTCGATGAAGTTCATTTTACTAATCTTATATCAAATCTGCTCGACAATGCTATGAAATATTGCAGGGAACTCCCCATGGTCACAGTAGGAACCAGAAATGAAAAAAATTATATTGTTTTGTTAGTTGAAGATAAGGGTATAGGTATAAATAAAGATGATCAAAAACGGATTTTTGAAAAATTTTACCGTGTATCAACAGGAAATATTCATAATGTTAAAGGCTTTGGTCTTGGATTAAGTTATGTAAAAAAAATTGCAGAAATTCATAATGGATTTGTCAGGTTAAAAAGCGAGCTGAATAAAGGTTCACGTTTTGAAGTTTTTGTTCCTCTTTTTATTGAAAATTAACGAAAATGATAAACAATCCTAAAGTAAAAATTTTATTAGCTGAAGATGATGATAATCTCGGGGCTCTCCTGCAGGAATATCTGCAGGTTAAAAATTATGATGTTGACTGGGCACTTGACGGTGATAAAGCATTCAGGTTATTCAGAAAAAACAGCTATGACATTTGTGTTTTGGACATTATGATGCCCGTTAAAGATGGGTATACTCTTGCTTCCGAAATAAGGTTGATAAATCCTGATGTGCCTGTGATTTTTCTTACAGCAAAATCAATGAAAGAAGATGTTCTTGAAGGTTTCTCCGCCGGGGCAGATGATTATATCACCAAACCTTTTAATATGGAAGAACTGATCTTCAGAATCGAAGCAATACTCAGAAGAACTAAAGCAACTATTGATCCAAATATTATTTATCAGATAGGCAGGTATCAGTTTATTCCTCGAAAACAGATTCTTCAGCTGGATAACAATGTTCAGAATCTTACTACCAAAGAAACAGATCTATTAAAGCTGCTCTGCATGAATGCAAATAAAATACTCGACAGAAATTATGCATTAAAGGCTATTTGGTTTGATGATAATTATTTCAATGCGCGCAGTATGGATGTTTATATTACAAAACTAAGAAAATATCTGAAGGAAGATAAAACAGTTCAGATCCTTAATGTTCACGGTAAAGGATTTCGATTGATCGGAGTAAAAAGTTCCTGATGTAACTAAGGAAAAATGAATAAGCGAAAATGGAAAAAAGCAATAAAAAGAATTACATATCTGCCTCAAAACAGGTATTTCTTTCCTTATAGCTTTAACAAACTCAAACATTTTTATTTCAGGCTTATACACTCAGACAGGGTTGCCCGCCCGTCAACTATAATGCTTGAGCTTACCAATCACTGTAACTTGCGCTGTACAACATGTCCAAGAGAATACGCTTTCGGAAAAGAAATGGATAAGGGATATGTTTCCCCCGAACTGGCAAAAAAAGTGATTGATGAACTTTGCCCATACCTGGATTCAATTGGCCTGACAGGAATGGGAGAAACTTTCATGTATAACAACATTGAAGAGATTGTGGATTATATTAAATCCAGAAATAATGGAATAATTATTTCTATGTCAACTAATGCAGTACTACCCGACTTTATGCAAAAAGTCATTCCTTTGATCAATAAAGTTGATACTATTCAAATTTCCATTGATGGGCTGGATGAAATCTATGAATCAATCCGAATAAATGCAAAATTTGCAAAGCTTAAAAAAAACCTGGCTGAACTGGCTGATCTGTGCACGAATAGTGAGACTGATCTTATGTTGAATATGGTGGTTACCAGGGAAAATTATTCCCACATGGCCCCATTGGTTGAATTTGCAAACAAAATCGGAATTTATTATATAAATTATACCTTATTTAACCTGGGATCGGTAACAGATATAAACACAGAATATTACCGGTTTTATCAAAGTGAAGATTTTATTAATGAAATGAAAAAGCTCAGGGAAACCCAGGTTAAATATAAAATGATTGAGATCACACATTGGGACTTTACCAGTAAAAATGAATTCAGGAAATGTATGTTTCCCTGGACTCATTTTTATATTTGCTGGAATGGATATGTTGTTCCCTGCTGTGCCAAGCCTTTTCCCAAAGAGTTAAATTTCGGTAATGTTTTTGAGAGTAATGTGATGAAGATCCTTAATGGAGAAAGTTTCAGATCTTTTCGCAGATTATGGTACAAAAACCAGACTCCTGATTTTTGCAATAAATGTCATTTCGTTGATTTAGATCCGATTAATATTTAAACATCATGATCAGTAAATAATGTTCATCTCATCAATAAGTCGGGTAGCACCAGCGAATTTATCTATAATAAACAATACATACCTGATATCAACATTAATGCATTTTTGCAGGTTTACTTCATAAGCAATATCTCCGCTCATAGCTTCCCAGTTTCCGTCAAAAGCCAGTCCAATAAGCTCCCCTTTACCGTTTATCACAGGGCTACCTGAATTCCCCCCGGTAATATCATTATCCGTTATGAAGCATACAGGCATAACATCCTTCTCTCCATATTGACCATAGTTTTTACTATCATACAGTTCCTTCAGTTTTTCTGATACTATAAATTCCCTGTTATTCGGATCTTCTTTCTCCATTACTCCTGATAAAGTAGTTTTGTATGAATAATATACTGCGTCCTTCGCCCAATAATCACCTACTTTTCCATAGGTTAATCTTAAAGTTGAATTTGCATCAGGATAAAAGTTTTTTTCCGGCATCATTTGTAGAATTCCTTCCATCCAGAGTTTCCGGCCCTGTTCAACTTTGGAATCGTATTCCATACTCATGGTATAATATGTAAAATAAGCATTATACATCGAAAGAGCGGCCTGAAAAGCAGGATCTTTCTCTAAAACACGTAAAGACGGCCTTTTCAGAAAGGCATCAACTTTTTCTCTATAAGGGAAAATAGATTTATTAAAGTACCAGTCAACATACTTTTTTATGCTTCCATCATGAGATTTATTAATATCTTTAAATATATCCGGTTGTAATTCCGGGCTAATATGTTCCTTGACAAGCCTGAGCATTTCCAGTGACACCTTTCTATCGGTCGGTGGATTATAATCCTTATAAAAATCATCCATTCCGGTTTTAATAATGTCGATAATTCCGTTAATTTTTTCCTTGTCTTTCGGATTTTCTGAAAGAGCAAGCTGCAGGTCCCTGAAGCGAAATGCAAAAGCAAGGCTTTCAATACCAATGTACATGGTTTCCATTATATACTGAGCCGCATGTGTATAATTCTTCCTGTTTATAACTCCTTCTTCGATGAGATGAAGGACGTTTTTATACTTTTCCAGTCTTTCAGGATCTTCATTTATCCATTGATTGAAGTGGTCTTCGATTTCTCTTTTTCTATCCAGGATATTTAATCTCTTTAATCCCTGGCTTTGTCCGATAGAATATTTCCAGTAATTACTGGAACGGCTGTATTTTGAGGCATACTGAATTCTGATCTTTTCATCAGCCTGCATATCAGAAAGAAGAACCTCCTGCCTTTTACCTCTTATCTCAATCCTGTTAGGATGTTCTACTTCCAGGAGTTCCTGAACTTCAAAAGAAGTCATATATCTGTTAGTTGTTCCGGGAAATCCGAGGATCATTGCAAAATCGTTTTTATTGTATCCTTTAAGAGTAACCGGCAAATAATATTTTGAATGTAAAGGGATATTATCCGGTGAATACTCTGCAGGTTTCCCATCCGGGCCAGAATAAACCCGCAAAAGAGTGAAATCTCCGGTATGTCTTGGCCACATCCAGTTGTCTGTATCAGCTCCGAATTTTCCTATTGATTCAGGAGGCGCACCAACAAGCCTTACATCTTTAAAGGTTTCCATCACAATAAGGTAGTATTTATTACCATTAAAGAATGATTTCACAATAGCTTCGTAATGGGTCTCTTCGATAGCTTTATCAATTATTGGTTTTGTAATGTCCTCCATACGCGAGCGAAGCAGTAGATCATTCTGACTAACATCAATGTTCTTCAGAATTTCATCGGTTATGTCTTCAATTCTTACAATAAAAGAAACCGTTTGTCCCGGATTTGGTAACTCATCATTATTACTCTCAGCCCAAAATCCGTTACTCAGATAATCATGTTCAACAGTACTATGATACTGTATTTCATCATATGCACAATGATGATTGGTGAGCAGGAGACCATCCGGAGAAATTAAAGAACTTGTGCAAGATCCGAAATTGAGTGATCCAATTGCATCTTTAAGGCTGGATTGATTTATATTGTAAATATCATCAGCAGTGAGTTCCAGTCCCATCTCTGACATCTTTCCTATATTAAATTCATCAAGCAGTGTCAGCATCCACATACCTTCATCTGCCCTGAGAATAATATTTGCAGATAACAAAATCCCGGCACATAATAGCAGAAATCTATTCATATCATTCTGTTTAAGATCATTAAAATAAAGTACAAATATACGTTTTACATTGAATTATTTGACAAGCGGCTGTCTAATAAGTCAAAAAATATTTAACCCTGCCTGCCGGCAGGCAAGGCACAAAGCACACAGCGCCTCCGCAGAGTAGCTTTGGCGCTCGCGGAAAGGATAATACAAAAAACGCAAAGTATTGTATATCAAGAGTATACGCTTTGTGTCCTTCGTGCATACTTTGAGTCCAAAGTGCCGTGCCTGCCGGCAGGCAGGGTAAAAAACATTTATGAGATAGTCTCACATACTTATGGGAACAAATCATCATTTAACTTCAAGGTAAGAAATTCCGGTCCCTGCTTTTCCTGATTTATCAATGCCTTCCACTGTAATGATATATCTGCCCGGAATATCCGAAGTATAAAAATCCAACTTTGCCTTACCTGTTGAATTTGTTTTTAATGTTGGTACCCAGAGAAGAGTTCTTCTGTTATCTTCAAAAGGATCAAAACCAGAGGATGTATATTTCGGGGAGTAAAATTCTGAAGGAACTGCATATCCCAGCATCTTAAAATCAATCCTTCCTTTTATCATAAATTTTCCCCGTTTTGTATAAATAGCAATAACTCCATTCGCCCCTCTCACTCCATATATAGCAGCTTCAGGGCCTTTAAGGATTTCTATTCTTTCAATATCTACAGGATTCATTGACATAGCATAAGGACCATCTACCGGTATGCCGTCCACAAGGAATAAAGGATCTGTTGAACCGTAAATAGTATTTATGCCCCTTATAATTACCTTGTTCCCTGTTACATTAACTCCGGGAATTCGTCCCTGTAAGATCTGTGCTACACTCTGATAGGAGGACATTCTTTCATCCACAATTATTACATCTTTGGGTTCTGAGTGAATACGGTTTATTCTCGTGTTAAGTTCATGAAACGGATCTTCTTCTTCCGGTTCTTCAGGAATCATGTACTTACCCATTGGTCCGGGTTTTACCAAAAACTGGCTGGTATTATAATTCATATCTTCAACTTTTTCCTGTTCTTTTCCATCAATAATTATCAGCAGGTTTTTCCTCCCGCTTTCACGATGAGCTTCAATACGAACAGTTATGGTATCTTGATAATATAGATTTGTAAAGCGATATCTTCCCTTAAGATCCGAACGTGTCTTAAATACATCATTATACTGGTCCATGATGGTCATTGTAACAGGAATATCTTTAAGGGGAATATTAAAAAATTCCCGTGTAATTCTTCCGGTAATCTCAATACCCTGCTCTTTATTGTATTTTAAAGGTAAATTCTGGCTCAGAATAACCGTATTCCAGTCAAATCTTCGCCAACCCTGTGTCATCATCAGAATATCAAGATGCTGTTCTTTTTGAACAGTCAGATCAGTAAAATAATAATCAGGTTCCTCTATATTTCCCTGAAGATCTGATCTTAATAATAAGTAACTTAAGATGTTGCCTGTGGTATTTGCAGAAGGTAATTCAGAAACCGACAAAGATAATTCTGCCTCTGCAGGGAATCCGGAAACATCCGTTACATTGATGGAAACATTTATTTTATCACGTATTTTTACAATTGTTCTATCAGTTTCTGTTTTTATTCTTAAATTATCATTATTATTTATAAAAACCAGTCTTTCACTTACTGCTGCTGGTTTATAATTAAACAGCGTAAGATGGAGTATTCCTGAAGGTAAATCTTTCAATGGGATAAAAACCGAATGGGTGGATGGATCCTTCAGTTCTATTTCAGCATTATATAACGGCTCTCCCCTGGTATGACCTATTAGATAATAAATAGTATTGGGGGGTAAATTACCCTTTTCAATGTTTGTTATTATACTCACCTTAAGATATTCCGCCTGTTTATCAGCCCTTAGATTAATTCCCATATCAATAGCATCGGGTAAAGAAAAAGTATGCTCCCTGCCTCCTTCAGCAATTACCTTTGCAGTATATTTTTTACCTGGTGCAGGAATAAACTCAAAGCTACCCATTCCTTTATGAGAATCTGAAAAATCAAGAATGTAATTTCCTTTATTATCCTTTAATACTCCTTTTATCTCAATTCCAACACCAAGCTCATTGATCGCTTTAAAAGCCACCCTGTTACTTACATTGCTGAGTAAATATCCCCCTTCAGGTAAAAAACGTATATCATAACGTAATTGTTTTTTGAGATTCTTTCTGTGTGATTTTTTAACAACATTAACTGTTTCCCTTGTTGCATAGGTTGTATAATAAGGATTAGACAGATAAATATCTTTTGAAAAGTAAAAATCTTCTCCGAAATTCATCATGTAATTTGTAAATGCCCTTATTCTGTAATATCCATCAGGAACAGTATCCCGGAGAGAAAAATCGCCATGCCCGAATCCATTTTCCAATCGTATTAATTTAGTCTGAACAATGTACCCTCCCGGGTTTATCAGTTCAACATACAGGTTTGTGGAAGAATTATCAGGCAGGTGAGTCTTTGCATCAACCAGGTATGCTTTAAACCATATTTTTTCATCAGCTGAGTATCTTTCCTTATCAAGATGAAGATATACTTTCTGCCATGGATACAAGTTTACATATGATTCCAGTTTAAAAACAAGACTCCGGAGAATATTCCCTTCCTGAAGAGAAAAAGTCATAAACGACAATAAGAAGATACTTGCCGTTATTACGATAAATGAAATGATTACATTTTTTCTCTTCATTTTTAAAACATTTCTGAAGTCCCGTAAAAGATACAAATTCTATTACTAATTTTCAAGTAACAACAATAAATAAACAATATCAGTGGGATAATTGTTGAAGAAATTTTATACTGACAAAAAATGAAGTTAAGTATAAATAATATTCTAAAACCTGGCGCCACAGTTTAAATGATCCTGCCCATCAGGGTTGCAGAGGTGCATTTTTCAACTTTTACCTGTACGTATTGTCCTGGTTTTGAGACACCTGAAGGAAAGACTACAACTTTATTCTGACTTGTTCTTCCCATATTTTTATCAGTTGATTTTTTAGAAGAGCTTTCAACAAGTACTTCAAAAATCTTTCCTAAGTCCTTTTTTTTACTTTGGAGAGATAATGAGTTTTGAAGTGCAATTATTTCCTGTAAACGTTTTGCTTTAACCTCCTCCGGTACATCATCGTGATATTTTCTCGCCGCCAGTGTTCCTGGTCTTTCTGAATATTTGAACATATAAGCAAAATCAAATTGAACCTCTTTCATCAGATCCAAAGTCAGCTTATGATCTTTGTCTGTTTCTCCTGGAAAACCTGCTATTATATCTGTTGAAACAGCAACGTCAGGTATAAGGTTTTTTAAAGTACTTATTGTATTAAGGTATTCTTCTCTTGAGTACCTTCTTTTCATTCGTTTCAGAACCTCCGTACTTCCCGATTGTACAGGAAGATGAATGCCTTTACAGATATTATGATGTGAAGCAATTGTTTTTATTACCTGTTCAGACATATCTTTTGGGTGTGATGTAGAAAAGCGTATTCTTATATCAGAAAATTTTTCTGCAATCAGGTCAAGTAAGCCTGAAAAATCAATATCAATATCATTTCTGTCGTCTGTCCAATGATATGAATTGACATTCTGACCCAGGAGAGTGATTTCATGGTAACCAAGTGCAGAAATTTCTTCCGCTTCACGGATAATACTCTGAGGATCGCGGCTTCTTTCTCTTCCCCTGGTATATGGCACAACACAATAAGCACAAAGATTGTCACATCCTCTCATAATTGAAAGGAAAGCACTGACACCATTTTCATCCAGCCTTACTGGTGAAATATCAGCATAGGTTTCTTCAATAGAAAGCAAAGTATTTGCGCTTTTATTTCCACTTTGTGCAATTTTAATAAGTCGCGGAAGATCGCGATAGGAATCCGGTCCTGCAATCAGATCCACTATATTTGCTTCCTCAAAGATCTTTTCCTTCAGCCTTTCTGCCATACAACCAATTATTCCAATGACAAGCCTCTTGTTTCCCTTTTTATATTTTTTAATCTGGTTTAAACGATTTCTTATTTTATTCTCTGCATTTTCCCTTATAGAACAAGTATTAATCAGGATAACATCTGCAAGAGAAAGTTCTTTAACAACCTGATAACGTTGTTGCTGAAGAATAGCGGCAACAACCTCACTGTCAGCGACATTCATCTGACAACCGTAAGTTTCGATGTACATTCGAGGTTTACCCGATGGAAGTAGTTCAGATCCTACTTCAGGAATATGATTATAATCAGAAATCATTTAACTTAAAAAATATGCAGCGAAAATACATGTTGTGTTTTGAATAAAAAAGGGAAATATTTTCAACAAGGTCAGTAATGTAAAAATTTTCACGTATTATTTCTTTTTGAGATAACCGAATGACTTACCTGATAAGAATTAAAAGATTTCAAACATGGATTAAACATTAAATAATTCTTTATTTTCAGTGACATAAGTTATATACATAAAAAAGGATTCTTATATCTTTGCTGAAAAAATAATATGTCAGGTCACAGTAAATGGTCAACTATTAAAAGGAGAAAGGGTGCAGTGGACGCAAAGCGTTCCAAAATTTTTTCCAGGATATCAAAGGAATTAACTGTTGCAGCCCGTGAAGGCGGTCCCGATCCTGAAGCTAATCCGCGCTTACGTCTGGCAATTAATAATGCCAAAGGTGTTAATATGCCAAAGGATAATGTGATGCGGGCAATCAATAAAGCCGAAAAGGACGGTGCTATTCTCCAGGAAACAACATATGAAGGATATCTTCCTAATGGTATTGCCGTATTTATTGAATGCCTTTCTGATAATAATAAACGGACAGTGGGAAACATCCGGTCCATTTTCAATAAAAGAGGAGGAAACCTGGGAACAAATGGCTCGCTGAGTTTTCTTTTTGACAGAAAAGGAGTGTTTAATGTTCCAAAAGGCAATCTCGATCCTGATGAGTTTCAGCTTGACATTATTGATGCAGGAGTAGAAGATTTCCAGATTGAAGATGAGATGTTTATCATCACTTGTGCCCTGGAAGATTTCGGTAATGTTCAGAAAAAACTGGAAGAGATGGGAATTGAACCTGAAGTTTCAGAATTACAGAGAATACCAAACAAGACAAAGAATTTGACTGTAAATGAATCTTTAAAAATTATGAAAATAATTGAAGAATTTGAAGAAGATGAAGATGTGCAGAATGTTTTTCATAACCTTGAGATCACCGATGAAATAATGGAAGTGATGGAGGGAAAGTAAAATAAGTGACCAGGATAAACCTGAAAAAAGTAAATATTAACTCTACCTGGCAGAAACTTTTTTCTTTTTTCTTATAAATCCATGAAAGATCAATCTGATACCCACTGAAATAATAGTAAATACAGAAATTACCAAAACCAGGTAGTATAAAGGATTTTGAGGAAAAAAAACAACTAATACCGGTAAGGACAATCCTGTGAGGAGAAGGATTAAACCAAAGAATAAAGGTATCCTGAGTGTTTTCATACTGAATAATCCCAGTGAGAATAAATCAATTCCAATTAAAACCACAGAGAATCTAATATATAAATCCCTCTCCTTTTCCAGTCCTATAAGACTGGCTTTAATATACTCATCTTCAAGTATATTAATAACTTTTTCTTCCTGGTACGAAAGAGTTTCAATAATCCCCCAACCTTTTATCCCAGAGATACTTAGCATAACTGCAGTAAGAATAAAGAAAAAAATTATATAATATGCTGAGGGATTTCTGTAAATCTTCATGGATGAAAACAGAGAAGCGGAAAGGAATGTCATAAGGATTGCGGTAAGTATCCAAAGAGAAGAATTAATTTTTAGAATAAACCTGCTGTCGGAAAGGTATTCAAAATCTTCCGAAAAATCAGTGATTATTCCGATAAGCTCAAATCTTGTAAGAAATGCTGCAGCAAGGCTAATTCCTGTAAGCAGGAGGAACAGCCCTGAAGGAACATCCGGATTTCGTTTATTTTTAGGCAGTTTACTCATAATGCAAAGTAACATATTTTTTTACATTTATCAGTTCTAATATTTATTTTGATTACTTTTGACAGATAGATATTTTTAATGAAAACTGCCATTTTACATATTCTGTTCATTTTAACTTTTTCATTATTCCATGTAATAATTTCAGGTCAAACAGGCCGGGAGTATAATTTTCTTAATCGCCTGGAAGAAAGTAAACCAAACCAGGGAGAAATAAACATTACGCTGGATCCGCGCATTGAGGATAATTTTCATAAACACATACTCTATAATTATAAGAATCAGGGTATTCCTGGCTTCAGAGTCAGGATCTTTTCCGATTCAGGATTTGATGCAAAAGAAAGAGCATTGGAAAGCAGAACACATTTCCTTACAAAATATGAGAATATTGAGGCTTATATTCAATATGATATACCAAATTACAAAGTATATGCCGGAGATTGCAGGACAAGGTCTGAAGCATTGAAAATCCTTGAACTAATTAAAAAAGACTTCCCTAATGCATTTATTGTAGTCCAGAATATTAATATCGTCAAATAATTTATGGTTACATGAGTGAAGAAATAAGGCATAAATGTGGGATCGCCCTGGTAAGGCTAATGAAACCTCTTGAATATTACCAGGAAAAATACGGAACATGGAGATATGGATTGCAAAAGTTATATCTCCTGATGGAAAAACAACGAAACCGGGGGCAGGATGGCGCAGGAATAGTAAGTCTTAAATTTGATATGCCACCCGGAGAAAAATATTTTAACCGGCAAAGATCTACAGAAGAATCTGCAATAAACGTTGTTTTTGAGAAAATTTACAAACAATTCAGAAAACTTGAAAATAAAAATAAAAACCTTTTCAAAGACGTTAATTATGTAAAGAAGAATTTACCCTTTGCCGGTGAAGTATATCTGGGCCATCTTCGCTATGGAACTTTTGGTGATAACAATATTGACAATGTCCATCCGGTTATGCGGCAGAATAACTGGAAAACACGCAACCTTGTTATCGCCGGGAATTTCAATCTCACCAATGTTGATGAATTGTTTAATATTTTAGTGGATTTAGGGCAATCACCCAAAGATTTTTCCGATACAGTTACCATCCTGGAAAAGGTAGGGCATTTCCTTGATCGTGAAAATCAACGGCTTTTTGATCATTTTAAAGAAAAGGGATACTCCAACAGGGATATTTCCGGGTTAATAGCGAGAGAAATAAATATTGCCAATGTGCTTGCTGATGCAAGTAAAAGATGGGATGGAGGATATGTTATTGCCGGACTGCTTGGTCATGGTGATTCATTTGTACTGAGAGACCCATGGGGGATAAGACCAGCCTTTTATTATCACGACGAGGAAATTGCAGTTTTTGCATCTGAAAGACCGGTTATTCAGACCGCACTGAATGTACATTCCGACAGCATAAATGAAGTACCACCGGGTAATGTAGTTGTTATCAAAAGATCTGGAGAAATCAGTGTGAACAACATACTTGATCCAAAACCAAGAACCTCTTGTTCCTTCGAACGAATATACTTTTCCCGTGGAAGTGATAAAGATATCTATAATGAAAGAAAAAAACTCGGCGAACTACTTATGCCTGAAATTCTTAATTCAATTAATTCAGATCTCAGAAATACAGTCTTCTCCTTTATCCCAAATACAGCAGAAACAGCCTTTTATGGTATGATTAAAAGCATTGAGGATTATATGATCCGGAAAAAAATTGATTCTATTAACAAGGAAAAAAAGAACCTGTCTGACGAAAAACTGCTGGAAATAATTTCAGAACGACCCAGGGTGGAAAAAGTAGCCATAAAAGATGCGAAACTGCGTACATTCATTACTCAGGATAAAAGCAGAGATGACCTGGTGGGGCACGTGTATGATATAACCTACGGTACAATAAGAAGAGGTATTGATAATCTTGTTATCATTGACGATTCTATTGTTCGTGGCACAACATTGAAGCAAAGTATTCTCAGGATACTTGACCGCCTTGGACCAAAGAAAATAATAGTTGTTTCTTCCTCCCCGCAGATAAGATATCCCGATTGCTATGGAATTGACATGGCTAAACTTGGCGATCTTATTGCATTTAAAGCAGCTATCGCACTTATTAAGGAAAAAGGGAAAGATTCACTTATCAATGAGGTCTATAAGAAGTGTAAAAACCAGACAGACCTGCCTAAAGAAGAATATATTAATTATGTTAAGCAGATATACCATCCTTTTACTGCAACAGAAATAAGCCGGAAAATTACTGAGATTCTGAAAGGAGATGAAATTAAGGCAGAGGTTGAGATAGTATATCAGTCAATTGAAAACTTGCATAAAGCATGCCCCAATGATACTGGAGACTGGTACTTTACCGGTGATTATCCTACTCCCGGCGGTAATAAAGTAGTTACAAATGCATTTATCAACTTTATCGAAGGTAAAGATATACGCGCATATTAGTTATTCAGCTTTTCCTCCGGATTGTAACTGGAAATATGCCGCTCGACTTTTTTCTTGTACATCTCATTTATTGTGATCATTATGGCAGTTTCTTCCACATGTCCGAAATAAGGATTATCAACTGTGCCAAATGTTTTAAGGGAAGGAGAAAGATTCATGTAAGCATTGATCAAAGGAGGAATATTTTCTCCGAAAGCCCTGACATTCTGTGAAAGGATCCTGTAATCCTCCATGTAAGAACTTCCTGTGAAAATTTCTGCCATTTCTTTTTCATTCATTTCAAGATGCAAAGGATTATAAGGTGTTACCAATCCTTCATTATCAGGAAAATGCTTCTGAAGAAAATATAATAACAGATTTCTTGCCCGTTTATTATAATTTTTATACATGGTGACCTTCCCGAAGAAATATTGCTTGTCCGGGTAGTCAATAACCAGTGTTCCAAGACCATCCCAGAGATTGTCAAGAGCGAAGAGGGCTTTGGTCATCCGGTTGGTTGACTGGTATTTTGGTTGTACAAATGATCTTCCCAATTCAATTGTATGCGGCAGGTATTCTTCAATGAATTTATCGGAGAATCTGAAAAGCTTGGCTGTTGCCAGTAATATCTCTCCTCCTGTAAAACAATTTGTTTCATTACATACATGAAACCGATACCCTCCAAGTATTTCCTTTTCAACCGGATCCCATACAATCAGTTGCTTATATGCATTCTCACCAGTGTCATACTCATCAATATCAACTGATTTTCCTGTTCCGCCTCCGGCTTCCCTGAAGGTAATCTCACGTAATCGACCAATTTCAAGCATTACATTAGGAGAATCCTCGGCCGTAATTATATATAAAATATTCCCTGCATTATTCGTTTTTCTTACAAATCTATCCTGGGTTAATTCAGCCTCTATTTTCTCCCGGGGTATTTCAGGAATTATTTTTTCCATCTGGAATTTAAATTAAAGTCCAAATGTAACAAAAAAAAATAATTGCATCTGCTTTATCGATACATATAATATGCATCAACACTTGATATTAAAAAGATCTTTCAGATTTTCAATTATTTACATTTTTAATACAAATGACAGTAAAATGTAATGCTTTATATATACTGGTAAGAATATAATTTACTATTCAAATTTTGCAGAAACACCACGCTTTGCAAGGTGATAAACATGATCCTGCATTTTCAACGCCCACTCTTTTTGTGAATAAATCTTTGAAAAAGTACTCCAATGAACCAGCTTACCTATTGTTATTACAATATGTTTATTCCGATGCTTATATGTTTCATCCGGAAGGAAAAACATTTCAATATTTGACTTGATTCTCAGAAATTTGCGAAGATTGGCCAATCTATAAAAAAAACCGGAACAACGTCCGCTGACATGAATAGGAACAATACTTCTCTGAAATTGTACAGCTTTGGTAATAAAGTTCTTTTTCCATTCCGGATCTCTGATGATGCCCTTTCTCCTTCGGCTTACCAATCCAGCCGGAAATGTAAGAACCTGATCGTCAGAAAGAAAAGTCTCCTGTAATAACTTAACTGCTGCAAATGATTGCCCGCCATGTTTATTTACCGGAACCATCAACCCGGAAAGCTGCTTTACATTTAATAAAATATCATTTGAAAGAGCTTTAACACCCTTGTATTTTTTACCAAGTATATAAAGAAGCATCATCCCGTCAAAACCCCCTAATGGATGATTGGAAACAAAAATATATTTTCCGGAATCAGGTAAGTTTTCTTTGCCTCTGATTTCCATTGTAGTATTGAATTCTTCCAGAACTGCCTCAATGAAATCCACATCCTGTTTATTTCCATGCCTCTCCAGAAAAGAATTAATGAAATCAAGATGAAGGATATTTTTAAGATATGCATATACAAATCCAGGTAAATATTTTGCCAGTTTTGGATTTTTTTCCCTGAAAATTTGCTTTATATCCAATGGTTCGGAATTCATGTGTTGCTTTAATGACAGCATTTCTGAAAGAAAAACCTGATAATAAATCATTACAAAATTAATCAAAATTCCTGTATCTCGAAATACTTGATTTTAATGAGCTTCGGAAGTACATGCTTCTGGTTTTCTCTGTTTAACTGAAAAAGTTATTAACAAAAGTGGTAAAAAATGGGGAAAAGTGGTGAATTGTGGGAAATTTTGTTTTATTTTTACATCTTAATTAAAGTGAACCATAATGATAACCTTCATAGGTGACTATAACGGCAAACTGGATTCAAAAGGAAGAATTGCTTTCCCATCTGCTTTCAGACGGCAGATGAAGGATTTGGTGCATGAAGGTTTTGTGCTTAAACGTGACATTTTTGAAAAATGCCTGATACTCTACCCGATGAAAGAATGGGAACGGCAAAACCAGCTTATCCGCAGTAAAACGAATTCATTCAACCGTGAGCATAACCGCTTCCTAAGAATGTTTTATAGCGGTACTGCTGAAGTGATCCTCGATAATAACGGAAGAATGCTTATACCAAAACGTTTAATAGAATATGCAGGTATAGGATCAGATGTAGTAATGGCAGGACACTTCGGGAAAATTGAAATCTGGGCTGAAGAAAAATATCAGAAAGAGTCTAAGGCAGATGATGAATTTGCTTTGCTGGCAGAAAAAATATTAGGCAGTTCAACTGATCATTCTCTTAAAGATGATGTATCATAAGCCTGTTTTACTGAAGGAAACTATTGATGGATTAAATATTAAACCCGGGGGAATTTATGTTGATGCAACATATGGTGGAGGCGGACATTCTTCAGAAATACTGGAAAAACTTGGGAAAAAAGGCAGGTTGCTTGCTTTTGATCAGGATATCGATGCTATGAACAATGTTAAAAATGACCCCAGGTTAACTTTTATCCATGCTAATTTCAGGTTCCTGAAGAACTTTTTAGAATATCATTCTGTTCAAAAAATAGATGGTGTTCTGGCAGATCTGGGAATTTCATCATTTCATCTTGATCAGAAGGAAAGAGGTTTTACATATATGGAAAACACCTGGTTAGATATGAGAATGAATGTGTTTTCTTCCATCAGAGCATCTGATATCCTGAATCAATACCCTGTGGATGAATTAAACCGCATTTTCAGGGAATACGGTGAAATTCAAAATGCCGGTTTCCTTTCAGGCCTCATTATAAAGCTACGACAGGAAAAACCTATTCGGACAACAGGTGAATTTATTTCCGGTATTAATCCATTCCTTCCTAAAAAAAGCCGGTATAAATTTCTCTCCCGGATTTTTCAGGCATTAAGAATTGAAGTAAATGATGAGATGGGAGCACTGCAGGAATTTATTTTCCAGTTGCCTGATGTTCTGGTAAAACATGGCAGAATCGCCATTCTGACTTATCACTCTCTGGAAGACCGGCTGGTAAAAAATTTCTTCCGGTCAGGTAATTTAAATGGTATAATAAGTAAGGATTTTTATGGGAATCCAGTTGTACCCTTCAGGCTGATCAACAAAAATCCCATAACTCCGGAACCTGATGAGATAACTGAAAATCCAAGGTCAAGAAGTGCCAAATTAAGAATTGCGGAAAAAATATAAATGATTGAAGATAAGACAAATATTGAATTTATTGAAGAAAAAGAAGACACTGCTCAAAGCTCTTCTTTTTTACTGAAAGGATTAATTGACGGAACCCTTCTGACACGCCGTTTCGTGCAGAAACAATTACCCTTCTTTTTATTTCTTGTTTTAACAGGATTGTTGTACATAAGTAATCGTTATCATGCAGACAGGCTTAGAAATAAAATTTTCACTTTAAAAAATGAATTGAAAGAACTCAGATCAGAAGCTCTCTATACATCTTCCGAATTGATGAAACTTGGCAGGCAGACTGAAGTTGTAAGAGAACTCAGGGAAAACGGGCTTGATCTGAAAGAATCTGTTCAACCACCGAAAAAAATAAAATAAGATCATTAAAAATGTCTGTTAAAAAGGAGATATTATGGCGCTTTGGGGTAATATACCTGTTTATGGTTATTACAGGATTTGTCATTATCGGACGGATAATATATCTCCAGTTTTTCGAAAAAGATAAGTGGTCTGCTAAATCCGAGATTTATCCTATGCAACGTATTGAGATTGAGGCGAACAGAGGAGATATTTATACCTCTGACGGTAAATTGTTAGCCCTTTCTCTGCCTTTTTATGAAATACGCCTCGATTTAACCGTTGAAGGATTGTCTGATGAAATGTTTTATTCTCATCTTGATTCCCTTGCACGTTGCCTGTCTGTCCTTTTTAGAGACAGAAGTTTCCTGGATTATAAAAGAAGCCTGATAAGAGCCAGGCATGAGGGCAAACAGTATTATCTGCTGAAAAGTGATGTTAGTTATGAACAAATGCTGAAAGCGCGTGAATTTCCTATTCTACGGCTCAATCGTTATAAAGGAGGAGCAATCTTCGTACAGAAAAACAAACGGGTAAGGCCTAACGGAACCCTGGCCGCACGAACCATTGGCAGCACTAACCTGAGTGAAGATGGAAATATAGTAGGACTTGAGGGTGCCTATAATGATATTTTAGGCGGTAAACCCGGTGTAAAAATGTACAGGAGAATAGCAGACAGACTATCTGTACCTGTCAGCGACGGGAATGAAATTGACCCGGTAGACGGGAAAGATATTATTTCAACTATTGACCTGAACCTGCAGGATGTTGCCCATAGCGCTCTGCTGAAACAATTGAAAGCACGAAACGCCCATCACGGCACTGCTGTACTTATGGAGGTTCAAACCGGGGAAATAAAAGCTATTGCTAACCTCGAAAAAAACAGTAACGGAGAATACAAGGAAGGAAGAAATTTTGCAATCGGAGAAAGTATCGAACCAGGCTCTACATTTAAACTCGCTTCTTTAATAGTTGCCCTGGAAGACGGGTACGTGGATATAAAAGACACCGTTGATGTTGGCAAAGGAGTTATTAAGTACCATGATCTTACTCTTGAAGATAGCGGAGATAAAGGCCTGGGTAAAATTACTGTGAAAAGGGCTTTTGAAGCATCCTCCAATGTTGGCATTTCAAAAATTATTTATAAGAACTATAAGGGAAAAGAAAAAGAATTTATAAAAGGTTTATATAATCTAAGATTAAATCAACAATTAGGCATTGAAATAAAAGGAGAAGGAATACCTGAAATCAATACCCCTGAAAGTACAAAATGGTCGGGAATTTCTTTACCTATGATGTCAATAGGATATGAAATAAGGCTTACACCACTCCAACTTCTTACATTCTACAACGCCATTGCCAATAACGGCAATATGGTAAAACCTATGTTTGTTAAAGAAGTCAGGTACAGGGGAAATCTGGTAAAAAAGTTCTCCTCAGAAACTATCGAATCAAGGATTTGTAGTCGCCGGACACGTGATAAAGTGCATGAAATGCTTTGCGGAGTGGTAGAAAACGGTACTGCAACCAATCTGAAAGATCCTGAATTTACAATAGCCGGGAAAACCGGTACTGCACAGATCCCTGATAAAGAAACAGGTTACCGTGATAAATCCAGGATCAGTTACCAGGCCTCTTTTGTGGGATATTTCCCTGCTGACGATCCCAAATACAGTTGCATTGTAGTGATTAATTCCCCCTCCAGGGATGTGTATTACGGAAATATTGTTGCAGGTCCTGTCTTCAGGGAAATTGCAAGAAAAGTTTATGCCACCAGCCTTGAATGGCATCAACCGGTCAATTCAGGAACAGTTCATTTAGCCCAGGTACCTTACTCGAAAAGCGGAAACCATGATGAATTATCCTATGCATTGAAAAAATTAAAAATACCCGTTAATGATATGGCAGAGAACAATGAGTGGATAAATACTTCAGGAGCGGAGAATGCAATCGAACTCAGAAAAAGAACCATTATCCCCGGCCTTGTTCCAAATGTCACAGATATGGGATTAAAAGATGCTGTATATCTCCTGGAAAGTGCTGGAATGAATGTTTCAGTTAAAGGAAGAGGTACTGTGAAAGCACAATCTGTTATGCCGGGCAGCAATATCAAACCAGGACAGGGAATTATACTGGAAATGAGTATAACTGATTAATATGAAAAAACTTACAGATATATTATATAGAGTCAGGATTACAAAGTTCAGAGGTCAGATGGATTCAGAGATCAGAAACGTTTGTTTTGATTCCAGGAAAACAGGTCCGGACGATATGTTCGTCGCATTAAAAGGGACAAAATCTGACGGACATGAATTCATCCCCATGGCTATTGATAAAGGCGCCAGAGTTATTATCTGTGAAACTCTTCCGGAAAAAGTGAATGATAATGTCTGTTATATCGAGGTTAAGGATGCACATGAAGCACTGGGCTATATTGCTTCAACATTCTATGATAATCCTTCCGAAAAAATTAAATTAATCGGGGTAACCGGAACTAACGGGAAAACAACAATTGCTACCCTGTTATACAGTTTGGCAAGATCTATTGGTTATAAAGCAGGATTATTATCAACGATCTCGGTAGCAATAGAAGATAGAACCAGAGATGCAAGTCATACAACACCCGATCCTTTACAGATAAATCATGCTCTTTCTGAGATGGTTGCAGAAGGTTGTGATTTTGCATTTATGGAGGTTTCCTCTCATGCTGCAGCCCAAAAACGCATAACCGGACTTTCCTTTTCAGGAGGAATATTTACGAATATTACACGTGATCATCTTGATTATCACAAAGAGTTTAACGAATACCTGAAAGCCAAAAAGTCCTTTTTTGATAATCTGCCTGCCTCAGCCTTTGCCTTATACAATGCAGATGATAAGAACGGGAAGGTAATGATCCAAAATACCAAAGCAAAAGTTTACTCCTATGGAATAAAATCAGTAGCGGATTTCAGAGCCGCAATTATTGAAAGCCACCTTGAAGGTAATCTTTTAAAAATTGAGAATAAAGAGATCTGGACAAGATTACCCGGTGCATTCAATGCCTGTAATGTTTTGGCAGTGTACAGTGCTGCTTTGCTTTCCGGGATGCCGGAAGAATTCGTACTTGAATCATTGAGTGAGCAAACATCTGTACAGGGAAGGTTTGATATTGTGAATTCTCAAAAAGGAATTACCGGTATTGTTGATTATGCTCATACTCCCGATGCACTGGAGAATGTATTAAGTGCAATCAATAAGATCCGTAACCGTCCCTGCAAACTGATTACCATTATCGGTGCAGGGGGTAACAGAGACAGAGGGAAAAGACCTGCTATGGCACGAATAGCGTCTGAATTAAGTGACTTTATTATCCTTACTTCCGATAATCCAAGGGATGAAGACCCTGAAGAAATTATTAAAGATATGAAAGCTGGGATTGAACCAGTAGTTTCAGAAAAAGTGATCTCAATCACAGACAGGGAGGAAGCTATTAAAACAGCCTGTGCACTTGCGAAATACGGAGATATAATTTTACTCGCTGGTAAAGGGCATGAATCATACCAGGAAATTAAAGGAGTAAGAAAACCTTTTGATGATAAAGAAATGCTGAGAAAATATTTATAATATGTTATTCTATTTATTTGATTATTTACAAAAAATTGATTTCCCGGGAGCCGGATTGTTCAGGTATATTTCTTTCCGGTCGGCAACGGCTATAATTCTTTCTCTCATCATTTCGATGTTTTTCGGGAAAAAAATAATCAGGCTTCTGAATAAAATGCAGGTGGGAGAAACTGTACGGGATCTTGGTCTTGACGGACAAATGAGTAAACAGGGAACGCCCACCATGGGGGGGATCATTATTATTATCTCCATCCTTATTCCCGTTATTCTGCTCTCAGATCTCACAAATATTTATATCCTGCTGATGTTGATTACAACTGTGTGGATGGGCCTTATCGGTTTTCTTGATGATTATATCAAAGTATTCAGAAAAAATAAAAAAGGATTAAAGGGAAAATCAAAAATACTGGGACAAATAATTCTCGGATTAATAGTGGGAATAACGTTATATGTAAGTGATGATGTTAAAATAAGAGAAAGAGAACCTGTAAGTACAGAAATGATTGAAGAAGCAGATTTCCACGTGGTAAAAGATGATGGTAAGCATTACAGGATAAAAGATTATAAAACCACCATTACCACAATACCTTTTTTAAAAAACAACGAATTTAATTATGCATGGCTGGTATGGTTCACGGGAGAGAAAGCAGATAAATATGCCTGGATAGCTTTTGTAATTGTGGTTATATTCATTGTGACAGCTGTGACGAATGGAGCAAACGTTACAGACGGGCTGGATGGATTAACAACCGGAACTTCAGCCATCATAGGGACAACATTAGGGATACTGGCATATGTGTCTGGCAATATTATAATTGCTGACTATCTGAATATAATGTATATACCCTATACAGCAGAACTGGTGGTCTTTGCAAGTGCATTTATTGGAGCCTGTATTGGATTTCTATGGTATAATTCATTCCCGGCGCAGATTTTTATGGGGGATACCGGCAGCCTTTCCCTGGGAGGTATTATAGCTGTATACTCGGTAATAATAAGAAAAGAATTACTGATCCCTATACTATGCGGGATATTTTTTGTTGAAAGCCTCTCTGTTGTTATGCAGGTAAGCTATTTCAAATTTACGAAAAAGAAATACGGTGAAGGAAGACGGATATTTAAAATGTCCCCTCTGCATCATCATTACCAGATACTCGGTTATCCTGAACCTAAAATAGTAACAAGATTCTGGATAGTCGGAGTTTTATTGGCAGTTATTGCTGTAGTTACTTTAAAAGTCAGGTAAAAATTAAAAACCTATTATAAAATGGAGCAGAAAAAAAGAATAGTTATTCTTGGAGCAGGTGAAAGCGGAACCGGATCAGCTATCCTTGCTGTTAAAAATGGATTTGATGTTTTTGTCTCTGATAACGGGAAGATCAAACAGAGGTATAAGGAGATGCTGATAGAGAACGGAATTGTATATGAAGAAGATAAACATACTGAAAAGCTTATACTTAATGCAGATGAGATTATTAAAAGTCCGGGGATACCAGAAAGTTCTCATATCATTCAGCTGATCCGCAAAAAGAAAATTAATATAATCTCAGAAATAGAATTTGCTGCCCGCTTTACCACCGCAAAAAAGATCTGCGTTACAGGCAGTAATGGTAAAACTACCACTACTTCACTGATACATCATATGCTGAGAAAAGCCGGAATAAATGCCGGTATTGCAGGAAATGTAGGAAAAAGTTTTGCTTTACAGGTAGCTACTGAAGAATATGATTATTACGTTCTGGAGCTTAGCAGCTTTCAGCTCGAGGGAATGTATGAATTCAAAGCAGATATTGCCATTCTTTTAAATATCACACCTGATCATCTTGATCGCTATGATTATAACCTTCAGAATTATGTGGATTCAAAATTCAGAATAACACAAAATCTTACTGAAGATGAATTTTTTGTGTTTTGTTCAGATGATCAGATCACAATAAAAGAACTGGAGAAGATTGTATCAAAGGCCAAACAACTGCCTTATGCTTACCGGAAAAAAGAAAATGAAGTAGCATGGGTTGATGAAGATGATTTTATGAGAATAGAATTTGATCAGGTCGATTTTTCAATGAGCGTCAATGAACTTGCATTGAGGGGAAAACATAACACGTATAACAGTATGGCTGCAGGTATAGCCGGTAATGTACTTAAAATAAGAAAAGATATTATTCGTGAAGCACTTATGGATTTCCAGGGAGTCGAGCACAGGTTGGAACCTGTATTAAAAATTCATGGGATCGAATTTATCAATGACAGTAAAGCAACAAATGTAAATTCAGCATGGTACGCACTTGAAAGTCTGACAACCCAGGTTGTCTGGATTGCAGGAGGAACAGATAAAGGTAACGATTATGAATCCCTGGAACCTCTGGTTAAAGAAAAAGTCAAAGCTTTGATATGTCTTGGAAAAGATAACAAGAAACTGCATGATGCATTTGAAAGCATTGTACCGGTAATTGCAGATACAAATAACATGAGAGATGCTGTAAAGAAAGCTTATCACTTTGGAGTTGACGGAGATACTGTCCTGCTATCGCCTGCATGTGCAAGTTTTGATCTTTTTGAAAACTATGAAGACCGGGGCAGACAATTTAAGGAAGCAGTAAGAGAATTATAAATACTTATGGAATTTAAAAAATACATAAAGGGAGATAAAGTCATCTGGATGGTAGTATTGCTATTATCAGTAATTTCATTACTTGCAGTATATTCTTCATCCGGGTCTCTTGCATTTGCAAAAAGAGATGGTAATACTTCCTATTATCTTGTTAAACAGTTTATCCTGCTGATGTTTGGATTTTTTATTATTATTCTTGTTCATTTAATTCCATATCGTTATTATTCCCGACTGTCACAGATATTTTTATATATTGCTGTCCCCCTTCTCTTAATTACCTTGTTAACAGGAGAATCTATCAACCAGGCAAAACGCTGGATCAGTGTACCGGGGACAGGATTCACGATTCAGCCTTCCGATTTTGCAAAGCTTGCAGTTGTAATGTATATAGCCAGGATAATGTCCCTTAACCAGGACAAAATTTCAGATCTTAAAGTCGTATTTCTACCAATAATAATATCAATATCATTGATTTGTGCACTAATTATGCCAGCAAATCTTTCTACAGCATTCATAATATTTCTTACTTGTTTGATTTTAATGTTTATAGGCAGAATACCATTTAAATTTATCTCCCTCTTCATTATTGGAGGGGTAATTGTTTTCTCTTCTTTTATTGCAATCTCTTTTGCCATCAATAAAGAAGGCCGAATAAGTACCTGGAAAAACAGGATAGAGGCTTATTTCTCAGATGAGGAAAACCTGGAAAATTACCAGGTAAACCGGGCAAAAATTGCTATTGTTGATGGAGGTCTAATTGGGAAAGGCCCCGGAAACAGTGTACAGAAAAATTACCTTCCTCATGCATACTCTGATTTTATTTTTGCAATAATTGTTGAAGAATACGGTCTATTAGGTGCAATATTCGTAATCGCTTTATATTTGTGGCTCCTTTTCAGGGCAGGAGCAATTGTAAGGAAATGCTCCAGGTCCTTCGCTGCTTTCCTTGCCATCGGCCTTACCATCGGATTGGTTTTGCAGGCTCTGGTAAACATGCTGGTGGCAGTGAATCTTTTTCCTGTTACAGGACAAACTCTTCCCTTGGTAAGTATGGGTGGCTCATCTATACTTTTTACGAGTGTTGCTATCGGGATAATTTTGAGTGTCAGCTGGGGTGTCCAGGAAGATAACAAACCTGAAAACATTAACCAGGAGGAGAAAAGTAATGAGTAGAAAAATCATTATAGGAGGAGGAGGCACAGGAGGTCATGTATTTCCTGCAATATCTATTGCAGACGCCCTAAAAAGATCAGACCCGGGGATTGATATTTTATTTGTAGGTGCACAGGGACGACTGGAAATGGAAAAAGTACCTGCTGCAGGTTATAAAATAACCGGATTACCTGTCGCAGGTTTCAGCAGAAAATTAAGCTTCAGCAATATAAGTTTCTTTATAAAACTTTTGAAAAGCATCATACGTGCAAAAAAAATAATTAAAGATTTTAAACCTGATGTTGTACTTGGTGTAGGAGGATATGCCAGTGGGCCTATCTTAAGAGCAGCTGCCCGGTCAGCTATTCCTGTGATAATTCAGGAACAAAATTCTTATGCCGGTGTGACAAACAGACTGTTAGCTCCCTATGCCAGGAAGATTTGTGTAGCATATAACGGTATGGAAAAATATTTTCCACCTGAAAAGCTTTTAATTACAGGTAATCCTGTGCGACAAGATATTCTTGCCTGCTCCGGAAAAAGAACAGAAGGGCTGCAATATTTCGGATGTAATGAAAAAGATCCTGTAGTCCTTATTCTTGGAGGGAGCCTGGGTGCCCGCACACTAAACGAAACCATAAGGGATTCACTGGATATCCTCCCTGAAAATATCCAGTTTTTATGGCAGACAGGGAAATTATATTTCGATGAAGCATCTGCAGCCACGAACAAGACAGGGAAACCGAATATTAAAGTATTCCCTTTCATCAGTGAAATGTCCCTTGCTTATGGTTGTGCAGATATAATTGTTTCGAGAGCGGGGGCTGGGACTATTTCTGAACTTGCTATCGCGGGCAGACCGGTAATCCTTGTACCAAGCCCGAATGTTGCAGAAGATCATCAGACTAAAAATGCTCTTTCACTTCTTCAACTAAATGCAGCCTTACTGGTAAAAGATAATCAAGCTCATGAAAAGCTTATAAATACAATAATTGACTTAATCAATAATAGAGATTTAAGGAATACTCTTGCCATGAATATCAGGAAACTGGCCATTCCTGATGCGGCAGATAAAATTGCCGGAGAAATACTGAAATTAACTTAAATATGAGATTTGCAAATATCCATAGGGTTTACTTTTTAGGGATCGGCGGTATAGGAATGAGCGCTCTCGCCCGGTATTTTAATTCCAAAGGTTTAAAGGTCGCCGGCTATGATAAGGTCTCCACATCTCTTACCAGCCAACTTATCTCAGAGGGGATTCATATTCATTTTGAGGATGATCCCAACTTAATTTCACCGGAATTTAAAAATAATGAAAATACCCTGGTCGTTTACACTCCTGCATTGAATCCCGATCATGGAGAGCTGAAATTTTTCCGTGAAAATAATTTTCGTATTGAAAAGCGATCAACCGTATTAGGTGCTATAGTAAATGAAGGAACAGGAATTGCTGTTGCAGGAACACACGGCAAAACAACTATTTCAGGAATGATCGCCCATATTCTCAGGGATTCGGGAACAGGATGCAATGCTTTCCTCGGAGGAATATGTAAAAATTTCAACTCAAATTTTGTATTAAATCCTGCTTCTGATTTATTTGTGGTAGAAGCAGATGAATATGATCGTTCATTTCATACTCTTTATCCGCATATTGCAGTTATCACTGCTACCGATCCTGATCATCTTGACATTTATGAAGATTGTGAAAAGATGAAAGCTTCATTTGAAACTTTTATATCCCAGGTACAAGAAAATGGAGTTCTTATCATCAGGAAGAATGTCGATCTGCATATCTCCGGAAAAATAAAGGTTCTCAGATATTTTGTAAATGAAGAAACTGATTATTACGCTTATAATATAAAACGGACAGGATTCAACTATTCGTTTAGCATTCACACTCCTTCAGGCAATTTCCATGATGTCAGAACAGGTGTTTTCGGAAAAATAAATATAGAAAATGCTGTTGCTGCTTTCGCTGCATCAATGGAAGCAGGCATTGAACCCGGGAAAATAATAGAAGCGTCAGCTTCATTCATGGGCATTAAAAGAAGATTTGATATTATTATCCAGACTGAGAATATTGTTTTTATTGATGATTATGCACACCATCCTGAGGAGCTTAAAGCTTTTATTTCTTCAGTAAAGGATGCCTTCCCCGGAAGAAGGATCATCGGAATATTTCAGCCTCATTTATTTACCAGGACACGCGATTTTGCTGAAGGTTTCGCAGAAAGTCTTTCATTAATGGAGGATGTAATATTAATGGATATCTACCCTGCCAGGGAAAAACCATTGAAAGGAATAACCTCCGATATGATATTACAGAAACTAACTAATAAAGGCCGCCGTATCCTTTGTAAACTGGATGAATTGCCCGGTATTATTGAAAATATTGAACCTGATGTTTTATTGAATATGGGAGCAGGAGATATTGACCTGGCTATTGAACCATTACGGAAAATTCTTGAGAAAAGAAAATGAAAAGTTTAATAAAAATATTACCCGTTTTGCTGGTTTTGGTCTATCTGATTTTAGCATTTGGCTTTACATCGGACGAGAGGAAAAATGTTATTTGTAATGACGTCAGGGTAATAATTGAGGATAGTCTTAGCAGGTGTTTTTACTCAAAGAACGATATAAGAAAGATTATTAATAATTCCGGTGCCGGATTAAAAGGATACCCTGTCTCCTCGATAAATACGAGGAAATTGGAAGAATTATTTACCGGGAAACCATATATCAGCAGTATTGATATCTATACAACAATGCAAGGATCCTTGACTGTCAGGGTAACACAGCGTGAACCAGTCGTTAGAATATTCACAGGAGAAAGCAGAAGTTACTATCTGGATAAGGAGGGTAATATTATGCCCGAAAGCAGGAAATTCGCACCTTTCGTCTTAGTAGCTAACGGATATTTTCCGGGAGGAACCGATCTTGAAAAGTCGGGAAATATCAACAATGTCAGTAATAAAAATAAATATAAAGCATGGTTTGATGTACTTGAACTAGTGAAAAATATTAATAAGGATGATTTCTGGAAAAGCCAGATTGTTCAGGTCTATCTTAACCGGAATGGGAAATTTGAATTAGTTCCAAGAGTTGGTGCACACCTGATTTTATTAGGTGAGATTTCAGAGATGGAGGAAAAACTTGACAAATTGAAAATCCTTTACATGAAAGGTTTTCCGTTTGAAGGATGGAATAATTATGAAAAAATAGATTTAAGATATAAAAATCAGATTGTATGTACTAAAAGATAATCTTATGGCACAAAAAGATCAAATCATTACCGCTGTTGATATCGGTACCACAAAAATTGTAACTATTGTTGGTAAGATACACGCAAATAACAGGCTTGAAGTCCTGGGACTGGGCAAAACTATTTCAAAGGGAGTGAAACGTGGAGTGGTGTTGAATATTGAAGAAACAGTGAATGCAATTGAGTCAACAATTTCTGAAGCTCAAAGTCAGTCTGGGCTCAAATTAAATGAAGCATTTGTTGGAATCGCAGGGCAGCATATCAGATCAATACGTACCCGTGGATACATTAATCGTGATCTGTATGATAAAGAAATAGTTAAAGGTGACATAAGCCGGTTAGTTGATGACATGTACAAAATTCCTGTTGAAGTAGGGGAAGAAATCATACATGTATTACCACAAAGTTTTATTGTTGACAGTGAAACAGGCGTTAAAAACCCTATTGGAATGTCCGGGAGAAGGCTCGAAGCTAATTTTCATATTGTAATAGGGCAAACTGCTTCAGCAAAAAACATTATTAAATGTGTTAATCGGGCTGGTCTTGAAGTAAGGCAGATGATCCTCGAACCTTTGGCGTCCAGTGAAGCTGTATTGACCGATGATGAAAAAGAAGCCGGTGTTGCCCTTATAGACATCGGGGGAGGCACTACTGACATAGCCGTTTATTATGATGATATAATACGTCATACTGCAGTGATCCCTTTTGGTGGAAATGTTGTTACCAGGGATATTAAGGAAGGATGTTCAATTTTACAGAGGCAGGCAGAGTCCTTAAAAATCCAGTTTGGATCTGCCCTGGGAGATCTCGCTCCGGAAGATAAAGTGGTAACCATCCCCGGAATAAGCGGAAGAGAACCAAAAGAAATCAGTTTTAAAAGCCTCGCATATATTATTCAGTCAAGGATGGAAGAAATTATCGACACCATTGTGTTTGAAGTGGAAAATTCCGGATTTTTTGACAAACTTTCAGCTGGCATCGTAATCACAGGTGGAGGGGCAATGCTACGCCATCTCCCTCAACTGGTAAAATTCAAAACCGGTCTTGATGCAAGAATAGGCTTCCCAAATGAAAGGCTGATCAGTGATTCACATAATGATATTAACCAACCTATGTATGCAACAAGTATTGGATTGCTCCTAAAAGGGTATGATTATTTAAAAGAACATGGGGCAATGGCCATCTCCCAGGAAATCACGGGTGAAGAACAAAAAAAGAATGAAACAAAACCTAAGGATAAAATTACTTTTAACGGAAGTAAACTTATTACCTCTTTAAAAAATGCTATTACAGATATTTTTGAAGAAAATGATGCCAGGATAGATTAAAATAGCATATTAGTATAAACAAAATTATTTGGCTAAATCTTAAATTATTTCCCCATGAATGAAGAATTAATGAACTTTGAACTACCTGTTGAGAGATCTTCCATAATAAAGGTTATCGGTGTTGGAGGTGGTGGTGGAAATGCAGTAAATCACATGTTTCGCCGCGGCATAAAAGATGTGAATTTTGTTGTCTGTAATACAGATGCACAGGCACTGAATAACAGTCCGGTTGCAGTAAAGATTCAACTGGGAGAATCACTCACTGAAGGCAGGGGTGCTGGAAATAAGCCTGAAATAGGCAGGCAGGCTGCACTTGAAGCAATCGATACCATAAATGATGTTTTGTCAAAAAATACGAAAATGGTATTTATCACTGCTGGTATGGGAGGAGGAACAGGAACGGGTGCAGCGCCTGTAATAGCCAAAGCTGCCAGAGAAATGGGTATTCTGACAGTTGCCATTGTAACTATCCCTTTTCGTTTTGAAGGGCAACAAAGGATATCTCAGGCTATTGAAGGGATCACTGAAATTCAGAAGTATGCTGATTCATTGCTTGTGATCAGTAATGAAAAACTAAGGGAAATTTATGGGGATTTGAAACTTTCACAAGCTTTTACCAGGGCAGATGATGTACTGGCAACAGCAGCCAAAGGTATAGCAGAAATCATCACGGTACATGGATATATTAATGTGGATTTTGCTGATGTTGAAACTGTTATGACAAACAGTGGAGTGGCAATTTTAGGTTCAGCCTCAGCCTCAGGAGAAAACAGGGCTCTTGAAGCTATTGAAAATGCCCTCGCCTCTCCCCTTCTTAACAATAATGACATTACCGGGGCAAAAAGTATTCTGCTGAATATTACTTCAGGTACAAATGAAGTAAGTATGGATGAAATAGGGGAAATAACAGATTATGTTACTCAGGCTGCAGATAAAAATGCACTTATTATCTGGGGAACCTGCATAGAAGAAAGCCTGGGCGATGCCGTTTCTGTAACGATAATTGCCACGGGGTTTGAATCTCATAGTATTCCCGAATTATATACCGTTAAAAAGCATTTTGATAAAGTTCCGCTTAGAGATGCAGATAGAGTAATTATAAACCAAAAATGCGAGAGTGAATTTGAAATCCATGATGCAGCTGAAAATATCATAAAGAAGCAAAAATCACCTGATTTATTATTTAAAGAAGATGAAAAAGCAGAACAGTACACCCATTTTGAAGAC
>Ga0209163_1000547_pt1 | contig 65906 bp, 65 predicted proteins | sample MTBAKSrepl2MetaG_FD_187457 | JGI IMG/M metagenome (GOLD analysis project Ga0209163, IMG submission 187457) | Enrichment culture microbial communities om Arthur Kill intertidal strait, New Jersey, USA, that are MTBE-degrading - MTBE-AKS2 (Arthur... | ecosystem: Environmental > Aquatic > Marine >...
AAATTTTTAAGCATCATCTATAAAACCTTAAAGAACAACTGGATTTTCGAAGACTTTCCTCAGTTCGTTCTGGTGAACGAATGAGGATCAACTAGAAAGATGAAGTAGACAATCATCATAGGAGGAGCCCATGAAGGTGGTCACCCTGTTAGGCAGTCCGCGCAAGAAAGGCAACACGGCCACGGTTCTGACCTGGCTGGAAGAAGAACTCGTCCGCCACGGTCACGAATTCGAGCGCATCCGTCTGGCCGATTATAAGCTCAACGGCTGCCTGGAATGTTACAAGTGCCTTAAACCGGACGCCGGATACGCTTGCGCCCAGGAGGACGAAGCCAACCAAATTTACCGAAAGATGGCCGGGGCCGACGCCGTGGTTATAGCTTCACCCTTGTTTTGTTGGGATTTCTCGGCCCAGCTCAAGCCGCTCATCGACCGGATGTTCTCCCAGGTCAAGGGCTACGGCACGTCCGACCACCGCACGCCTTTTCAAGGCAAACCAGCCGCCCTCCTGGTCACTTGCCTGGGACCGATCGAAGGCAACGCCGATCTGATTCAGGAGGCCTTCGAACGTCTGCTGGATTACATCAAAATGAAGCCGGCTGGCAGACTGGTCGTGCCTTTCTGCACCCGGCCGGAGACCATTCCGCCCGAGGCAAAAATCCAGGCCGAACAACTGGCCCGGACCCTTGCCGCCGGTTGAGGTAACCTGGCGACGTTCCTCGGCGCCCCGGACAACGCCCCTTGGAGGCGTTGTCCGGCTTTGAGGGTATAAGCTGTTTGAATCAAAGGCTGGTCCGTCTCCCGGGCCAAGCAGCCGAGGACGATTCCCCCGCCTCAGGCATAAGTCCCGTATTTCAAGGCCGCGTCGATGAAGTAAGTGACCTTCTCCAGGGGCGCGTTAAACGGCACCAGGCAGCCGGAAGACAGGAGGTATTTAGGGCTGCCGCCGGCGGCGTCCAAACAATTTTTGACCGCCTCCTCCATCTGCTCCCTGGTTCCGTCGATGAAAAGTTCGCCGTTGACGTTGCCTCGAATAATCATCCGGCCCTGGGCGACCTCAAACGAATTTTTCAGGTTCGACGGCCCGTCCAGTTCGATGCAGTCCAGGGGCAATTTATTCAGGTCCTCCATGATCGGATCGATAAAACCGCAGATATGAATGGCCAGAATCTTGGACTCATCCGCTTTTTCCCGCATAAGTTCAAGCAGCTCCATTTCGTACGGGAAGACGAACTCGCGATAAAGTTTGGGCGAAATGTTGCTGATGCTGGCCGGTGCATCGGCCAGGGCCAGGATCAGGACCTGGGTGGTATCGATCATATCCAAGAACCGGTCCTTGGCGGACTGGGTAGTCACCCTCATCAATTTATGAATGAATTCAGGCTGTTCTACCGCGTTAACGATCCAGGTTTCCAGGCCGGTCAGTATGGCTCCATGCATCATCGGGCCGAAGACGGCCACCCTGGTGCCGTGATCCGGGGCCAAGGCGGCGACCCGGTTGCACGACTCCTTTAAAAACTGGAAACCCTCGATCTCCGAGGCCGGCTTGGCTTCCAGCTCGTCCACATCCGCCATGGTCTTGATGCAGCCGTCCTCGATCTTGGCGTCCCTGGTTTTAAACCGATAATTCTCCCCCACCCCCTGCCAGGCGAAATAAGCCTGGGGGATGGAGACCACGTCCGAGGGAAAATCACTGACCGACTTGACTTGAATCTCCGTGGCCTTTTTGATGTCGCCGTAAAAATCATCGATCGTGGCCAAGGGCCATTTCTCGTTGACTCGGGGGGCATAATGCGGCCCGACATCAATGAAAAAAGCGGTTCGGTCCGTTTTTTCACCCTTCAGGGCCGCCATCATCCGTTCTTTGCCGCTATAGGTCGTCATAATCCACCTATCTTGGGTATGAAGTTAAAAGAGATAAGCTGATACCTTCCTCACCGGTCCCAGGCCAAAGGCGTCAGAGATTTCCCCCTTTTCCGGGCGAACTCCATCAGGGTCTCACTGCCTTGGGCCGGCGGGACGCGCCGCTGGTCCTCGGGCTTGGGCTCCAGCCGCAAGGCCTCCCCCGAACAAGTGGTCACGCACAGGCCGCAGCCGATGCACCGGTCCAGGTTGATCCGGGCGATATCGTCCTCATTCATGGTAATGGCCCCCATCTGGCAACGCTCCAGGCAGACCTCGCAGGAGGTGCACAGATCGGCGTCCACCACCGCGTAATAATTGGAGGCCACCAAGTCAACCGGCCGGGGATGACGGTTCAAGGCCCGCAGCACGGCGCAGCAGTCGCCGCAGCAATTGCAGATGGCGATGGGGTTCATCGCATTGGCCGGCTGGGTCACCAGACCGGCTTCCTCGGCCCAGTCCAGAATCTTTAGAACCTCATCGACCGAAGCCCGGCGGCCCATGTTCCGCTCGATGCAATATTCAGCCCAGGAGCCGAAGACCAGGCAGACATCCAGGGGCTTGCCGCAGCCTTTATCGAGCAGGCCTTGCTGTAACCGGCAGATGCAGTCGAGTACGGCAATCAACTTCTGGCCCTTGACTAGCTCCCGGGCGTCGTCGTAGGTGCCGATCCGGGCGGTGACGTCCACCGATCTCTGGACCGGAATGGGCCGCATGAAACCAGCCCCCTTGGCCGTGGCTGCGTGAAAACCCTCTTCGCAATACTGCTCGAACAGCTCGGCCAGCTCCCGGTCCATGTTCCCGACTTGGAATTCGTAAACGCCGGCCACAAAAGGTACGGCCGAGTATTTAGCCACCGCCCCTTTGCGAAGGCGAAAAGCCACGCCTTTATCGGCCATCTTTTCCAGCAGAGAGGCAACCTCTTCGACGCCGCGCTTGGTCCGTGCGGCAATTGCTTCGGGCTCTTCCGCCGCGAGGCTCATGAATAGAAACGTCTCGGCCTCCTCCTCGGTGAAAAGCTTCTTGAGCATCCGCAGCTCCACCCCGGACTTAGTCGACGGGAAACCCATTGAGTACTGATCCAACTGTTCCCGGAGTCTCAAATAAACGTTCTCGGACATGTAAACTCCTCGCAGATAATATTAGCCTGATCTGACGCACCATCCGGAAGTTAGATCGTCTCCCGGACGGCTTACAGTAAGGCCCTATTTGGCTAAAGCCAAAGGCGTCAGAGATTTCCCCCTTTTCCGGGCAAACTCCATCAGGGTCTCACTGCCCTTGGCCGGCGGCACCCGTCTCTGGTCCTCGGGCTTGGGCTCCAGCCGCAAGGCCTCCCCCGAACAGGTGGTCACGCACAGGCCGCAGCCGATGCACCGGTCCAGGTTGATCTGGGCGATATCATCCTCATTCATGGTAATGGCCCCCATCTGGCACCGCTCCAGGCAGACCTCGCAGGAGGTGCACAGATCGGCGTCCACCACCGCGTAATAATTGGAGGCCACCAGGTCAACCGGCCGGGGATGGCGGTTCAAGGCCCGCAGCACGGCGCAGCAGTCGCCGCAGCAGTTGCAGATGGCGTTGGGTTTCAAGGAATTGGCCGGTTGAGGCACCAGGCCGGCTTCTTCGGCCAGGTCCAGAATCTTTAGAACTTCATCGACCGAAACCTGACGGCCCATACCCCGTTCGATATAGTACTCGGCCCAGGAGCCGAAGATCAGACAGGCCTCCAGGGGTTTCCCGCAGCCCTTCTCGATCAAACCCTGCTGTTTGCGGCAGATACAGTCGGCCACGGCGATGAGTTTCTGCTCCTTGACGATCTCCCGAGCATCGTCGAAGGTGCCGATCCGGGCGGTGGCATCCACGGACCGGTGGACGGGAATGGGCCGAAGGAAATGAGCGCCGCCGGCCGTGGCTTCATGAAAGGCCTCCTCGCCGTACTGCTCGAACAGCTCGGCGAACTCCCGGTCCATGGTGGCCAATTGAAACTCGTAAACCCCGGCCACGAAAGGCACGGCCGCGTATTTGGCCTCCCGGCCGCGCCGCAGCCTGAAAACCAGTCCTTTTTCGGTCATTTTATCCAATAGAGCCGCCGTCTCTTCCGGATCGGCTCCCCTCCGTTCGGCCACAGTCGCCGGCGTCTCGGCCGTCAGGCTCATGACCAGAAAGGTCTCGGCCTCCTCCTCGGTGAAAAGCTTCTTGAGCATCCGCAGCTCCACCCCGGACTTGGTCGCCGGAAAACCCAGCGAATACTGGTCTAGTTGCTCTTGCATCCTTAAATAAACATCATCCGCCATCCCGTGTCTCCTTAAAGTATTTTAACGGGCCACAGTCGTCGCCCGCGCTTCGGACTGTCGAACAAGATTCCAGCGGCCACCAGCGCCGGCAAACCACGACCCGCCGAATTCTTTTATGATAGGACTCTCCCGCCCCGACCCATCGGCTCCAAACTCTTTCCCCGCCTCTGGACCATCTGCATTATTGATTCGGCCGCTGTTTTGGGCACACTTTTCCGCTGGTCCTCGGGCTTGAGTTCCAGGCGCAGGGCCTCGCCCGAACAGGTGGTCACGCACAAACCGCAGCCGATGCACCGGTCCGGATTGATTTGGGCGATGCCCTGGTCATTCATGTCAATGGCCGCCATCTGGCAGCGGTCCAGGCAGATTTCGCACCCGGTGCAAAGTTCCGGATCGACAGCGGCAAAATAATTGGAAATCACGGCCTGGGCCGGCTTGTCCAGCTTGTTCAAGGCCTTGAGCACCCCGCAGCAGTCGCCGCAGCAGTTGCACATGCCCGAGGGCTTCTGGCAGTTGACCGGCTGGGTGACCAGCCCGGCCTCTTCGGCCCGGTCCAGGGCCTTGACGGCCTCCTCGACGGAAACCCGGCGGGCTATGCCCCGCTCGATATAGTATTCGGCGTGGGAACCGAAGATGAAGCAGACGTCCAAAGGCTTGTCGCAAGCCTGGTTCAGTTGGCCTTGAATGACCCGGCAGATGCAGTCGGCCAGCCCGATGACCTTTTGCTGCTTGATGATTTCCCGGGCGTCTTCATAGGGAGCCACCGCGTGGGATGCCTCGACCGAACGGTTGACCGGGATGGGCCGGAGCATGGTCGCTCCGTCCCGGGCCGTGGCCTGGTGAAAGGCTTCTTGGCCGTACTGTTCCAAAAGCTCGGCCAGTTCCCGGTCCAGGGTCCCGACCTGATACTCGAGAATGCCGGCCACAAAAGGCACCGCCGCGTATTTGGGCGTATCTCCCCGGCGCAGGCGGAAAATCAGCCCCTGGTCGGCCATCCGGTCCAGAAGAGCGGCCGTGGCCGCCGCAGCCCGGCCGGTCCGCTCGGCGATGACCTCGGCCGTCTCGGCGATCAGACTGAGATAAAGGAAAAGTTCGGCTTCCTCTTCGGTGAAGAGACGCTCCAGAATTATGAGTTCCACGCCCGATTCCGTCGCGGGATAGCCGAAAGAATACTGGTCCAGTTGTTCCCGGAGTTTCAGATAAACCTCGCCGCTCATTTGACCTCCGTTGTCGATTTTCTGACCGGAAAAGGTCCGGACGCCGTTGATGTTGAGGCGCCAGTTTATAACGAACGCTCGTCTTTTGTCAAAAGACAAAACAGGCTGGGTAATGATTCAGCTTAGAGGACCTTGACGGGCTGGTCCCATGGTCGGGCCGAGGCCGGGACGTTGATCATCCCGGCCCAGGGTTCAACTTACCGGTTCGGCCGGTCAATAATGGTTTGGATAAAGCATCCGCCGCCTCCACCGCCGCCTCCGGACAAGGCGGAGGATTGGTCCAAGCCCCCCGGCGGGTCGGGAGGCCGCTCCAAGTCGGCCGGGGCGTCGCGTGTTATCGCCGACCCGTCCGGCAGCGGCTCTTGAACGGGAAAGAATACTTCCCCGTGGCCTTCGGTCAGCTTTTTTATCCAGCCGCCTTCGGTTGAGGCCAATGTCGCGGCTGCTTGGTACCTTCCGTTTAGGTAAATCCAGAAGACAGTCTGGGTGATGGTGTTACCGGCCTCGCCGATGCGCACCCAGGTCCCGCCGACCTCGCGAACCCAGACCTCGGCCGTGTTCACGGCCTGGTTGAAGGGATTGCCGATCTGGTTCCAGCCTGATTCCACTTCCACGACATGACCGGTCATCCCCGACGGTCCTGCCAAGATCGGCGTGGACGTGCCGGTCATGTTCCAAACCGACCCGTTCCGGCAAAGGAACCAACCGGCCCACCCCGGACCAGGAGTCTCGTCGAAAGGGTATTGATCATACCTCCCCGACGCCGGATTCCATCGGCCGATACGCCATAACCCGGTGTCATAAACGCCTAGTTCCAGTCCGTAAAAACCGTTCCCCGAGGTCTCGGCCGGGACCAGCGGCATGGAAATTATCCGGTAGTCCGATACCCTTGTCCCTGCCGGCAAGCTGACCGTGGCCGAGGCCGCCGAAGTCCGGCGGGTCGTGAAAGTCCATTCGTAGTCCTGATTCAAGGGCATGCCGTCTTCGGCCCTGACTTCCGTGGTCAGCCTGGCCTGATATTCCATTCCCGAGACCAGGAAATCTGACGGAGAAAAAATCGCTTTTCTTTGCTGCTGGTCATAAGAAATCGTTCCGCTCACGGATGTCGTCGATTGGTTGAGGGCGTCCAACTTAAAAGAGGACTCGTTAATGGAGGCCGAGGCCATGTCTCGGCTGAACTCGGCCCACAAGACCTCGTTCATCAGGACGTTGTCTTGTTGGTGCTCGGGATAAGTCCGGATTACCACCGGCGGAGCGGCGGCTTCCGCGTCGAATTGGGCCATGCAGGACTTGTCCCCGTCCATGGCGATGGCTATTTGTGGATTGGCCCCCGAAGCGTCTCCCGACCAGCCCACGAACAACGAGCCGGCCTCGGGGTCGGCGGTTAGGGAAATGCCGGCGTCTTGAACATACTTTTTGCTGCAAGAGGCTCCGCAATCGATGCCGGCCGGGCTGCTGGCCACCAGGCCGGAGCCGCTGCCGGCTTTGAACACGGTCAGGGCGTAATCAACGCTGGCCCGGAAGACGGAGACGGCGCTGGTGGCCCCGGAAAAGGACCCGGTGTAAACATGCCGTCCGTCCGGGCTGACGTAGGCCCCATAGGCGGTGTCCAGGCCGTCAACTCCGCTCACCCCGTCTTTATGTTCCTCTATATAGGTCAATTGGCCGTCCACGGAACTCCGGCTATAGACCAAAAGGTTGTTGCTCCATTGATTCGTCAGATAGACATGATGGCCGAAGGGTTCCACGGCCGGGGTGATCGAACCTCCCCCGGAGGAGAAGGGCGTTTGAATGGGGATCAAGGCTCCCGTACTCGGATTCCTCTGGAAGACGTAAAAATTAGGACCGCCGATGACTGATGTCGTGTACACATTCAGGCCGTCCGGGCTGATAGACAAGCCATAGGCCCAGCCGCCGAAGTTGTAGTTGATCCCGTTTTCGGTGTCGCCGTCGAAATTGCTCTCGATGTAAGTCAAGGCGCCGGTGGTCTCGTTACGGCTGTAGACGGTGACGGACGTATCCCCGGCCAAATACAGATGCTTGCCGTCCGGACTCACGGCCATCGTCCACGCCGAACCGCAATCGGCCGCGTGCTGGCCGTCAAAGTGTTTTTCGATGAAAGTAAGATGACCGGTGGCTTGGTTCCGGCTGAAGACCCCGAATTCATCACGGCCGCCCGCGTATACGTGTTTCCCGTCCGGACTGATCGTCACGGCGTGTGCCTGATTAAGCCCATCGATTCCGTCGGCCCCATCCTGAAATATTTCCATGAAGGTGAGCTGACCGGTGAGAGGGTTGCGGCTGAAAAGAGAGAGGCCATGATCGTTTTCGGAGGCGACGTAGATATGGGTCCCATCCGGGCTGATGTCCAAGCCAAGGCCGCTGTCCAGACCGTCCACCCCGCCCACATTGTCCTTATGGGTTTCAATAAAAGTCAGTTGGCCGGTCGCATCGTCTCGACTGAAGACGTTCAAGGCGTCGCTGTCCGGCGCCGTCGAGTACAGATGCCTTCCATCCGGACTGACCTTAACGTTCCTGGTTCCATTCAGGTTGGACAAATCGGGCGGCGGGGGGGCGTCGGCCTTGTGGGCTTCAACAAAGTCGAGCCAGGTCTGGCCCTGGGCTGAAGGGGCCAAGACAAACAACAAGACCCCAAAAACCACGGCCGACAGACCGATTACTCGGCCGGAACCAGATTTCATCCGGTTACCTCATGGTGGCATGATAAATTTGGTTATCTACATATATAATTTCAGATGATAATTCGAAAATATTGGTCGGTCAACAGCCGGGACGCCGATCGTCCCGGCTGTTGATTTATCTCATTGGTTCGGCTGGTCAATGACGGTCTGGATAAAGCATCCGCCGCCTCCACCGCCCCCGCTGCCGCCCGGCGCGGATGACTGCTCGATCAGGCCGTCCGGAGGGGCCGGAGGCTGTTCCTGATTGGCGTCCGCCTCATACGCCGCCGGTCCGACATCGGGCACGCCCGCCTGGACCGGGAAAAAGACCGACCCGCCGCCCGGCGTCAGTTTTTTGATCCACCCGCCCTGGCCGACCTGAAGCCGGGTGGCGGCGGAGTACTGACCGTTGGGATAAACCCAGAAGATCCGCTGGGTGATGGTGTTGGACGGGTCGTTCAAATAGGCGTAAGCGCCGTTATGGTCTTCCACGATCAGGCCGGAGGCGCTGACCGCAAATTGATAAGGGTTGCCGACCTGATTCCAGCCCGAAGTCATGCCGTAACGGTATCCTTCCAGCCCCGCCGGTCCGGTTATCGTGGGCGTGGCGTAGCCCGTGCAGGTCAGGTTGAGGCCGTGCCGGGCCAGCAACCAACCAGCGTCCCCAGGTATGATCGTGTCGGTGAAGGGATATTCCTGGTAGGTTTGGGTTTCGGGGGCCCAGTACCCGATGCGATAGTGGGAAGGATTATAGGTCCCGATCTGGGAGCCGAACAGGACCTCGGCGCGCGGGTCCAGGGGGGACAAGGGTATGGAAAAAATCCGATAATGGGACGCGGTCGAGCCGGCCGGGAAAGTGAGGGTTACCTGATTGACCGGAGCGGATGCGGTGGAAAAGACGCCGGTGACGCTCTTGTCGCCGTTCACATTAATGACGCCCGGATTGGTCGTCCCGGTCAGGTCCCCTTCCCAATGATAGAAGCCGTAGCCCGAAGACGGGGCGGCCGTCAGGGTGACCTGGGTGGCCGAGGCGAATCCTTCGATGCAGTCGCCCGGGCAGTCGATGCCCGTCCCGGTCACCCGGCCGCTTCCCTCCGGTGAAACCTGGACTCGCAACACAAAGTGGGCGTATTCAAAGCAGCCCATGTCGAAGCCGGCCCCATGGGGTCGGGTCAGTCCCTCTTTGTCGACGGTGATGGGATCGCCGGCGTTGTCCGGTATGGCGTTGATACAGGGCGAGCTGGGCTGGAGTCGGTATTCATTGGTCAGTCGGGGGTCGGCGATCAGGTCGTGGGACCCGCCCGTCAGGCCGCTATAGTTGCCCAGGCCGTTGTCCCAGAGACAGTTGTAGTCCACGGTCGGGGCGCCCAGGGTATTATGGATACCGTATTCATTCCAGTTGGCGATGATATTGTACTTGATATCCGGCCGGGCCCCGCTTCCGGAACTGTACACCCCGGTCTCGTCGGTGCCGCCTCCCTCGATGGTGTTGTGATAGACTTGAGGCGTACTGATCTCCGAGGGCGAGTAAAGGTAAATCCCGTAAGTCATGTCGTCGCCGGTGTCGTAAATCAGGTTGTTGGTGATGACCGGCGAGGCGGGGTCGCTTTGGCTGTAAATGTAAATGCCCACATAATTGTCGTAAATGTCGTTATCGGAAATCTCCGGGTTGGAGTCATTGACGTACACGCCTTGGTAACTAAACGAAGCGTTGTGACCGTGAATCAGATTGCCGCGGATCGTGTTGCCCGTCCCGTCCGTAGGACTCATCTTGACGCCGTAATATTGGGGATGAGCCAGGTCGCCGCTCCAATAGATGTCGTTGCCGTAAACCAGATTGTCCAGGGGAGCCCCCCCTTCACTAATGGTAATTAATACTCCGGCCCCTTCGCCCGGTGAGACCGGGTTGCCGTTGTCATAAATACTCAAAGAGGTCAGTTCGTTTTGGCCCCCCCCCTCCACTTGAATTCCGCAAGTCCTAAAGCGCCGGACCGTCAGGTTTCGGACCACAACATTGTTGCCCTCCTTGATGATCAAGCCCTTCAGCCAAATGGTGTTGTCGGTCCCATCCAAAATGGTCGAACCGGCCCCGGCCCCGACGATGTTCAGGTTGTCGTAGATATTCAGACTGTTGTCCGCCTCCCCGTTGGTTACGCTGTATGTCCCGGCGGCCAGATGCAGGGTGTAATCGCCCGGATCACCGGCGTTTATCTTGCTGATGGCGTAATGAAGCGTCTTCCAGGGATTGTCCGCGGCGCCCTGGTTCAGATCGTTGCCGGAAACAATGTCCACGTAATATTCCCCGGGCGTGAGCTGGTGGTAATACTCGTCGGCCCCCATGTCCACCACGCCTTCCTCGCGTGCATCGCCGTCAATGTCATAAGTCGGCAGTCCGCCGGGCACGGCCGCGGTCCCGGCCTCCCGGCAGGGCGAATTATCTTCAATATGGAAATAACTATCGTCGCCTACAAATCGGGGATAGCTCCGGATATTGCCGTCGGACCCCTCATAACCGGACTGGTCTACGTCGCAGAAATGGACTTCGGCCGTGGCCGTACCGGGGTGCGCATTATAGATTTCCTTGACCGAAGGGTCGCCCGCCGTATTGTCCCAGAAGATGCAGTTGTACAGGTGGACCGTGGCGTCCAAATGCAGAGTTAAACCGCCGCCGCCCAAGTTGCTGCCCTCGTTGCCGCTGATGGTGCAGTTTATGAAGTCGGGATAGCTTTGAATGGCGTAGATTCCGCCACCCCCCTCAGCCGTCATGTTGGTCACCCAATTATTGGTGATGACACAGTTGACGAAGCGAGGCTCCGCATTATTGGTCACCCCGACACCCGCGCCGGCCGGGGCCGAATTGCCCTTGATCCGGCAGTTGCTGATGGTCGGCGAGGTGCTCGAGTTGGTGCAATAAACGCCGCCCCCTACGCTTCCCGCCGCATCGCCGCCGGTGATGGTGAACCCGTCCAGGACGGCCCCGGTGACTCCTGACTGGGCGATCACGGCGTGGAGATTTCCGGTACCATCGATGACTGTTTCGTTGAGTATCCAGTCACGCTGGCCGGCGTCCGTTTCCGTGCCCACAAAACCGCCTAATACTTCCACGTCGCTGACCAGGGTGATGGACTCGAGATAAATGCCTGTCTTAACCCAGATTTCATCCGTGGGTCCGGCCAGGATCAAGGCGGCAGTGATGGTGTGAAAGCCTTGTTCCCAACTACTGCCGTTCGGAGGAATGCCCGTGCTGTCCGGATTGACATAAATAATACCGGCTTGGGCCAAGGAAACACTGATTCCTAAAACAATCAGCAGGCCCAGGCTCACCCCAACCAGCCCCCTGACGACGCGTCTCATTCCATCCATCATTTCCCCCTAGTCCGCTTCAAAAAAGAGAATCCACCGGGAACGGTCTCGCTCGGCCTTTCTCGGTCCCCAACGGAAGCCCCACTTAAGATTTGATATTTTTCATAAAGTATCAGGCATTCCCCGCGCCGATTGTGTCCATTTTTTTAACCTTCGACGCCGGCCTGTTCCCTGAATCGATTGGTTTGATGATATGGAGAGAAAGTGACCCCCCGTTCGAAAGACGATTTATCCCCTAAAAAAACCCCATCTTACTTATTGGTGAGGATGATAGTTTAAGAGGCTCCGCCTGGTCAACAAAAAAACCAGACCCTGAAAGGCCGATAGTGAAGGATTAGAGGGAAACGGCTCCGTTTGGTCCGGCCCTTAGTCCGCCCCCTGATCGGACGTCTGACTCGGGTTTCAAGTCACTGCGGCCGGCCGACCACGGCCTGGATAAAGCAGCCGCCGCCCCCGCCGCCCCCGCCGGCCCCGCCACCAGCCGCGCCGCCGCCGGCCCCTCCGGCCGGGGCGGATTCCTCGGCGAAGACCGCGGTGAGGCTTTTGTTACCATCCACGTCCAAACTCGCGGGATTCTCCGTCCCGGACAGGTCTCCCTCCCAGTGATGGAAAACGAAATCCGAAGACGGAATAGCGGTCAGACTAAGCTGGGTGGCCGAGGCGAACCTTTCGAGGCAGTCGCCCGGACAATCGAGGCCGGTTCCGGTCACCCGGCCGGCCCCCTCGGGCGAGACCTGGACCCTCAACAGGAACTCGGCGTATTCATAACACCCCAGGTCCAAGCCCGCTTCCCAGGGCCGGCTCAGTCCTTCCTTGTCGATAAGGATCGGGTCAGCGGCGGCGGCCGGGACGGCGTCGATACAGGGCGAGTCGGGTTCGAGCCGGTAATCGCCGTCCAATCGAGGATCGGCCATCAGGTCGTGGGGGCCGCCGGCCAGGCCCTCATAATGGCCCAGGGCGTTGTCCCAGAGACAGTTGTAGTCCGCGATCGGGAGACCGTGCGGGAAATCGGTGCGATTATACACGCCGTAATCGGACCAGCCGGTGATGATGTTGTAATTTATGTGAGGCTCGGACCAGGACCCGAGACCGCAAAACACCCCGGTTCCGCCGAGACCTTCTCCCGCCAGGGTGTTGTGATAGATGAGGGGGGAGGAGGAGCCGTCCCCAATAGAGAGGTAAATCCCATAGGCTTCCTCGCCCGCGGCCCGAATAAGATTGTTAGCGATGATCGGAGAGGCGGACCCGAAGAAAGCGTAGAAAAAAATCCCCGAATAATAGTTGTCGTAGATGGTGTTGCCCCTGACCTCCGGCGAGCCGGGCGCGGTAATATAAACTCCGATATGGTTGTCATGGATGCTGTTAGCGGTGATGTCCGGGCTGGATTCGTTGGCATAAACGCCCTTGCCGGCCGCGGAGAAGTTGTGGCCGTGAATTTGGTTTTCAGAGATGGTGTTGCCTGTTCCGGCCCTGATGTACCTCACTTCGACCCCGTAATACTGGGGATGGCCGGCCTCTCCGCTCCAGTAAATCCGGTTGCCGCTGACCAGGTTGTGGTCGGCCCCCCCTTGAATGACTATCCCGGCCCCCTGGCCTGCCGTGTACCAGTTCCCGTTGTCGTAAATAGTCAAAGCCCTCAGTTCACTCTGCTCGGCCCCGTCCAGACAGATCCCGGAATACTTGAAACACCGGACCGTCAGGTCGCGGACTACCACGTTACTCGCTGAAATGACCAGTCCTTCCAGCCAATTGACGTTGACGGCTCCGTCCAGAATGGTCGAACCGGCTCCGGCTCCGATGAGGCTCAAGTTGTTCTGGGTGACGAGCAAAACGGCGTCCGTCTCGCCGTTATCCACGCTGTAAGTCCCGGCGGCCAGGTGCAGGGTATAACTGCCGGGAGACCCGGCGTTTATCCGGCCGAGGGCATAATGAAGCGTCTTCCAAGGGCGGCCGGACCGGCCGTCGTTCTGGTCGCTGCCGGAAACAAGGTCTACGTAGTAAGTCCCAGGTGAAGCTTGATCAAAATCCCGGGCCCAGGATACGCCCGGCCACAACAAGATCAGCAGGCCCAGACCCAACCCGATCAGCAGACTAAGGCTTCGTCTTGATTTTTCCATCATCGCCCTCCGGCGGGATAAAAAAATGTGGTCGATTCCCGGCTGATGGTTTCGGTCAACCTTGCTCGGCCCACAAAGAGAGCCGCTTACCTCCCGAATCTCAGGGGCAAACAGAAATCATCCGACATCTAACCGGAGTAAATCTTGAATCTTCCTCATCACTCTCTTTCGGCGGGACAAGGATTCGACTTTTTTCTCCACGAACGGCCTGCCCCCCAGCAGCCGATAATATTTTTTTGAAAACTACAGATCCCCTCATCTGTATTTAGAATTATCATTATAAAAACACCATTTGGTCAATAGTAAATTTCAACTCCGCACTTGGTCCGCCGTATTTCGAGGATGGCCCGGTCCCGGGCCATTGTGGACCTTGGCCATTCGCCCGTGAAGGGCGCCCGTTCACCATGTAGGGGCGCACGGCCGTGCGCCCCTACCAATTAATGTTCAACATAGTGAACTATTTTAATTAAGCCCTGTAAACTGTGAGTCAAGAGCGGCCTTTTCCCCTTTTCTATCCAGACGATAGAGGTCTATTCATACTTTACCTGTAATGACTGATAGTTAATATCGTCATTCCCGCGCAAGCGGGAATCCAGGCACCTATAATCGATAGATTTCCGCCTTTTTATCTTGACATTATGTCCGCAAAACAATATAGTTTTACTCCAAACTTATTTTAATATGTTCATTAGGCCGAACAATAGCTTGGTCCCGTCCCTGGAGCGGGCTTACCGCCTCCTGGATCACCTCGTCCGGTCGCCCTGGCCCCTGGGCATCTCCGCCCTGGCCCGCGATTTGGGCCTGGGCAAATCCTCGGTCCATGCCTTGGTCCATACCCTGTCCCATTTGGATTTCCTGGAAAAGGTGACCAAGGACAGCCGCCTCTTCCAGCCGGCCGGGCCCCTCTGGGAATTTTGGAAACACAGCCAGCTCGCCGGCCCTCTGTCCCAAGCCGCCCGTCCCTTTCTGGCCGACTTTTCCGTAAAACACCAACTGACCACCCTGGCCGGCCTCTTTTCCGCGGGTCGGGTCCTGGTGGTGGCAGTGGTCGTGGCCCCGGGTTTCGGCGTCGCCGCCTACTCCGGCCAGGTGCTGCCGGCCGGGATCGGGGCTCTGGGCAAGCTGCTCCTGGCCTCCCTGAACCCGGACCAGGCCCGCCGCTTGGCCCCGGCCATTCTGGCCCGCGGCCCCTTGACCAAAAAAAACTATCTGGCCGAGCTGGAGAGCACCAGGACCACCGGCGTGGCCCTGGATCGGGAAGAGTATTTGCCGGGCGTGTCCGCCCTGGCCGCGGCCCTGCCATCAGAGACAAAGGCCCGGCCCCTCCGGGCGGTCTGGGCCGTGGGACTGGCCCCGGCCTTGGACCGGGCCCGTCTGAAAGAACTGACGCCCGAGCTCCGGAGTCTGGCCGCTCAGGTGGCCGCGGCCCTGGCCGAAGAGGAGGACCGGCGTCTTGCCGCTCCAGGTCAAACCAAGTGACGTATACCGGGCTACTTTACCCGACCATTGCGGCAACGTGGGTTATCTGGGCTTCGCCCCGGACGGTTCGGCCTACCATGTGGTGGTCCCGGTCGACGCGCAGATCGCCCGGGGGCTCAAGGCCGGTCATCGACCCGGCGACGGCACGCCCTTCGGCGGGTACAAAGGCTGGCGCTATTTCGAATGCCCGCCCTTTCCGGCGGACCGGGAAGGGAGCCGGGAAATCCAGACCGAGAACAACATCAACCGGCTCCGGGTCTGGGCGACCGCTCTGGGCCTCGAGGTTGAGTTGGTGGAGTAAGACCGATTTAAGGAAAAATCGTCCGGGAGGACTATACTACAGGGAGGCTCCCCATGCTTTTACCCAAATTTGACTACCATGCCCCGGCCAGCCTGGAGGAGACCTGCGCCCTGCTCCGGGAATTCGGCCCGCGAGCCAAACTCCTGGCCGGCGGGACCGACCTGCTGGTCAACATGAAAAAGAAGGCCCTGGCCCCCGAACAGGTCGTCTCCCTGGACCGGGTGCCCGGCCTGGATCAGGTCCTCACGGATAAAAACCGGGTGACCCTGGGCGCCGGCTGTCGGGCCTCCAGGTTGGCGGAGAGCCGAGCGGTCAAGAAAAATCTTCACCTGTTGGCCCAGGCCGCCGGAAATTTGGGCTCGCCCCTCATCCGCAACCGGGCCACCCTGGGCGGCAACCTGGTCACGGCCCGCCCCGCCTCGGACCTGGCCCCGCCCCTTATGGCCCTGGACGCCCGGGTGGTCCTGACCAGCGCCGACGGAGAACGGCAAGTCCCCTTGGACGAATTTTTCCTGGGTCCTGGTCAGACCCTCATCCGGCCGGAAGAGGTCCTGACCTCGGTCGTTATCCCCCGGCCCAAGCCAGGTTCGGGCGGCGGATACTTCAAGCTGGGCCTGCGCCGCACCCTGGAAATCGCCCTGGTCAACGCGGCCGCCTTTATCACCCTTGACCCCGGCGGCCGGAAGATCGAAACCGCCCGGGTGGTCCTCGGCGCGGTCGCCCCCCGGCCCATCCGGTCGGCGGCGGCCGAAAAAATCCTGGCGGGCGCGGCCCCGTCAGCCAAGATCTTGACTCAGGCTGCCCGAGCCGCGGCCGGCGACGCCCGGGCCATCACCGATCATCGCGGTTCGGCCGAATACAGGCGGCAAATGGTCGAAGTCCTGACCCGCCGGGCGCTCCAGGCCGCGTGGGCCGAAGCCGGGGCCTAGGGAGGTTGATTATGAAAAAACATCCGGTCTCCTTCACTCTGAACGGACAAACCGTGGAACTCCTGACCGCCCCCAATCGAACCTTGCTCCAGGTCCTCCGCGAAGACCTGGGTCTGACCGGGACCAAGCACGGCTGCGGCCTGGGCGACTGCGGGGCCTGCACCGTGCTCCTGGACGACGAGCCGGTCAATTCCTGTCTGATCCTGGCCGTCCAGGTCCACGGCCGTGAAGTCACCACCATCGAAGGCCTGGCCGACGGCGACCGCCTTCATCCCCTCCAGGAGGCCTTCATCCAAAAAGGGGCCATTCAGTGCGGCTTCTGCACCCCGGGCATGCTCCTCTCGGCCAAGGCTTTGCTGGACCGGAAAAAACGCCCCGGAGAAGAGGAAATCCGCCGAGCCCTGTCCGGGAACCTCTGCCGCTGCACCGGTTACCAGAAGATCGTTGAAGCCGTCGAGGACGCGGCCAAAACCATGAGGACCAAGAAGGGGGCCGCCTCATGAAAAAGCAGTTTGACGTCATCAATTCCCGGGCCCCTCGGCTGGACGCCCCGGACAAGGCCGCCGGCCGGGCCGTTTACGCGGCCGACCTCAACCGGCCCGGCCAGCTTTACGGGGCCATCCTCCAAAGCCCCCTGGCCCACGCCCGGATACTCGATATCGACGTCTCCCGGGCCGAACGTCTCCCCGGAGTCAAGGCCGTGATCACGGCCCAGGAGGTGGGCCTGACCAGATACGGCGTCTCCCCGGCCCGGTACGACGAAACCCTTTTCGCCCGCGACAAAGTCCGGTACGTGGGCGACGAAATCGCGGCCGTGGCCGCCGTGGACCTCGAAACCGCCTTGGAAGCCCTGGCCTTGATCCAGGTCGATTTCGAGGAACTGCCCCCGGTCTTCGACCCGCACCAGGCCATGGCCGCAGGCGCGCCCCAGCTTCACGAGGACTATCCCCGGAATATCTGCGCCGAAGTCCATCAGGAATTTGGCGACGTGGCCGCCGCCTTCAAGGACTGCGACCTCATTCATAACCACAAGTTCGTCAACAAGCGCCAGGACGCCGCTTTCCTCGAACCCCATGCCTGTCTGGCCGAATATGATTTGTCCGGCCATCTGACCCTGTTCACCTCGACCCAGGTCCCGCACTACGTCCAGCGGACCGTGGCCATGGTCACCGGGTTGCCCGTGGGCCGGGTCCGGGTGGTCAAGCCGTACGTCGGCGGCGGGTTCGGACCCAAGGCCGAAGCCACGCCCTTGGAAATGAGCTCCTGCTTCCTGTCCATGAAAACCGGCCGTCCGGTCAAGATGAGCTACACCCGGGAGCAGGTCTTCCTCCACTCCCGGGCCCGCCACCGGTTTTTCCACGAGATGACCACCGGGGTCAATAAAGACGGGACCATCCTGGCCTTGGACCACCAGTGCCTTCTGGACGGCGGGGCTTACAGTTCCTTCGGCATCGCCACGGTCTACTATGCCGGTTCCCTATTGGGCGGACCATACCGCCTGCCGAACATGAAATACGACGGCTGGCGGGTTTATACCAACAAGCCGGCCTGCGGGGCTCAACGCGGCCACGGGGGGGTGGCCGCCCGGGCCTGCTTCGAACAGCAGCTCGACATCATCGCCGAACAGCTCGGGCTGGACCCCATCGAATTGAGACTTAAAAATATCATGTCCACCGGCGACGTGACCTGCAACGAGTTGAACATGTCTTCACTGGGTATGCGCGAATGCATCGAAGCGGTCCGGAAAGGCTCGAACTGGAACAAGAAAAAAGGCCGGCTGCCCCAGGGGAAAGGCATCGGCATGGCCTGCGGCTTTTTCGTCTCCGGGGCCGGTTACCCCATCTACCGCTCCGACACTTATCATTCCACCGTGGTGATCAAGGTGGCCGAAGACGGCGGCACGGTCACCGTTCAGACTGGGTCGGCCGAGATCGGCCAGGGTTCGGACACAACCATGGCCATGATCGCCGCCGAGACCCTGGGTATCCCTTTAAGCGACGTGCGGGTCGTGTCCGGCGACACCGATCTGTCCGTGGACCTGGGGGCCTATTCCTCCCGCCAGACTTTAATGACCGGCCACGCCGCCAAGGAAGCGGCCGAAGAGGTCAAACGGCAAATCCTCGAGGTGCTGGCCGAGGAATTGGGCCTGGACCCGGCCCGCCTGGACATCCGCCGGGGCCGGATCAAGATCAAAGGCCCGCCCGTGGACATCACCCCCCTGCGCATACGCTACCTCCGGGAACACCGGGGCTGGAGCAATCAGCCTGAGGGCGATGAACTCTGCTTCCGCGAAGCGGCCCGGCTGGCTTATCTGGCCAAGGGGACCATCGTCGGCACGGGCAAATACAAGCCCCCGCCCCTGGGCGGCCGGTTCAAGGGGGCCACGGTCGGGACCTCCCCGGCCTACGGCTGTTCGGCCCAGGTGGTCGAAGTTTCGGTGGACCTCGAAACCGGCCAGGTCTTCGTCGAAGCCATGACCGACGCCCACGACTGCGGCCTGGCCATCAACCGCACCTCGGTCGAAGGCCAGATGGAAGGCTCGCTCTGCATGGGTCTGGGCGAGGCCTTGTTCGAGGAAGTCAAATTCGACGAGCAAGGCCGGGTGGTCAACCCGAGCTTGGGCGAATATCACATCCCCACGGCCCTGGACATGCCCAAGGTCAAATCCATCATCGTCGAAAGTAATGAACCCAACGGACCGTTCGGGGCCAAGGAAGTGGGCGAAGGGGCCATCATGCCCACCATCCCGGCCATCATCAACGCCGTCTACGACGCCGCCGGGGTCCGGATCAACGAACTGCCCCTGACCCCGGAACGGGTTTTAATGGCTTTGAAAGAGGCCCAAAAGAAACCCGGTCAAGTCAAGGGCGGCAAAACCAAGGCCCACCGGCCGCCCCGACGGAATTAACGGGTCAAGCAGGGAAACAAGCTTTTAGCCGGTTCCTAAGACAAGACCGGTTGATTTTCTCGATAAAGCCGCCGCCTTACTCTCTTCTCCTGTCCCTACGGGACCGGGACCGTTCCGCCAGGTTTTTTCCAGGGTGACTCCGGCAACTTGATTGCCGGAGCGCCACAGGCGCAAGAGGTTCAGGGGACGGGGCCTGTTTAAAAACGCCGGGGTTATGGGACCACTATAAACTAGGCCTCTTGCGGCCTTCGGCCGCCCCGACAACTCCGTCGGACCGGAGTTGTCAGGGCCACCCTGAAAATAAATGTGGCTGATTCCCAAGCCCCGGCTTGTCAGCCCGGTCTGGGAAGCTCCAGCTTCCACTAGTTTACGAGCAAATTACTTATTCCGCACCTCGGCGGCCGCCGGCCGGCCCCAATCCGGTCCAGACGGGATTTTATCCCCCTGGGGCGGCGGCTTCGCAAGCGCTGTGCTCACATGCCCAACTGTCCGGGAAGATCCTAACTTCTCCAATGTATAACCCTTGATGCTCCCTGTTCAATCAGCAAAGACTGGCCTGCGCTTTTCCAAAAACGCCTTTAAGCCTTCCTTGCCGTCATCGTGGCCAGCACATCTGGCAATCCCCGCTCTTTCATGTTCGAGATGTTCCTCAATTGAAGAATTGAAAGAGTCGGTCAGAAGCCTTTTAGACCATTCAAAAGAGTGGAGCGATTTCTTCGCAAGACCTCGGGCCATAGAAATCGCTTCTTCCAATGCCTTCCCGTCCTCAACCACCTTCGTTACCAACCCCCAGACCAGTGCCTGCTCGGCCGAAATCGGTTTGTCAAAGGTGGCGATTTCAAAAGCCCGGGCCAACCCCACGATCCTGGGCAAGATAAATGTCCCGCCGCCGTCGATGCATAATCCATTTGAAGTGTAAGCCTGGCGAAGGAGGGCCGACTTCTCAATGATCCTGAAATCGCATGCGAGTGCCATGGTGAACCCGCCGCCGGCAGCGATTCCATTTATGGCCGCAATGACCGGCTTGGGCATCCGCCTGAATTCCAACACGACCTGATGATAGATCCCTGCTATCTGATAAAATGCAGCGGGAGGCCCGGATTCGTGATTGAATACCCATTCCAGATCTGCGCCGGCACAAAAGTTTGCTCCTTTGCCGGAAATCACGATTCCCCTGACCGCATTGTCCATTGTCATGGGAACAATGAGCTCGTATAAGCCTTTGAGAGCATCGAAATTCATTGCATTATACACCTGGGGTCGATTCAGGAGTATCACGGCGATGTTGCCGTCTCTCCTGACAATGATTTGCTCATCCATTTCTTTCTCCTCCTATCGATCGCCAAATGGACATGGCCAGGATTTCACCCGCAGACGGTATATCGGTTGTTGACATTCCAGATAGCAACAGCCGTGTATAGGCAAAACAAGGTCCCATAATCAGGGGTATATACAAATCCTCGGGTAGGTTCTTAATCGCGCCCTTCTCAATGTGGGGCTTCAGCCATTGAAATAACTGTTGGAACATTTTACGGTTCGCCTTTCTGAGGTCTGCCTCGGCGGAGGCCACAATATCCGCTTCCCGCATCTGAAACATGAACCGGGCCCAATTGGGATGTTCAGTTACCCAGCGCAGATGAAAGCGGACAATTGCGTAGATCCCTTCTTTTGCCTCATGCTGGTGTTTTAGCTCCGCCAGTATACCGGACTGATGGTGGATAATGCCCTCCTGCAAAACCCTCGCAGCCAACTGCTCCTTGCTCTTATAATGGTGATATATGCTTCCGCTGCTGGCATTCGCGCGCCGCCGGATATCCTCCATGGTGGTCTGCGCGAACCCCTTGTTGGCAAAACACTCCAAGGCCGCCTGGACAATCTGCTGCCGTCTCTGTTTCGAACTGGTATGTGTCGAACCGGGAACCTTCATTATTTAGAATATTATTCTAGAATATAATTTTAGTCAAGAGTTTTTTAACTTTTTTGTATGGGAAAAATCAATCCCATAACAGTATCCTGTCCCCCTGAAGGACTTGGATGATTGGTAGTTTATTGGCCTTTGCAGTCATTGATTTCTGAGGCAAAGCCGAAGAGATCACTGATTGGAGAGGAGAGGGCTTTAATGGCTTTGAAAGAGGCCCCAAACAAGCCCGGTCCAGTCAAGGGCGGCAAAACCAAGGCCCACCGGTCGGCACAACGGAATTCAGTCTATATTGGCTGGTTCCCAAGCTCCAGCTTGGGAACCCAGTCTTGGAAGCTCCAGCTTCCACTAGTCTACGGGCAAATAACTTATTCCGCACCTCGGCCGTCGTCGCTAAAATCCTGTCCCCGCTTTTATTTGTGGTAAGGGTGGCCGGCGATGACCCGCAGGGCTCGATAAACCTGTTCCAGCAGAACCAGCCGGGTCATTTCGTGGGTCAAGGTCATGCGGGACAGGCACAGCCGCAGATCGGCCCGGACGGCCGCGGCCTGGTCCAGGCCCAAGGGGCCGCCCAGTCCGAAGGCCACGGTTTTAACGCCGTGGTCCATCTGGTTTTTGAGCCAGTGGGCCAGTTCGAGCGAAGTCATTTCCCGGCCGTCCGGGTCCAGATGGACGAAGATTTCCTCGTCCTTGACCGCGGCCAAGAGACGCCGGGCGTCTTCGGACCTGATTGGGTCGGCCCGGTCGTCCCTGACCTTGGCCCCTTTCACCACAGTGATTTCCGCCGGAGCGTAATTGCGGATTCTTTTCAAGTAGTCCCTGACCCCTTCAGCCAGATAAGGCGATTTGGTCCGACCGACCAGGATGAACCTAATTTTCACGGCCGGGCGCTCCATGAAGCCGGGCCCAGGCGGTTCGGGCCGCGTCCAGTCCTTGGGGATTACCCAGGTCAAAGCCTGGGCCTTGCAGGAGGACGGCCCAAAGGCGGCCCTGACGGATCAGTTCCAGAACGATGTCGGTGTCGTCCAGTTCGCCTTCCAGATTAGGCTGGAGGTGACGGGCTGTTCCCACCCAGTCGGGCGTGTAAACGGCGCCTTGAAAACCCTTGTAAAACGGTTCTGTCCCTTGAACCGTCAAATGGCCGGCCCCCTTGGGCGATAGAGACTTGACGCGGACCGGCTTTCCGGGCCGGGCCGGGGCTTCCAGTTCCACGCGGCCGACGTTGCCGAAAAGCCGGGCCTTGCCCCCGGCCAGCCGGATCAGGCCGGTGATCGGTTGGTTGATCCGCCCGAAACCGGCCAGCATCTGGGCCAGGGCGGGCCTGGCCCCCAGCAGGAGGTTGTCCGGCATGATCACGGCCAAGGGATCGTCTCCGGCGAAGTCGGCGGCCAAAAGCATGGCCTCGGCCACGCCCCGGGGCGGGTCCTGATGGATGAAGACCAGACGAGCCGGTCCGTCGGGGTGACCGGCGGATAATTGTTGCAAACGCTCGCGGATTTCTTCCTTGTCCGGCCTGATGACCACGCCGACCTCCTTGACCCCGGAATCCAGAACCATGGCCAGGCAGTGCTCGATCATGGACCGGGGGCCGACCGGGAGGAGTTCCTTGGGCCGGCCGCCGCTGAGATGGGCCAGGCGCTTGCCCCGCCCGGCCGCCGGTATGAGCACCTTGACCTTCATCGCTTAAAAATTAATATGTTCATGTCCGGATGTCTCGTTTTGAAAAGGGGCGCCGAGGCGCCCCCATCTCCGTCAATTCCCATGGCCCGCCTGTTCCGGGCCGCCGCTATATCACTATATCAATCCCGGCTGATTCAATCCACAAAGACCAGACCGGCCAGAATGCCTTGGGGCACGTCTTCCGCCCCAACGCCGCAGCCGATCGGGTAGACGTCCCAGCCCGTATTCGTGATCAGCCGATAAACGTCGATGCCGACCGCTTCCATGGATGAACGGGCCCGCAGCGAGAAACGGCAGGGGCCGCCTTCCAGGACTCGACAGGTCTCTTCCTTGGCGCAGTAGGAATGCCGGCAGGAGCCGGCCCCGAATCCGACCGCGAGATAATGGCCGTCATAAAAGGCCAATGATTCTATTTTATTAACAATATTAAATATTTCTAGATACTTGGCTGTTTGTTCCTTAACTGTTTCTTTGTTGCGGACGATGACTGCGGCCGGAACGTCTTTGGTAAAGAAGAGCGCCCGGTTGAATTGTTTTAGGACCTCTCTTAATTCGGCGGGTTTGAGGGCATGGGGCGGACAATGGGCGCTGGTTCCGTAACCGGGGCATCTGGGCAGTCGGCACTTCAACGTCACCCTCTCATCCACCGGAACATCGGCGGCTTTGATCACCGCCGCCCGGTCGGCGCCGAACTCGAGGGCTTTATCGCAATATTTTTCCAGGTCGGCCTGGAGCCGCTCCTCAATGCTTTTCAGGTCGATTTTCCGAACAAACTTCGTCATCAGGCCTCCTTGAAATTAACTTGACTTAACTAGACTGTCCGGCTGCACTGAGGGCAATAAAAAAATCCCGGAAATATCTGGCGATATTTAGGTGAATGGCTCAACCAGTCGGGATCTTTCAGCAGGGCTGTGCCCAGGGCCACCAGGTCTGCATTTGCTTCCTGGAGCGCCTGGTTGGCAATTTCGTGACTGGTAATCCCTCCGTTGGCTATCACCGGCACCGCCACAGCTTTCTTCATATTCGCGGTCAGTGGCAAAAGCTCACCTTCAGGGTCCGGATTGCTGGTCCGTTGGGAGTCAGGGTTGCCCCGCGGTGGTGTCACCCCAACAGCCACACGAACATAGTCGATTTCTGCTTTGGCTAGCTCTTGGGCGACTTCCCTGGTGTCCGCCAACGAGAGACCGCCTTCCACAATCTCATCATGGGGTATGCGGTAGCCCAGCACAAATTCAGGGCCGACTTTCTCCCGCACCGAAGCCGTAACCTCCAGAGGAAACTTCATCCTGTTCTCAAAACTGCCCCCGTATTCATCGCTGCGCCGATTGCTGTAAGGTGAGATAAACTGGTGAATCAGGCCCACACCAGAGCCGTGAAGCTCTATGGCATCAAAGCCAGCCTCTTTCGTCCTTTTTGCCGCTGCCCCGAAGGCATCCACTATTCCCCGAATTTCCTCAAGTGAGTAATCATGAACCGGTTTCCAGCCTAAATGCAAGGTCGCAGCATCACTGCCTTTGGCCTTTGAAAGGTCTCTCAGTCCCATACTGGCTAGTTGCAATGCGATCTTGGCACCGCTTGCATGCACCGCATCAACCAGGCTACGTAAGCCGGAAATATGCCGGTCTTCGCTTACTCCATGCCCCAGGGGTATAGGGGGTTTGCCCTCTTCCATAATGTAGGCGCCGCCCACTATGATGAAACCCACGCCTCCCTCTGCCCGCCTGACGTAGTGCTCTATTAGCGCAGGTGTCACCTCCCCGTCATCCGTAGCCAAAGGCAGCAATACTGGGGACATCACCACCCTGTTCTTTAACAGGAGCTTGCCGATTTTAAAGGGTTCAAATAAATCAGTCATTTTTGAACCTCCAATCAGATATTTTAGCGGAATTCCTTTTTAAAAATATAGTATCATAAAGCTCGAATTATGCGGCAAGCGCCGCGATTTCGGTGTTTCAAGCCCTCTGACTCCGATTTTGGCCTGTTGAACAGGCATTGATCTGTGCCGGAGGGCCTGTGTCCCATCCACATGAGAGGTTTTCTTGCCAACTTTTCTGACAATGTTACGTTTTCCAATTTACGGGCGTAGTAATCCCTCGTTAGCCTCCGGTCAATCAAAAACCATCCCGTCAGCCATGCCCCAGCACCGCTTGGTAATGGTGGCGGAGCGGAAAAGCGGAGGCCACGTGGATCCACCAATAACATCTATTGTAGTAAACACGGGACGCAACCTTGACCACCCTGCGGATCAGCCATTCCACTGACCGCTTGACTTCTTCACCCTCTATATAGAACTCTCGTAGCAGGTGGAACTGGTCTCGTTCATGATCCGAGCCGAGTTTATCGGGTGCTGTTCCCATTTGTCCTGGCCGGCTAGACCCGGTAGGACGTACTCCGAGACTTCAAAGCCGCATGCAAGCGTTTAATGGCCAGCCCGGATCATCACCTCGGCCACGCTTATCTTTTTTACTCGACCACCGTCAACAGGTCCTCCACATCATCCCGTTCACTTTGGAACGAGTTGATGGGGTGGTCCCAGTCGGGGTAGCCGATGGTCATGCCGATGACAATATTTTTCGAATCCGGCATGCCCACGATCTCCCGGACCTGCTCCGGAAAATCGACAATGGCACGCATAATACAGGTGCCCAGATCGAATTCCTGAGCGGTCAGGGCGATGGTTTGAATGAGTGCGCCTATGTCGATCAGGGGATAGGTAAGCAGCTTCAGCATCTTGTCTATACAAATGATGATCACCGCCGGGGCGTCGAAAAACCGGTACATCGAGGCCATGTAATCCATCATGGCCTTCTGATCCCCCTTGGCAATGCCCAGGCTTTTAAACATGGTTACGCCCAGGACGACCTGCCGCTTCTTATAAATCCCCGGCAAACCCATGTCCCCTTTTTCTTTATCAGGCAGGGGGACATCCGGATTGGGCTTGTTGCCTTGACTAACCCGCTCAACCCCCATATTTCTCAGCTTGTCCAGTTTTTCGCCTTTGACGATGAAAAACTCCCAGGGTTGAGAGTTCACCGATGACGGGGCACGGCAGGCGATTTCCAGAACTTGTTTGATGGTTTCCGTGGGCACGGCTTGGGGTTTGAACGCGCGGACAGACTTCCGTTTTTTGATAGCATCTATAAGTTCTATGTTATTTATCCTAACTGGTTTTTATAGTGAATTAAACAAGTTAAAATGGAGAAAAAAAGAGGTTTTACTGAAATAATCCGTCCATCCTCTCTTTGACTTGGACCGCCTCTTCCACGATGGATTTGATGATCTCGGCCGCGCTGGGCTCATCTTTGATCCGGCCGACCACCTGCCCGCAATAGAACAATCCTTGGTCGAAACCGCCGTCCAGCCAGCCTTTCAAGGTGATTTTCCCGCTGATGACCGGGGCCAGTTGCTCCAAGGTGCTCCCGACTTTCTCCATTTCCAGGACTTTTTCCGCCCAGGGATTGCGAAGGACCCGCCCGGGATTCCTTATGGATTCCATGACAAACAGGGTGTCTGTTTCCTGGGCCTCGACCAATCGCCGTTTGATGTCCGGGTGAATAATACATTCCTTGGCCGTCATGAAACGGGTGCCCATGAGCACGCCGTCGGCGCCCAGGGCCAGGGCGGCGACCAGGGAACGGCCGTCGCTGAAGCCGCCGCCGGCGATCAAGGGCACAGTGACTTGGTCCACGGCCTGGGGAATGAGAACCAGGGACCCGACTTTTTCCATGCCCGGATGCCCGCCGGCCTCGGTGCCGACGATGGCCACGGCGTCCACGCCCATCCGACTCATCTTGGCCGCATCCCGGACTCGGGCGCATTTATGGATATGGATCAGGCCCGCTTCGACGATCTGGGGCCGGTACGGCTCGGGATTGCCGGCGGCCGTTTCGATAATCTTGACCCCTTCATCAATGGTGATCTTGATCATGTCCGTGACGTCTTGAGGTTTTAAGGTGGGCATTAAGGAAACGTTGACCCCGAAAACCCGGTCGGTCAGTTGTTTGGTCTTCCTGATTTCAGCCGTCAGTTCAGCCCGGTTTTCAAAAGAGTGGGCCGCCAGGCAGGCAAAGGCCCCGGCGTTGGCCACCGCCGCCACCAGCTCGGCCCGGGAAAGCCACATCAAGGTTCCGCACTGAATAGGATAGTCGACGCCTAATAATTCCGTCATTCTGGTCTTCAACATTTTTTGCTCCTTTCTGGTGCAATAAGCCAAGATGGAAAAAATATGCCGTTTAATCCGCGACCATCTCTTCCAGGATCTGGCGGACGCTTTTTACTTCTTTGATCATACCCGCAATCTGCCCGGCGGAGATTGGAAAAACTTCCAGCTTGCCTTCGATCCAAGCCGCCTCGACATTTTTAGGCGTGAAGTCGGTGAAACTAACTTTGGCCTCTCCTTCCAAGACTTTTTCCACCAAGGGGGTGCGCAGGGCTCTCACTTGTATTCTCCCCAGATTGACCAGGCGGGTGTTGGCGTCATCAGCCTCGCAAATGGCCTTTTTGTAGTTCTCGTGGGCGATGCATTCCTTGGAGGCGATCAGGCAGGTGCCCAGCTGAACGCCTTTGGCCCCCAAGGCGAAAGCCGCCCGATAACCACGCGCGTCGGCGATGCCGCCCGCGGCTACCACCGGCACATCGACGGCGTCGACGACCAGGGGCACCAACACCATGGTGGAGGGGCCGTTGAAGCCCTGCATCCCGCCGGATTCCGATCCTTCGGCGATGATGGCGTCCACGCCCAAGTCCGCGGCTTTCTTGGCGCTGTCCACGGTCGGGGCTACGTTGAGCACCTTGACGCCTTGGGCCTTGAAAAATTTGATCAGCTCCTTGGGGTTGCCGGCCGAGACGGTCACGGCCGGGAGGCCGCTGTCGACCAGGATTTGGGCGAATTCAATTGATTTGGGATTCATGGCCACCAGGTTGGCCCCGAACGGTTTGTCGGTCAGGTTTTTGACCCGGTCGATCTGGGCCTTGAACCTGTCCGCGTCACTGGTGATGTACGCGGCCAGCAGGCCGAAGCCCCCGGCCTCGGATACGGCCGCCACCAGCTCCGGATTGGTCACTCCGCCCAAAGGGCCTTGGATAATCGGGTACCGACAGCCCAGCATTTCGGAAATTTCTTTCATGGTTTCACCTCTTTCTTTTTGGTTGTTTGGTTTAAATATTTAGGAGTATATACACCTATATTTTAATCAGTCAACTCTTTTTATCTTTGACTCCCCTCCTCTTTCCCTATATTACTTATAATTAAACGGCCATGAGCACGAAACTCGCAGCGTCCCTTTTGCCGAACCGGGCTCCATGTCTCCCGCCGTCGGGGAAAGTCAAAGTCCCGGAATTCTTCTGGGCCGACGACAAGGAGTGGCAAGAGGCCCAAGACACCCTGGCTTACCTTTTTGTCAGATATGATTCCGCTTGGGAACGGGTCCGTCAGTTGGCCCGCCAGACCAGGGACAACCTCGATCCGCTCTTTGCTTATTTTGATGAATTCACGGCCCGGGTTTGTCCTGACTGCCGGGCCGTCTGTTGCCGAGAAGCCAGGGTGGCCTTCGATTTCAAGGACCTTTTGTTCATCCACGCCCTCGACCTGACGCCGCCGCCCCATCAGCTCCGCCGTCACCACCGCGAGCCCTGCCGCTATCTCGGCCCCGAGGGTTGCCGGCTGCCCAGAATCCTTCGGCCTTTTATCTGCACCTGGTTCTATTGCGCTCCCATGCTCGAACTTTTCCGGCAACAGCCGGCTAGGGTCCAGCGCGACCTCAGCTTCCGGATGGCCCTGGTCCAGAGAAACAGGGTCTTGCTGGAAGATGAGTTCATTTGGGTGGTGACGCCTGAACCGACTTGACCTCCTGGTCCGTCGGGGAACCATCTAAGGCCTGGGGCGCGTTCCGCCTCTTTCCGCCCGGCCGATCAAGGCCTATTCCTGCTTTCGCCGGAACTCTCAGGCCTCTTAAGGTGCAACCGCCAAACCAAAGTCCGGGTCAATGAGTTTTGATGGTTGTTTTCGCCCGAAATACCCAAATCGTCGTTCCCGCGAAAGCGGGAAACCAGTCCACCAATAACTGAAGAATTACGCCCATGGTCATTTTTTTCAGGATTAATCCTGGCCGATGTGTCATAATATTTAACTTATGATCTGATTCCGCGCGGCGGAATCGGCTGAAGGACCGGGACCCGGCTGGACCCGGCAAGACGAAAGCCGGGTGAATATTTATCAGGACTGCACCGATGAGCGTCATCACCAAAAAATTTGAACTGTTGGACCGCATCTATCATGTTTTCGACCAATGGCTGGCCGCCGCATATGAAACCGCCTGCCGCAAGGGCTGCGCGGCCTGCTGCACCGGCCATGTCACCGGGACGGCCGTCGAGGCCTACCGCCTTCTTCAAGCCGTAAAAAAACTGGAACGGAATCACCTGTTTGACCGCCTGACCGAAACGGCTCAATCCGACCTGTTCCGGCCCCGTCTGAGTCCGAATGCCTTGGCCCTGGCCTGTCTGACCCGGCGGGAGCCGCCGGAGGAAGAGCCGCCCGAGGACCAGACCGCCTGTCCTCTCCTTGAAGACGACCTTTGTCTGGTTTACGAGGACCGGCCTTTCGGCTGTCGGGCTATGATCTCTTTTCAGACCTGCCGGCCGGGCGGACTGGCTGAAGCCCCGTCCGAAGTGGTCGTGGTGGCCGCCGTCTGTCAACAGATCATCGAGCACTTGGACTTGGGCGGGGCCTTCGGCAACCTGACCGACCTGGTCCTGGCTTTAAATGACCGGAGCCTGGCCCTTGATTACACCGAGGGCCGGGGATTGGCCCGGCCTGGATTGGCTCCGACCAGGCCCGTGCCCGGCTTCCTGGTGCATCCGGACCAGGAGGCGGCGGTCCAAAATTTCTTGGAAAAACTCTTCCAAAGCGACTCCGATGGGCGGACCTTCAGGGAAAAAATGTCCGCTTTCCGGAACTCTCCCTTCTAAATTGTAAGGAGGTCGGATCATGTTCAAGGGAAGTCAAAACGAGGTCCAACCCGAACCGGTCCCCTATCCGGGGGCTCAAGGGGTCTTCATTCAATGGCTGGTGGCCCAGCCCCAGGGCGCGGCCAATTTCTATATGCGCCGGGTGATTATCGAGGAAGGCGGCCTGGTTCCGGAACACCAGCACCCGGAGGAACATGAAGTCTATATCTTGACCGGGAGCGGCCGGGTCACCGAGGAAGATTCAACCACCCAGATCGGCCCCGGCGATTTCCTGTTCATCCCCGGGGGCAGGAAGCACAAATTCACCAATACGGGTCCCGGCCAGTTGTCTTTCATCTGCTGCATCAACGCCGTCCGGAAGTAGACTCCCGTGGCCGCTTCCAATAACTCCGTTTGGCCCTCTCGGACCGAGCTTTTAAGGAGAAACAGGCGTCTCCAAAAATTGATGTCCCAAGAAGGGATGGATGGAGCCCTGTTTTTCCAGAACGCCGATCTGCTCTACCTGTGCGGCACCACCCAGGCCGAGACCGTGTTTGTGCCCCGCCGGGGGGCTCCCTTGGTCTTGGCCCGCGCCATAGTGGACCGGGTCCGCTCCGAAAGCAGTCTGCCCGACGTCGAACCCGTGCCGCCCTGGAATGAGCTGCGCTCTCGCTTGGAGTCCCACGCCCGCTGTCGGCTCAAGACCTTCGGCCTGGAACTGGACGTCCTGCCCGTGGCCTTCTTCCGCCGCGTCAGGCAGGCCGTTTTGGACGGCCTGGATTTGCTAGACGTTTCCCCGCTGATCCGCCGCGCGCGTTCGATCAAGTCGGCCTTCGAAATCCGCCAGATGCAAGCCGCCGCCCGTTTGATCGATCGGGTCTATCAAACCGCCCCGGCCGTCCTGGCCGAAGGCGTGACCGAAATGGGCCTGGAAGGACGGTTGACCGGACTGGCGCGGTCCTTGGGCCATCAGGGGATCACCAGGCTGCGCGGCTTCAACCAGGAACTCTATTTCGGCCATACCCTGAGCGGAACCAGTTCCCTGGTCAGGGCCAAGGTCAATTCCCCGACCGGCGGCTGGGGGGTGAGCCCCGGTTTGGGCCAGGGTGCCGGGACCAGGACCATCGGTCCCGACGAACTGGTCAGTATCGACATCTGCGGGGCCTACGGTGGTTACCTGGCCGACCAGACCCGTCTCTTTTTCACCGGACCAGTCCCCGACGAGGTCAACCGGGCTTATGAAGGGCTGCTCAAGTTGATACAAAACCTGACCGATTTCATCCGGCCGGGCCTGACCGGAGAAGCCGTCTATGCACGGGCTTTCGCCCTGGCCGACAAAAACGGTTTGAGCCAGGGCTTCATGGGCCTGGGCCCCGAGCGTTGCCCCTTCGTCGGCCACGGCGTGGGGATTGAGATGGACGAGTGGCCGGTCCTGGCCAAACGGGACCGGACCGCCTTGGCCCCCGGCATGACCCTGGCCATCGAGCCCAGGGTCCTGCTTCCTAATTTCGGCGTGGTCGGCTTCGAGGACACTTTCCTCCTGACCGAAGACAGTCTCGAACCCATTACCTGTTCGGACCGGCGGATCATCGAGGTGTCAATGGCCTCCTGAAGCCTATTCTCCGGCCGGCCCACCGGGCCCGACTCAGGCTCGCCGCGTAAAACGGCCCCTTTTGGGCCGGCTCCCAAGCTCCGACTTGGGAATCCCGCCTCGGAAGCTCCAGTTTCTTTCGGCCCGACGGCGGGTCGGCCTCGATCCCGCCTGGCTGAGGCTTTCATGGCGCAGCAGGCCCAGGATGCCCAGCCTGGAAGGCGCGGGAGCGGCCTGGAATTCATTCTCAGGCCCCGCCCAATAACAGCCTTGATAGATTACCCCAACTTTACAAAGTCTAGCTAATATGACATAATTCTCCAATCTTGAACACAGGCCCCCGGTCGATTGGGGAGATGGAAACATTTTTCAAAGTCAAGACCGTCGAGGAAGTCCTGGAGCTGATAAAACGGTTCCACCCCCTTGACGAGGAAGAAGTTCCTCTGAGCGCGGCCCTAGGCCGGGTCCTGGCCGAGGACCTTGCGGCCGACGAAGACGTCCCGCCTTTTGATCGGTCGACCATGGACGGCTTTGCCGTGCGGGCCGCGGACACCTTCGGGGCCACGGAAAGCCTGCCGGCCCTCTTTACCATCATCGGTGAAATCATGATGGGCCGGGTCCCGGATTCGGCCGTCGGGCCCGGACAAACCGCCGGAATCTGGACCGGGGGCATGATGCCGCCGGGGGCCGACGCCGTGGTCCCGCTCGAATACGCCCGGCCGGTCGATCAGACCATGGTGGAACTGGCCCGGCCGGCCGCCCCTTACGACCACGTCATCCGGGCCGGGGAAGACGTCAAAAACGGCCAGGTCCTGATCCCCAAGGGCCGCCGCCTGCGGCCCCAGGACGTTGGCTTGCTGGCCGCCCTGGGGCGGGAACGGGTCCGGGTGGTCCGTCGACCCAAGGCGGCGCTCATCTCCACCGGCGATGAAATCGTCCCGGTCGGCGCCCGGCCCCGTCCGGGTCAAATCCGGGACGTCAATACCTACACCCTGAGCGCCATGATCGAAGAAGCTCACGGCCGGCCGATCCAACTGGGTCTGGTCAAGGACGACCCTGACCAACTCCGGGCCACCGTGGCCGAGGGCCTGACCCAGGCCGACACGATCATCATCTCCGGCGGGAGTTCCGTGGGGGTCCGCGACTTCACCGTGGACGTCTTCAAATCCTTCGCCGGTTCGGAAATCCTGGTCCACGGCGTCTCGGTCAGTCCGGGCAAGCCGACCATCATGGCCCAAATCGGCAATCAGAGCCTGTGGGGCTTGCCGGGGCACACCGTCAGCGCCATGATCACCTGCGACCTCTTCATCCGGCCCCTCCTGGCCCGCCTGGCCGGAGAGATGGAATCAGGACCGGCCTGGGGCCGAACGGTCAAGGCCGTCCTGGCCCGCAACGTGCCCTCGGTCCACGGCCGCCAGGATTATGTCCGGGTCAGACTCGAACCGGACCTCCGGGCCGGACTGCTGGCCCACCCCATCCTGGGCAAGTCCGGGCTCATCTCGACCATGGTCAAGGCCGACGGGCTTATCCGCATCGGCCTGAACGACGAAGGCCTGACCAAGGGCGCGGCAGTGGAAGTAATTCTCTTTAACTCATGAGGGAAAATCGATGAGCGACCGACCGGTGTTCACCCGGCATGTTTACCTCAAACTGAAGACCCTGAGCGAAGCCCAGACTATTTTTCAGGAGCGTTTTACCGACGCGCCGGGCCTGGCCGGTGAAACCATCCCGACGGCCGAGGCCCTGGACCGGGTTACGGCCGAACCGGTCTTCGCTCGACTGTCCTCGCCCGGTTTTCACGCCGCGGCCATGGACGGCATCGCGGTCAGGGCCGAAGACACCTACGGGGCTTCGCCGGACCAACCCCTGACCTTGAGCCTGGGCGACCAGGCCTTTTACGTGAACACCGGCCACGTCCTGCCTCCGGGCGCCAACGCGGTCATCATGATCGAACAAGTCGAGGAACCGGGGCCGGACCGGGTCAGAATCGAAGCCGCGGCCTATCCCTGGCAACACGTCCGGAAAGTGGGCGAAGACATCGTGGCCACCGAAATGATCGTGCCTCACGGCTGTCGGCTGGGGCCTTACGAACTGGGGGCCCTGGTCGCGGCCGGCGTGGTCGGCGTGGAGGTCAAACGCCGGCCCAGGGTGGTCATCATCCCCACCGGCTCGGAACTGATCTCGCCCGACCGCCTGGCTACAGAAGGACATCAACCAGGCCAGGTGGTCGAGTTCAATTCGGTCATCCTCGCGGCCCTGACCAGAAAAGCCGGGGGCGAACCGGCGGTTTACGAAATCGTCCCGGACGATTACCAGGCCATTCTGGAGGCCCTGAAGCGGGCCGTGGCCGAGGACAGCGATCTGGTCATCATCAACGCCGGGTCTTCGGCCGGCAGCGAGGACTACACGGCGTCGGCCATGGCCGAACTGGGTGAAGTCCTGGTTCACGGCGTGACCATCATGCCGGGCAAACCCACGGTGCTGGGAACGATCAAGGGCAAGCCGGTCATCGGCAATCCCGGCTATCCCGTGTCCGCGGTCATCTCCTTCGAACAATTCGCCGCCCCGCTCCTGGCCCGTCTCCTGGGCGTCCGCGCCCCGAAACGACCGGCGGTTGAAATCACCCCGTCCCAGGCCTTTCCCTCCAAGCTGGGTCTGGAAGAATTTCTGCGGGTCAAACTGGGCCGCATCGGGGAACGCATCGTGGCCGCGCCCCTACCCAGGGGAGCCGGTTCGATCACTACCCTGACCCGGGCCGACGGCATCATCCGCATCCCGACCGACAGCGAAGGCGTGGGCACGTCGGAAACAGTCAAGGCCGAACTGCTCCGGCCCATCGAGGAGATTGAAGGGACCATCGTGGCCATCGGCAGCCACGACAACACCTTGGACGTGCTGGGCGACCTGCTCCGCCAGCGCGACCCGAATCTGACCCTTTCTTCCGGGAACGTGGGCAGTCTGGGCGGGCTTTTGACCCTGAAGAGAGGCTTTTCTCACCTGGCCGGCAGCCACCTGCTGGACACGGAGACCGGCGAATACAATTTCTCCTACATAAAAAAACACTTGCCCGATTTTCCGGTGAGAGTGGTCAACCTGGTCACCCGGGAACAAGGCTTTGTGGTCAAGCCGGGCAATCCCAAGAATATCCGGAGTTTTGAGGACCTGACCAGGGAAGAGGTCACTTTTATCAACCGCCAGGCCGGGTCGGGGACCAGGATACTCCTGGACTATAACCTGAGCCGGGCCGGCCTTGCCCCCGACCGGATCAAAGGTTACGGCCAGGACGAGTTCACCCATATGGCCGTGGCCGTGGCCGTCCTTTCCGGACGGGCCGACGCGGGTCTGGCCATCTACGCCTCGGCCAAGGCCCTGGGGCTGGATTTCCTTCCGGTGACCATCGAGCGGTACGACCTGGTCATCCCGGAAAAATTTTGGCCGGACCCCAAGATTCAAACCTTGCTGGCCGTGGTCAGGTCCGAGGAATTCAAGGCGGCGGTCAAAAAATTGGGCGGGTACGGCCTTGACCGGACCGGCGAGCTTTTATGGACCTGGAGCGGCGTTTAGGATCTGGGGGCGGAGATAGAACCGTGGCCAAGAATCTCTCGGGAAAAACCGGCCCGCCTCTGGTCTGCATCGTGGGCAAGTCCGACTCGGGCAAGACCACCTTGATCGAAAACCTGGTCCCGGAGCTGATCAAGCTAGGGCTGGCCGTGGGCACAATCAAACACGACGTCCACGGCTTCGACATCGACCACCCCGGCAAAGACAGTTGGCGGCACAAGCAGGCCGGGGCCAGAATCACGGTGATCTCCTCGCCCCAAAAACTGGCCCTGATCCGGGACACCGACCATGACAGCGCCCTGGAGGAACTGACGGCTTATTTTCAAGGGGTTGACTTGATCTTGACCGAAGGATTCAAGCGTGAAGCCTGGCCCAAGGTGGAAGTTTTCCGGCCGGAAGCCCATCCCGAACCCCTGTGCCGGGAGGACGACCATCTGATCGCCCTGGTCAGCGACGCCCCCTTGGATTTGAGCGTACCCCGCTTCGGCCTGCGAGAGTATTCCCGATTGGCGGCCTTCCTGAAAAAACGCTTCTGTTCAAGCTCCGACTAGAAAGATTCCCCCGGAAAGAACGGCCAGTTTAAACAAAGCACCTCGACTTCGGTCCCGGCCGGCCTTTCCGTCACCCCCTCGGGCAGAATGACCAGCCCGTCCTTGCGGGCCATCGAAGAGAGGCGGCTGGCCGACTTCAGCGGTTGAGCCATCCATTGTCCGTCCTGCTCGAATAACCCGACCTGAACGGACTGGGTCCAGTCGGCCTGACCCCTGATCGTCTCGGCCAGGGTGACTCTGAGTTTGGGGAAAATCGGGCCGTGCCAGCCGGTCATGGCCAGCAGGCCCGGAAGGGCTAAAAGCAGAAAACCCGCCTCATGGGACGGCGGCCCGCCGGGCAGGATAAAAAAGGGCCGATCTTTCAGGAGGCCGAAGGAAACCGCCTTGCCCGGCCCCAGCCGCACCCGGCTGAAGACCCCATGCCAGCCCAAATCCTCCAGCACCCGGACCATGTAGTCCCGCTCGCTTTTCCAGGCCCCGCCGCTGGTGATGAAGGCTTGGACCTGGCCGGACATGGTCTGGATCGCCTCGGCAATGGCCTCGACCCGGTCCGGCACGACCCGGCTGATCACTTCGGTCATGCCGAAGGTCTTTAACCAGGATACGGTTTCCACCATGTTGCTGGCGTACAGTTTGCCCGGCGGCAAGGGGCGGCCCGGAGCGATGACTTCGTCGCCCGTCCCGATGACCGCTATCTTCGGCCGGGCCGCCACCTTGACCCGGTTCAGGCCGGCGGCGGCCAGCAAGCCGATCAAGGCCGGATGAAGTCTTTCCCCCTGAGCGGCGATGACCTCCCCGGCCCGAACATCCGTCCCCCGGAACAAGACATTGCGGCCGGGGCCGGCGTCGTTGAAACACCGGACCCGGCCGTTCTCCTCTCGGGCGAACTCTCCGGCCAGGACCGCATCGGCCCCGGGCGGCAGGGGCGCGCCCGTGGTGACCCGGACGCAGGTCCCTGGTTGGAGCATCCGTCCGGGGAGATCGCCGGCGGCGTGAAAATCGGCCAAGGCCAAAACCACCGGCCGGTCCGGACCGGCCGAGGCCGCTTCATGGGAAAAAAGGGCGTATCCGTCCTTGAGGGAAACGTCCAACGAGGGGCTGTCGACCAGGGCTCGGACTTCTTCGGCCAAAACCCGGCCGGCCAGCCCGAAAAGCTCTATTTCTTCCCAGGACCCGGGCCGGCAATGGGCCTGGATCAGGGCCAGGGCTTCATTAAACTCGATATCGGTTTTGATCATGGTTGACCTTCAGAAAAACAATACCAGGCTCAGCGACGGATGTTCAGGTCGATGTCCTCGGCGTTTTCACAGGACTTAAGAGACCTGACCATGCCTATGACCGCGTTTTTAATAATCTCCTTGACAAAAGGCAGCAGGGGCACCCTTCGGCCGTCCACGATCAGCTTGATATTTTCCTTATCCTGGGTGTCGGCCAGAACGCCTTTTTCCAGGTGATCGACCAGGGCCGGAACCTGATCGAAATCGAAGTGAGGCCAATCCGGTTTATCCGGGGGCCGGTCGCCGACCACGGCCGCCAGGTCTCGGTTTCTCCTGGTCAGCGGGGCCTTTTGAAGGTCTTGGCGGAAGACCTCGATGCTGGGCAGATGGAGGCGGCGGCGGGATTCGACCAGAACCAGGTCGGCCCCGAGGGCGTAATTGATCGCCACGGCTTCCGGGGTCAAATCGGACGGACCGGGCAGATCGACGACCAGGTGATCGGGGTGAAAGGAAATAACCACTTGAGCCCCGGACCGAAGCAGGCCCTGGTCCGGTTCAACGGCCTGAATTTCGTCTTCATGGAGATGGATCACCCCGATTCTTTTACCCCTCGGGGTCCATTCGGCGATCAGGCGGCCGATCAGGGCGGTTTTTCCGCTGCCGGCCGGACCGACCACGGCCAACACCGGGACCTCCGGCTTAATTTCTTGCCCCCGACCCTCAAAGATGGACTCAAAAAGCTGGTCCGAATAGGTCAAACCCTTTTCGTTCATCAGGTTGTAGTTCTCCAGTAATTTTTCCGCCTGAGGCGTCAGACGGCTGCCCCGGTCCTTGCCCCGTCCGACCGAGGTTTCAATCAATTTGTAGCCCAGGCGGTCTTCGGTGGCCTTGATCCTGGCCCATACCCCCCGGTAGGACATGTTCAGGGCTTTGGCCGCGGACTGCATCGAACCCAGTCGGCCGATCAACTCCAGCATCCGCCGGCGCCCCTCGCCGAAGACGACCTTGCCGCTGTCATCCTCCAGCCAGAATTTTGATTTCACTCGCATGACTCCACCCTTTGTCCGGAAAATCAGGCTAGGTTTAACCAGGCTGAAACATTATCACCTTCGGCCCGGCTCTCGGTCAAGGCTTGCGGGGCCGTTTTGGGGATGTCCCCATGAGGATCAAATGACTTCAACCGCCTCCGCCGGACAGTCCACCGCGACCGCCCGGCCCACCGATAACTGGCGGCCTTGATATTCCTCGAAACCAACCAGCACGGTCAAGGGCAACCCCACGTCCACTAAAACCCTGACCTGTTCACCTTCCCAGGTCAATTGCCGGACCAGGCCCGACAGGTTTGATCCGGCCGCCTCCGCGGTCCCCTGGGATTTGATTTTGATCAGCCGGGGATTGACCAGGACCCTGGCCGGACCGGGTTGCCCCGTGGCCACGGGCAGCCTGAACCGCCCCTGGATCAGGCAATAACCTCTTCCGTCGCCGTCAAAACCGATCACCCCGGAAAAGACATTCTCGTAAAGACCCGCCGTCGGCCGGCCGTCGAAGAGAAAGACAATTTCCTCGGCCAGCCTGCCGGCCTGCATCATATTATGGGTGGTGAAGATGATGGAAAGGCCCTTGGCCGACTTGATCTCCCTGATAATGTTTTCCACCACCGCCTGGTGTTCGGCGTCCACGTTGGCCGTGGGTTCGTCCAATAGAATCACCCGCGGCGAACAGGCCAGGGCCCTGGCTATGGCCACCCGCTGGGTCTCGCCGCCGGACAGATGATGGGCCGCGGCCGAGGCGAAGTCCCTCAGGCCGACCAGGTCCAGCATTTCGTCGACTGTTTTTGCCCTGGACTTTTTAGGCACCTGGCGGACCTTGAGCCCGAACTCGACGTTCTTGGACACGGTGGTGGTGAACAAAACCGGGGTCTGCTGAACCAGAACGATCTCTTGTCTGAGCCGGCGGAGCAATCGGCCGGAAAAATCGACCGGCCGATTTTGGTAAAAAATCCGGCCCGCGTCCGGCGACAGGAGAAAGCCCAGAATTTCCAATAAAGTCGTCTTGCCCGAACCATTGGGCCCCAGGAGCCCGTAAATCTTTCCGGGCGCTAAACCCAGTTGCTCGATGTCCAGAACCGTCCGGTCTTGGTAAGTCTTGATCAGGTTTTTCAATTCGAAGAGCATCAGGTTCTGATCCGGCCCTGGACCAGGTTGAGGAACACGTTCAGGGTGAAACTGATGGTCAAAAGGACCAGGCCCAGGGCCACGGCCAGGACGAATTCGCCTTTGTCATATTCCAGGGCCATGGCCGTGGTCATGGTCCGGGTGAAGCCTTTGATGTTCCCGCCCAGCATCATGCTGACCCCCACCTCGGCGATGACCCGGCCGAAAGCGGCGATGACGGCCGCCCCCACCCCGAACCGGACCTCCCGCAAAACCACGGCGGCCGCTTGCAGGACGGAGGCGCCCAAGGTCAAAGCGGTCTGCCGGTAACGGTGATCGACGCGGCTGACCGCGGCGATGGTCAAGGTAATGACCAGGGGCAGAATCAAAAGAACCTGGCCGACCACGATGGCCTTTTGGGTGTAAAGCAAGTCCCAGGGACCGAAGAGACCCCGCCTGGAGATGAAAGTATAGACCAAAAGTCCGATGACCACCGTGGGCACGGCCAGCAGGGTGTTAAAGACGGTGACGGTCATCCTCTTGCCCGGAAATTCACTCAAGGCGATCAGGAATCCGGCCGGAACCCCCAGCAGCCCGGCCAGGACGGTCGAGGCCAGGCTGACCTTAAGGGAAACTCCGACGATGGACAGCAGCTCGGGGTCGAGGGATTTTATCAGCAGCAGCGCGGAAAAAAGACCGTCGGCCAGCAGGCTCATAAGGGATCACGCGCTCCTAAGCGGGGTTGCGGATTCTTTCTTGGCGACGGGAAAATCATTCGGCCCCGGGCTGGGCGTCCGGGAAAAAGAGCTGATGGCCATGAAGTTTATAACCCCCTATCAGGGCCTGGCCCCGAGGCGAGACCAGCCAGCGGGCGAACCGGTCGGCCGAATCGAAACGGACGTGCGGGTGCTTGCGGGGATTGATCGGAATGACCCCGTATGGGTTATGAAGACTCTCATCGCCCTCGACCAGGATTTCAAGACTGATCGGGGCGGCCTGACCAAACTTGAATTTGATGTAAGTGCCGCGATCGGCCAGGGTGTAAGCCTGTTTTTCCTCGGCCACGACCAGGGTTTTGCCCATACCCTGGCCGATGGACAGATACCAGTCGCCTCCGGGGCGCTCGAAATCGATTTTCACGGGGCGGCCTTCCTTGAGCAAGTTGACGGTTTCCTTCTTGAGCGGCAAGCCGGTCAATCGCCACAGGGCCATTTCCTTGGCGTGGGTCCCGCTGTCGTCCCCACGGGAGATGAACCGTGATCCGCCGCCGGCGATTCTTTTCAAGGCCTCGACCGCGTCCTTGAGCCCCTGGAGGCCGGCCGGGTCTTCCGCCGGTCCCACCAGGATAAAATCGTTATGCATGACCGCATAGCGGCGGACGCCGAATCCTTCGGACACAAAAGCCTTTTCCCGCTCCGGATCGTGAACAAAGACGACATCGACGTTGCCGTCCTGGCCGTCCCGGAGGGCCGCGCCCGTGCCCTTGGCCACCACCTTGACCTCGATCCCGGTGTCCTTCTTAAATGCAGGCAAAAGCACCTCGAGCAGCCCGGAGGCCTGGGTGCTGGTGGTGGTGGACATGGTGATGACCTTATCTTCCGGCCACGCCCGGTCAAAACCACCGGCCATGAGGCAACCTAATATCAATAGGCCTAAAAACAGCTTCTTCATCCCGAGACCCTTTATTTTATCGAATCGGCAGGTTATTTTTTTCCGTTCACTCGGCTGGAAAAAGCCAATCGGCGCCGAAAAAGCCGCCCTTCCGCCTTTCGTGGGGCATTACCCTGTCTTTAGACGTACTTAGCTGAAAACCTATTTTATGTCAATACCGGTACATTTAAGTTGCCCGGCTCGTTCCTTTTCGACCGTCCTCTCCCGAAAATCCAAAGAGGCCGTTACGGTCCGGGTTCCTTGATCGATCTTCGCCCACACGCCGCCTCCTCATGTCCCAAGAGGCCTGAGGCGGCTTATTCTGGTTGCTTTCAAGGCACGGTCGTGCCTTGTCAGGCCCAATCAGGGATGACGGTTCATACCCCGTGAGGGCGATCCATGCAATCGCCCGACGAAAACCCGGTAAAGCAAGGCCTTCGCCCTGGACGACCATCCCCCGGCAGAGCTGAGGGGCGCCTGGAGAGCCGGGTCCCGCTTTCGAGGCCGGCTCGCAATTCGGTTTCATATAAATTAAGGAAGGCCCGTCGGTCTTCCTTTTGCGTCTATGTTAAACAGTTTAACCTCCCAGCGGTTAAGCCGCTTCTTTTTCTTGATTTTCCTCACCATTAAAGTCGATTCCGGCGATCCACGCGTCGACTTCGTCCCAGGGAATAACTATTGGTCGATTATTCTTGTCCATTTCGTCTCCTTTCAAATAAAAAATAACTATTAAGGGTCGGATTACAAGGGTGAGCGGCCGGCCATGCCAACTCAGGGCCGATTATAGAAAAATCGATAAGGTTCGGCTGGAGACGAGTTCCCGGAACAGCGGATTCCTATGGCTTTTTGACCCGGCTTTGGCTAAAATATCTGTAGACCGGGTCAAAAAAAAAGGTGATTGACGGTGGCTCCCAACAAGAACCCCTTTGAAGTCTTCGGGCTGACCCCGGAGATAGCCAACGAGCTTGATGAAGAAGACTTGTTTTCCATGATCCACGCCTTGTACCGGGCGCTCCATAAGGTCTATCATCCGGACCGCAGTGCATCTAAAAATGCCAAATCTCAAGAAAAAAATGGAACGAGAGCCCTGGAATTGAACCTGGCCTACGAAAAACTCAATCTGGTCAAGGACTCCCAATCTTTTCGGTATTACCGCAAAATCTACCGGGACCGGAGTAATAGGGGGTTACGCAAAAAAATAAATACTCTTAAAAATGATTTTCGTCTGGCTCAAGAGAAAAAGTCCGCCCTGGCCGATTGTTTCATGGAATATATTTTGCACGGACTACCCTGGTTCGACGACAACGAATTCGAAGCCACCCGGCCCCTGCCCACGCCGACCAACCTTAAATTAGGTCTCAATGATGTGGCCATAAACCATAATATCCGCACTTGCCGTTGGGATTTGGGAAGCAATTACAAGGAAATCTTCTTCGACGCCCTGGGGGCCATGATGTACCGCCCCGTAGGCCGGGCCAAGCCCTTTCCGGTCAATTTCGTCCACCTCATCGGGACCATTGATTGTCAGAAAATCGACCTGGTGCCTCTCCTTGATCGGACGCCCCCCAGGGAAGGTTTTTATAAATGCCCCGGACTTGACCGGAGACCGAGCCGGGATGAAGTCCGTCCCGAAGTTTGCAATACCATCTCGTTGGAAAAATTCAAAAATTACTGTCTGCCCTTATTGAAACCCGAATTAAGCGAACGATCCTATCTCTTTTCCGTTCACCGCCCCTCATTTGAAAAGGAAAAAAGTATTTTTCTCGAGGGCATCATTGTGAAAATATCCGGATTATAATATTTTGCTTGAGAAAAAATTGTTTTTAGTATATATTTATTCAATCAAATAAGATATTTCCATCGAACAATCCGAATTTGGATTCCGTGGCGATATCCGGCGGTTCGTGGTGAGCCGGCCGGAATTCGAATAAAATTAGCTTTTAATATTAACCTGTTAAAAAATATTTTTTATCCGATTGTCCTTAGAGGTTGACAATCAAATTTTATATTATATAATAATAGTAACTATTCTTAATAAGAGTGCAGTGGTGGCGGATAACTTAAGAATGACCGTACAGCGCCAGATCATACTGGATCAAGTTCGGGCCAACCGATCCCATTCTTCCGCGGATGATGTCTTTCAACGGGTCCGCCATAAACTGCCCCGAATAAGCCTGGGAACGGTTTACCGAAACCTGGAAATCCTGTCCGAGCAAGGCCTGATAAAAAAACTTGGGCCGCCGGGCAAGCAAATGCGCTTCGACGGCAACATTGCCCCCCATTATCATATCCGCTGCGTGGCCTGCGATAAGATCGAGGACCTCCAGGTCCGACCTGTCGACCATCTGCAAGAAAGGGTCTCCGCCGTGACCAATTATGTAATCCTGGGGCACGAGGTGGACTTTTGGGGACTTTGCCCCGACTGTCAAACCAGCCCCGATCAATCGGAAAATAATCAGGAGGATCATCATGGCTAGTTTAAAAGGAAGCCGTACGGAGAAAAATTTACTGACCGCCTTTGCCGGCGAGTCTCAAGCCCGTAACCGTTACACCTATTTTGCCGGCCAGGCTCGGAAAGACGGCTTCGTCCAGATCGCCGACATTTTCGAGGAGACGGCCAACCAGGAAAAAGAGCACGCCAAACGCTTTTTCAAATTTCTGGAAGGCGGCGAAGTGGAGATCCAGGCCGCCTTTCCGGCCGGGGTGATCGGGACCACCCTGGAAAACCTCAAGGCCGCGGCCGGCGGCGAGCATTACGAATGGAGCGAGATGTATCCCGGATTCGCCAAGACGGCCCGTGAAGAAGGCTTCGAGGCCATCGCCAAGGTTTTTGAGGCCATTTCGGTGGCGGAAAAACAGCACGAAAAACGTTACAACGACCTTGGGGCCAACGTGGCGGGCGGCAAGGTCTTCAAGAAAGACCAGCCGGTGGTCTGGCGTTGCCGGAATTGCGGGTACTTGCACCAAGGGACCGAGGCCCCGGAAACATGCCCGGCCTGCGCTCATCCCCGGGCCCATTTCGAACTTCTAGGGGAGAATTGGTAATTAACACCCAAGTAACGAATTAAAAAGCCGATTTTTTTTTAAACCAAAAATCATCGCCCGAATCGGGAAGAGGAGGCAAGAAAAATGACTGAAAGGATGCAAGTTTACAAGTGTGAGGTTTGCGGAAACATCGTGAGCGTTCTGCATGAGGGCAAAGGCGAACTGGTCTGTTGCGGCCAGCCCATGAAACTGATGACGGCCAACACGGTGGACGCGGCCAAGGAAAAACACGTGCCGGTCATCGAAAAGACGGCCGACGGCATCAAGGTCAAGGTCGGCAGCGTGGCTCACCCCATGGAGGAAAAACATTACATCGAATGGATACTGATCACGGACGGCAAGCACGTCGCCCGGGTGTTTTTCAAACCCGGCGACGCCCCGGAACACGTCTTTTTAACCGGACACATGGGGGGCGGTAAAATCACGGCTTACGAATACTGCAATCTGCATGGTCTGTGGAAAGCCTGAGCCGACTGAAGACTAACGAGGTCGAACCGCTTCGGCGGCCGACCTCCACCCTCTAAACAGCTTATGACGGTAATCTATCAGTTGATAGTGGCCTGGATTCCCGCTTGGACGGGAATGGCGGCAGTAAATATACGTCATTTATCTGAAAGTCGATAACTTATGCGTTTTTTACCTGACCCGAAACTCCACCCGTCACCCCTGCGCAAGCAGGGGTCCAGAAAAGGACCAGACCGAAGACTGGGTTCCCGCTTTCGCGGGAACGACGGCTTGGAGATCTCGGGGTCATGTTCGGATTCCGGGGACACCATACTGAATTCTTTTCAAATTGTGACCGGGATCCCGGAACCCGCTTCTTGATGGCCTGGATTCCCGCTTGGACGGGAATGACGGCAGTAACTAGACGTCATTCCTGCGAAAGCAGGAATCCACGTCCGTCGGCCGGACAGCAAGAGGCGGAAAAGGCCTTCGTTCACTGATAGGTTATTTTCGGTTTTCTTTTGAGCGGACCGCCGGCCCAGGAGGTGAAAGAATGTTGAGCGCAAAAATGGAAAGCGCCTTAAATGAGCAGCTTAACGCTGAAGCCTATTCAGGCTATCTGTATATCGCCATGGGCGCCTATTTTGAATCCCTCGGCCTTCGAGGTCTGGCCCAATGGATGGGCGCCCAGACCCGCGAAGAATTTTTCCATACCTCGAAGTTTTATAATTTCATCGTCGAACGGGGCGGCCGGGTGACCCTCAAGGCCATCGACGCCCCGCCGACGAACTGGTCTTCACCCCTGATCGGTTTCCAGGACGCGCTCAAACACGAGCGGAAGGTCACCGGCCTGATCAACAACCTGGTCAATATGGCCCAGGAAGAAAACGACCATGCCACGGTCATCTTCCTCCAGTGGTTCGTGACGGAACAAGTCGAGGAAGAGGCCTCGGTGGGGGAAGTGGTTCAGAAGCTTGGGTTGATCGGCGAGGCCGGACCCGGTCTGTTCATGCTGGATAAGGAGCTGGGAACGCGGGTGATTTCCCCGCTGGTCGCCGCGGCCTTGACCGGAATCCCGGCGGCTCAAGCCTGAACTTAAAACCAACGCCGCCCCGCGGCGGCCGAGGTTGAGCCAAGGAGTCCGGCCTGGCCGGACGCCCGGACTTTATGCACCATTTATCCGCCTTCGGCGGCGATTGGGGAAGAGGGGGAAATAGAACGATGTCTCAACCCGACCACAGGTCTTTGGAAATGCTGGCCGCGGCCTTGGAGATGGAAAAGAAAGGGAAGGAGTTTTACGACCGGGCCACCGAGACCTGCCGTAATGAACTGGGCCGGGAGGTGTTTCAACTCCTGGGCGACTATGAAATCAAACACCTGGACCGCATCCGGCAAATCCACGAGTCCCTCGAGGCCGGTCAGACCTGGTCGGAAGGTTTGGCGGTTTTTAAACTTCCCCCCGACCTGGGCCGGCTCTTTCGCCGGTTGGCCCAGCAAAAAACCGAACACATCAGGGCGGATACCGGCGACCTCGAAGCCTTGGGCGTGGGGATCGATTTCGAATCGGCCAGTGTCAAGTTCTATGAGGACCAACTCCGTCAAGCCGCCGAGCCCCTGGAAAAGAAATTCCTCGAACTCATGGCCGCCGAGGAACGGGAGCATTTGAAGATTCTCACTGACATGCGCCAGTATTACACCGATCCGGAAAGCTGGTTCATGGAGAAGGACCGGATCAGTCTTGACGGAGCCTGATCATGGGACGTGAGGCCTGTAATGTAATGATCGGCGGGGAGGCCGGCCAGGGTCTGGCGACCATCGGCGAACTGCTGGCCAAGAGCCTGGTCCGGGCCGGTTATCGCCTGGTGGTCACCCAGGACTACCAGTCGCGCATTCGGGGCGGCCATAATACTTTCACCATAAGGGTCGGCGGGGAAGACCTTCAGGCGCCTCAAGAACCGGTCGACCTGCTGGCGGCCTTGAACCAGGACGCCGTGGACCTTCATCGCCGCGAGATGGCCCCGGACGGGCTCATCATCGGGGATAGTTCGCTGGAATTGGGTGACCGGGCCTTGGCCCTGCCTTTCAAGGAATTGGCCGAAGGCCGCTTTTTCAATATCGCCGCCCTGGGAATCATCGGCGCTTTGCTGGGCTTGGACGAAGAAATCCCGGCCCGCCTCCTGGAAACGGTTTTTGGGAAAAAACATCCGGAGATCGTCGATAAAAACCGGGAGGCTCTGAGCCGGGCCTACGCCTGGTGCCGCGAACAGGCCGTGATCTCGTTTAAGCTTCCTCCGGTGGCCGAACCGCCGCGACGCCTGCTCATGAACGGTAACGAGGCCATCGCCTTGGGGGCCTTGGCGGCGGGCGTGAAGTTCTATGCCTTTTACCCCATGACCCCTTCCACCTCCATCGGTCTCAACCTGGCGGCCCAGGCCGAAAAAATGGGCCTGGTGGTTGAGCAGGCCGAGGATGAAATCGCGGCTGTCAACATGGCCTTGGGGGCCTCTTTCGCCGGCGCGCCCAGCATGACGGCCACCTCGGGCGGCGGTTTCGCCCTGATGGTCGAGGGGGTGAGTCTGGCGGCCATGACCGAGACCCCGCTCGTCATCGGCGTGGTCCAACGGCCCGGCCCGGCCACCGGCCTGCCCACCCGGACCGAGCAGGCCGACCTCGGGTTCATTCTCCATGCCGGGCACGGCGAGTTCGGCCGGGCCGTCTTCGCTCCGGGCACGGTTGAAGAATGCTTTCACCTGACCCGCCGCGCCTTTGACCTGGCCGAACGTTTCCAGGGGCCGGTCTTCATCCTGAGCGACCAGTTCCTCTCCGACTCTTACCGGGCGGTCGATCCCTTTGACCTGGACCAGGGTCCGGAAGCGAGGCCGGGGGCCGGCGGCGGAGACATCGCCAGGCCTTATCAACGGTATGCCTTGACCGACACCGGCCTCTCCCCCCGCCTGCTGCCGGGCCTGAGCGAGCATCTGATCGTGGCCGACAGCGACGAACACACGCCGGACGGTCATTTGACCGAGGATTTACAGGTCCGCCGGCTGATGATGGAAAAAAGGTTGAATAAGGCCGAGGGTCTCAAACGGGAAGTCGTTCCGCCGTCCTGGTTCGGTCCGGAAAGGCCCGAATTGTTGTTGGTCTGCTGGGGGACGACCCAAGGATCGGCCAGGGAGGCCGCCGGCCGTTTGACCGCCGGAGGGTTGAAGACGGCTGTTTTGCACTTCGCCCAGGTCTGGCCCTTGGTTCCCGAACAATTTGTCGGCCGTCTGGAAGAAGCGGGCCGGGTGGTGGCCGTGGAAAGCAACGCCACCGGGCAACTGGCCCGGCTGATCCGACGGGAAACCGGCTTTTTCATCAAGGATATTATTCCGCGCTCCGACGGTCTGCCCATCACGCCGGAGTATATCCTGGGCCGCTTGTCCCGGTGAGGAGAAACGATGGTCAGTTTAGCCGATTACGGTGAATTCGAAACCGCCTGGTGTCCCGGCTGCGGCAACCATGCCATTCTGCCCGCGGTGAAACAGGCCCTGGTCAACCTGGGCCTGGCCCCCCATCAGGTCTTGTTCGTCTCGGGCATCGGCCAGGCGGCCAAGGCCCCTCATTATCTGAATGGCAACGTCTTCAACGGATTGCACGGCCGGGCCTTGCCCGTGGCCACCGGGGCCAAACTGGCCAATCCTGACTTGACGGTCATCGTCGAGAGCGGCGACGGGTGCAGTTACGGCGAAGGAGGCAACCACTTCCTGGCCGCCATCCGCCGCAATCCCAATCTGACCATGCTGGTCCATAACAACCAGGTTTACGGCTTGACCAAGGGCCAGGCCAGCCCGACCTCGCCGGACGGCTTCGTCACCAAGGCCCAACCCTTCGGGGTCCAGTCCTCGCCCTTCAATCCCATCGCCGTGGCCGTGGGCATGCGGGCGGGATTCGTGGCCCGGGCCTTTTCCGGGCTGGGCGAGCACCTGACCGGACTGATCGAAGAGGCGGTTAAATATCCGGGCTTTTCCCTGGTGGATATCCTCCAGCCCTGCGTCTCGTTCAACAAGATCAACACCTACGCCTGGTACAAACAACGCTGCCGGCCTTTGCCCGAGGATTATGACCCGAGTGATTGGGCCGCCGCCATGCAGACGACTTATGAATGGGGAGACCATATTCCCTTGGGGGTGATCTACCGGGACGACCACCGGAGGCCATACGAGGAGCGTCTGCCGGGTCTCAAGGCCGGTCCCCTGGTCGGCGGAAAAGTGGACCGAAAGGTCCTTCGAGAAATAATGATCGGGTATGCTTGATCAGGTCAAGACCGTGCGGACGTTTTTCTTCATTTCAGCCTTAATGGCGGCGACGCTCCTGGTCGGTCAGACCATGGCGGCCGAGCCTCGGGTCAGCGAGGCCACCGAAACCTGTCTGTCCTGCCACACGGCGGCCACGCCGGGGATCGTGGCCGACTGGAAAAAAAGCCGTCACGCCCGGGTCAGTCCGGCCGAGGCTTTGAAAAAGGACCGGGCGTCCCGGCGGGTTTCGGCGGAGAACATCCCTGTGACCCTGGCCGGCTCGGTGGTCGGCTGCGCGGAATGTCACACCTTAACCCCGGCCGCTCACCAGGACAATTTCGACCACGAGGGCGAGCAGGTCCACGTGGTGGTCACGCCCGGCGACTGCGCCGTCTGTCATCCTGAAGAGGCCGGCCAGTACGAGCGGAACAAGATGGCCTGGGCCCAAAAAAATTTGGCTGATAATCCGCTATATAACGATCTGATCCAAGTGGTCGTCGGCGTTTATTCCGTCAAATCCGGGACTCCGGCTCTTCAGCCCCCAGGGGCCAAGGACCAGGCCGATTCCTGTTATGCCTGTCATGGGACGGTGGTCAAGGCGACCGGGACCGTGGTGCGGGAAACGGACCAGGGGGATCTGGAATTTCCGATTCTGGACGGCTGGCCCAACCAGGGGGTCGGCCGGGTCAACCCGGACGGCAGTCGAGGTTCCTGCGCTTCGTGCCACACCCGTCACCAATTTTCCATCAAGACGGCCCGACAGCCCTACACCTGTTCCCAATGCCACAAGGGACCGGACGTTCCGGCTTACAAAGTTTACAGCGTGAGCAAGCACGGCAATATATTTTCGACGCACCAGGGCGAATGGGATTTCGAGGCAATGCCTTGGACCGTGGGCCGGGACTTCACCGCCCCCACTTGCGCGGTTTGCCACGTCAGCCAGATAGTGGATTCGGAGGGCCGGACCTTGGCCGAAAGGACCCACCGGATGAACGACCGCCTGCCTTGGCGGCTCTTCGGCCTGGTTTACGCCCATCCCCAGCCCAAGTCCCCGGACACCACGGTGATCAGGAACAAGGCCGGCCTGCCCTTGCCGACCGAACTGACCGGTCAGCCGGTGGTGGAATTCCTGATTGACGAGGAAGAACAAGCCCGGCGCACGGAAAAACTCCAAAAGGTCTGCCTGTCCTGTCACGGCCACGGCTGGGTGGAAGGTCACTGGGCCTTGTGGGAAAACACCATCCGCACCGCCAACGCCCAAACCCTAGCCGCCACCCGATTGATCCTGAAGGCCTGGGACCGGGGCGCGGTCCAGGGTCCGGCCGCCGGAGACAGCCCCTTCAACGAGGCCCTGGAAAGAAAATGGGTCGAGCAGTGGCTTTTTTACGCCAATTCGACCAGGCTGGCCTCGGCCATGGACGGGACCGACTACGGCGTCTTTGCCGAAGGACGCTGGCATATGTCCAAGAACCTGATGGAAATGTCGGACTGGCTCAATTTACATCTTAAAGCCAAGGAATGAAAGGAGATCGAAATGGGTCAATGGAAATGCAGCAATTGCGGATACAACCTGGAAGCGGCCATGCCGCCCGAGCAATGTCCCAACTGCCATGAAAAATGCGATTTCGTGGACGTAACCTGCTACATCCCCGAGTGCGGCGGCCCGGGGTCCGGGAATCCCGACCCGCGGCTCGGTTCCAAGGACTGAGCGGGATTTTCGTTTTAAGTCGATTTTAACGGTCGGCTTCGACCCGGCCCGGCCAGGTATAGAGGTCCGCCGAGACAGGAGAAGATTTCATGAAAGTGGTCCTTTTCGCCTTTCAAGGCGAGCCGATGTGCTTCATCCATGTCCTGCTCAACGCCCTGGACCTCCAGGCCGGGGGCGTGGAGGCCAGGATCGTCATCGAGGGTTCGGCCGCCAAGCTGGTCCCGGAAATGGCCAAAAAGGACAGTCCCTTGTTTAATCTCTACCGGAAGGCCAAGGACCAAGGCCTGATTGACGGGGTCTGCCGGGCCTGTTCGGCCAAGATGAACGTGACCAAGGAGGTTGAAGCAGAGGGACTGCGGTTTCTCGATGAAATGTCCGGGCATCCGAGCATGTCCCGTTATCTGGAGGAAGGTTTTGAAATCATAACCTTTTAGGAGGGCTTCATGAGTGAAAAAAGATACCGAATCCAAGCCGAGTGTCCTGAATGCGGGTGCGGCCTGATCGACAAGATGGCGCCCGATGTCTGGCGGGAAAAATACGGCGAGACCAAGAAGCAGCAAGTTGAGGTGACCTGTTCCAAGTGCGGCCGGAAACACATGGCTACGGTCCATGAAGAGGAGGCCTAGGCCGGCCGGCGACCCTCTTTTGAGGGGCCGGGCCGGTTTTCCAAGATAGTTCAACCGGGACTGAGGAGGATTTGTCATGCCTAAAGCCATCGTGGTTTATGTTTCGCGGACCGGCAATACCAAGGAGATGGCCGAGCTGATAGCCGAAGGGATAAGGTTGTCCGGCGGCGAGGCCGAGGTGGTCGATGTGGCCAAGATCACCAAGGAGAAAGACATCCAGGGTTACGACGCTTATGTCCTCGGGTCGGCCACTTATCACGGCGAAATGATGCAGCCGATGAAGACCATGCTTTTCCTGGCCGAGAAGGCCAACCTTGAAGGCAAGGTCGGCGGGGCCTTCGGGGCCTTCGGTTGGAGCGGTGAAGCTCCGGACCGGATTTTCAACACCATGAAGCACGTCTTGAACATGAACGTGGTCGGCGACGCCCTACGCCTGAAATCGACCAAACTAGGCGGCGGCGTTAAGATGGCTCAGGATTACGGCCGGCAAATCGCCAAAAAAATGGGGCTTTGAATCGTGGACACCGCCCAGCTTGGAGATATTTTGTGCCTAACCGCTTGATCAAAGAAAAAAGCCCTTACCTGCTCCAGCACGCCCACAATCCCGTGGATTGGCATCCCTGGGGCCAGGAGGCCTTGGAAAAGGCCAAGGCCGAAGACAAGCCCGTTTTTCTGTCCATCGGGTACGCCACCTGCCATTGGTGCCACGTCATGGCCCACGAGTCCTTCGAGGACGAGGACGTGGCCCGGGTCCTTAATGAATTATATGTCCCCATCAAGGTGGATCGGGAGGAGCGCCCTGACATCGACCAGGTCTACATGACCGCCTGCCAGGTCCTGACCGGACAGGGGGGCTGGCCCCTGTCGGCCTTCTTGACGCCGGAAGGCAAGCCCTTTTACGTGGGCACCTACTTTCCCAAAACCAGCCGCATGGGTCGGCCCGGCTTCCTGGACCTGCTGGCCATGCTGGCCGAAAAGTGGCGTTTGGAAAGAAAAACCGTTCTCAAGGCCGCGGACCAATTGACCGAAGCCCTCAAGGGCCCGGCCGAAATCAAGGCTCAGGACCTCAAGCCCGATCTGGAAGTATTGGAACTGGGCTACCAACAACTGGCCAAGGCCTATGATCCCGAGTGGGGCGGCTTCGGCCAGGCGCCCAAATTCCCTACCCCTCACAACCTGAGTTTTCTGCTTAGATGGCATGTCCGTGATCCTGGGTCCACGGCCTTGGAGATGGTCGAAAAAACCTTGACGGCCATGCGCCAGGGGGGCCTCTTCGACCAGGTCGGCCTTGGGTTTGCCCGCTATTCCGTCGACGCCCGGTGGCTGGTCCCCCATTTTGAAAAAATGCTTTACGACCAGGCCTTGCTGGCCCTGGCTTACCTCGAAGCCTTCCAGGTCACCCAAAAAGCTCTCTACGCCCAGGTGGCCGAAGAAATTTTCACCTACGTCCTCCGGGACATGACCTCGCCGGAAGGGGCCTTTTATTCGGCCGAAGACGCGGACAGCGAAGGCCGTGAGGGCTTGTTTTATGTCTGGACGCCCCAAGAGGTGATCGAGGAACTGGGCCGGGACCTGGGTGAATTGTTCTGCCGGTTTTACGACCTAACGCCGGCCGGCAACTTTGAACACGGGTTGAGCATCCCGCACATGTCCGTTCCGGTCGAGATGTTGGCCCGTCAGAAAGGGATCGAGGTTCAAGAGCTGGAAAATCAGTTGGACCAAGCCCGCCGGCGGCTGTTCGCCCGCCGGGAAGGCCGGGTCCGCCCGCTCAAGGACGACAAAATCCTCACCGCCTGGAACGGCCTGATGATCGCCGCCCTGGCCAGGGGGAGCCAGGTCCTGGGTGAACCGCGTTACGCTCAAGCCGCGACCCGGGCCTTTGATTTCCTGGACAAAAACCTGAAACAGGACAACGGAACGCTGCTGCGCCGCTTTCGTCAGGGCCAGGCCGCCTACCCCGGTTATCTGGACGATTACGCCTATCTGGTCTGGGGACTGCTCGAACTTTACGAAACCGCTTTCGAAATCAGGTTTCTGGAGGCAGCCCTGGCCCTGAACCGGACCATGCTGGAACTTTTCCGGGATGATACTTCCGGGGGCTTGTTTTACTCCGGCCGGGAAAACGAATCGCTGATCGCCAGAACGAAGGAAGTCTACGATGGGGCCTTGCCTTCGGGCAATTCCGTGGCCGCCTTGAACCTCCTGCGCCTGGGCCGGATGACCGGCGAGACCGGGCTGGAGACCAAGGCCGATGAACTGATCAAGGCCTTCTCCGGTCAGGTCGGCCGCTATCCGGCCGTCCACACCCACTTTTTAATGGCCCTGGATTTTTTGGCCGGTCCGAGCCGGGAAATAGTCATAGCCGGGCCGGTCGATGACCCGGCCGTCCAGGCCATGATCCGGTCGGTCCGGAACAAGTTCATGCCCAATAAAATAATCTTGCTCAAGCAGGAGGGTCAACCCTTGGAATCTCTGGCCCCCTTTGTCGAATCCATGAAGCCCCGACTGGGCCGACCCACGTTTTATCTCTGCCAGGGCTACGCCTGCCGGCGGCCGATCACGGACCCGGCCGAAGTCGAGGCTGCCTTGGAAGGATAAGGAGAAATCGTGACTGAAAAGGAAAACCTGATCAAAGTCTTCCAGTACGCCCTGAATCAGGAGCAGACCGGGAAAAGTTTCTTCCAGAATTCCCTCCAGCGCCTGGCCATGGGTGCGGCGGTCACCGCCTTTAAAAAGCTTATTGAAGAAGAAGAAAAGCACATTGCCTTTATTTCCGGGATCATCGAGGACCTGAAACGGGAAGGGACCGTCGATCCGGGGGCCATCAAAAACATGGTCATCCAACCGACCGATTTCTTTGACCAGCGGGCCAGGTCCGAGTTCCTGGAACAATGCGTGGTCGGGTCTATGGTTCCTGACGTAACCGTCTTCAACCTGGCCTGGCTGATTGAAAAGGACCTGAGTGAATTTTACGCGGACATGGCCGCCAAGACCCGGGGTCCGGCCCGCGAGGCTCTCCGGATGCTGGCCGACTGGGAAAAGGGGCATGAAAAGTTCTTCAAGGATTTTCGCGACAAGATGAGCGAGACTTATGCCCAGATGCCCTGGGGCGGCTGAGGAAGGATTAGGTTAACCCTAGGGCCAAAGTTCCAAAAAGCCGGATGGTCGTAATTGTTCGGTTGTCGGTGATCTGGATTCCCGCTTGCGCGGGAATGATGGTGTTAACTATGCGTCATTTATCTGAAAGTCCATACTAAATGCGTTTTTTACCTGACCCGAAGCTCCACCCGTCACCCCTGCGCAAGCAGGGGTCCAGAAAAGGATCATGCCAAAGACTGGGTTCCTGCTTTCGCGGGAACGACGGCTGGGAGATATAGGGCGGAAAAAACAACCACGCCTCAGGCAACCGGACTTTCATTTCGCGGTTGTACCTTAAGGGGCATGACGGTTCCTGTGAAACCAGGAATCAACTTCCGTCGGCTAGGCCTAAAGAGGCGGAAAATATCCCCGTTCATTGAACGGTTACTGATGGTCGTAGCTTACAGGAGGTAAAATGAAGTCCTTCGAGTATGATATTTCCCTGCACTCGGCCGAGACCTTTCGTCAGGCGGCCTTTTTCTGCGCCGAAGACGGGGCCTGCAATCTGGAGGAAGTCCCCCGCGACCAGATCAAACAACTGGCCGGCCTGCTCAATGACCGCGGCCGGAAGGGTTGGGAGCTGGTCCAGATTTCTTTCGGCCGGGACGGCCTGATGGCCTTTTGGAAGCGAGAGGCTTCCGGGACATGACCGGATGCCGCCGGCCGGGACGAAGTGCCGACTGATCGACTCCGGCCGGCCTGTCCTCATCGACCGTCTTGAACTAAAGGGACGGCTGGGATAAAGTGGATATGTGGGTCTGCATGGGCTCGAAGGGGTAAATTACTGTTTTCCTTGATGGGCTGATGCTCGTGAAGCGGTTTATGAATAAACGCCATTTCAAAAAGGAGGCATAGACCATGGACAAGTATGTATGTTCGATTTGCGGTTACGTGTATGACCCGGCCGCCGGCGATCCGGACAACGGCGTGGCCCCCGGGACCAAATTCGAGGACATCCCCGACGACTGGACCTGCCCGGTCTGCGGGGCGGCCAAGGATCAATTCGAAAAAGAATAAAGAAGGCTTCAAGGAGTAAGCATAATGATCTACGGTTTTAACGCGGCAGAAGTCTTCAAAATCGCCATAGAAATCGAGGAAAACGGTCGTCTTTTCTACGAAAAAGCCCAGACCAGGATGGACGATGTCAACGTGAAGAAAATCTTCGCCGGCTTGGCCTTGGAAGAAATCGAGCACAAGAAGCGATTCACCGCCTTGAAGAATGAATTGCCCGCGGCGACCGGCGAGAGCACGGTCTGGGACCCGGACAATGAAATCGACCAGTACATTAAAATGATGGCCGACATGCACGTCTTCCGGTCGGGAGCCGAAGTGGACGCCAGGCTGGCCGAAGTCAAGGACGCAGCCCAGGCCTTGAAACTGGCCATCCAGTTCGAAAAGGATTCCATCGTTTTTTTCGCCGAGATACAGAACCTGGCCGAAAACGACACCAGCCGGCAAAAAATCGGCCAACTGGTCAAGGAAGAACAAGGACATCTGCGAAAACTTTCGACTGAACTCCGCCGACTTAAATAATTGCGGCCTTAGACCCGGCCATGTATCCGACCGGCGGCCGAGACCGGCCCCCGGTCGGCCCTAAGGAGATGTTTTGGAAGCCAAGGTCAAGATATTCACTTTACCTACCTGCCCTTACTGCAAAATGACCAAGGATTTGTTGGAGGCCAAGGGCGTTGAATACATCAACCACGACGTCTCCGCCGACCAGGAGGCCATGGCCGAAATGCAAAGAATTTCCGGGGGCGCCCGGACCGTGCCGGTCGTAGCCGTAGGTCGGGAGGTCATCGTCGGCTTTGACCAGACCCGGTTGGAACAGGCCCTGAAGCGTTTGGAGCCGGGCGGGGAATCATAACCAAAATCATCAAGCAATTCAGTCCGGAGGCTTTGGATGAAACCGATTGAGATCGTCAAAGGAATTTACTGGGTCGGTGCCATCGATTGGAACATCAGGGATTTTCACGGTTACGCCACTTACACCGGCACTTCCTATAACGCCTACCTGGTGATGGACGAAAAGATAACCCTGATTGACACCGTGAAAAAAGAAAAAGTCGAAGAAATGCTCGTCCGGGTCAATCAGATCATTGATCCGAAGAAAATTGATATCGTCATCAGCAACCATACGGAAATGGACCATTCCGGCGGCCTGCCCAGGGTCATGCACAAGATCGGCGAAGACAAGCCGCTCTATTGTTCCAAGGTGGGCCATGCCAACCTGTCCAAACACTTCCGGGAGAAATGGAACTACCAGCCGGTGGAGAACGGCGGCGGGCTCAACTTGGGCCGCCGGACCTTGACCTTCCTGGAGACGCGGATGCTTCACTGGCCGGACAGCATGTTTTCCTACTGCCCGGAAGACCGCCTGCTCTTTTCCAGCGACGCCTTCGGCCAGCATCACGCCTGTCTGGAAAGGTTTGACGACGAAATCGGCCCGGCCATCATGCCCCATGCTCAAAAATACTACGCCAACATCCTGCTGCCCTTCTCCCCCCTGGTCCTCAAGCTGGTGGACAAGGTCAAGGAACTCGGGCTGGCCATTGACATCGTCTGTCCGGACCACGGGATCATCTGGCGCCAAGACCCGGGCAAAATTATCAACGCCTATGTGGAATGGGCCAGCCAGAAGCCGGCCCGCAAGGCCGTGGTCGTTTACGACACCATGTGGCACAGCACGGAAAAGATGGCCCAGGCCGTGACCGAAGCCCTGGGCCAGGCCAAGGTGGAGGCCAAACTGATGCATTTGAGGTCCTGGCACCGCAGCGACATCATCACCGAAATTCACGACGCCGGCGCGGTCATCGTGGGCTCGCCCACCATTAACAACAATCTCTTCCCCACCGTGGCCGATTTTCTCTGTTATATGAAAGGGCTCAAACCCCAAAATAAAATCGGCGCGGCCTTCGGCTCCTACGGCTGGAGCGGCGAGGCGGTCAAGCTCATCAACAAAGAGCTGGAAGAAATGAAGTTCCGGCTGATCGGCCCGGGGGTCAGAAGCGCGTTCGTGCCGGATGACCAGGTCCTGGAGGCCTGTTACGAATTGGGACGCCAAGTGGCCGAAGCCCTGCCGGCCGCCTGAACTTGGGCGGGTCCTTCACCTTGTCCGACCCGGAACCGATTATGAAAAGGGTTCCGGAAATCGATCTGTCCAGTTGCACCCTTTGCGAGGGATGCCAAGCCCTCTGCCCCGAGGTCTTCAGGCTGAATCCGGCCGGATATATGGAAGTGGCCGAATTGGATGAATATCCCGAGGATTGCGTGCAGGAAGCCATGATAAAATGTCCGGCGGGCTGCATCGCCTGGACCCAATGGATCAGAAAATGAAGAGATGGAAATGCACGGTTTGCGGGTATATCCACGAGGGCAAATACCCGCCTGATAAATGTCCGGTCTGTGGAGCCATCGGCTATCGGTTCATCCTCTATGAGCCGGTTGCGCCCGAACTGGAAAAACGGCTCAAGGAGGCCTTCGGCGCCGAATCCAAGGCCCACGTCCGCATCAAGGCCTTTGCCGCCAAGGCCGACCAGGAAGGCTATCCCGAAGCGGCTAAATTGTTCCGGGCCGTGGCCGAGGCGGAAAGGGTCCATGCCAACGAGTACCTCAAATACATGGAAGGGGTGATCGGCACGACCGAAGAAAACCTCAAGGCGGCCTTCGAGAGCGAAATGAGGGCCCAGAGTGAAGGTTACGCCCCGCTTATCAAGGAAGCCCTGGCCCTCAAAAGGGAGGACTTGGCCTGGAGTTTCATCAGGTCCAGGGACGTCGAGCAAAGGCACGCCAAGCTTTACAAAGACGCCCTCGCGGCCATGGCCGCGGAACGGCAGGTCGACTATTACGTCTGTCAGGTTTGCGGGTACGTCTTCGACGGCCCCTTGCCCGATGAATGTCCGGTCTGCAAAGCGACTAGAGACAACTTCGATAAAGTGGCCTAACCCATCACCGGCCTCGTCCCCGGCTTTTCGGGCCTGGTTGAAATCTTTGGATAGATAAACCAACTTTTGAAGAATAAGGAGTATGTCATGACGTCGATGGAGTCCGTGGAGGCCATCCTGGATTTCGCCATTAAAAAAGAAGAAGAAGCGGCCGCTTTTTACCAGGACCTGGCCGGCCGTATGGATAAGCCCTGGATGGCCGATCTATTCAAAACCTTTGCTTTGGAGGAAAGAGGACATCAGGCCAAACTGGCTTCCGTCAAGCAGGGCCGCCGATTGATGCCCGCGGCCGACAAGGTCCAGGACCTCAAGATCGCCGACTACCTGGTGGACGTCGAACCGAGCCCGGGCATGGGTTTCCAGGAGGCCTTGGTCCTGGCCATGAAAAGGGAAAAAGCCTCTTTCAGGCTTTACACCGACCTGGCCCAAGCCGCCGGCAACGAGAACCTTCGCTCGACCTTTGAAGCCCTGGCCCAGGAAGAAGCCAAGCACAAACTGCGTATCGAGATCGAATACGATAACATCGTTCTGGCCGACAACTGAGCGTCTGTTGACCTAGTGAGGGGAAGCCCCGCCGTCGATTAAAGCCGGCGGGGCCCACAATTCCCCGAAACAGTTTCAGGCCGGCCGCCGGTTCAGGCTCCGCCGCCTTTCCATTCATGGACGGCCAGGGCCAGCATGGTCGTTCCGTCGATTATCTCACCGGCCAGAATCATTTCCTTCAGTCGGGCCAACGCAATGGCTTCCACTTGGACTATTTCGTGTTCATCCGGTTTGGTTTCCGTCCGGATCAGGTCCCGGGCCAGATAGATGTGAATCATCTCCGTGGAATACCCGACCGACGGAGCGAAGACCGAAAGCTTTTGCAAAACCCCGGCCCGATAACCCGTTTCCTCGGTTAGTTCCCTCAAGGCCGCCGCCTCGGGCGTTTCGCCCGGATCAATCTTTCCAGCCGGAAATTCGATGGACATGCGCCCCATGGCGTAACGGTATTGGGTGACCACCAAGGCCTGGTCGGGTGCGATCAAAGGGATGATAACCACGGCCGATGGATGGCGGACGACCAAACGCCGCTTGGCCCGGCCGTCGCCCGGATCTACCTCGTCCAGGTCCGCGGAGAAACTCCTGGCGTGAAGAACACCCAAGGTCTGGATTTTGGTTTCCATAGACTCCCAGTTTAAAAATTACGGCGCGGTTGAGACTGTGAAAGCCGGGTGCCCCACAGCTCTGCTGTGGGATAGTTTAGCTGGTTCCCAAGCTCCAGCTTGGGAACCAGTGAACGATTTTGGATTTCTTTCACCGTCTCTATGCTTAACACAACATTATTCTCTCCGTCCGAGTGGCCCCGACCATTCATTGTCGGGGCGCCGCAGGCGCAAGAAGTTCAGCCGGGCGAACACGGAGGTTCGCCCCTTTTATCTTGCTCCAGAGATAGGTTATCAATCGATGGAAGCAAAAAGGCAGCCAGCCCGATTGCTTCACCCCGTCGCCATATCGTTTCGTGGTCATGGTTTTGAACCAAGGAACCAAATCCGTCAACGACAACGTAGGGGCCACCCCCTGTGGTGGCCCTGGATCCGAGCGGTCTCCATCGGGGCAGGCGGAGAGGCAGGCACGGGGGCGTTTTCGAGGTAAAGCGCGCCATGGTTCGTCGTTTGGTAGGGGCACGTTGCAACGTGCCCCCTACGGCTGTAAAAACATTGGCTACCTTGTATTTCTTAGACATATAGGTAGACAAACTACCAACAACGATTTTGGATTTCTTTCACCGTCTCGGCTCTGAATAGACGATTTAAGGCGTCGTCATCGGGACGGTGAATCCGGCCCCGTCAAGCAGAGGCTCCGGCCGTCGAACCGGACTTCTTTGAACTGTTCACGGCTCATCACCGGACCGAGGATGTTGTTGAGGTGAGTCAGGTTGAAAATGACCACCTTTTCATGAGGTTCAAGCATATGCAGATCATGGTCCAGCTTTTTGGTCTTCATGTTGAAGATATGGACCATGGTCTCGGCGTACTTGAGAATTTTGGCCACCCCGCTGCTCCGGCCGGCGGCGGCTTCATCGTCTGTGGACGAAAGAGCGATGCCCCGATGTTTAAAATATTCTCTCAGAAAATTGAAATGGATGTTCCAAAGGTTGTCCCCGGGGCGGACGACATAGACCCCGTAATAAACCACGGATTTCCTGATCGAGGGCGGCGGGGGCGGTGCGACCTCCTTGCGGGGTTTGGATAAATCTTCCTCCAAAATTTCCGTTCCGCCCGAGCCCGTCGCCTGATCGGGCTGAAGAGTCTCCGAAAGGCCCTGCATCTGAGACTCGATCTCGGCCAAAATGTCCCGGACCGAGACGGTCTCCTGGCCGATACGAATGGATTCCTCGGGCTTGACCACCATGTCCACGCTGTCTTGCAGGCCGAATTCCTGTTTGCGCTTCAGGATCATCTCGCCGAGAGTGAGGTCGGTTTTTTCCTGAATCTTGCCGAAGTCCACGATTTGAGGCGGAGGCGGCGGGGGCGGTTGTATCTTTTCCCTGACTTCGGTCGGGGTTTTCAGCCAGGGCCAGGGATACCACTGAAAGAAATGGTTCAGAAGCAGAAGGGCGCAAATTAAGATTAAGATGGCCCACGGCCACCTGGGTCGGTACTGGGGCGGCCGGACCAGGGGATTGACCCTTTTTTCTTCCATTGATTGATTACGGTGCATTAATCGTTCCGTCGAACGCCCTGAAATCCTCCTCGGCCTCGTCCCAGACCATGATCCGGAGTTGGTTGAGGAGGTCGGACAAGGTTCTTATTCAATAACGACATGAACTTTGTCGGGCGGCCTCCCTTATAGTAAGGTGAGGCAATAAGCTTTAAAATAAAAATTATTCAATAACGTTTCCACCACACACAGAAATGATTCTATTTACGAAAGCCCTCAATTCAGAACACTGATTTATCGCTACGGACAGATCGTTCTTTCTCAGAATGCGTCCCGCATCACGGGGTTTCACATAACTGTCTCGGCATTGACCGATCTCAAAGATTTCCCTTATCCAATGTGCAGGAGGCTTGCTATGATCTACTTGTTCAGGATTGCCGGTAGGTCCTCTATGATTATGTCCGGCCAAGCTCTGGATGGTCGGCCAGTAAGGAAGCAACCATGCTTCGAAATCGTGTTGAGCCGCATGGGGGTAAAATCTCGGCTCATCACCAACCCATTGGATCATCTTATTCCTAGCCTCATTAGCGTCCACAAAATCAGGCGGATTTGTCCCCGTGTATACATCCGTCAGCGCAATGACATAATCAGCCGGGTTCTTGCCACTGAGTAGATTCGTTACGTCCCGCCTCAACTTATCTCCACTGGGAATGCGACCATCGTACGGAACAGGATCCAGTCTCGGCATTCGGCCGGACAAATGGGTTTCCAGGAATTTCCGCAGATAGGGCATAAATGCTTTTTCCGTTTTCCCTTCAATCATAATGGAGATTTTCACGCCCGACCGCCCATACGTCCCATACGCCAAACCTCATCGAGACTGTATTCCTTGAGCCACCTCTCCAGGTCCATTGTGTCGGCCCATTGCACGAGAGAGTGCCCATTATCATCGACATCCATCACGAGCACTTCATGGGGTTCGAGAAAACGAATCAGTCCGTCGGAATGAGTGGCGACAATAATCTGGGTTCTCTTGGCGGCTTCTCTCATAAGATCGGCCAAAAGACTCAGCAACTCGGGATGCAGGCTGACCTCTGGCTCGTCAATCATGGTAACGGTTGAAAGGTTAGGACTTTGCAGGAGAGAGATCAGCCACAGGAACCGTAATGTTCCTTCAGAAAGTTGATGCACGTAGATCGGGTCCTGAAAGTATTGCTCCTTCCAAGTCAACGACAGCATTCCCGCCGCCACCGGGGGAAAGTGGAGTTTCTCAAATCCGGAAAAGGCTGATTGGAGAGTATCCTCGATGGCTTCGTAACGTTCTGGATTACTTTCACGAAGGTTATAGAGGAAGGAAATCAGGTCTTCCCCGTTTCCCCCGGGTAATCGGGCCGGCTTCATTTGTTGGGGAAGTTTCACCGGAGCGCGGTCCCCGACGTCCAGAACATGGTAATGGGTTATGGAACTTAATGTCCGTCGCAGTTCCTCGGGCTGCTTGAACATCTTGGGAACTTGCGATAAAGAAGATTCCAACGTATTGTGCTCCCAGTCCGGTCGGACAAGTTGGTTGGTCTCGATGTTAAAATATCTGATGTCATCGTAATGCGATTCAATATGCTTGAAGGGTTCCGAATATCCACCTCTCTCCTGTGACAGCCTTTCCAAAGGAATGACGTATCCCTGGCCTTTTGCTTCTAATTCCAGTTTATATTGCAATGGGTTATAACCGGGGCAGTCCATTTCGGCCTCGAACGTAATCCTCTTGGGATATCCGCGCGTGCAGACATCTGCCACCCCCCCCAAATTATTCAATGTTTTGTTCAGTGTCCCCGCCGCCGATGCGGAGAGGAGAGACATGGCCTCGAGAATCGAAGTCTTGCCGACACCGTTGGCGCCGATCAGAATCGTCAACGGCCGCATCTCTATCTTAATCTCGCTTAGTCGTCGAAACCCCGCTATTCGAATTTTGTTTACCTTGTGCATCTTTGAGTCTCCTTTGGCATATGACTTTTTCGGCGGCAGGGATCGCCTTTTTTCTTAGCCAGAATCATAGACTCGGGCAATTCGGGGGCTCAAATTCTTTAACCTCTCAATGCGACCTGATGGCTTCCTCATCTTGGCCTGATTCACCAATTCTAAAAATACCGACTCAAGATATTTGCGTAAATCCTAATTTATTTCTCCGTTACTTGGGCAGCCCTATCCTCTGATATATGCCTGCCCGTATCAATTTTGGCTCGCACTTGGATAATCGTTCATTGCATGTCTCCCCTTCTCCTAATTTTTGGTGGTGCTAAGGAGGGGAGGCTTACTAATAATCCTGAAAATATTTAACCCTATGAGTCCACCGAGAAAATCGGGAGATTACTTACTCTTATTATAACCTTCGACCGTTGCCAGGGCTAATGGAAGCCGAAATATTGATTCCGAAAAAAATCCTCAGTAATAGTAAGAAAGTCCCAGGAGGCCCTGATGGTAATCGATCCCTGAATTCCTTACGGACATGTTGGCGTTGGACAGGTGGCGCAGCCGATAGCCGGTGCTCAAATAAATATGTTCATTGAGCCGAAAATTCACCCCCACGCCCAAATGGATGTGAAAGTTGATCTCCGTCCCGGTGTCGGGGATGTCCAGGTCCGTGTGTAAAATACCCAGGCCGAACTCCGCGTAGGGCGAAATAAATTCCTCAAAACCATAATGCCAGCGGATGGTCGGAGCAAAACCGATTTCCCGACCGTCGGCGAAATCATCAATGTAATTATGATAAAAACCTTCGACGGCCAACTCCCAGGCCCCGGTATATCCCGGGCCGGGCCGGGTCAGGAATATGCCCCAGTAGGGATTGAAACTGACGAAACGGTATTTGAAATCTCCGTGAAAAGCCTCGGCCTGGCCCCCCCAAAAGCCGATACGCTGGCGATAGGCTTGGTTCGCGTCTTGATCGCCGGCTGAAGCAAAATCGGTCATTGGAAAAAAAATCCCTAAAACCAAACAAACCGCGGCAAGCCACACCCTCCAACCAGTCATCTCCGCACGCCTCCTGCCCACTCAAACTGATGAAGTCTATCAGAAAGAGTTCCTGGCGGTCAAAGTGAAATTAAGACCGCGAAAAATAATCCTCATTTTCCGTAATTTTTTTTCCAAACTTGCCTTTGCCTCTGGACCGGTGTAAATCTGGACCGATCGGCGGCCGGCGGCATTGTCTTACAAGCCTCAAAGGGCTGCCTACGAATTATTCACCAAGCGGGAATAGGCCTGACGGTATGCAACACCAAGAACGACGGCTCCTGACCGTGACCTGTTTCGGGCACTTCATGAGCCATTACAATATGCTGGTTTTCCCTGCGTTGGTCCTGCCCCTGACCCATCGCCTCAACCTGGGGCTGGCCCAGGTCCTCGAACTTTCCTTCTGGCAGTATCTGGCCTTTGGCTTGACCGCCCTGCCTTGGGGGCTGGCTTCGGACCGTTGGGGGGCCAAGCGGTTCATGGCTTTGTTCTTCCTGGGCGCGGCCCTCAGCGGTCTGGCCGCCGCCTGGCTGATCGACACCCCTTCCGGCCTGTCCTGCGCCCTGGCCGGCCTGGGCGTATTTTCCGGCATATACCATCCGGCCGGCCTGGGGCTTATTTCCAAAGGCATCAAAAGACTGACCATGGGTCTGGCCTACAACGGCATGTTCGGCAACCTGGGACTGGCCGTCGCGCCTCTCCTGACCGGCCTGATCAACTGGCTCTGGGGCCCCCGGGCCGCCTATCTGGCCGTAGCCGGATTGAACCTGGCGGGACTGGTCTTGATCAGCTTCTATAACCTGGAAGAACCTGAAGAAGCGGCGGGCTCGAGCGAAAAAAACGGCGGGAGACGGGCCGCGCCTTTCCTGATCCTGCTCATAGCCATGATGCTCGGCGGCCTGGCCTACCGGGGAGCCTCGGTCATCATGCCGACTTATTTCGAGCTGAAAAGCCAGGGCATCTTCCATCTCCTGGCCGGTCTCTGGCCCGGCAAACTTTCCGGAAACCTGGTGGCCACCGCCCTGACCTCGTTCATCTTCCTCTTCGGCATGATCGGCCAGTTTACCGGGGGCCGGGTGGGCGAACGTTTCGAAGCCAGATTTTCCTACCTGGGCTTTCATCTCTTGACCTTGCCGGCCGTGTTTCTGATGGCCTGGGCCCATGATTATCTCCTGGTGGTCTTGGGCCTGACCTATCTGTTTTTCCTCCTGGGCATGCAGCCCATTGAAAACACCCTGGTGGCCAAGCTCACCCCGCCCCGGTTTCATCACTCGGCCTACGGGGCCAAATTCGTTCTGACCTTCGGCGTGGGGGCCCTGGCCGTCAAACTGGTCGGCTATATTGAAAATGTTTGGAAAATTGAAGCCGTCTTTCCCACCTTGGGCCTGGTCTCCCTGGTCCTGGTGGGCAGTATTCTGCTCCTGATCAGCCGCACTTCGGCCATCAGGCCCGCGGGCCGGCCCTAAAAAAAATGAGGAGATTTCATCATGTATTTTGAAGATTTTAAATCCGGCCAGGTCTTGACCACCAAGGGTCGGACGGTGACCGCGTCCGACCTGGACCAGTTCATCGAGCTGTCCGGCCTGGACAATCCGATTTTCAGGCAATCCCGGCCCGCCGGTCCCGACGGGACCCCGACCCGGCTGGTCCCCGCGCCCCTCCAGCTCTCCGTGGCCATGGGCCTGGGCCAGCAGGCCGGGTTTTTCGACCGCGTCATCGTGGTCATCCAGTTCGAGGAACTCAAATTCCTCCAGCCCGTCAGCACCGGCGACACCCTGACCTTGCGAGCCGAAGTACTCGACCGGCGGCCGACTTCCAAGCCGGACCGAGGCGTGGTCGTTCTTAAATATGAATTTATGAGTCAAAAAGATCAGCCGGTCATGACCGGCCGGGCCGTGTACCTGATGCAGCGAAAGCCGGGTGAATAATCCTACCGCTGGTTCCATCAGGGACAGACGAATCTAGCCTGGGGTTCAACCCCACGCAAAATTGTAGGGGCGAACCTGTGTGTCCGCCCTCTGCCACCATCTTCGCCGGTCGGCCCGGCCGTTTATTGTGATCTCTTTATTATCATTACCGGATGATCCGGCCCCAGGGCTGTAAAACCAAACTTCTCATAGAAGGGGATATTTCCTTTGGTCGGCCAAAGTTGCAGGCTCAGATGACGGGAATCCTCCAGCAAGTGCTTCATGATGCCTTTTCCAAGGCCTTGTTTTTGAAACGACGGCCATACGCCGACATCGACAATCAATCCATAACTGACCCCATCGGTTATCATTCGACCGGCTCCAACCAGATTCCCATCCATCCAAGCAGTAATCACTTTTTCGCTGGCTTCGAAGGCTGACCTGATTCTATCCGTATCTTTCTCTTTCCCCAGGCCCGCCACCAACCCGACTTCAGCGTATAATCGGGTGAGTTGTATTCTGGCCCCCTGAATTAGCTGGACGGTGGTTAGTTTACTATTTGGCCTCTGCAATCAGGGATGTCTGAGGCGAAGCCGAAGAGGTCGGGGATTGCAGAGGGAAGCGGTTTAGGGTATCTCCAAGCCAAAGGAGGTCCTTATGCCAGCTAAGAGATTGTCAGAAGAGGATAAGGTCCAGGCCGTTCTGGAT
>Ga0209163_1000552_pt1 | contig 65385 bp, 53 predicted proteins | sample MTBAKSrepl2MetaG_FD_187457 | JGI IMG/M metagenome (GOLD analysis project Ga0209163, IMG submission 187457) | Enrichment culture microbial communities om Arthur Kill intertidal strait, New Jersey, USA, that are MTBE-degrading - MTBE-AKS2 (Arthur... | ecosystem: Environmental > Aquatic > Marine >...
TGAATGACGAAGGTCTTGTCTCTGCCTGGTTGGATGGTGTTAGATTGGAATTGAAACAGGTGGATCAGTATGCCAGGCCTGCCCCCGTCGTTGACTTGAAACATGTTGCCCGTATGCCTGTATCTCCGCCTGTCAACCACCCTTGGAGAACCTATGGAAAAAAACTGAATGGCAAGCCTACTGCTGTGATCAATTAGGACATTTCTATTTAGCCAGCATTAGGACATTTCTATTTAGCCTTGACATATACACGCTAAGAACAAGTTACGCCGACCATTGACAAGAAGTCAAGAAAACTGCCAAAAACAGAATTGTTCTCAATACCCATTGAGGCGTCTTTCCTCGTTTTCCTTCTGTTCCATTTGAACTAAAAATTATTTGTCAAACAGACTTACTAACCTATGGTAAGATTAGAAGTTGTTTGATGCTTAAATTCAAAGGTGAATTGATTGGCTAACGCTGCTAAACCCGTCTACGACTCTGCCAGTTACCGCGTTTCTGCGATTTCCGAATTAAAAGAATTAGGAAAATATCGCTATCTGCTCGGGCAACTAATCCGGCGGGATATCCTAACGCGTTACAAGCGCTCAGTGCTGGGCGTTGCATGGACGATGCTCAACCCCTTGGGCACCATGCTGATTTTGACCTTTGTATTTTCCAATTTTTTCAAATCAGCTGTACCGCACTACCCTGTTTACATTTTGAGTGGTTTGCTGGTGTGGAACTTCTTCTCTCAGGGTACCAATGCCGCCATCAGTGGGCTGGTTTGGGGAGGCAGCCTGCTCAAACGCATCTACATTCCCAGTTCCGTTTTTGGTGTCTCGGCCATCGGTACAGCTTTGGTCAACCTCCTCCTTTCACTTGTTCCACTCGTAATCGTGATGCTGATTGACGGCGCTCCGTTTTACTGGTCCCTAATGTTTTTACCTGTTTCGATTTTGCTTCTGACAGCGTTTACACTTGGGTTTGGGCTGTTCATCTCCTCATTGGCGGTGTTTTTCCCCGATGTAGCTGAGATGTACCAGGTTTTACTGACTGCCTGGATGTATCTGACCCCCATCATCTACCCGGAGAGCCTGATTTCAGACAAATTTATGCCCTTTTATAGAATCAATCCCATGTATTGGATGGTGAAAATGTTCCGTTTGCCAGTATTTGAAGGGCGACTGCCTACCTGGCAAGAATTCTTACCTGCCCTTGGCTGGTCGGTTGGAATGTTGGTGATCGGTTGGGTCTATTTCACTTCAAAGACGGAGGAGTATGCCTACCGTGTCTGATGTGAATGTAGAAAATGTCCCTGCCATTACTACCCAGCCAATCATTCAACTTGAGAATGTTTCAGTGAGCTATCGTTTACCTTCGGAACGGATTGGTACTTTTAAGGAATATGCCATCCGTAAGCTGCAGCGAAAAATTCGAATTGAAAAATTCTGGGCTCTGACAGATGTCAGCCTGCAGGTCAACCGAGGTGAGGTTTTTGGATTGATCGGCAATAATGGTGCCGGGAAAAGCACCATGCTGAAGGTGATTTCCAAAGTGTTGAAACCGACCAAGGGGCGGGTGGTTGTTTATGGCAAAATTGCACCCTTGCTCGAGCTCGGTGCTGGCTTTCACCCAGAACTGTCTGGGCGGGAAAATGTCTTCCTTAACGGTGCTTTGCTTGGCTATAGCCGGGCTGAGATGGAAGCGGTCTTTGACGAGATTGTGGAATTTTCCGAATTGGAACAGTTTATCAATTCGCCTGTTCGCACCTATTCTTCGGGTATGCACGCCCGACTGGGCTTTGCTGTGGCAACTGCTCACATGCCTGAGATACTGATCCTGGATGAAATTTTGAGCGTTGGTGATGAAGCTTTCCAGCGAAAATGTAACCATCGTATGAAGAGTTTCCAACAAGCTGGAGCAACGGTATTGATGGTGTCACATGCCCTGGACATGTTGGAAGGAATGTGTGATCGCATCGCCTGGATTGATCATGGTAAGCTACAGCAGATCGGTGAACCGCTGGAAGTGGTTGCTGCCTATCGGGAAGAGAACCTGTGATGGAATATTTTCGTACTGCTATCCCGGATGTGGTCTTGATAAAACCTCAAGTTTTTGGCGATCATCGCGGTTTTTTCCTGGAGACATTCCGTCAATCCGAGTTTGATTCCGTCTGCGGGCATCAGGATTTTGTGCAGGATAACCACTCAGGCTCTCCGCGAGGTATCCTGCGCGGGCTGCATTATCAACTGCATCAAACGCAGGGGAAACTTGTGCGAGTTGTGGTTGGCGAGGTGTTCGACGTGGCTGTTGATATCCGCCAGGGTTCACCAACCTTTGGAAAATGGGTTGGCATGGTGCTGAGCGCTGAAAATCGCCATCAACTCTGGGTGCCACCTGGTTTTGCGCACGGCTATTACGTGATGAGTGAATGGGCTGAATTCCTCTACAAGGCAACCGATTATTACGCCCCGGTTTGGGAGCGCAGTATCCTTTGGAACGACCCGGCTATTGGGATCGATTGGCCTTTGGTGGAGGGCAGGCTGCCCACCTTGTCAAAAAAAGACGCAACTGCGCTGACGCTGTCTGAAGCTGAGGTTTTTCCTGCAGACTGGTCAGCGGAAAAAGGATTCAAGGAGTAAACATGAAAAATGTGTTAGTTACCGGAGGGGCGGGCTTCATCGGCTCCAACTTTATTCACTACTTGCTACAGCAAAACCCTGATATAAAAATTGTCAACCTGGATGCGCTTACTTACGCAGGCAGCCTGGAAAACCTCAAGGATTTACCCAATCCTGACAGGCACTTGTTTGTTCATGGCAATATCACTGACCGCGCCTTGCTGGATCAGCTTTTCAGCGAGAATAAGATCGATACGGTGATCAATTTTGCAGCTGAAAGCCATGTCGATCGCTCCATCCTCAACCCCGGTGTCTTCGTCGAGACCAACGTTGTTGGCACTTATACCCTGCTTGAAGCAGCCCGACGTGCCTGGCTGGTGGACAAAATCGTGCCAATTGAGGAAACCCGCTTCCATCATGTTTCCACCGATGAAGTTTTCGGCACGCTGACCCGCGAGGATCCGCCATTTGAAGAGGATACTCCCTACGCACCGCGCTCGCCTTATGCCGCCGCAAAAGCCTCCAGTGACCATTTTGTACGAGCCTATCACACGACTTTTGGCTTACCTATCAGCATCAGCAACTGCTCTAATAACTATGGTCCCCGCCAATTCCCTGAAAAACTTATTCCATTAATGATCTTAAACGCTCTTAATGGAAGACCTCTGCCTGTTTACGGCGATGGTATGCAGATTCGCGACTGGCTCTATGTGGACGACCATTGCGAGGCGATCTTGCGGATTGTTAAGAACGGACAGGTGGGCGAGACCTATTGTGTGGGTGGTGACAATCAGCCGCCCAATATCGAAATCGTGAACACCATTTGCGACATTCTCGATGAACTGCAGCCAAATTCAGCCTATGCCCCGCATAACCAACTAATCAGCTATGTGGCTGACCGACCCGGTCACGATCGCCGGTATGACATCAATATCACCAAAATTGAACATGAACTCGGCTGGAAGCCCAGTCATGATTTGCGCAAGGGCTTGGTAGACACGGTAAAATGGTATTTGGACAACCCTGAATGGGTTGAAGCCATAACGAAACAATCCGATTACGACAACTGGCTCCAGAAAAACTATTCGGGCAGAAAGGCATAAACATGAAAGGGATCATCCTCGCAGGCGGGAAAGGCACCAGGCTCTATCCGCTGACCATGGCGATCAGCAAGCAGTTGCTGCCAGTTTACGACAAACCCATGATCTATTATCCGCTCTCCATGCTGATGCTGGCGGGCATCCGGGACATTTTGGTCATCACCACCCCCGAAGACAGCGATCAGTACCGTCGTTTATTGGGTGATGGCAGCAAGCTGGGCATGACCTTCCAGTATGCCACCCAGGCCGTTCCACGTGGGCTGGCTGACGCCTTTTTAGTTGGAAAAGAATTCATCGGCGACGATAAGGTCTGCCTGATTTTGGGTGACAATATCTTTTTTGGGCACGGGTTGCCACAAGTTTTACGCAGTGCTGCAGAAAATGAAAGCGGTGCGGTTGTGTTTGCATACCCAGTCAGGGATCCTGAGCGTTACGGCGTGGTGGAATTTGATGAAACTGGTAAAGCTATCAGCTTGGAAGAAAAACCCGCCAAACCGCGCTCCAATTTCGCTGTGCCCGGAATTTACTTTTACGATAACCGCGTAGTTCGCTATGCTGAAGAACTCGAACCTTCACCGCGAGGTGAGATTGAAATTACCGATATTAACAGAAGATTTCTCAGTGACGGCGAGCTGTCAGTGAAGGTGCTTGGGCGGGGTGTAGCCTGGTTGGATGCTGGCACCCACGAAAGCTTGTTACAGGCTTCGATGTTTGTGCAAGCGGTGGAAGACCGACAGGGTATGATGATTTCGTGCGTGGAAGAAATCGCCTACCGAATGGGTTATATTGATGAAGAGTGCCTGCGTAACTGCGCCGAACCGCTGGCAAGCAACGAATATGGGCAGTATTTGTTAAGATTTTTGAGTGAACAGAGCAAATGAAAAAGATACTACTTTTTGCCCGCAACGGTCAGCTAGGTTTTGAACTGCAACGTACACTAGCACCGTTAGGTGAAGTGCTGGCGCTGGATTTCCCCGAAGTGGATTTCACAAAACCTGCAGCGCTGAGTGCTATGGTTAGAGAATTGCATCCGGATTTTTTGGTTAATCCTGCTGCATACACAGCTGTAGATAAAGCTGAATCGGACCGTGAAACAGCCTTTTTAGTGAACCGTGACGCAGTGAAAGCGCTGGCAGAAAGTGCAGCAGAGTTGAAGATACCCTTCATCCATTATTCGACCGATTATGTCTTCGATGGTATGAAAGGGTCTGCCTATGTCGAAACTGATGAAACTAACCCCCTGAACGTTTATGGGCAAAGTAAACTCGAAGGCGACCAAGCGGTGGTAGACACTGGAGCGCCAGCCATTATTTTGCGAACGAGCTGGGTTTATTCGATGCGCCAAGGCGGATTTGTGACCAAGGTGTTGCAATGGGCGCGAGAGCAAGAAGTGTTGCGAGTGGTGGATGACCAAATCAGCAGTCCGACCTCAGCGCGAATGCTTGCGGAGGTGACGGCTTTATTACTGGCGAAAATCGCTGAGCATCCGCTCGAATGGCTGAGTGAACGAACTGGTATTTACCATTGTACTGGCGGGGGTTTTTGCAGCCGGTATGGGTGGGCGGAGAAAATTATCGAACTCGACCCTGGCAAAGAAGATCAAAAAGTGAAAAAGCTTGAACGGGCGAAGAGCAGCGAATTCCCGGTACCAGCAGACAGACCGATGGTCTCGGTATTGAATAATGGGAAACTGGAGCAGACTTTTGGTTTACGCCAACCGGACTGGCAAAAAGGTCTGTGCATGGTTATGGAAGGAAAAAATGCTGCATAGAGACGCAAACAGTAATTTTGATGCTTATTACTATGCCCATGATTGCGGAATCCCATACGAACGCAACGAACACTGGTTAAGTTTTTTCGGTGCGATTGCAGATAGAGTTGTCAACGACTTCTCGCCGAAGACAATACTTGACGCTGGCTGCGCTAAAGGTTTTCTTGTGGAATGTCTTCGCAATAAGGGAGTGGATGCTTTTGGGGTTGACATATCTGAATACGCGATTAATAGTGCTAATGAATCAGTAAAAGATTATTGTAAAGTGTCCTCTATCGCTGATCCTTTAGATGATTTGTATGATGTAATAATCAGTATTGAAGTGGTTGAACACATGGAAAAATCAGAATCTGAAGCTGCCATAACCAACTTATGCAAACACACTAATAAGATCCTTTTTTCTTCTTCCCCGCATGATTTTAGTGAAGTCACACATATAAATGTCCAACAACCCGAGGTTTGGGCACAAATATTTGCTCGGAATGGTTTTTTTAGAGACCTGGACTATGACGCAAGCTATATAACCCCCTGGGCAGCGTTGTTTCATCGAGATTCGCAGCGGTTGGATAAGCTCGTTCAAAATTATGAAAGAAAATTGTGGTTGATTTTTAAAGAGAACCTTGATGTTCGCAGGAAAAATTTGGAATTAATTGACCAAATAAAACAAAAAGATCTCGCCAATCTCCAACCTACAGAGATTGAATCTATTAATAATGAATTGTCTAAAACAGGAGGGTTGCTAGAAGACGCCAAAAAACGGATTGCTGAATTAGAATCTGCACTCTATGAAATTACTGATTCAGAGGATTGGCGGTTAATGCAAGAGGTTAAGCGTATTAGAGATGTTACCATTTAAACTCTCTTGCGATAAAGGAATAATATGACAGTTAAGAAGGTGGTTTTTCTTACTTACAGTCCAATAAACACAGCACTTGAACACCTTCGGGTGTTAGGTCCATTATCACATACAGAAATTCAGGTGATTAATGGGGTTGACGGGGATAAGCCAAATCTTGATCTTATCCGAGAGGGCGACCTAGTCATCTTCCAACGCAACTTTTCGAGCAGATACCTAGCTTATCAGTCGGTAATGGACGAAGCCCATAAGCATCGAATACCAGTGATTATGGATTTGGATGATAATCTGATTGGTCTTCCACATGACCATCCTGATCGCAAATGGTCACCTTTTGCCTTTGAACTCCCAGCGTTAATGCATGCTATGATGAACGTTGATGCGATCACTGTAACGACACCCACGCTAAAGAGCGTTATTGATCAATACAATAAAAATGTACATGTTCTACCAAATTTTTTGGATGATTCTATCTGGAATTTTGCTACCAAACCACAGCAACAAAAGCAATCTCCTATTGTTATTGCGTTCATTGGTACATTAACCCACCAGCCCGATCTGAACATGATTGCAGAACCATTGTATGAATTGGCTGATAAGTATAAAGAGAAAATATCTTTCCTCTTTTATGGTCCGGAGATCCCCGAAACATTAAAAAGATTTAGCAATGTTCAGCACCAAGCCCCTGTAACATACGATTATGCAGAATTTGCTAAAGTGACAAGGTCTATTTCAGCAGATATTGCTATCGCGCCATTGAAGGACAATCTATTCAATCGCTGTAAAAGTCCGATCAAATACATGGAATACGCAGCAATGGGAATGCCATGCGTATACTCGAACATTACGCCTTACACTGAAATAATCACGGATAGTTTTAATGGGTTTCTTGCTAATACCGCTAATGAATGGATTGAGAAACTGAGCAGGTTGATTGATGACCAACCTTTCCGCAATCAAGTACTGTCCAATGCCCAAGCAGATGTTCGGTCAAATTGGATGCTTTACGACCATGCAATTTTGTGGCAAAACTGTTATGATCAGGTTTTAAATAAAGGGGTGCAAAACCAACACGAAGTTCGAAGTGAATTATCAGCAATAGGTCAAATTGCAGAGCAAATTGAAGAACAAGTTCAGAGACAGGCTGAAAAAACTGCAAGCTTGAACCAATCGGTTCAAGAGATCCAAGCTCAAATTAGTCTTGTCAAAGAGGCGGCATTACGCGAGGAGGTTCGAGCTGCTGAACTATTGCTCGCCGAAAAAGAACACTCACAGAATCTGATTGCAGAATTGAATGAGAGGAATAAGGTTATATCCGAGCATTTGGAAAACAGTAAACGTGAAGTTGCAGAATTGACTGAACAGAACAAGGTTGTGTCAGAGCATTTGGAAAACACTAAACGTGAAGTTGCAGACTATCTATTGAGTGATAGTTGGCGAATTACCAGACCACTACGAAAGATCTCCAAATATATTAGGAGGAGACCTTGAGTTCGTTAGTAAGTGATCATCGGTTGATAAAAAAAAGTGGATTATTTGACCCAGCTTATTACTTAATCAACAATCCGGATGTGCGCGCAGCAGATGTAGATCCGTTGCGACATTTTATTAAGTATGGATGGAAGGAAGGGCGAAATCCATCCGAAAAATTCAATACAAGATTCTATCTTGACAATAACCCTGATGTTAAACAATCAGGAGAAAACCCTCTGGTGCATTATATAAAACACGGAGCAGAAAACGGCCGCCGGGCATTACCATCTGAGCGTTTTGTCCCTTCTGTTGCTGAAAACTCTCAACCACTCAGTGTTACAGGAAAAAAATTAGTGTCCATAGATAATCTCCGCCGATCAGCGAGTTATATTAGAATCTACGGACTGGCAAATTTTACAAAAAAGGCCAGATCTAAACTGTTTCCAGGAAGTACCCTCCAACACTTGGAGCAATCACAAAGCGTTCCTGTTTTTGGTGGAGAATCCCCCACAACTTTTAACACTTCACCCAGCACCAATGATATTGTCGATAAAAAAATCTCGATCATCATTCCAACAAAAAATGCAGGAACAGAATTTCCTTTCCTAATGAAAGTTTTGCGATTACAGCAAGGATTTAGAGAGTTAGAAATCATCATTGTAGATTCAGGAAGTATTGATGATACCGTTCAAATTGCTGAAAGTTATGATGCCATTGTTATAAAGATTGATCCTTCTGAATTCTCCCATTCTTTTGCGCGTAATTTGGGGGCTGAGCACGCGACAGGCGATTTTTTGCTTTTTACCGTTCAGGATGCACTGCCACCAAGTTCCACCTGGCTTTATGAAATGTTCCAAGTGCTAAGAAGTCGGGACGTTGTTGCTGTCTCTTGCGCTGAAACTCCCAGAGAGGATGCAGACCTGTTCTATCGGCAAATTTGTTGGAACCACTATAATTTTCTGGGGATTAATGATGGAGACCGTATTTTCTCTTTACCGGAAAAGCTCGACAATATCTCATTGCGACAAAACGCTCAATTATCCGATTTAGCAAACCTTATTTCCCGCGATGTTTTTAACAAATATCATTACCGCTTAGGCTATGCTGAAGATTTGGATTTGGGTATCCGGTTGATCAAAGATGGATACAAAATCGCATTTTTAGGATCGGTAAGGATCATTCATTCCCACAATCGTTTGCCATACTACTTCTTAAAGCGAGGTTATGTCGACAACCAGTTCTTATCAGATGTGTTTGATGATTTTGTGATACCGAAAATAAGTATGCCAAGCTTTGTGCCTGACATTGCCTTTACTTATATTTTCTTGAACCGAATAATTGAAAATATCAACAACTTACCCAAGCCTCTTACCCCGGAGATGTTTGAGACCAAGGTGAGTGAACTTTTCGCACAAAGTCATAGGTATGAGTTCCCTGGTGAGTTACCGATAATCGCAGACCATTACCTGGATGGAAAAGCAAAAAATTTTCTTGAGGATCTCATCTTTTCGAGCGGTTTTCAATATGCTGGTAGGAAGTATGATGGATTTCTTACTATGGCTTTTCTGGGTTATGCCAGTATAACGTTTAATTATCTTAAGAATACGTATGAAACTATTGACGATTTATTATTGATTGAAATTAAGGAATGCTTTTATAAAGCATTCTCTATTTTGGTGGGGGCTCATTTGGCATACTGTAACAAAAATCGCACCGGAAACGAGCTTCAGGATATGGACAAGATGCATGAAACGTTAATGGCGGGTGTGTGATGAAGATAGTCTATCTTGTTCATCAGTTTTATCCTGAGTTTCAGGCGGGTACTGAAAAATTCGTTTTTAATATGGCCTACATGTCCCAGAAAAGTGGGAATAAAGTCAAAGTCATCACCTATAGTCTTGGTGACGTCAGTTCGTTCCCCTATCGTTCCGGCGGAATTTTGTTTAAGGAATTCCATTATCAGGGTATCCCGGTTCTGGCTTGGCGCTACGAAAAAGAGCCGGGTGACCTACATTTTGCACTCGATCCTAACGCAGACCTCAAATTTGCGATCGAGATATTGAATCAAGAAAAACCCGATTTGATACATGCGGGACACCTCATGCGAGTGCATCCTTTTATTCTGGCTGCTATGGAACTTGACATTCCCTTTGTTCTGACCATCACAGACTTCCACTTGTTGTGTCCCAAGATCATTTTAGCCCCTACAGCAGGTTCACTTTGTTCTGGACCCGAACGAGGTGAGAATTGCTTCAAACTTTGTCGTGAATTACCAACCACCTTTGTAAAAGAACGCTTGGGTATGACCACAAAGATCATCCGCAAAGCGTCGGCGGTCGTGGCACCTTCCCGTTTTGTAGCACGGATATTTGAGCGTGAAGTAGACGGTTTGCAGGTACTTATCAACCCTCACGGTATACGTCAGAGCAACATCAAAACGAATAATCGTGTTTATAAAACCAACGACAATATTCGATTTGGTTACATCGGTAATCTGGCAATTCATAAGGGCGCGCATGTCTTAGTCAGTGCTTTTGCCGCTATTAATTCCTTGGGTGCCAGCCTGAAAATCTTTGGGAATGGCCAGGATGCTTATACAAAAAAATTGGCGGAGATGTCTGGAGAGACCGATGTTAAATTCATGGGAGCGTTTCAGCCTCAGGAATTAAGCAATGTGCTTGATCAAATCGATGTGCTCGTCGCCCCATCCATTTGTTATGAAACATATTCGTTTGTGGTTCATGAAGCGCTGGCAAGCGAAGTGCCAGTGATAGCTTCAAATCTGGGAGGAATGGCCGAACAAATAGAAGATGGTATCAACGGATTTACTTTTCAAGCTGGTGATGTTCAGGAACTCCAAACGAAGATGCAGATTATTATTGTCAACCCACCATTACTGAACAAAATCAAGGAAGATATTAGGCTGATGACCTTTGTGCCTAACATTGAACAAGAGTCCTATCGTTATAACCAGATTTACCAACTCATAAATAATCAAGCATAGATTCACAACAAAGTTTTGATGATAATTATGGTAATTAAAGATGGATGGTATTAGTTAATCCTAATAGTGTTAATGGTTTTGCAGCACATTTGATAGCTGTAAATCCTATATAAGGTAAGCAAATTTTCTCAACCAATTACTTGTGTAAACGGTTTTTGTGATTAGCGAGGTAATTGAAATTCAAGTCGGTATATGCTGATTAACCTAATGTTGATATAATCTAGCGAATATATCAGTTTTGAGGAAAGGAATAATTGGACACTACCAAGCGTATATATTGGATTGATGTCTTGAGATTTTTGGGAATTTTTGCTATCTATCTTGGACATCTTGGCAATCAAGCCGGATATTTTTATCCGTTTGTGTTTCGTTACCAGGTACCCCTCTTTTTCTTTATTTCAGGTGCAATGGAGGTATTCACAAAAACAGACACAACATTTGTACAATATTTTCGCAAGAAATTTAAAGCGATAGTCCTTCCTTATTTTTTCTTCGGACTTGTTTCAATTGTTCTGATATTTCTTGAAGGCAACGCTACCGTTGGCTTAATATCGGAAACAGTTATTCAATATCTTCTAGGAATTCGAAATCGATTATTTGCTCCAGCTTTGTGGTTTTTGCCATGTTTATTTGTTATCTCCATCCTCTTTTTTGTGCTAAAAAAAATAATCAACAATCGTTGGTTATTATTATTATTAGGAATGGTATTACTTACAATTAGTGAAACACTTCTGCCGCATCGGCCAATTATTCAACCTTCGTGGTTCTGGAATATTGATAGTGCGCTATATTATTTATTTTATTTCGCACTGGGATACGCCCTTTTTCCGTTCATTAGTCAGCTTTTATCCTCCAGATCAAACTGGGCGAGATGGAGTGTCATTGCCTCTGCAACTTTAGTTACGGTTTATGCTGGGACTTTACTTATTGGAAAAGATCTTTTAGCCATAGGTCTCAAACACATTCCTAACAGTGGCTCCGTTATTCATGTGCTAGGTGCTATGTGTTTAATTTGGTTCAACGTTATTCTTGCACAATTGCTAAGCTCAATAACAATCTGTAAACAATTGGGGCGCGACACACTATTTCTCTGTGGTTCTGAACAAGTGATCAGGCACATAACACCTCCTTTGGTCTCATTATTAGGATGGAACATTGAATTCCTCTCGCCGCTTGGCGCGATCATTTATACCTTTACGGTTTTGTTAGCGGCAAAATTTGGCATTATACCATTCTTAAAATCCATCTATAGTGCCCTTCCAGAACTAATAAGCCCCGCCTTATATGGTGCTCCAGATAATAGATCATACTAAACAATTAGAAATAGTCGACATAATTTATCATATTATGCATCACTGAACACAGGATTTTTTGTAATCTCATTTGCATAGAGTTTATTAATGATTTTAACAATTCTGCGAAATTCAAAACTAGTAGATCCAAAGCATATATCGTAGAACGATTTCTAAGTAGAATTAATCGGTAGACAGATTTTTTTGGTGGATCTAGCAATGTGATGCAAGTTTCTTTAAATAAAATTACTTAAAGTCCTTGCAAACGTTATTCAGCAAAAATTTGCACACTAAGATGTAATTATTAAGCAGAATAACTTCTGTGTAATCAAGGTTGCAATAATTGCTTGAGCCCAATAAGAACATCAACCGCTAATGAAGTTTAATGTAAAAATATATTTTCATCACCAAGATAAAAACACACCTCCGCCTGGAACCAGTTGTAACCAAGAAAGCGACAGGTGCTTATCAGTATCCCTACTATATCAAGTATTAACAAGAGTGCAATACAATGAAAATTCATGAATTCCATTCAAAATTAGGTGATTACATCCCATAATGCTATTTCAACGGCTAATAGTGCTACATTCTCAGTGGAATCAATCATGGTAAAGAGAAAAAAATAGTAAAGGGTATAATAGCAGAACATATTACTTGGAAAGTCGTTATAGGATGCCCAGATGGAATTTGATAAAAAATCATTATGGATGAAATATGAGAGTGTTCGTTAAAAATAACCTGAAACATGTAATTTTTGTCCTAGCAACTATTGCGTTCTTCTTCGTCTCACCACTGGTTCAACAGAAGTTAGTTCTGCGCTCCTCTACAATAGTAGTCGTATCTGATCCTCTGCCTCCTTTAGCACTTGAATGCCGGATGTATGTGGATCAAATTCGGCTTTCAAATGCCAGGGATGAAGTGTATCAAATGGACGGATGGGGCTTTCTTATTCTGGATTCTAAATTAGCATCCAACGACTATGAAAGGACAATTCTCCTTGTCTCTGATTCGGGCGTATTAGCTATTTCCACTTCCGATGTCCCTCGCAAAGATGTTCAAAATGCCTTTGTAGACCTGGGCTTGAGTCTTGATAATTCGGGTTTCGCCGGTAAGTTCCCGATGAATGCCATTCCTAAAGGGAATTACACAATCTCCTTGTTGTTTACATTGCCGGATGGGACACAAACACGATGCGACTCCAGATTTGAGTTGTCCAAAACTTTCAACTCGCTTCTATTGGTCCCCCAGGACGATAAGAAATGAATAGAAATCAAAACCACTCGGTTTTTTTTGACCACCTACTTGGGGGTTTGTTGCCTTTGTCGGAGGCTATGTATCTTGTTCTTTTTACTTATGCTACTAATGTCGAAATCTTATCCCTTTCCAGTCTATGGGGTATAGCGAGCGTTCTTTCGGTTATCGCGGTTCTTGTCTATATCCTTTGGTCTTTGTTACTAAAAAAGAAGCCATATCAATCGGCGCTAGCCGCTTTTCTGTCCATGCTTCTTTTCTTAACTTATGGCAGTGTCTACAATTTATTGATTAAAGCCGACTACTTCCCGGTCCGACACTTCAATCTTATGCTTCTGGTTATTGTCTTCGGCGCGTATCTGGGCAGGTTTGTCTCAAAAATTTCCATGGAATTATCAAAAAAACTCTGGTTAATACTCGTCAGCCTGGCAGGCGCCCTAGTGCTTCTCAACCTAGCCAGAATCATCCCCATAGAAATTCAGAAGCATTCACAAAGACCTCAAACCATTATCACTCATAACACATCCATGGCACCGTACACTGCTGGAAGACCCGATATCTACTGGCTGATCTTTGACGAATTCTCAGGATTTGATGTAATGCGGAACTACTTTAATTATCCCGAAATTGATAATTTCGTTCAGGATCTGGAAAGCTTAGGATTTCACGTTGTTGAAAATTCGCATGCTAGTTCAGGACTGACATTGCATCAAATTGCCACCCGCCTTAACTATGAACAACTACCTGCCGACCTGAAGGAAGTCGAATACTATAAATATATTTCCGACAACAAGGTCATGAACGAGCTAGAATCCAGAGGGTATACCACGGTCGTGTTGGATGAACCCAGGTCGGCAGTATTCGGGTTCCAATCTAAAACCCTTATCAACTCGGATATACATCTTGATGATTATATGAAGAACCTGGATACCTCTTCATCGATGGTCTTTGGTTCGTTTGGCTTGCTTATTGCCCGAAAGACTATGCTTGCCCCATTGACAGTTTATTACAATCTTGACGATGTGGGCATTGCCAGACATCGGGACACCGTTTATTTTGTTGCGGATGAGTTGGCGACGCTGGATCTTCCCAAACCTAAATTTGTTTACTCTCATCTCTTGTTCCCACACATGCCATTTATGTTTACCGAAAACGGTACATACCTGGAATCGCCTTTTTACCACGATTGGGAATATTACCTGGGACAATATAAATTCAGCCAAAAAATCATCATACGTACAATAAACTCCATTCTCGAAGAAAGTGATCCTCAAAACCCACCTATCATTATTCTGCAATCAGATCATGGCGCACGGAACATGGGAAATAACAGCTCAGGTCAGGGCGGATTGGAAAATTTTCCTGATGAATACAGGACTTCTATATTGTTCGCTGTCTTTGCCCCAACCTGCCCGAATATGCCCCTAGAGGATGGTATTAACCCAGTAAACACATTCCCATTAATCTTCAATTGCTTATTTGAAATGGATATTCCACTCCAATAAGGAGAATGTTCGTTTATAATGCCTGAAAAGTATTTAAGAAAACTCACGAGGTGTGTTGATGAAAGTATTATTTGATTTGGTTGCAAAACCAGCTGCTTATCTTGATCCAGGTTCTGGGAGCATGATCATACAAATGGTGATCGCTGCGGTGCTGGGCGTGGGTGTGTTTATTCGCGTTTTTTGGAAAAACATCAAAGCTTTCTTTACTGGCAAGAAAGTTGGCGAGGATTTTGTGGAAGATCCTACAGCGATGGTTGACCAGGATCCTACTGCTATGATGGATGTGGATCCTGCAGTAATAATGGATGAAGGTGATGCGGCCATAGCCGATGAGGACCCTACATCCTTCCCGTCACACCCCGATTAATCAAAGAACCAATTTGCACATCTAGTTTTTTGATAAACAAGTTAACTCAGACAGGAAGGATGAAGCATGTCTCAAAAAGTTAACGGATCTTTTAGAGATCCAAGCGGTTTTATGTTTAAACAGGATGGAACGCTTTATCGTCAGGTCAACAAACACTACCAAAAAGAGTATGACCTGTTGATGAACTCGGGTCTTTATTCGCAACTTGCCCGTTCAGGTACCCTTATTCCACATGTCGAAGTAGAACCGAACCTGGCACCTCAGCCCGATCTGGTTTACAAAGTAATCCGACCTGAACCAATCGAATTCATTTCCTACCCCTACGAATGGTGCTTTAATCAGCTCAAAGATGCTGCCATTTTGACCCTGGCCATCGGCCGCCGAGCGCTTGAGTTTGGTATGAGCCTCAAGGATGCCAGCGCGTACAACATCCAGTTCCACCAGGGCAGGCCGATCTTCATCGATACGCTCTCCTTTGAAATATACGAGGAAGGCGCGCCCTGGGTGGCATACCGACAATTCTGCCAACACTTCCTGGCACCTCTCGCCCTCATGGCAAAGACCGACGACCGCCTCGCGCTGATGCTCAGATTGCACATAGATGGAATCCCCCTTGACCTGGCATCGAAGCTGCTTCCCAGAAGTACCAGGATTAATTTTGGTCTGGCTACGCACATCCACATTCACGCGAAATCTCAGCAGCGCTATGAGGACAAAGAAATCTCACAAGAAGATGTGAAAGCTCGCATGAGCAAGTCTGCGATGCTTGGTTTGTTTGACAACTTGCTTTCAACGGTCAGAAACCTGACCGTGAAAACCATTCAAACTGAATGGGCTGACTATTACCAGGATAATAACTACACCAAGAAATCTTTTGAGGCAAAAAGACGATTGGTAAAGTCGTACATCGAAAAGGCGAATCCAAAGTGCGTTTGGGATCTGGGAGGTAATACAGGCGAGTTTAGCCGCGCAGCCAGTGACCTGGGCATTCCAACTATTTGTTTTGATATTGACCCAGGCGCGGTACAGCAGAATTATGACTTGGTGAAGAAGAACAAAGAAAAGTTTATGCTGCCGCTTCGAATGGATTTAACCAATCCTTCCCCTGATTTGGGGTGGCACAATGCGGAACGGGACTCGATGCAGTCCCGTGGTCCTGTTGACCTGGTGATGGCTTTAGCGCTCATCCACCACTTGGCAGTCTCTAATAACGTCCCATTACTCGATGTGGCGAATTACTTTGCGGACTTGGGAGAGTATCTGATCATCGAATTTGTCCCCAAAAGCGATTCCCAAGTAAAACGGTTGTTAGCATCAAGACTGGATATATTTCCAGATTACACCCTGGATGGTTTCAGACAAACTTTTGAGCATCGCTATTTGTTGATTGATGAAACGCCGATTGACGCCTGCGAGCGTACCGTGTTCCTGATGAAAAGAAAGTAATTGAGTCAATTTAAGATAAAACCACCGATTTACTCAAATCGGTGGTTTTTCTCTAAATATCGAAACCTGAAGATTATTCCAGTCTTTTTGATTTTTGGGAGGAGTAAATGAAATACACCGCCACGCCTACAGCCGCAACTGCCAGCAGCCATAACCGGTTGGTTGGGTTATCCACCAGGTTGAAGACCGATGGGGTTTCGGTGGCAGTGGGTGTGGGCGAGGGGACCAGTGTCACGGTTGGTGACGGGCTGGGGGTAAAGGTGGGGCTCGGCAAGGGCGTTTCGGTTGCAGGGGCAACCGTGGGGGTGAGCGTGGGCGGTGGCGTGACGTCCAAAAAGAGCCTGTTACCCGGGTAGATGATGCTAGTACCGGTCAAATAATTCCAAGCCATCAGATCAGCCAGGGGAACGCCATACAAGTTCGCGATCCATTCCAGGGTCTGCCCTTCGGTGACTGTGTGGTAATACTTGCCGTCTGAAGCCGGCGTAAGCTTTTGCAACGGGGTGAGCGGCAGTGGTGTCGGTGTAGGGGTTTGGTCTGGTCCGCGCACCACCAGTTTCTGCCCGATCCATAATGGCGTGTCGATTTTCAGGTAATTGAGGGCGAGGATAGTATCCACGCTGACAGCATAGGCTTTCGCAATCGTGGAAAGATATTGGTAAGCCTGGACCTCGTGCACAATGCTCCCATCAGCGTTTGGTGCTGCAACGATCACGTTGCCAAGGGCTGTAGGGGTCACCAAAGCTCTTGATTCCGGTCCAGCAATTGTCAGTTCATCACCCGGCCACAGTACATAACTATTAGGCAGGTTGTTCCACGAGAGGATTTCTTTGATGGTTACCCCATAAGCCACAGCGATGGACCACAAGCTCTGTCCGGTTTTCACGATGTGGACATAGTTGCCGTCTTCGTTAAGTTCAACCTTTTCAACTGGTGTGACAATACCATAACCTGCGGGAGGTTGACCAGGTGTACCCCCGCCGCCAGTGGGTGGGGTGGAATCGCAGGCTTCACCAGAGATATAGGCAGCCTGGAGGATGTAATAAGTCATACCATTGGAGGCTGTCGCTGTTCCTGCACCTACATGGCAATAATTGGGGGAGGTGGCAGGGCGCATGTGATCATAATCTGCCCACATGAGCATGATCTGGTCAATGCTTGCCCCAGAGGCAACGGCAAAGTTTTCGGTTGCATAGACTTTCTTGCCGGCTCCATATCCGGCGGCTGAAATACGACCAGCCACGTCGCCGATGTGCCAGGAAAGCAATCCGTCTGCCATGACCTGTGCGGTCCCCTGGGCGACGGCGTTGATTGTGGCGTTTTCGATCAGAGCTGGCAGCCCGTTGGCCATACGCAGAAAGTTCATTGCCGATATCAGCTCATAAGCAGCAACCTGGCTTTGAGGCGCAGAGTTCTGTTTGGCGTTGACGCGAACGGGTTGCAGCGGTGCCAGTACTACCGCCATGGCGACCAGCAAGAGCAGTAGCAGGGATCTCTTGTTTTTATGCATGTTCCATTAATACCATATTTTCGTGGTTTGAATTTTGTGAAGGTTACAGAGAAGGAACCCTCCACTCCCTTCCGATGCGTTACAGGGATCTTCGACCGCAAGAGGAGGAGGGCGTAAGGTAAAAGGTTGTCTTTTTGCCCGTATTTGGGAGCCCCTGCCATTAGTATCAAGCAGACCCATGAATTACGGAAAGGGGCGTGGCAATCAGCAGTTCATAGACTTAGTTGCCAAATTTTGCTAAACATTCAGTAGCAACTCTCACCCCGGTACGCCCCAGAAAAGGGGGCTACCGACCCTCCCCCAATTGGAGGAGGGCTAAAGAAGATGCGTTGCCGGTTTCAACCCTCATCGGGGCAGAAAACGGAAACCGGCCTACGGGCTTCGCCAACTATTGAAAATCTATCGTACAATTGTTAATCATGAAACTGGCGATCCAAATTCCAGCCTACAACGAAGCGGAGCATTTGCCTGCCGTATTGGCAGAATTGCCCCGCCAGTTGCCCGGTGTGGATGAGATCGTGGTCGTGGTGGTGGACGACGGCTCTACAGACGGGACATCCCGGGTGGCGCTCGATAATGGTGCCGATTTTGTTTTGCATCATCGCAGAAACCGCGGTCTTTCCAAGGCATTTATCGACGGAATTCAGTTTTGCCTGGCATTAGGCGCGGATATCATCGTCAACACCGATGCTGATAACCAGTATCCCGGCAGGCAAATTGGCAAACTGATAGAGCCGCTCTTGCAGGGTCGGGCAGACCTTGTGATTGGTGACCGCCAGACGCTTGAAAACAAGCATTTTTCACCTTTCAAACGGTTGATGGAGTACCTGGGCAGCAGAGTAATCCGCAGAGTGTCAAACACCGATGTGCCCGATACAGTCAGCGGATTCCGTGCCTTTTCGCGCTACGCTGCACTGCGAATGCAGGTCTACAACCCCTACTCTTACACACTGGAAACGCTTATTCAAGCTGGCAAAGGCTTGATGAAAATCGAAAGTGTACCAATCGATACCAACGCCACCACACGGGCATCCCGCTTACATAAGGGCATGTTCAACTTCATCTGGAAGCAAAGTGGCGCGATCATTCGGTCTTATGTGCTCTACCAGCCTCTGCGCACCTTCCTTTCGATCGGAGGCGTGTTGTTCCTGATCGGTGCAGCATTGTTGGGTCGTTTCTTGGTTTACTACATATTCTTTGCTGAAGGTTCACGATTTATCCAATCGGTCTCCATTGGCGGCACATTTTTGGTTGCCGGGATCACGCTGATCATGTTTGGCTTTTTGGGGGATGCCATGCGCGCTAACCGCCAGATTTCGGAAGAAAGCATGATCCATCAACGCGACAGCGCCATCATCAGCAACACAGATAATCTGACTGAATTCCGCGGTCACCCTGTATATTCCAAACACAACCCGGTCATATAACCTCATCAAAACCTGTCTTCGTTGAAGTTGAATTAGGCTGCTCAGTCAACGAAGCGTTTCTTAAATTTTTTACTGTCAACCAAAAGTTTTCGAAATCAACCACATCGCTATGCTATACTTAAAATTCACCAGGAGCAGCATCTGGAATGTTTTTGCTGCCAGGTTGGGTGAGGAAAAAGCCTTAAAGGGATAATGTAACCAATCGTGTCTTTTGTTCATCTGCATGTTCACTCGTCTTATTCCGTCCTGGATGGTCTTGCCAGTCCCAAGGATCTGGTCAGGCATGCCAAAGAACTGGGCATGAACGCCCTGGCTCTGACCGACCACGGCACCATGTTTGGCACCTTGGACTTCTTCAAGGCTGCCACAACTGAAGGAATCAAGCCGATCATCGGGTTGGAAGCCTATGTCGCCCCCCGTTCCATGCTGGATAAAGACGTCAGCAAGGATAAGAAGCCTTACCACCTGCTTCTGCTCGCCAAAAACATGACCGGCTACAAAAACCTGCTGAAAATTGCCTCAGCCTCGCAACTCGAGGGTTTTTATTACCATCCACGCATCGACAAAGCTTTTTTGGCGGAGCATACTGATGGGCTGATCGGCACTTCTGCCTGCCTGGCTGGTGAGATCCCTCGTGCGCTCAACGATAACGACCTTGCAAAAGCTGAAAGCAGCTTGAATTGGTACAAGGAAGCATTTGGGCCGGGTAATTTCTACCTGGAAATGCAGGATCACAACATTCCGGAACTTTTCCGCGTCAACCGCCTGATGGTGGAACTGGCAAAGAAAACCAATACTCCCTTGGTAGCGACCAATGATGTGCATTATGCCCGCAAGGAAGATGCTGATCTGCAGGATATCCTTCTTTGCATCCAAACCGGGAAATTGCTGAGCGATACCAACCGTATGCGCATGTCCGATGACAGCTACTATCTGCGCAGTCCGCAAGAAATGCAGTCGATCTTTTCGCAAGTCCCCGAGGCATTGACCAACACCGTTTTGATCGCTGAACAATGCGAGGTCGACCTGAACCGCACCAGCTATCACCTGCCCCAGTTTGAAGTGCCTGCCGAACAAACTCCCCAGACCTATCTTTTGGATTTGTGCCAGGAAGGGCTTCGTCAAAATATTCCCGACAGGGCTGATTCGCCTGAAATCCAACAACGCCTCAAGTATGAGCTGGGTGTGATCAACCAGATGGGTTTCGCGGAATACTTCCTGATCGTGTGGGACTTGTGCCGCTTCTCGCGTGAGAAAAACATCTGGTACAACGTGCGTGGTTCGGGGAACGGCTCGCTGGTGGCTTTTGCCCTCGATATAACTTCGGTGGAACCGCTCAGCTATTACCTTCTTTTTGAGCGATTCCTCAACCCGGACCGCATCACCATGCCCGATATCGACCTTGATTTTCAGGATGACAGGCGTGCAGAAGTGATGGAGTATTGCAACCAAAAATATGGCGCTGATAAAGTGGCACAAATCATCACTTTTGGTACCATGGCTGCAAGAGGCGCAGTGAGGGACGTTGGACGAGTAATGAACATCCCCCTGGTGGAGGTTGACCGGGTGGCAAAATTGGTGCCACCTCCGGTTCAGGGCAAAAATGTGCCGTTGGTAAAGGCGCTTGAAACCACCCCAGAATTGAAAGCCCTGTATGATTCTAGCGATCAGTACAAACGGCTGATTGACGTTGCTGGTCGAATGGAAGGCAGCATTCGCAACGTGGGAACCCACGCTGCTGGAGTGATCATCAGCGATCTGCCGCTGACCGAGTATCTGCCGCTGCATCGTCCCACCAGTCAAAGTGATGAGCTACCCATCAAATCTGTGGCACAGTACGACATGGCTGGCATCAATGAATTGGGGCTGCTCAAGGTCGATTTTTTGGGGCTGACCACGCTGACCATCATGGCAAAAGCTTGCGAATACATCCGGGAACGACACGGCATCCATTTGAATTTAAGCAATATCCCCATCGACGACACGGCAGTGTACGATTACATCGGTGAGGGACATACCTCCGGTCTCTTCCAGCTGGAAGGTGGTGGAATGACCCGCTACCTGGTACAGATGCAGCCCAAGACGGTTCAGCATGTGATCGCCATGGTAGCGCTCTACCGCCCTGGACCTATGGAAATCATTCCCAATTACATTGCCAACATGAAAGGCGAGGTGCCGGTCAGCTATCAGCATGAAAAGCTTGAACCGATCCTGAAGGAAACCTACGGACACACCGTCTACCAGGAACAGCTCATGCTGGCTGCCATGCAGCTGGGCGGTTATTCGCCTGGGGAATCGGATGATCTGCGCTCGGCAGTCTCGAAAAAGAGTGAAGAAAAGGTCAAAAAACACCGTTCAAAATTTGTCAACGGAGCGGTGAAGAACGGGATAGATAAAGCGACTGCCAACGAGATATTTGACCATTGGGAAGCTTTTGCTTCGTACGGCTTTAACAAAAGTCATGCCACCAATTATGGCATGATGGCGGTCAAAACAGCCCATCTGAAATACCATTACTCGGTTGAATACATGACCGCGCTGCTCTCTGCTTGGAAGAATGACAACGACAAATGTGCTCAATATGTTGCGGAATGCCGTGAGATGGGCATTGAGGTTCTTCCTCCGGACGTGAATAACAGCGATTATGATTTCACGATTGAAGATCGCCCCGATGGAAAATCGGCAATCAGGTTTGGGCTGGGCGCTGTCAAAAACGTAGGACAGGCACCTGTTGAAGAAATTATCCGTGGGCGCAAAGAAGCAGCCGATCGGATGAACCGGAATTTTAATAGTCTGAATGACTTTGTGCGCAGGGTGGATCTGAGAAAAGTTGGCAAACGACCCCTGGAATGCCTGATCAAAGTGGGTGGGCTGGATCAACTGGGCGAACGCGGTTCTCTGCTGGCATCCATTGACCAGATTGTCACCGTTTCCACCAGCCATTTCAGAGCCAAGGAAATGGGTCAGATGGATCTTTTTGGCGGCATGGCGGTTGAAGAAACGCCCTTGCTGGTCCTGCAGACCCAATCCCGAATGAGTAAAAAAGACCAGCTTGATTGGGAAAAAGAACTGCTGGGTCTCTACATCTCCGATCACCCACTCAACGCTTATTTACGCCAGGTTGAAAGCAAAATCAGCCACAATTCAAACGCGTTGGCTGAAACCGAAGAAAACAGCAAGGTTACTGTTGGGGGTGTAGTTAACCGGCTGCGGCCGATTCGTACCAAGAAAGACCAGATGATGGCTTTTGTGACCCTTTCAGACACCTTTGGGGATATGGATTTGGTTTTCTTCCCCAAAACCTGGGAGCAATACCAACAGATCGTTGGTGTGGGAGCAGCCTTACTGGTAGAGGGTAAAGCTCAGCATCGTGAAAGTTCAGTCTCGATTTTGGTGGACAAAGCAACACTGATTGAAAGTGGTACAGAGCAGGCTGAGAGCGCCGATTCGATGTCTGGTCCTTTTTATGAAATGACCATTGAGCGCAATTTACCCGATATGCGCGTACTTTCAAGGTATGCCTGGCCGCCAGTCAATCCAGAGCAGGAAGTGGAGCCCGAAGAATTGATTGAAGAATCGGACCAGGTTTATTCTGAAGCCCTACCCTGGGAAAACGAACCCGAATTTATGGATGACCCATTCTTCGAGAATCAAATTGTGGAACACATCATCGTCGAAGAAACTCTTTCCATAGAACTTGAGGTTCCAACTTCTGTTGAACCCGAGCCGGAGATGCTGAGCCCGAAGGTCGAGAGCGTCAGCGAAGAGATCGAGTATGTGGACCAGGATTCGGTCAGACAGCTGCCAAGCCAGATTTTGGTGGTCACCCTGCAGCCCTGCAATTCACCGGAAAAAGATCAACGCCGGCTCAGCAAATATTACGGATGGTTGTGCTCACACCCTGGTCAGGACCTGTTTGGCTTCCGCCTGATGGGACCCGACGGTTGGCGGGTGGTTTATTACCCCAACTTCCCGATCGAGATCAGTGATTCGATCGTCATTCAGTTGGAACAAGATCTTGGCAAAGAAAATGTGATCCGCCAGGCTTACGGTCCAACCCTCAGTTTCTAAATCAGCTAAAAATTGCTCTCCATTTCTGTCAACGTAGATTCGTTGCTATAATTTAGTTATCGAAGACGTAGTAAGGAAGAAACAATGAAGACGATTGATTTGGCTTTACTGGGGTTTGGTAACGTTGGCAAAGCTTTTGCCCGTCTGCTGGCTGCGAAAAAGCAGGAATTGCAGGACGAGTATGGTTTTTTGCCACGGATAACCGCGATCGCTACCAAAAAACACGGTATTTGCATCGACCCGGATGGGATCGACGACCAGTCTCTGCTTAACCTGTTGGATAGTAGTAAGCCGCTGGATCTGTCTGTTTTGGACAGAGTGGGATTTGAAGGGGATACCTTTGAGTTCATCCGGGATGCACCAGCGCAAGTTTTGGTTGAGACCACACCGGTGAACCCGAACTCAGGTTTGCCAGCCCTGGATTACCTGAAGACAGGGGCAAGGCGAGGGCTGCACCTGGTTACTGCCAACAAAGGACCGGTGGTTTACGGTTTTCGGGAATTATCCGAACTTACCCGGCAGCGTAACAGGCTCTTCCGTTTCGAGTCAGCAGTCATGGACGGAGCGCCCATTTTCTCACTTTTCCGGGGTCCGCTGGCAGGCGCCAAATTGCATGGTTTTTATGGCATTCTCAATTCCTGTACCAACTTGCTGCTTGAACGCATGCGAAACGGCGAAACGCTGGAAGAGGCTATTGAATATGGCGCTTCCATTGGCATCACAGAGACCGACCCCAGCAACGATGTGGATGGCTGGGATGCCGCCATCAAGGTGGCAGCGCTTTCCAATGTTTTGTTGGGGCAAACCCTGACCCCTATGGATGTGCAACCAACCGGAATTCGAGGCATTACCCCCGCGATGATCGCTTCGGCAGAAGCACAAGGAAAACGCTGGAAACTGGTTTGCCAGGGTGGCTGGAAAGATGACGCCTACCAGGTGAGCGTAAAGCCTCAATTGGTGGGTCCGGAATCCCCGCTTTACACCGTTGATGGGACCTCTTCTTTCGTCAGTTTTGAACTGGATGTGCTGCCAGGATTGGGCATTTTGGAGACCAACCCCAGCCCCAAAACAACAGCCTTCGGGTTACTGGCGGATCTGATTGACATTGTTAAGAGCGAGACCAGATGAGCATAGCCTACCTTGGGCTTGGTACCAACCTGGGCGACCGGAGGGAAAACCTACGCAAAGCCATCGATGCAATTGCATCAAAAATGCGCGTTTGCGGGCAATCATCGCTCTATGAAACAGCTGCCTGGGGCTATACTGACCAACCCGATTTTCTCAACCAGGTGGTCCAGGTTGAAACCGACCTGACCCCGCTTAGACTCCTCAATTTTTTGAAGAAGACCGAAGTGGAACTGGGGCGCGTCGAGAATTTCAGGTATGGACCGCGCCTGATCGACCTGGACATCCTTTTCTACGATGATTTGGTGAGAAATACTCATCGACTGCAAATTCCGCATCCGAGGATTCCTGAAAGGGCTTTTGTTTTGGTGCCGCTCAATGAGATTGCACCCGGTTTGGTTCACCCTGTTTTGGGCAAAACAGTTGCAGAGCTGCTGGCAGATTTACCAGAAAAGGCGGGGGTCAGGCTGTGCGCATAGCTCTGGCGATAATAGCACTGTGCTTGCCTGGTTTGGCCTGGTGGCTTTGGCTGGGCGACCACAAACAGGATGGCGGCGAGGCACTGGCGAGAATTTTTGCGATCAGTGCCAGCTTCATAACCCTGGTTGCCCTGGCTTTTTACACGGTTCGCATTGCCTTCACACCCCTGGCAATCGGGCTCCTGCTCAGTCTGTGTACCGGGTTGGTTCTGGCAGGGTTGATCCACAATTGGAAAACGGCTTTTAACAAGACCTGGTTGGTTGCCCTGCTGGTTTTGGCGATCTTCGTGATTTGGCGAATGTGGCAGGCGCGGGAACTGGTCTTCCCCAACTGGGTCGACTCCCAGCATCACGTCTTGATCATCCGCAAGATTATCGAAAATGGTGGGCTTCCGAGCACGCTCGAACCTTATTTGCCCGGACCTTTCTACTATCATTTTGCTTTTCATGCGGTTACGGCGCTTTTCTCGGTGTTGAGCGGTCTGGCACCCGAGCAGGCTGTATTGGTTTTGGGGCAAGTAATGAACGCCTGCGTTGGTATTTCGGTTTATGCCCTGGCTAAAGCAGTCAGCGAAGACTGGCGCGTTGGCTTACTTGCTGCGTTATTCGTCACCTTTGTGACCAAAATGCCCGGTTATTACCTGAGCTGGGGTCGCTACACCTTGCTGATGGGCGTGATGATTTTGCCTGTGGCAATGGCGGAGGCGGAAAGATTACGCAAAGGGGTTGAGAAATGGTGGCAGGAAGTCGGGTTATTCTTGCTTACTATTGGAACGCTGCTCAGTCATTACCTGGTTGCATTCCTCTTGGGACTTTTCCTTGTGATCCTTGGAATTAGATGGATAATCTACAGTATCAGAGCAAAGAGGACCGACTGGAAAAACTTGTTGATTCTTCTTGTACCGTCTGTTATGGGTTTATTAGTCAGTTTTCGCTGGTACATCCGTGTTTTTCGATATTCTGCTGCTTTCGTCAGCACCAAAGTACAGTTGCCCGAGGGGGCTTTGAGACTCAACCCTGCCCAGCTCGATTATTTGCGTTACGTTCTTGGTCCAGAGGTAGCCTATGGTCTGCTTGGCTTGGCAGCATTTGGCGTGATGTGGGCATTGGTCAAAGAAAAATGGCGTCACTTTGGCGTGTGGTCATTAATGGTGGCATTATTCACAGTGCCTCTTGGAATCACAATTTTAAGTTTTCGCAGTGATTATTATGGATTAATTTTGTTCATTCCACTCACAATCCTCAGCGCAGGTTTGCTGGTCTGGACCTTCGATTTACTCATCGGTAAGGTGATTTATAAAAAAACGTATTCGGCTGTTGCACTGGTTTTTTTGCTTGCCTCTGTTGGTTGGGGAGGATGGAGCAACACTGATGCGGTTAATGAGGAGACCATTTTGGTCACCAAAAGTGACCTTGTGGCGTTAGATTGGGTAAAGCACCACACACCGGCAGATGCGCGTTTTTTTGTAAACACAACCGCCTGGGGTTACGGAATGTACCGTGGTACCGACGGTGGAGGTTGGCTCTTACCAACCACTGGACGCTGGAGCCTGGCACCAACCACCTTTTATCCATACGGATCAGACGAAGCTACAGCGAAACTTTGGACTGATTGGGCAACACGCGCCAGTAAAGTCACATCTTGTGAGGAGGATTTTTGGGAGTTGGTAGAAGAAGCGGGCTTGAGTTATGTTTACATACGTGATGGATATGGTGGTCTGCAGTCTGAAGGTTTGGTGGGTTGCAGGGGTATCACTCGTTTGTATAAATCAGATTCAACATCTATCTGGCTAATCAAAAAACCTGACTGATTTCCACAATCATAGGTAAGTATTGTGATCATGGCTTCAGATCGTAAATAACCACATTTCCATTGTATTCAAGAGATACTGTGTTTCCAGTGAAATTGATAAACTTAGCATCTTTAAACGGCTCAGGTAGAATGATCGTTATAAGGTTCAAATAACCCGTACTGGGGCTCTCATATTCGATTAAAAGTTCAGTGTCTTTTCTAACATGGGTAAACTCTCCTTGCTCTTGTCCAATTAACAGAAAATCTACATTTCCATCCTTGATTTGAAGCCTGTTACCATCGAGCTGATAATCGGGGTTAAAGTGCCAATTGATTTTTGCGCTTTGGTCCTTTCTGTTATTTCCCTCATCAATGATGAAAACCGGCCCATCCTGGAAAAAGTGGATTGAACGTTTGAAGTCCCAACCATGCCAATCTTCAATATGGGTCAGACTGTAATCGTAGGATTCCGAGGTGTAGAAATCAACAACAGTTGCATAGAAGGGAGGATCTTGCGAGTAAGGTCCAAACAAATTAACTAGAGAATTCAAGACTGCATCCAAGCCAGATCTTGGAATTAACAATGTATTTAATTGGTCGATCGGTATTCTTTTATCCCTCACCAACGCTCTGCCAATCGGTAACCAAGTAATCGATTCTTGTTCGTGTTGTTCTTCTACTAATGGTCTACCTGAATAAACCAAAGAAATTGAATTGCTTGCTTTATAGCGGTGCCAGCCAGTGAAACGCAGATTTAATAAGATATATAAATCATCTTCCTGCCATCCGTTACGGAATACAATTTTATCTGGTGCTAAAGGCCCATTCTGTTCTGGAAGCCCTGAATTACCAAAAATTAGGCAAGATCCTTTATCAGGGGAGGTTGCATAAAGCTCCCCGGATATTTTTTGTTCGGTACCTACCTGTACTGCCACATTGGCTTTGTCTCCAATTGTATTCATACTTGTGTTAGCAAGCCATAAAAGTGAGCTGTCTTCAGTTAGTATGGATCCCATCAACGCAATAGGAGCAATCGAGTATTTTTCTGGATAGTTATACGTCAGTAAATCACCGTTAGGTAAAGCTTGAGATTCAACCCATTCAAAGGATAACATTTGATTCACTCGGTTAGTTTCTCCCGATAGCATTGTTTGAAAATAGGAGTTTGTGATCCAAACGGGTTGGTAAGAAATCGCGTCATCGGTAACACGAAACCTGGTTGTCCAGCCTCTTTCATTTTGTTCCAGAAAGTTAGCATTTCTTGACTTAAGCTCCTCATCCAGAGCTTGAATTTGGTTTAATATTGAATAGAGACCAGCCCCAATATCCTGATTGAGGTATGCACCTATAGGTTCGTGTGAAAAAGCGATTGAATACATCCAGTCGACCCATCCTATTTGTTGAGCGCGATTGTTAATGGCGGTTACCCAATCCCCGATGACCGATGTTTCTTGGCCGTTAAAAAGGTCTGGTTTGATCTCAGTAACTTTTAAGTAGTAGTACAGAACCTGTGCGGCTTCCCATTGGTCCCATTTGACACTTCCTGGCGGCGTTGTATAAAGCTCACTGTCTGCATCAACCAAGAGGCTTTTCTTGAAAAGTGAAAAGTAAGCATCAGTTTGGTAATAAGCCGCCAAAAAACCATAATCAATAGTTCTGAGGCGATCTTTGCTTGCGATAGCCTGTGCATAGCGATCTTGCACATTTGTTCCTTTAATAATTTCGGATTGTTCCTCAGTGTTCAAGGTTTCACAAATAATTGGATGGTTTAGGCTGACTCCTGGAAACGAATTGTTTACTGTCCCAGGATAAAAACTGTGTTGGTATGCTTGTAAACTGATGACTAACAAAACAACCAAGAAAACCAAAATCGTCACTAATAACATCTTAGGTGAAATTGAAATTGAAGGGAGTTGTACCCTTTTTATTTGATGCGGTATTTTCTTTATAATCACAGAATACGAAAACCACAGTAAAAGCCAAAACGTGCTAAAGATCAGAACAAAGATGGCGGTATAAAACTCTTCTTCCGAAAATCGTATGATGATTTGGTTAATCAACACTGGGAAAATTCCAGCAGATAATGTCAATAAAGGAATCCCAATCCATCTTAACCAGGCAGACTGGGACGATAAACTTGCAGAAATCAAAATAAGCAAAGTGTAAAAGATAATTAAGAAGAGCCAAGCAAAAAAGGTTTCATCGAGGAAAATGGTCAAGCCCAAACAGAGAATCGAAACAAAAAGAAGTAGGACAAGGCTTCCGTTTTCCTTATCCTCAACGCGGTCTCCAGAAAAAATGCAACTTAAAAATAGAATTGTGGTAACAAATACAATTTTATAAATCAGATCAGTGGATTGTGGTTTTGAAAACAGACTGAGAAAGAGAACTGGCAGTACTATACCGAGTACTACTTTTCCTGCAACCCAATAGTCTACATGTTTTATTTTCATGCCGAATTATCTGCCTGTAGGGCAAAACCGTTGATCAAGTTGATAGATCCTTACTTGATCTTCAAAATAGACAAGGTTGAGAGCAGAAGTCTCCGGCCAATCTTTCCACTTCAATAAAGGTGTTGAGTCGTTAACGGAACCTTGTTTTTGACCAATGTAAATATAGTCGATACCCCAACTGCACAGAGCAGTGACCCCTTCTTGAGAAGAAGGAGCGTATTCCTCGAAATAATTAATTACATCAACTGTCCATTCTGTATAGTCAGGAATCTCAGGTTTTTCGTTTAACACTGCATATTGTGGGGGCATTGTGTTCTCCCTATTAGTAAGTAATGATATCCACCAACCGCCATCACTACCCACGCCCGAAGTGTTGTCATAAATAGTAAACCCGTTTACCAAGAATAAGTCATTTTGTTCTGTATTATCAATGATCCATTGAAAAGCTCGTAAGTCTGGTCTTGTAACCATTTCGAATGTTCTGTCTTTTACGTTTTTTGCTGTAAATGCGAAGAAAAAGGAAATTAAGAAAAGAAGAACCGCTGGAAAACCTCGATGAATTTGTTCCAAACTCTCAAATATAAGTGAAAACAAATAGGCTGCGATTACACTTAATCCTATATAGGCCATAATTTGTGTGGAAAAAATGTCTATGAAGTTGGAAAATGGCAGATTGATTACGGTGCTGATGTTATAAGCATACAACAGAAGCATTCCTAGCGCTATTGCAAAAACGCGCCACTGTTTTAACAAAAAGCCAACTAATACAGATATTACAGCTAAAATCAAAAGCGGTTGTGGGTAATAATTCGTAGTAGATTTCAAATTTTCGACAAAAATTGAAAGTGCCTCTTCCAATATTGGTGCTTGCATGTAGCTAACGGATTCGGCTAATGTGCCGCCTGAAATACGAGAAAACAAAGGAACTAATAACAGGAGCATACCCAGGAAGATAATAGCTGCTCTCATCAATAATGTTGATAATTTATTTTCTTTGTGTTTTACCCAAAACAACATTTCTCCAACGAAAATCGGAAGCCAAATGATGAGAAAAAAAGGCATTCTGTAATAACACAAAGCCATTCCGCCAAGAAATACAGAAACAATCATCAAATTCTTTCCATTGCTCTGTTTGGAGAATATTGCCTCAATTAACAGAAAGCCTACCAGGGGGAGCAGAACCTGACCACTAAGCTGAGGGTATCGCCCCCAGTTTACGTAATAGTTGGGATATCTTAATATTAATCCGGCAATAATCACTGCAATCATACCTGCCCATTTCTTATTCCCTGAAACCTTGAAGGCGATAGGGTAAAGACTAAAAGCTGCCAGGGCATTACTAATTTGACCTATCCACAAAACAGACTGACTCGCGTTCTGGTTACTAATCCAAGCGTACACCGCTGAGAGGCTGTGAAAACCAAAATGCACGGTGAGAGATTTATAAGGAACGTAGGGTTGCCACGAATCAAACAAGCCCTTGTTGTTTAACATCAATTGGGTGATCATAGTATGCTGGTATGAATCTCCCCACATTGGTGTATCAAGAGTACGAATTGCCCAAAATTTCACTAAGAAAATTGTAAATAAAATTAACAAAAAACAAGCATTTAGCCAATTTTCTGAATTTTTCTGTAGACTGCTCCTTAACTCTGAAACTGAAAAGTTATTGTGCTTGATATCTGGCCAATAATAAAAAAATAGTAATAAAATTGATAACCCCATTACTAGCCAAACAAAAAATAACTCTCCTGGGTGAAAGTTTATCAAATCGGTTAGTAAGAAAAGGATTGGGTATAAGGCATAAGACATTCCAAAGGCTAGCGCAAGCCTGATAAAAATGTCATAATTTTTCCACCCTGACCAGCAATATGTCATTATCATCCAACCGGGTAACACTAAGATTAAAATTGTTAGAAAAAATTGCCAAATCCATTTAAAAACGATTGACGCTAATCCAAGAGAAAGTTGCAGGCGATCATAATCTAAACTAAAAGATAGTTGGGCCATAACGGGCGAAGAATTGAGATATAGACCGCCTTGGTCATAACTTTCAGAAACGTCAGTCTGAAAACTTACAGGACCCGAACCGTTCCAAGTTAATTCAAGAAAGTAATCGTTAAGATATGAGTCGGTTTGAGTTTCAAATTCAAGAGCAAAGAATTTTGGTGCACTGATAGTGACAGAATACTCCTTCGATAAAAGGAAAATTTTAGGATCATTCTGATAAAGACTCAGTTTCAAAATTCCATCTGCAATATTCTCAGATGATAGAGTAACTCCTATTTGGTTGAGTCCTCGATGAAGTGATGTAAATGTTTGACCAACAGACTCACCCGAAATGATTGATAAGAGAGGGGTTTGGTCGGATTGAGCTGTCGCTATATCTTGAGAGAAAACGATAAAAACAAGAAGATATAGAAATATAACAAGTAAATTAGTTGCTTTTCGATGTGTCATATTTGTGTTGATAAAAAACCTGTAATGAACGAGGGCCTTCTTCGCTTGGATAATGAATTATAACAGCTGAAAAAAGTCATACGTTTCAATTATGTAGTTGCAGATGAGGGCAAAAATAAAGTGATCAGAATGAATAATGGAGGCTAGAGCGAGATCAAATAAAAGTAAGGTAAAATCTTGAGATAAATATAATTATGTCTTTTAGGGCATGAACTATTTTTCAGGCTTAGTTTTCAACAATAAGTTATTAGGGTTGAAGCCTTGAAGATATAACGGAAAAGCGACCGTGACAACGAACTCGAAGAAAATCGTCTTAATTGGTCCAATGCCACCATACCGTGGTGGCATTGCGCGTTTCTCGGCCTCTTTAGCCAAACAGCTTTTGGATATGGGTCACGAAGTTAAAGTAATTTCTTTTCGTAAGCAATATCCAAAACTGCTTTATCCTGGCAAATCCGAAAAAGACCTTAGTCAAACCATATCTGGAGTACACACCGATTTTTTATTAAGCCCCATTAACTTTATAGATTGGAATAAAACTTTTAGACAGATACAAAACTTGCAACCCGACTTCGTAATTTTTCAATGGTGGAATACGTTTTGGGCTCCGGCTACATCTTGGCTTATACATAAGATTAAACATGCCGGGATAAGCACAAAGGTCCTGGTTCATAACGCATTTCCGCACGAAGCAACATGGTTCGATACCAAACTTACCGCCTGGGCATTGCGAGAAGCCAATTCTTTTGTGACCATGACAGCAGGAGAGGCAACGCGCTTGCGCAGCGTAGTAAGTCCTCAAGCTGAGATCCTTACGGCCCCACATCCGGTTTACCGTCAGTTCCCTTCTAGCGGTTTGAGCAAGGCTCAAGTTCGAGAAAAACTTGGGCTTCCGGATGGATGTCCGATTGCTTTGTTTTTTGGATTTGTCAGACCGTATAAAGGACTAGGTGTTCTGCTTGATGCGGTCGGTAAACTCCGGCAAGAACAGGCGGATCTGCATTTGGTAGTGGCAGGGGAATTTTGGCGGGGTGAGGCTGATTACATAAAGCAAATTCACGATTTGGACATCTGTGACATGGTAACGATCCGCGCTAATTACATTCCGGATTCGGAAGCAGGTTTATATTTTGAAGCAGCCGATTTTTTTGTAGCACCTTACCTGGAGGGAACCCAGAGCGGATCGATTAAACTGGCTATGGGTTATGGATTGCCAATTATTGTTACCGATACAATCACAGACCCGATGATCCAGGAATATCCACATGGTCGGTTAATTGTTCCACCTGGAGATGCGCCAGCTTTAGCGAAAGCTATAAGAAAGGCAACACTTATCCAACACGAAGCAATTGAAAATGAGAGTTTTGCTCAGCAATCATGGCACAATCTGATTTCCTCCCTTACAATCAGTCAAAACAGAAATATGACTTAGTCATGATGACCGATATTTTAAAACCGCACCTACTCATGCTACTGACACAAGATCTACAAAGTCCCTCTGGACTAGGGCGCTATTTCCCCTTGGCAAAATATCTGGTGCGGGAGGGCTGTTATGTTACTATTTTGGCATTACATTCAGATTTTGCCAATCTAGAGGAAGATAGCTTCGAACTTGAAGGTGTGAAAGTGCACTATGTTGGCCAGATGCATGTGAAAAAATCTGGAAATAGGACGCACTATTTTTCACCGATACAGTTGGTAAGAACAAGCATTAATGCCACAATTGCCCTCTATCGCGGAGGTGTAAAAGAGAAAACAGATCTGATTTTTGTAGGGAAACCTCACCCAATGAACGGCTTGGCTGGTTTATGGCTTGCAAGAAGAAAAGAAAAACCTTTGATAATTGACTGTGACGATTATGAATCTGAATCGAACCGCACTAATGGAAAATGGCAAAAAAAAATCTTGGCGTTTTTTGAAAGGAATTTGCCAAAGAAAGCAAGTTTAGTTACCACAAACACCTTTTTCATGCGCGATCGTATGATCTTGCAGGGTGTCGAGGAAAAGAAGATAGTATACCTGCCTAACGGGGTGGACACAGAACGGTTTACCGAGCCATCTCCTGAGAAGGTTCCTCAACTAAGGACAGAGCTAAATCTTGATGGTAAGCGTGTGATTGGTTACTATGGCAGCCTAAACCTGGCTAATCATCCAGTCGACTTGTTAATCCGAAGTTTCAAGTTAGTTTCTGAGAAGATTGATGAGGTCATTCTCCTGATCGTTGGGGGTGGGAAAGATCTTGACCATCTGCAAGAATTATCAGAAGAAATAGATTTGAAAGACAAAGTTATCTTCACAGGAAGAGTAAATCCCGACGATATGAATGTCTATTACAGATTGGCAGAAGTGAGCGTGGACCCTGTCAATGACACTTTAGCTGACCGGGGAAGGTGCCCCTTGAAGATATTTGAGAGCTGGCAAATGGGCGTTCCAGTCGTGACCTCAGATGTAGGAGATCGCGAGATGTTAGCCGGAAGCCCGTCAGCCGCCTTGCTGTCAAAATCCGGGGACGAAACCAGTATGGCAGAGCAACTAATTCGGGCATTGAGTGATGACTTTCTTCTTGTAAGTCTGAGTAAATGCGCTAAGTATCGTTCCGCTAGTTTTAATTGGGCAGTGATAGCAAACAAAGCAAAAGAGGAAATTATCGGACATATCTTTTAGTAAATCATTAGTAGTAATAGAAAAACCAAACGATTTTTACATATATGACCGATAAATGGCAGAAATAAACCAAAAGTACTATTGCATTTACCCTCAAAACACCTAAAATACATGTAATCAAAAAAAAGGAGTATCAGATGAAAAAAATTCTAAGCCTTATTCTTGTTCTTGTTGTTGCTTCAGTAACTTTTGGGGCAACATACGCCAACACCACTGTTCCTGGCGGACCTTTTGCTAGTTCCATCCAGATTCAAAACTTAGGCACTACCGAAGCCGCTGTCACCATTCAATATGTCAACAGTAGCGGTGGAATTGCACTCACCACATCTCACACTATCGCTGCGAGCGATGTGCTTTCTATCTATGTTCCTGCAGAGTCTGCACTAGCTTCTGGCGAATATTCAGTTGTTGTCTCAGCTAATCAACCAGTTGCAGCAGTGTCCAACTTCAGTGATGCTAACAGCGGTGCTTCGTATTCTGGTGCCACTGCTGGTGCTCTTAGTTGGGGATTCCCAGCAGCTTATGACAACTACTATGGATATTACACGGAAATTTATGCCCAAAATGTTGCTGCTGCTCCCCAATCAATTATTTTGGAAGTTTATGCTCCAGGCAATACAACTCCAGTATATACAAATACGAAGAGTGCTGTACCTGCAAATGCTTCCGTGAATTGGAGTCTCAAAGATTTAGCTCAATTAGCCAATAATGTTAGCTACTCTGCAGTAGTAAAAGCTGATGGTCAAATTGTTGCCATTGGTAATACTTATGGTTCTGGTGTTGCTGCTGCCCAGTTATATTCCTATAATGGTTTTGCAAGCGGTGCTACGACTTTCTATGTTCCCGCTCTTTATAAAGGTTACTACGGATGGAATGCAGCCCTTTCCATTCAGAATGTCTCTGCAACAGCTGCCGCTGTAACCGTCACTTATAGCGGTGGAACTGTAAAGAATTACACCATCCAACCTAAATCTTCCGTAGCGATATATATTCCTGCCGAAGCTGAATTGCCCGCTGGTTTGATGAGCGCGACCGTAACTTCTGATCAAAACGTCGCAGTATCTGTCAATATTTCTAACAATGCGAATCGCGCTGCTACGTACAATGGTGCTTCTGAAGCTACCACCAAGGTATTTGCACCCAATGTGATGAAACGCTACTATAAGTACAGTTCATCTGTAACTTGTCAGAACCTCGGCGCTGCGGCTACAACCATGACGATAAGCTATGCTGCTGCACCTGGTGCGACTGAAACATCAGGTTCTATTGCTCCAGGAGCGAGCTGGGAGATTTACTTGCCTTCAAAGACCGCTGTTCCGAATGGGTATAATGCAGGCGCGACAATTGAAGCTGGTCAACCAATTGCTTGCATAATTAATTCCAATATGGATGAACCGCCAGAGAATACCCAAAGCATGGATCAGCTGTTCTCCTACAATGGTGTAAATCAGTAACTTCCTAATTCAAGTACAATTAAGGAGGTCTTCAGTGAAGACCTCCTTAATTTTTGAAAGGTCAATTATGCACAATTTAAAAATCACCAACTTCTTTTTCCTGATGGCAATTCTTCTGGCGGCTTGTAATTATGTACCCCGAACTTCAATTCAACCGAATCCTGCCTTGCAAGTTACAACTAGTACCCCATCAACTTCTCTTGAAAACGCATACCCAATTAATGATCAGCATGAAACCTATGTTGGCACTATTTACCCAATAGGACAGAAACCAACTGAAACAATGCTTCCTAACGATATAAGTGGACCTACTCCTGTGCCCCAGAAGACCCCTGTAGCTAATTCTGAAACAGCTGCAATTTTCGGTGTGTTGCATTCCTATTCGGATAAACTCCCTTTACAGGGTGTAATGGTTTATGCAGCTGATGTTGTGGTAGTTGAGCCTTCTGGTGGCAAGGTCTATACTACTCAGGAAAAAACATCTCCGCAAACCGCTACGGATATGATTGGACAATTCGTGATTATCGGTATCAAACCGGGGACTTATTATTTTATGATGGTAACCCCCTTTGGCAACTATCCTCTTTTTGATGAAGACAACAACACTTTTGAGCTGGAATTTATGGGGGGTGAAGTAATAAATTTTGGTGACGTATATGTCAATTGGCCTTAGAATTATTCTTGGCTGTTATCAGTTTTATGAACTGAATACTTAAAAAAGACCACAAAAAGTCAGCCACCAAAAAAATCACACGGACCTGCAAGATTACTAAAGCAACCTTCGCAGGTTCGATTTGATTTGCCAGAAGAGCAGTTAAGGAAAAGTCACGAATTATTGCCCCGCTTGGGAGGAAGAAAAAAAACATTGAAATTGCACTAGAAAGGCACCAGACCGAAAAGGAGGTTTTAAAAGTGACTAATTCAAATGACATAACTCGAGTTAAAAGCCAATGTAAAATCAGGCCACCGGCAAGCCAGCAGACTGTGTAGAGAAGTATTATTCTTAAAGCATTATAGAAGGATGTTATTTGTGATTCACCGTTCCTATGTAACAGCCAAGTAGTTATCACAACTATGATGATGAAACCGCCGATACCTACATACAGGTTTTTTGTAGTTGCATATCCTGTCAAACCTATCAACATTAATGTCAACCACTCGGTAAGATTTGATCTTGAAATTTCCCTGTTTTCATCAGGAAAATTTAACTCATACATACTTGATCTACCGAGCCAATGCCACACACCACCTGGCAACCGTTTCATCAGAATAGTTTTAAAATATACTTGAGTATTTATCCAAAATCGTGAAAGGTTACCATCTACAATAAGTGACCAAACGAGGTTTTGTAAAGACATTGAAACATAGTAAACAAAAATACATCCCAAAAATATCCAGAAGAAGGATTTCCACTCTAAATTGCGAATTTCATCCTTGCTGAAATACAACAACCCAAATGAATAGAGGATAGAAAAAAAGCTCAATAACCTTGAGGTACGAGGATTAGCACGAAATTGCTTCAATTTCTCAATAAAGTTCAAAACCCAAAGAGGCAACTTGAGCCTATTCATGTTTTCTTGCCACATAGGTGATATTTGTACCAATATTTAACCAATCTACAAGGCGAAGTGGCAAGAAAGTAAGAAGGCGGTATCCAAGCCCGGATGGCCCCTTTAACAACAATTTGTCTAATATCTTGGAATGATTGTGCTTGTTCCAATATTTGAGATCTAAAAATAAAGCCCCATAAGAGCCAGTGAAACAGAAACGGTTGGTGATAGCCATTCCGTTATTCCTCAAAGCATTTCGGAGGAGTTCATCAGGGAAAAGATGGAGATGCCGTGGAAGATCATAACCTAACCAGGAGTCTTTAAATATTTTCCGATCCAAGGCGGAAAGATTTGGAGTTGAAAAGACGAAGACCCCATCAGGTTTTAGCAGACGGGCAACCTTTTCGATTGCATTGAATGGTTCAGCCAAATGTTCAAGAACGTCCCACATCGAGATCACATCAAAAACATTATCCCGAACAGGATATTCTTCAAAGGTACCAGGAAAAATTGGGATATTAAGGTTTTCGCTGGTAAAGCGAGCTATCTCCTGGACCGGTTCTACCCCAGAGAGTTGCCAATAGCTTCGTTTTTTTGCAATATTAAGAACTACGCCGCTACCACAACCAACATCTAACCATGCGCCAGCTGATTTATTTCTTTGCACAAGATCAACCCTTTTCTTGGGGCCTAAAGATAAATTTAATTCTTGTAATTTACCTTGTTTTTCGGTTATTTGAGGTGCATGGCATACATATCCAGGTTTGTAATAACTTGACAGATTCTCCCAATCAAGCCGTGGGTTTTGACGAAGGAGTTTACAGCCTTCGCATTCAATCAACTGAAATGTTCCTGGCAGATCTTCAAGAAGATCACCCCCGCTAATAATCACATTTCCACCTTCTGATCCACAATAACAGCAAGGGTGATGCTTTAGTAGTGTAGTAATGTCAGTCGTTATCATTTGGATTTCCATATAACAATACAGAAAGGTCAGGATAAGTATCCAATGTTTTTCTGCTACCCGCTTTGAGTCCTTGGAGATATTTTTTTAAATACTTTATATTATAAGGTTTTAGAAAAAAATCCCTAATGATCAAGTAGGATTGTTGAAACAAACGTTCCGAATGTAAAAAATGACGTTTCATAAAGCGACCTGTACTCTCACCCATTTGGCGCCAGTAATTGCTCATATCTTTTCGGGTAGTTCTGGATACTTTATGCCAAAGTAGCGCGTCTGGGGCAACCCAAATGTTCAGACCAGCACTACGGAGACGTTCTGAATAGTCCCAGTCCTCATAAAAGAAGAAAAAACCTTCATCAAACAATCCCACATTTTCAAATGCACGTCTATGAATTAATAAACCGCAGGTGGGAGCATATTCAATTTTGCGTGGGTTATCAAAATTGACATTCTTACGTTTGTCTTTTAATAGAATTGTTGGAGGAAAGCGACGGAAGTAACCTCCGTCTGCCCAAACATCATCGCGAGATAATGGCACGTTCTTCGGTGGGTAGTAGCAGACTTTCGGCATGACGATGCCACAATCATCATCGCGTTTTGCAACTTTTAATAACTCACCGATCATGGCTGGGTCACTTACTGTATCGTTGTTCAGGATTAGCACATAATTATAGCCATCCTTAAGCGCCTTGATGATTCCTTTGTTGAATCCGATCGGGACACCAAAGTTACTGTTCAATGCAAGAATCTCTACCAAAGGATATTGTTTTCGGACCTGACCAAGAGTGTCATCACTAGAGCCATTGTCCACTAAATAGATATGATAGGGTCCGCCCTCAATTTTTTCAAGTGAAGCTATGCATTCTAGCGTATCAAAGACATTGTTATAACTTAATACGACAATAGCAATAGTATCTGGAACAGTATCTTCTGTTACCATTTCTAAATTACTTCCTCTTTCTTCAAGCAATAATCGTTTGACTAACTTTTTAGAGGCGTCAATGATGTCGTCTACTTCGCGATGGATGAACTCGGCACTTCGACCAAGGATATAAACCCCTTTATTTTTTTGGATCTGGGACAGAGTTTCAGCTACGATTGTCTCATAACCTACCTTATAAACCGGATAGGCATATTCTTCCCGAATAACAAGGCTGTCCAACACATCTTTTTCTTTCAAATACCCTGAACGCACCAGATCAAAAATAACCTTTGCAGTTAAGTTTTCCTCTTCAGATGTGACCTCTGCACACAAGACGGTTGTGTTTGGAGGAGTGTTATAACGACTCATATGTTTAAATTCAACCATGCGATTTATTGACATATCACTATCGATAAAATATACCCAGTGATATGGACCAGCTTCGGGCTTGTTAAGTAATAAATACACAGCATCGACTTTTTGAAAACTGAGTGGTACATCTATTCCGAGCATTGATGCGGTGATAGTTAGTGGCAAAGTGGAGATAACAGCATCACAATTATAAGTTTTAGTCTGACCATTCTGCTGATATTGGATCGCAGTGACCTGCTCGTCTTTACATATGATAGAAGTAACTTCCGCAGACATAATTACATCTTCATTAACGCCTCCAAAATAGGCATCGCAGATAGAACCATAACCGCCTTCAAGCGGGTAGTAAAAATATGAAAAATATTTGCGAGATTTCCCGTCCATCTTCTTAAATGGGTTTACCAGTCGTGCTTTGCGTTTAGCCCATAAGACAGAAATCTCACTTGCTGGGATGCGGAACAATTTTTCAGTCGATGGTTGAAAAAAATTATTGTGCATGGTTTTGCCGTAGCGAGCAAGGATAAAATCCTCAAAGTTGTTTATACCATCAGTAGAACCTATAGGGCGGCTTAATTCCTTAATCAAACTCAACTTTTCGCTATTTGACAGTAACGGGAGAAGTTCAATGGGATTTACTGGGTCGTTGACCCATGATCTCTTGAGATAAAGTTTGCTTCGACGAATATGGCGCAGCATAGGATTAAGCTGGAAAACCGAGTGAAGTACATCTTCATCATTGGTGAAGAACCGATGAGCGGCAAAATCACAAGTGAAGCCATGCCAGATAAAACTTCGGGCAAGACCACCATAGTATTCTTCGCGTTCAAAGACCTTTACTTCGAATCCGTTTTTCTTTAAATAATATGCTGCTGAAAGCCCAGAAACGCCTGCTCCAAGAATAGCGATGCTTTTAGAAGTTAAAGTTGACAATGGAATAACTAGCTCCTAATTAGTAATTTGTGGCAACACTATTGTAAAAACAGCCTGATATCGAACAACTTTATCAGATGGAAAACCGTTAAGATCAACCCCACCTAAAAAATAAACCTCACCGCCAATACTAATTAGTTGAGGTTGTTCAGTTTGAAGCATATCAGTTTCTTCAACATAGGTGTACCATGAATTGTTCTGAGGTGTATAGTTTCTTAACTCGTATACCCCTGTCTCGATCATCCCGAACACAAACAGACTTCCAGACACTTCTTGAGCGCCAATGAATTTGATATCGCTATCGAGAGGCATTTGCTGTTGCCAAGGGTCTTTCCCGTCCATGTCTTGGTTTGGATCATAAACTTCCATGGAAAGACAAGACCCATCATTACATTCACCACCCACCAAGATTATCCGTTCTCCAAGTGTGATTGCTTTCCCTCCAGACCTGGCAGTAGGTAAGGTGCTCATCTCTTCCCATCTATCTGTATTGGTATTGTAATGTAAAACACTGTCACTATTACTTTTACCATCCCAACCGCCAAAAACAAACAATCTGCCTTCATAAGTGGAAATTCCATAATTTGCTAAAGAAAAAGGGAGCGGGGTCTTACTGCTCCAGCTGTCTGTGCGTGGATCGTACACCTCCAAGACGTTCGTCAATGTTCCATCACCTAATTGTCCCCCAGGCACATATATTTTTCCTCCGACAACGGCAGCACTGGCAAGCTCTACGGGTGTCGGTTTAGGTGCCATTGTTTCCCAGCGGTTTGAAGCCTTGGTAAAACGCTCTACCACAGCACTTGTGCCCTTGTTGGTGTGACCTCCAATTGTGTATATTGCATTATCCCAAGTGGCAATGGCCATGAGGGTTCGAGGTGTTGGAATTGAGGAAATATTGTACCAACGTTCTTGTCTCAGGGCATTTAAGAACTGACTTGAAGTTGGAGTTGAGTCCGCAAAAAGATTCGAAGATCTAACCAAGAAAGAAAGTCCCGATAGAAGCGCAAAAACAGCAATTACTGTTGCCCACCAATATTGTTTTAAAAATGTTGAGATTTTGTTGCGTTCTGGTTCTCTATCGTGATAAATTGGAACAAAAACCTGCACAGGTTCTGGTTCTGGTAAAGGCGAATCTATCAGTTTATGTTCGATTGCATAAACAGTAGCTTCTGTACGCGATGAAACGCCCATTTTTTTGAATACATTGTTAAGATGTACCTTTACCGTATTTATAGAAATAAACAACTCCTGGGCAATTTCCTTATTGCTTTTGCCTTGCCCCAGTAGTTTTAGGATTTCGCTTTCTCGTTCACTTAAATTTATATTATCCATTATCATCTACTTTGTAATTATTCATTATAAAGCAATCAAGCCGCCAAGACTCTGGCGGCTTATCCGGATTTCAAATTTTGCTCATTTAGTATGAAAAAATAACGGAAACCAATATACCCATGTTCCTGCGTGATGAGCATTCCCGCTAACGTAATACCTCTGCCCTTGACCACCATACCAACTGGCTTCTTCCTCCAGACGAGGGCGGCCACCCTGGGTGCCGGCGTGCCAGTTGATGCTTACATCTCTGAAGGTGATGTCAACAGCCCTGCCAAAGCAGTAATTAGTGCACGAGTTGAGCGTGGATTGCTCAACCACCATTAAATGCACGTGGTGACCCGTACTTGCGCCAGTGTCGTCTACATTCGCAATCTTCATGCCTTGAGAAACATACACACCTTGAGTTTTTAGATTTGCAGGAATACTGTTTTTAGCGATGTGCAAGTAAATCTGATAAGTCCAGGGGCTTGTAGTGCGGTCCTGCAAGGTGATGCTGTTTGTACAGGTAGAGTCTCCATTGTTGCAGGTGTCACGCCAATGATATACAAACCCACCCTTAGACGCCAACAAGTCAAACATGGTGCCATCTGCAAAATCGAAGGCGTAAGTGCAGTAATACTGCGGATTACAGGAAGTATGACCAACTGACCAAGTCAATCGCTTGGATAAACCAGCAGCCCAAGGCAGTTTATAACCACCATAAACCGTTCCTGTTGGTCCAGCTTTTGGATCTGCATCCGGGAAGAATCGCATGGCAAGTTCACCGTCTTTAAAGTCTGATTCCATAAAAATCTTGCTGAAATCCTCATCGCTCACCTGGTGAAGCTGCCACAACTGGTCAGTTTCAGACCAAATGGCGAGGACGATTTCAGGCTCTCGCGCAATAACTTCCCCATCTTCCTCATCACTTTCTGCCATCCACAATACGGCCTGGGTGTAGTTCTCATTAAACTGAACTTCGTCCATTGTCCAGGCGTTGTGACCTGCCTTGGCGGCAAGATCTGGCAGTTGAGTGTAGAGAAGTGTCTCAAGGGCGCTCTGGCTGCCTGGAATTGGAGTGGGGATGTCAGGGCTCTTGGGGCTAGAGTTTTTGTTCTCTTGAAAAATTAAGAACAAAGCTAAAACCAGCAGTACCAGAGTTGGTATCCAAATCTTCGACGCCTGGCTTTGACGTTTGGGGGGTTCTTCGTTAGGGCTGTAGGTTTGATTGCTCATAGTCTTCCACTCAGTCATTTAAATAATGTCATAGCTTTAGTTGCAATTACCTTGCCAAGGGCTGATGGGCGGTAGTTGACAGCTCATAGCCGTGAGTTGACCGCTCATAGGTGATGGCTGAAATTTGATCGGTCAATACTCAACTATCAAACCTCCAAAAGAGCATATCAATAAATATTAATTCGAAGAAACGAGCAATACTGCGTCCCTTTCCAAAAAGATTAATCCGCAAAAAGCGCCACTTCCGTGCAAAAGCTGCTCTGTCAAGTGCTATCATCGTAAAATTATCCTTAATGAATATGAGAAAAAATGATAGTCTGACCCGTATTGTGCTGGAGGATATCAAGACCTCGGCAAACCTGGGTAGTCGAAAAATCATTAGCTGGATTATCGACCGCATTGGTTATCGTCCGGCGGGTTGGCTGGCAGATTTGCTTGCCAGAATGGATGAACAGCTCGAAGACACCTCACTTCACGAAACAGCCACAAGAGCTGTCAATTCTTTCTCTGATGGGCTCAAACTTCACATTGTTGATGCTGTTCCGGGCAGCGGTCCCTTGTTGGTGGTTGCAAACCATCCTGGAATGGCGGATATCTTTGGTGTGCTTGCCAGCCTGAAACGAAATGACGTCAAAATTGTCGCTCAACAAAAGGGCTTCATGCGCGTGCTACGGAACATCAACCGTTTCGTGTTAAGTATCGAACCCGATTCAACTTTTAAGCTCAGAGTAATCCGAGAAATTATCCAGGCGCTCAACGAGGGCAAGGCAGTCATCATCTTTCCCAGTGGTCAACTCGAGCCTGACCCCGCCATCATGCCTGGGGCGGACGAATCTTTGCTGGGTTGGTCCGAGAGCATCGGCGTTTTCCTCAATAAGGTTCCCGAAACCCAGCTCCTACCCGTCCTGGTCAGTAGTGTTTTGACAGAAAAAGCCTACAACAGTCGTTTTGCCAAACTGGGACAGAATCAAAAACGCCGTCAGCAGCTCGCAATGGCAGCCCAATTTGTCGCCCAACGTTTTTCGAACAAATCGCACTGGAAGAAGCCGATGCGGATCAATATGGGTCAGCCAAGATCGGCTGAAGAACTCGACCGATCCCTGGACCCCCATCAGCTAAACCTGGCTGTTCGGCAGGAAATGTTGAACTTACTTGACCAGGTTTGGCCTTCGTAAAGACCTTTTGTGCTCTACACTCGCTCGTCCACGACCGTATTCCAAAAATCCTGAAAACCGAATCAGACCGTCTTTTGCGTTATACTAGGAAGATCACATCCTGTCTGACTCACCCAATCGACAGGAAAAATCAATACCAAGGAGGCACTACATGCCCGCTAAGGGATGGGTAGAAATAAACGACTTGTATTGTAAAGCCTGTGAAATCTGCGTTACAGATTGCCCCACGCACGTTCTGGCGCTGGATATGTCCCGGCTAAGTCCCAAGGGGTATCACCCCGCCTATATGCTGCATCCTGAGGAATGCATCGCCTGTGGAATTTGCGCCGTGGTTTGCCCGGACGCAGCCATCACGGTCTACAAAGGCACGCCACCGGCAAAAGAAGGAGATGGTGAATAATGGCACTTGAACTGATCAAAGGAAATGTCGCCGTTGCTGAAACAGCGCTACGGGTCGGTTTGGTCTCCTACTTCGGATACCCTATTACTCCTCAAACTGAACTGTTGGAACATCTTGCTGCTCGTATGCCAGAACTTGGCAGAGCATTCGTCCAGGCTGAAAGCGAACTCGGCGCAATCAATATGGTTTATGGTGCCGCTTGCACCGGTTTGCGCACCATGACCTCCAGCTCCAGTCCCGGGGTCAGCCTGATGCAGGAAGGTATTTCTTACATTGCTGGAACGGAACTCCCGGCAGTGATCGTAAACGTGGTTCGTGGCGGTCCCGGTTTGGGCAATATCGCCCCTTCACAAGCGGATTACACCCAGATGGTGCATGGCGGCGGGCACGGCGAATATCACGTGATCGTTCTGGCACCTGCCTCTGTCCAGGAAGCAGTGGATCTGACCGGTTTGGCTTTTGATTTGGCAGAAAAATATCGCATGGTTGTTTGCATCCTGATGGATGGTTACCTTGGACAGATGATGGAACCTGTCGAACTGCCTCCTTTCGCCCCAATTCGCACAGAAGCACCTTCGTGGGCAGTTGGCGCAAAGCACCCTGAAGGTGAACGCTCTGTTCTAACCTCCATCAACATCAGCCCACCCATGCAAGAAATTTTCAATGTAAAAATGATGTCTCGCTGGCAGCAGATCGAGAAGGATGAGGTCCGATACAAGGGTTATTACCTGGATGATGCTGAGTATGTCGTGGTTGGATATGGCACTGCTGGCAGAATTGCATTGACCTCCGTGCGGGCTGCTCGCGCTAAAGGTGTCAAGGTTGGTCTGTTGCGCCCCATCACAGTATCTCCGTTCCCGATCGAAGTTTTGGACAACCTGGTTCCTGGAAAAAAGGGAGTCCTGGTAGTCGAAATGAACAACGGTCAAATGCTGGACGACGTTTCAGCCATCGTTGCCAAACGCGTACCAGTCCATTTTTATGGTCGGATGGGCGGCATGGTGCCTTACCCGGATGAGATCGATGCTGCTATCGACGAGATGATTCACGGCGATCATGATGTCAACCGCGATGCCCGCGGGGCTTGGTTGGCGAAGATGCGCGAATTAGTTGGAACAGGAGCCTGAGATGCTTGATACTGATGTGAAATTGATCTACGAACGTCCGCATGGTTTCACCGATGTGACCACTCACTATTGCCCAGGCTGTACGCACGGTGTCGCTCACCGTTTGATCGCAGAAGTTTTGGAAGAAATGGGCGAGTTGGACAACACCATTGGTGTGGCTCCAGTCGGCTGCTCGGTTTTTGCCTACAACTATTTCGATTTTGACTTCGTTGAAGCTGCCCACGGTCGCGCGCCAGCCATGGCAACCGGCATCAAACGTACGCTTCCAAATAAGATGGTTTTCACCTACCAGGGTGATGGCGACCTGGCTTCCATGGGCATGGGCGAGATCATTGCTGCCGCTGCCCGCGGAGAACAAATCACTGTTTTCTTCATTAACAACACCAACTATGGTATGACCGGCGGTCAGATGGCACCCACCACATTGCCCGGTCAGAAAACCAGCTCTTCACCACTTGGTCGTGACGTGGAAACCCAAGGGTATCCTATCCGGACTGCTGAACTGATCTCATCACTTGACGGAGCTTCGTTCGTTGTTCGGCGCAGCCTGCACGACGCGCGAAACATTCGCAACGCTAAAAAAGCCATTCGTACCGCTTTCGAAGTGCAAAAACACGGGATGGGTTTTGCATTCGTCGAATTGCTTTCCACCTGTCCCACCAACTGGGGGCTGACCCCCGTGAAGGCTCGCGAATGGTTGAAGGAATATATGATTCCTCAATATCCCATCGCCGATTTCAAAGTTTCATCAGCTGTTGAAGAATTGGTCAAAGGAGCGTAAACGATGCAATCAGAAGTAATTATCTCTGGATTTGGTGGTCAGGGCACGCTCTATGCCGGCCAGGTTTATGCCTACGCGGGAATGGACGAAGGCAAACACGTCACCTGGATCCCTTCTTATGGCCCTGAAATGCGAGGCGGCACAGCCAACTGCACGGTCGTGATCTCGGATGAGGAAATTGGTTCGCCCAGCGCGCTACACCCCCGTGCTGTGATTGCACTTAACCTGCCCTCATTGGACAAATACGAGCCTCTGGTGGCTCCGGGTGGATTTTTGATTGTCAACGAGTCGATGGTCAATCGTGAACCGTCCCGCACAGATATTCATTGGCTGATGATTCCGGCAAACAATATCGCCCGGGAGCTTGGCAATGAACGGGTAGCCAATATGGTTTTGCTGGGCGCCTTGGAAGCCAATATGAAAGCCTTGCCCGATGGCGCGCTGGAAAGAGCCCTGCAAGCCCACACCGCTGAAAGACTAAAGAAATTTATCGGCATGAATATTGAAGCCATGCACAGAGGCGCGGAATACAAAGTCGATTAAGAATAACCTGTTGAAATAGCAGACCCGAAGGTAATTTCCTTCGGGTCTTTTTTATACTCATTCTTAATAATGCTGTTTTGGCAGCGAGAGGTATGTACAAGTATAATTTTAAGGATGAACACGGACTTTTCACCTCCGAAAGGCAAAAGCCTGGCTGTCAATGGGATTGTCACAGCACTTCTGATTGCTGCTATCCTGTTTTTGCTGATCAGTGGGTCCATGGGTGGTCAGGGGTGGTTATCGATCGTCTTTATTGGGGTTGGATTGCTCCTTTTGGTTCCGCTCGCGCTGGCAATTTACCGAATTATCACAATTACCACAACGGTCTATAGCCTGAGCCGGGACACGTTGGAAGTGAAATGGGGTTTGAGGCGCGAGTTGATTCCAATGCGTGAAATTGCGTGGGTACACCCAGTCAGCGACTTCGAAACTCCTTTGCCTTTGGGCTTTACCTTGGTTAAGGGTTCGTATTATGCGGAAACCAACATCAAAGGGCTGGGAAAAACCCTTTTTGTAGCCACAGCGCCTGAACAGATGGTTCTGGTCAAACTAAATGAAGCATACTTGGTTATCTCGCCTGAAGATAAGTTAGCTTTCACCGAGGCATACAAGCAGCTTTCGCAGTTAGGAAGTCTGCAACAAATCGAACCCGAATCGGAAAACCTAAGAATGATTTGGCGGCGGGTGATGGATGACCGAATGGCAAAGCGGCTGCTTTTGGGTGTAGCAATAAGTTTTTTGGTTCTGCTGCTTTCAACCGCTATCATTGTTGGTCTGCTCCAGCAAGTTGTTTGGGTGAGCATGGAAACAGTCCCGTCATCCAGGCTCTTTCTACTACCGCTGATCGGCTTGTTTTTTAATATTCTGAACACCCTGGCCGGGCTATTTTTGTACCTGCAGGAGCGGGCTGGCAAGACCGTGGTTTACCTGATTTTAGGTTGGTCAATATTGATCAATGTCATCATGACCCTGGCGATGATCTTCATGAGTATTTGAGCCGGAAAACTCACAAAAAGGGGTTAAGGTGCGAAAAGATTTTGTGATGGATAATAACTCGACAAAACTCAGCTATGCTATAATCGGTATTCTGATGGAGTGTCGATACACACCGTTATTATGCTATGGAAATTAAGCGCACTTTACCAACCGATCACAAGCGGTGGTTAGCGTTTGTTGTGGGGTTCCTTGCCTTGAGCCTGATTGTCACAGGCTGCAATCCTGGGGGTCGACCGTCTTCCGGTCAACCAGGGGGAGTCGAAGCTGGAGTAGCATCCTCTACTGCCAGGCCAACCCTTACCCCCTCTCCAACAGCCACCTCAACACCCTGGCCTACCTTTGCGCCGGCTATGGAGACCTGGCCAACCCCAGCCCCTCTTCCAGCCGATAGAGTGGAGCTTCCGGAAGGCACGACAGTCTGGTTGTTGCTGGGTGCTGAAGACGCAAAACCAACCCGCGGACGCACGCAGGCGATCCACCTGTTGCTGGTCAACGAACGCCTTTCCAAAGCCAGCGTAATTTCCATTCCCGGTTCAACCTATCTTTATCTACCGGGACATGGGATGGGCAGGTTCAACACAGCCTGGCCGCTGGGCGGAATGAAACTGGTTTACGACACGCTGGGCTACAACTTTGGTTTGCAGCCTGACCGCTATGTGGTCGCTCATGAAACGGAGTTTACCTGGCTGGTAGATGACCTGGGTGGGCTGGAGGTAAGTGTCCTCTATCCCATTCGGGATGATTGCGGAGGACTGCCGGCTGGGTTACACAGCATGGATGGGAAGAAGACCTTGTGTTATGTCTCTCACCATGCGGATGACGATATTTTTCGTACGATCAGGCAGCAACAAGTGCTGCAATTGCTCTTTACAAAATTAGTTCAATGGGGACGGCTGGCAAAATTGCCGGTAATGTATGCCTCTTACGACCAGAACCTGGACACCGATGTCAGTTTGCTTGACTTGATATTGCGTGTCCCGCTGGCTTTGCGGTTAGGCGATCCTGGGCGGGTGAAGACCTTCGTTTTGGGCTGGGAGGCGCTGGAAACCTGGCAGTTACCTGATTCCACCCGCACCGAAGTGCTCTTGCCAAGGGAAGGAAAAATCAGCCAGTTGGTCAGCCAGGCAGTTAACGCAATACGTGAGCCCTCACCCCTCAATGCTGTGGTGCTGACTTATGAATTTCAGCTGACCGAGGTGATAGGGATGACACGCACTGCTGGTGCCCGCTTAACGGAATTGGCGGCACCGACAAGGACGCCAACACCCCCAGGGGGCAGCCAAGCAACTGCGATACCTGTTTGGACGTCAACGCCATTGCCGCCCGCGCAAACGCCCACAGTTACCAGGACGCCCACGAGGACAGCTACCAACCCGCCGCCGCTGCCCAGTCCGACCCAAGGCGAGCCTTACCCAATCGAGACTCCGGTTCCGACGGTTATTTGGGACACGCCTTACCCCTAAGGGAGGGGCGTTAGAGAAAAAATGAAAGAGAACAAGCAAAAAATCAACCGATTTGTCAGGATCTTTACGATCTTTGCTTTGTTGCTTAGTTTTTTCAACTCCAGTCCTGCCAAAACCTCCCCAACCTTATTTTCCGAAAAGAAACGCACCATCAAAATCGAAGTCGATTACACCCTGTATGAATGGTGGTTGCTTTCCTGGAAGACTTCCGAGGTAGTCTGCCAGGTTTACACCGAACACGAGTCCTGGCCTGATGATAGTGAAGTGCTCTATTATTGTGGTGCGACGATTAAGAAGCAGTGGACGCAAACTAACGCCTGCATGTACACCAATGAAGTCACCCAAATGGATGAGTGCAAGGGTTTGTATCTGCACCTTGCTAATGTGACCCCCCTCGTAAAGGAGGTAGAGGTCAACCTGCCAACACCTGAGGTTTTTATTACTGTAGTCGGTTGTGATAAAGAACCTGGTCAGACCAATTGCAGCAGTTTGCCCTATTTGAGATTCCAGGGCTACGAACCCTTGCCTAATGAAAGCATTATCCAGATTGTCGGTCGCTACAATGGGATGGGCTTCAGCTGTCCTGGAGGATACTGTGACCTGCCGCTCACGCCGACTGGCACGGACGGTGTCACTGTAGAGTTTTGGGCAGAGTCAAGTTATGGCGATGCCAGCGAGGTCTACACCGCCCAGATCAGAGTGATTCCCTGGGGCGATTTTGCCAACCCCGACAACCCCTCGGTGGATAAGCCCACCTATTATGTGGATGTTCTCAGTTCTCAATGGGCTGGCGAAGGCAAATCGACCTGTTCAGATATCTGGCAATCTTTTATGCCAGTTGATGGTCCTCCAGCCTGGCTGCGCACACCTGTGCTGGCAGAGCAACTGGAAACTGATAATGAATACTACTTGCTAGCGGGAATGCTGATCAAACAAGGTATGGTGGATGCCAGTGACTGCCCGGCCGGCGGACTGGAAGAAAATGGGGCAGCAACCGTTTGTGGAAAGGAAGCCGCCCAACCGGTGGTGGACGATTGGCAAAATCAGTTTAATGCCGAAATTATCCAGGTGGCTAACCAAACCGGCGTCCCAGCCCAGTTGATGAAAAACATCTTCAGCCGCGAAAGCCAGTTTTGGCCAGGCATCTACGAGAAAGTAAGCGAGGCAGGCTTGGGGCACTTGAGCGACCTGGGGGCAGATGCGGTTTTACTCTGGAACCCTAGTTTCTACACCCAGTTTTGTCCCCTGATCCTGACCGAAGAAACCTGCCAGCGTGGTTTTGGCAATTTGGACAAAAACGAACAGGAAATGCTGCGCGGCGCGTTGGTACAAAAGGTCAATGCGGCTTGTCCGGACTGCCCGGTGGGGATCGATCTGACCCAGGCGAGCTTTAGCATCAGCATTTTTGCACGCAGCCTGCTGGCAAATTGCGAGCAAGTTCGGCAGATCGTGTTTAATAACACCGGCAAACAACCTGGACAGTTGATCAGTTATGAAGATCTATGGAAATTCTCTCTTGTGAATTACACCAGCGGGTCTGGCTGTTTGGGCAATGCCATCCAGCGTACGATGAACAATGGAAATTCACTCACCTGGGAGAATATTTCATACAACCTTGAACCAGCCTGCCGCCCTGCTATTGAGTATGTGAATGAGGTTTCGACCATGCCGGTGGAAGAAGCACCTGGTGTTGGTGACTTCTTGGTGAGCCCGACACCTGAAGTGCCCATTGTCCCCACTCCTACTCCAATCAAAGTGATCTATCCGACCGCTACTCCTTACCTGAGTCCCACGCCTTACCTCACCCCCACGCCATACCCCTAAAAGGCAGCAAAAGCTCGTCATCGCGAACCTCTTTTGCGCGGAACGTTACGAGACCGTTCCCTAGCGTAGGGCTGAGGCTTGACTCCAGCCGCTAATTCCGTCATCGTGAGCCTCATTTGCGAGGCGATCTCGCCGTAACTCTGTCATCGCGAGCCTCTTTTACGCGGAACGGTACGAGACCGTTCCTTAGCGTAGGGCTGAGGCTTGACCCCAGCCGCTACCCCCGTCATCGCGAGCTTCTTTTGCGAAGCGATCTCGCCGTAACGCCATCATCGCGAGCCTCATTTACGCGGAAGGACACACCCATACAAGGCAATAGAGACCGTTCCCGACATAGACATTCACGGAGGGAGATGAACCCCCTCCGTATGGCTGGGGCTTGACCCCAGCCGCTATCTTCGTCATCGCGAGCCTCATTTGCGAAGCAATCTCGCCATAACCCCGTCAACGCGAACCTCTTTTGCGCGGAACGGTACACCCTTACAGGGTAATAGAGACCTTTCCCTAGCGTAGGGCTGGCGCTCGACCCCAGCCGCTACTTCCGTCATCGCGAGCTTCTTTTGCGAAGCGATCTCGACTTATTCGACTAATTACAATCTGCAGGAAAATACAGACCAACCAGAGCTCTTGTTTACCTGGTTGGCGTGGACGAATTAATCTAAAGGAATTTGCCTATTTCTTGCCGGAACGAAGCAGTTCCAACTCGGTTTCCAACTCCAGGCGTTTTTCAACGCCAGCCTGTTGCACTTCGTTCTGAACGTTGCTGATGTAATCGTTAATGCGTGCTTTTATTTCTTCACCGGAGTAGGGGGTCAGCATCAGGACCAACGCGCTGCCAACTAAACCGCCTAAGAAAGCCCCTGTAAGCCAACTGGATGATTTGCTCATAATATCCTCGTTTCTCTGTTGAAATAATTATAAGAGGGATTACTCAAAAACCCAATGCCCGTACATATGAGGTAAGCATGATTGCACTATTCGGAGGCCAGCCTGCCATGAAAAATCAATTTTCGCCTCGAATTTCTAATAAATAAGGCATGACCGATCGGTCATATTGCGGAATGTGACAACCCACCCTGGAAGCCACCTCGCTGGAAACTTGTTGAAACAGCTCACAGGCTTCAAATAGGGATTGCCAGATGTTCTCTGCGCTGTCCATCCGCCAGGTACGCAGAAGTTGAGCCCAATCGGATTCCGGGATATGTTTTTGTAAGTATTTGTAATCTTTCCCGATGTTGAAATTGAAGCCCTGTTCCATCCCTGCCCGCCAGCTCAACATTCGCATCAACTCAGTCCGGATAACATCTAGATGAGCATTGGCGTAGGGAATCTGCCCGCGCGCTAAAGCTTTTGCGACATAAGTGCTGACCCACCAAAATTCGTTACAGCAATCATCAAAGGTCTTGCAAGAGGGCGGCTTGAGCCGATAATCTTCATCTGTGCTGGGGGGTGAATTTGGCACACGACTGTCCTTGTCCAGAAGTACTATGCACATGCGATCAGACTCCAGGTAGGTTTCAAGGCTCTCCAGCGGGAAAAGGGTCAGGTCGATGCGGTTGCCATCCTCAAAAAGCATCAGGTAGGCAAACGAGTTTCTCCCTTCAGGTGGGATAAGGCACATAGTATCAGGCTTTTGCATAATGATGCGCTTACCGAAGACCTCCAACCAGGCGTCATCGGAAAGGAAGGAATCCATTTCAGTGACAAGATAAACGATGTCGAAATCCTGGTGCTTGTCCGGCTGAACGTTGGGGTTGGCGCGCGAGCCATTCATCGCCACCAGCCGGATGCGGTCATCCTGCCGGGCGAACTCCAATATCAGGTCGAACATTTCTTTTTCAGTGCGCATTTTCATATCTTTATGCCACCAGTTCAATCAGGTTGCCTTCCGGGTCGGCAAGGACGCTCTCATAATAGCCATCGCCGGTTGTCCGCGGGCCGTTGAGCAAGGGGCAGCCGCTTTCCTGCAGTGTTTTGGTAAGCTGGTCGACCTTTTCAGGAGATCCGAGTTTGAAAGAAATATGCACGTAACCAAGCGGATACTCACCAGGTGCCCTTTGGCTCATACCCGGGCGCTGCATGATCTCGAGCCGGGCACCGTCGTCGAAACTTAAGAAATAGGTTTGCAGTCCAGTGTGCGGGTTATGATACTTTTGGTTGGGAATGGCACCAAATTGGCGAACGTAAAAATCCTTCATCCCTTCCAGGTCTCGCACATAGAGAGCGATGTGTTCCAGTTTCATCTTTACCTCGCTTTCAGGCGAACATAACGCAGTAACTCCTCGATGTAAACGCGGTTGCTTAGGTCGACCGAGGTTTGTTTGCCTGTCCGAGGTCTACCGTTTTTTCTGGATGTTAGGAAAGTGAAAAAACTCATCAGCAGGCGGTCGATAAGGCTCATCTTTTCGTAATTGATGCCAGCGATGAGGTAGTAAAAGTGAGTTGGTCTGACCTCACCATTGCGGAAATTGCTTTGGAAGATCAGGTCTTCGTATCTTTCTTTGGAAGGGGTGGCGCCTGTGGCAAAAACCACCCAGGTTTTGTTGGGGAAGTCTTTCATCCAGCGCTTGATCTTGCCAATGCCTCGGATCTGCCCCGCGTAAATGCCAGCGCCATAAACAATTAGTCCATAATCTTTCAAGGACTCCTTGTTAAAATCAGTCAGGTTGGTAAGGTCGCATTGCAGATCTTCGGATATCCAGCGGGCATAACGCTCGGAGAAGCCAGTTTTCGATTTGTACAGGACGAGCACTTTTTTCACACATCACCTCGTCCTTTGAGTTTAACTGAAAACTAATATTCTTGGTGACTATAGGTCGGAATGGAACCGTCATGTGATTTGTAATCCATCGCTATGTTGCACGATCTCACTACTCTAAAGGGCACTTCGTCCGACGTTTCCAGCTGGGATTCACAATGGCGGAGTGAGGTGGAAACATAACACACGTCCCAATCGTTACTCCGCCCACCTCATTCCGCCCTACAAAAAACTTCTTGCCTTCCGATCGCCAGGTGTGCTAATACTCTTTGGTCAAATCCATACCCGCGTACAAATCCGCCACTTCATCGTAACCATTGAAAAGCAGGGTCGGGCGGCGTTCGCTCCACCCGATACGGATCTCGGTTGCCTGGCTCCAGCGTGGGTGGTCGACAGCAGGGTTAACGTTGGCGTAGAAGCCATATTCCTGCGGCGCGAGACTATTCCAAAGCGTGGGTGGCTGCTCTGCCACCAGGCTGATGCGGGAAATCGACTTGATGCTCTTGAAGCCATACTTCCAGGGCACCACCAGGCGGATAGGCGCGCCATTTTGTTTGGCAAGTGGTTCGTCGTACAGCCCGGTTGCCAGGATGGTCAGGTCGTGCATGGCTTCGTCCAGCCGCAGCCCTTCTGAATAAGGCCAGGGGTAATAAGTTAGCGCGGCTTGACCAGGCATTTCCTCTGGGCGGTAGACCGTTTGGAATTGAACGTATTGAGCTTCAGGGAGTGGTTGGACGTCCTCCAGCAGTTTGTTGAGGCGGAAGCCCTGCCAGGGCAAAACCATGGACCAGCCTTCGACGCAGCGCATGCGGTAGACATATTCGTCGATTTTGTATCGCTCTATCAGTTCTGGCAGTTGGAGCGTTTGCGGATTTGCTACCAAACCGTCGATTTGGATTTCCCAGGGGTCGATCACAAAGTCTTTGGCGCGTTCGTTGTTGCCATATTTCGAGAAAGAAAACTCGTAAAAATTGACATAATCAAGCGCTTGCTCTTTGGCTGTCAGTTGATCCTGTCCGAAGGAAGGGAGGATTGATCCGGATTCGCCCGGCTCGCAGGCAGCCAGCAAAAGAGCAGCTGAGGTGATCCCCATTGCGCGCAAAAACTCACGGCGGTTGAGGTACAGTGCTTTGGGTGTAATCTGATCTTTAGGGATCGGTTGGATTCTTTTCATTGTTAGCTCTCTTTTGGATAGAAGACAGTTTCTTAGTAGGAATAATTCTACTCAAAACTAACGAGCTTCCTGTGAGACCATTTACATCAAGTCAGCAGAGCCTGGAGATCTGAATAATACCTCCTCAAATATAAAATGCTTCTACCTAACGAAAATATGTACGGGGGGTTCCAAACCCACCCTAATCTACGAGAGGTGACCCTCACCCCGGTACGCCCTTCGGGCTACCGTCCCTCCCCCGCTAGCGGAGGAGGGCTTAAGTGATTAAATAAAAAAATGATCCTGCTCGGCTGCTTGCGTCCCGATTTCATCGGGAAGTGCGCAGCCTGCTGGCTTGCCAGCGCCGAACCGAGAACCTGATGTTACCTCATCCACCACTTCGTGCTCCACCCCCACTCGCTACGCTCCTGGGATCTACGACCTTCTCCAAGGAGAAGGCTTAAACAAAAAAATGATCCTGCTCGGACTCGAACCGAGAACCTAACGCTTAAGAGGCGCTTGCTCTGCCAATTGAGCTACAGGACCATTTTGTGGCTGATATTATAGCACAGCCAGTTGAAAAAAAAGACCTCTGGTTTCCCAAAGGTATTTTTTCAGCTCCCCGGAGAGGACTCGAACCTCTAACCTAGCAGTTAACAGCCGCCCGCTCTGCCAATTGAGCTACCAGGGAAGGCAAGTTGTTATTATAGGCAAAACCCCACCTTGTGTCAAGGCAAATTGAGCCAGGCGTTGATCTAGTTGAATTCTTTATTAATAATTAAAAAAACCGCCTTCCCTAAGGAAGGCGGGGTTTATCTACTTCAAAAAGGTTTAGTCGTCCAGGCAAGAGCCGTCATGCATGCCCTGACCGTCACCCAAGCCTTGACCAGGACCCATACCTTGTCCGGTGCCGCCGTTACCGCGTCCGGCACCATTACCAGCACCAAAGCCCTGACCCATGCCGCCACCATCACGGTTGCCCATGCCAGCCTGACCGCCGGTTCCGAAACCCTGACCCATCATTCCCATTCCATACTGCTGACCGGTACCGCTACCATCACGCAGTCGTAACTGATCGGGAACGCCATCACCATCAGCATCACAGGTTCCGTCACCAGGACCAAACCCATTAGCGAATTGATTACCCAACCCACTGCCATCGCGCAGTCTCAGTTGATCGGGAAGGCCATCGCCGTCGGCATCACAGGTTCCATCACAAACACCAAAGCCATGTCCGAATCCCCGGCGGTTCACTTGAGGAGCCGGTAAGGTTTCTTCTGTTTCAGGAGGCGTGGTTTGGGCATAAGCACTGCCAGCAATCCCGAAAACCAGCACCCCAAGCACCAGGGCGATAATCACAACAGACAAATTTTTCTTTTTCATTTCTACTCCTTTGTTCTTTCATCACTCTTTTGTGATGATGACCCTATAATACGACTGGGTTATTGAGATAGTAATCAAAAGTTATTTAGATTTGGTGTATTTGTTGTGAGATAATGTAGCTACAATTTTGGATTTTCACAGGTAAGAATGCAAAAGATATTAATTATCGAGGATGAAGAGAACCTAAACCGGATTTTGCAGGACTATTTGCGCCATAATGGATTTGACCCCCTAAGCGCATTTACGGGCAACGAGGGACTTCACATTTGGCGGCAACAAGCTCCGGAGATGATTCTGTTGGATCTCAATCTACCAGACATGGATGGGCAGGATTTTTTGCGTGAAGTACGCAAAAAAGATCAGCTGCCCGTGATCGTAATCACTGCCCGGGTCGATGAAGTTGAGCGACTCATTGGCCTGGAATTAGGCGCAGACGATTACATCACCAAGCCCTTTTCACCCAGGGAGGTTGTCGCGCGGGTTAAAGCGGTTTTCCGTCGAATAAACCGCCCGGCAACGCAGACGGATCGACTTAGTCTTGGTCCACTCCAGATCAACTTGCGTGGGCATACCGCTTCAGTGGCTGGGAGAGCTCTTGAACTGACTCCGGCTGAATTTCAACTCTTGGGACTACTGATTTCCGAACCTGATCGCGCATTCAGCCGTATAGAGCTGCTTGAAGCAACGCAAGGCAGCCGTTTTGAAGGATATGAACGTACCATCGATATCCACGTAAAAAACCTACGTCAAAAGTTGAGAGCAATTGATCCCGACACATGTTATATTCAGACCGTGTTTGGCGTTGGCTATCGAGCGTTTTGTACAGAGGAGTAAATGCGTAACCAGATGTTGATTGGTTACTTGCACATTGCGATCGTTTCTTTGATCGTGGCTTTCCTGGCGGCAACTGTTTTTGTTCAATTAACGATCGTCGATCATTTGCGTAATGAACAAATAGCCGATTGTGAACCATTCCAAGATTTTTTTGAACAATACTATATTACCCATGGCAACTGGGATGGGGTCAGCCAACTTGACATACAAAAGTTGATGAATAATTCGATTTCTGAAGAGTATTCCCATTTTGGACTTTCGTTAGTTGGTATTGATGGAACAGTTTTGCTTACGGAAAATAAAGCTCAATATGGAACCATTGCAGAAAAGCCATCCCTGGCTCTCGGTTCCCCGGTTATTGTAAATGGCGAGACAGTCGCCTACCTTTACTCAGGCAGTTTGACTGACCAGCTTGTCCCCCGATTGGATGCGGAGATCATCAAACGAACTCGCATTTCTATTGTTCTCGCAACAATTATCGGGTTGGCGGTTGCCTTCTTCATGTCCACTTTCATGACCCGCGCCTTGCTTCGCCCAATCAGGGTGACGATCGATGCGACAAAAAAGATCTCTCAAGGAGAATTAGCTGTACGCGTTCCTCTTGAGCCGTACCGTGATATGGCTGAACTTGGTGAAGCAGTCAACAATATGGCAGCTGAGCTTGAAAAAAATCAGCGGATTCAGAAGTTCATGCTTATGGACATCACTCATGATTTGCGCACACCCTTAAGTGTACAAAAGGCAACTATAGAGGCTTTTGAAGATAAGGTATATAAATTTGATGAGGAAGGGCTTGCTCTTCTCAAAACCCAAAACGACCAATTGATCCACCTGGTGGAAGACCTGCGCATACTCACGCTTTCAGATACCGGCAATTTTGTAGTTCGGAGAGAAAATGTGGAACTGCGGGTCTTTGTCCAGGGAATTTTGATAAGTTTTGAGACTGTATTTGCCAAAAAAGGGATCCGGGCAGTCTTTCCACCTAATCATGATGATTATCTGATTAGGATCGACCCCCACCTCATGCGGCGGGTTTTCGAAAACCTGTTGCAAAACGCTTACCAACATTCCCCGGAAGGGGGTGAGATCCGGGTCCGGATCCTGAAAAAGATCAATCGCATGGAGATCATTGTTGCAGACCAAGGACCTGGTATCCCAGAGGATAAACTGGCTACGATTTTCAATCGATACTATCGCGTAAGCCAAACAAGCGAGGCGGTTCCAGAAGGGCTCGGGATTGGACTAACCATCTCGAAGAGCATCGTTGAATCGCATGGGGGTAAACTGTATGCTCGTAATTCTCTTGGAAAAGGTGCGGAATTCGTGCTCGAGTTGCCCTATTCCAACTAGTTTTAACCAGGGGCATGCATTCGATTTTGGTCGAGTAGATGGTTGGTATAATTCTCCAATACTTAGAAAGCTGTCGGAGAAACAATGCTTAAATTACGCGTGATGACCCTCAACCTTGGGGGCGGAGTAAAAAATTTCACAGGATCACCAGAAAAATCAACGGGGAAAGCCCAGGCTTTAGCAGAGTTAGTCAACGAAATCAACCCCGATTTTCTCGGCGTGCAGGAAGTCGCTCAATATATTGATGCTGATGGTGGCCTTCACAGTATGGTCGAACGTTTGCGCCTCGATAGCAATTTTGATTACTCCTACTATGGTGAGACGCTTTCCATGAAAAAGCACATGCAGATTAAGAAAGACCTGATGATCAATGGTCTTTTCAATGACTGGTGGGACTGGTCTAAAGGCAATGCAGTTTTTTCTCACACACCCTTTGCTCGCCTGGGTAACTCGAATAAAGATGGCGTGCCGCGGAATGTGCCAATTTTCACGCCCCTCAGTTACGAAGGCAGCCGGGATACTGACCCACGTTATGTCATCCTGACTCGGTTAAAGCAGGATCCTTACCCCTATGTGATGAACCTGCACCTGACCACGCTGGTAGGGGAGAGAGGCGATCACGTCTGGTCAGAGGTAGTGGATGCAGCCAGGCTCACGCGTTCACAGCAGATCAGCCGGGTGTTGGGTTTGGTCGAAGAGCATGTGCTTTTAGCAGATCATCCCCTGATTCTGATGGGTGATTTCAATGCTCCGGTAGAGGAATATTCGATCAAAGACATGCTTGAATGCGACCAGCAATTTGTTCACCTGGCTCCGGTGGAAAACATACCAACCCACGTTAGTGCAGGCGCTGTCGACCACATTTTCTTCTTCCCAGCCAGGCGCCTGATAAGCTTTGAAACTCACATTATCAACTCAGCCCTGGCACATAGCATTTCAGACCATCTGCCAGTTGTGGCAGATCTCGTGATTGAATAAATCGAGAGACAGGAAAAAACTATGACCTCAAATCGTTATTTTGGAACAGACGGGATTCGCGGCACCTTTGGCGAAGAGCCAATGACACCCGACTTTGTCTACCGGCTTGGACTGGCGGCTGGTCAGACGCTTGGCAGCGATAATCAAAAACTAGCTGTATTTGTGATTGGCAGAGACACGCGCACATCGGGTCCAGTTCTGCAGCGTGCCCTGGCAGCGGGATTGCGGGAAAGCGGTGCGCGGGTTCTTGACCTTGGTATCATCCCAACCCCTGGAATTGCTTATCTGACACAATTTGTTGGCGCGACCGCGGGTGCGGTGATCTCGGCTTCCCATAACCCTGCAGCCGAAAACGGAATCAAGTTCCTCAATAACGAGGGCATGAAGCTGTCCAAGGAACAGGAAGAGGCAATTGAGTTTACCCTGGAGACAGTTAGCGAGGAGAGGTCGGAATTTGATGATGAGTGCCTTGGCGAAGCCAGCCCCCACCTTTTTCAGACTTATCTTCAGGATTTGTGTGAAAGCGTTCCGGGTCTGGATCTGGGAAACCTGACAATTCTGATGGACTGTGCCAATGGGGCTGCCTGGAAAGCAGGTCCCGAAGTGTTTCGCCGGCTGAGCGCCAACCTGGTGGCGATCCACACTGAAAATGATGGCGTTCACATCAATGTTGATTCTGGTTCGGAATTCATGCGCTCAAAACCTGCGCTTGTAGCCGAAAAATTGTTTGAAGAAAAAGCAGACCTGGCAATAGCCTTTGATGGCGACACTGACCGGGTCATTCTGATGGATGAAATGGGCAACCTGATCGATGGCGACCACATGCTCGCCCTACTGGCGGAAGAACTGCACGCAAAGGATCGACTTTTGGGGGATGCCCTGGTGACCACAGTGATGGCGAATGGTGCTTTAAGGCAATTCGCGGAGCAAAAGGGCTTTACGCTGATACAAACCCCGGTTGGAGATAAGTATGTTACCGAGGAGTTGATAACCCTCTCAGAACAACACAAAGCTGATGGCAAACTGGGACTGGGCGGTGAGCAAAGTGGTCATATCATCCTCCTGGATGAAAACCATCGCACAGGAGATGGCATCCGCACGGCTCTTTTTATCCTGAATATGCTTAGTGAGACACCTGGTCAGACCTTGTCGCAACTGGCAAAACGCATCGAAAAGTTCAACCAGGTCGTGGCATCTTGTAACGTGGCATCAAAGATCGATTTAGCGACATTACCTGGTTTCCAGAAACGGCTTGAACGTATGAAAGAAGAATTACCCGGTTTGGTGCAGTGGAACTCGCGCTATTCCGGTACGGAACCAAAATATCGACTGATGCTTGAAGCCGATCAACGCAGCAGCGCGCAGGATGTTGCCAGGGTCGCCTGGGAGATCTGCGATTTGATTCAAGCGCTCACCAACACGCCGACTGGTGCGAAAATCGAAGTCCTGAACGTTAGCCAGGGCGGCTTAATGCCAAGACCATAGATTACCGGATATCCAAGGAGATAACCCTCATGACCCAATCTACACAAACCTATAAATCGCAACTCCCAGTTCAATTCAACCAGTTGAACCGTGACCTGTTGGTAGCAGACCGTCCTGAAACATGGCTGCCAGCCGTTTCAGCTATATCCGTCTTCTTGGATGGGGTAAGAGAACTGTTGTTAACAGAGCCTGACCTGGTTGGCAATGATCTGGTTTTGTCTTCGCGAGTATTCAGCCTGTTGTTGACTGTAGCGGCAACTGGCACCCAGGGTAGATTGGAATTGTATAAAGGTAAAGACGAGAAGAGCCTTGCTTATCAACGCCAGATTGAAGAAGAGTACATTCCACTCTCCGGTGATTTACGGAGAAAAGCCATCGAACTGGCAAAATTCTATCTTCAAAATTCCGTCTTCAATTCCTTAGGAGAAGCAATTACTTGGGAAATCGACCCCTTGCTGGACAGCATGAACGACCAGCGCGATCCTGACCGCTATATGCCTTACCGCGTGATCCAGATCGGCAATATCTTTGAGCGGCTTTACGCTTTCCGTTTACGCACGGCTGACCCGATTTTGCTGGGGTTGGCAGGCAAGAAGGGACTTTTACGGGAAATTTATGACCGCAAATACCTGCGTTTTGGCACTTCGGGTGTCAGAGGACGTTGGGGCAACGACTTCACCGAAACCCGCGCCCGGCAAGTGGTCCAGGCGGTCTGTGACTTTATGAACAACAAAAACGTCCCCGCGTTTGTGGGGGCGGAGGACCTTTCTGGAAAAATTGTAGTGTTGGGGCATGACACCCGTCGAAATTCGGATGTGGTCACCCGCTGGGCAGCCGAAACCTGCCTTGCCAACGGTTTCCGCCTGCATATCGGCGACCGCGATGTCCCCACGCCTGCCCTGGCATATTATGAGACGGAAGTGGTGCCCAAGGATGACATCGCCGGTTTGATCATCGCCACCGCCAGCCATAACCCCCCGGAATGGCAGGGCATCAAGTTCAACCCGCGCCTGGGCTATCCGGCGCCAACCAATGTGACCGATTTCATCGCTTTCCGCATCAACGAATTGCAGCTGGTCGATGAAGCCGGTGAGCGCACGGAAGTGGAAGACGCCCGCGCACGCGGTTTGGTGCAGGGTTTTGACCCCCTGGATAGTTATGTGGACTGGATCAAGAACAATGGCAATGGTAATGCCCGGATTCCGATCGACTTTGACCGAATCAGGCGTTACTTTGCTGACAAATCCATCGTCATCGACGAAATGCATGGATCCGGACGTGGATATCTCACCCGCCTGGCGGGCGAAGCTGGTATTCGTTACACCGTAGTGCACGCCGAAGTGGACCCGGATTTGGGCGGGCAGGATTATGCCAACCCGGAAGAACCTTTCAACTGGCTCCTCAAAAAGACTGTTGTCGAAACTGGTGCCCAGGTGGGGATGGGCATGGACACCGATGCCGATCGATATGGCATTGTTGATAAAGGCGGGGTCTACTTCCGCCCGAACCAGATCTTGCCCATGCTGATCCGCTATTTAGGGGTTGACCGAGGGTTGACTGGTCGGGTGATTGCCACGCAGACTGGATCTCCGCTGATTGAAGTTTTGGCTGGTATGATCCCAGGCAATGAAGAAAACAAGCCTGCACCGGGAGCTTTACCCGGCTATATCGGTCAGAAGATCTACCAGGCTCGCCACGGTGATATTGCTACGCGTGCTTTAAAAAATGCCTTTGCCGTTCCGGTTGGCATCAAATACATCGAAGAAATCCGACGCACGGACAATGCCTATAACAACCTGAAGGAACTGCCGGAAGACTGGCGTGACCGCATCCTGATCGGCGGAGAGGAATCCAGCGGTCTGACCAGCCGTGGGCACGTGACCGACAAGGACGGTCCGTGGGCGAACCTTTTGATCCTTGACATGCTTGCCTACTACGGCACGCGCGCAGAAAATCCGCTCCACAGCCTGCAGGAAATTTTGGATGAACTGATTCACCTGCCTGGATTGTGGCCTTCTTATGGCACATCACAAGATCCCAGCTCCCATGCAGGACGATCGGATGTGGATGCGCCCCTGGAAGCCAAGGAAGCATTTATTGACTATTACCTGGATATGCCCAGGTCATTGCCCGAATCAGAACTGAAGATCGCTGGACTCAAGATCGACTTCCTCGGCGGCATCCGCTATGAATTGGTGGAGATGCAACTTTCAGATGAGAGCGGCAACGACCACTACTATTTGCGAATGCGGGCCTCAGGTACGGAGCCGATCAACCGGGTTTACATTGAAGCAGCCGATTTACAGACTGGTCAACGTATGATGGCGGAAGTGCTTGGCAAGTTAGAGGAAATCACCGCAAAGGTACTGCGGGATGCCCACTCAGCCTGGCATTTGGTGGATATGCTGGCGCAAGCTCAACTCACACCGCTAACGCTTCGGGCTGTAAAGGAAACCATTGCTGAAAACGGCTGGGAAATCTCGGATATAGTTAGCAAGATCCAGCAAATGACTCAGACCCTCGAAAAACGAAACCGAAAGGTTATTGGCGCCTGGGGGAAAGCATTGGTGGAAGAGTAGTAGTTCATCCTAAGTTTGTCATTAGTATGATGGAATAGAATAATTGAGACACGGCAGATCGGTTGTCATTCGGTCAATAAGACCGTCTCAGAGTCAAGATCGCCGTGTCTCATGTGCACGTGATACCCGAACAGTTGCTTGGACCTGAGAGTCCGTATGCGCTAGTGTGGGTTCACTGTCTCCATTATACAAAACCGGAGGGTCAAATGACAAGTCAGTTCGTAGGTATCGATGTAGGCAAAGATAGTTTGATTTGCAATTTATATGGTGAGAATCCGATCAGGACATACCCTAACACATCCCGAGGCATCGACCGACTCAACTCATGGTTGCAAAAGAAGGAAGTTGTTCTGGTAGTGATGGAAGCCACAGGGGGATACGAGAAACAGGCCAGCATGCAACTAGGAAGAACTGGCATGGCAATAGCAGTTGTGAATCCCACCTATGTACGTCGTTTCGCTGAGGGAATGGGTACCTTGGCTAAGACAGATCCGATTGATGCCAGGATGATTGCCTGGTATGCCTCAGTAAAACAACCGAAACCTCAACCACCCCGAACTGAGGCCGCAGAAGCGTTATCTGCCTGCGTAGATCGTCGGGAGCAATTGCTTGCCATGCGGACGATGGAGAAGAATCGTCTTAGTTCAGCAGCTGCATACGTACAGCAGAGTATTAAAGTTCACATCCAGAGCATAGATGAACAAATTGCACAGATGGAAGCAACGATTGACAGGCTCATAGCCCAGGAGAAGGAATGGCAGGAACGAATTACTTGTATGATGTCCTGCAAAGGCGTTGGAAAGGTAACCGCAGTGACTCTACTGGCTGAGATGCCAGAATTGGGGTGTGCAAAACGAGAGCAGGTGGCTGCTTTAGCAGGAGTTGCTCCCATGAACCGGGATAGTGGCCGAAAATCATCGAGACGCAAGACAAGAGGTGGCAGGACTAAGTTAAGGCGTGTCTTATATATGGCGGCCATGTCTGCATCGAAATATAACCCTGTTATTCGTGATTTCTATAAACGTCTGATTGGAAAAGGGAAACCAAAGAATGTTGCCTTAGTCGCGTGTATGCACAAGTTGCTGACGATACTCAATGCTATGTTGCGAAAAAATGATTTATGGAGACCAGATTTCGCTTGACTATAATCGCAGTTGCTCTGAGC
>Ga0209163_1000553_pt1 | contig 65221 bp, 60 predicted proteins | sample MTBAKSrepl2MetaG_FD_187457 | JGI IMG/M metagenome (GOLD analysis project Ga0209163, IMG submission 187457) | Enrichment culture microbial communities om Arthur Kill intertidal strait, New Jersey, USA, that are MTBE-degrading - MTBE-AKS2 (Arthur... | ecosystem: Environmental > Aquatic > Marine >...
GGGTTACGTCCACGTCGACGGTGTCGGCGTGGCTTTTCGTGAAGTCGAAGCCTGCACCGGGCGCTTCACCGATGTTGGTCTGGTTTCCGCCGCCCGTTCTGGCCGTGGCAAGACCTCCCATGATGACCTTGCGGGCCACGTCGATGCGGCGCATGGTCAGCCAGTTCAGGAAGTTTCCGTCCCAGGTTCCGTTTTCGTCTCGCACGAAGACGTTGCTGCCGTAGGCGTATTTCTTGCGAGGCTCGAAGTAGCCGTAGTAGGTTTTGGTGTGGTCGTAGTCTTCAAAGTAGGCCTGATGATTCATGCTCATGGAATTGTCGAGGATGATCAGCACATTGGGCGCCACAGCCGTGAGCTGAAACACCGGATAGGCCGTGTAGTCTGCGATGGTCGGTTCAACCGCGGCAGCCTGCGGGGTGAACAGTAAAAGGAGCAGGAAAAAAACGATACCTTTTAACCCTTTCATTTTATAGCCCTCCCGGAATGCCGACGACTTTTCTGTATACGGCCGAGATGTCGGCCAGAGCTTGGCTCGGGCCGGGCGCCATGGAGTCGATCTCGTAGATGACCGCCACGCCCCCCAGGGACCCTGCGCCAACCCCCTCGGAACCGCTCGCAAATTCCGAGCCTCGACCGGCGATATTCTCCTGGCCCAGACGGGCCACATCGATGTCCACATTGTAGCCGGCCATGACGAACCTGAGATCCCGATCCGCGTCCGGGGGTATGAACCCCATGAGCTCACGGTAGAGACTGCCGCTCGTTCCAAGGTAGTTTACGCCCGGAAGCGTCGGCTCGGTGGCCTGGTCCATGCATGTGGAGATCACCTTGGGCGTGGCATAGGTGCCGCTGTCGGCAAGGTGAAACGCAATGCGGTGAAACCTCTCGTTTCCCGCCATCTGGATTTCCACCCTCGATGTGTTGGTCGCCGTGACGCCGATCAGGGTGAGGACCACGAGGAGCATCAAGACAACGATCAGCATCGAACCCTGTTCATTCCTGAAAGAAACCTTCATCCTCTTCAGTCCTCCTCACAGCATTCTGGAAATGATGCGTTCCATGGATAAATTTTTTTGCACACCTCGTTCGGTCCATGAAACCGTCATCACAACCTTCTTGGTATTGTTCAGGGGAGAATTCTCCGTCACGATCCAGTTGATCGATCGGCCTGCCGGAGGACTGGAATCCGCGTGCGTTCCTGCAGCGAGATCCGCATGCGTGTAGGGAAGAGCGAAGAGTTTTTCCAGCCGGTCTGAGGCAAGGGCCGATCCTTCCGTGACGCGACTTGCAAAGAAGTTCCCCTTGATGCTCGACACCTGCATGGTCGCCAGGCCGAGGAGGCCCACCATCAGGATCGAGAGGGCGACCATCACTTCGAGCAGGGTGAATCCGTCTTCCTTGATCGAAGAAAACCGCTTGAACACCATGCTGATTACCTCCCTATTCGAGACCGAGATTCCGGCACTTGACTTCGGTCAAGAGCATTCTTCTGCGAAAATGATCCGAAGGAGCCAAAATGGTTTCGCCTTGCTGATTGGCGTAGATTTCGTTGTTCACATAGCCTGGATCCGGTTCCCCGGCCCTTGCAATGACGGCGATCTGCACGGACCTGATCTGAGAGACCACGGCCGTCGGGTTGCCGCTTTCGTCGAGATAAACGAAGTCAAGGGCATCGATGTTTTCCGCAAAGGGCTGCATGCCGCCTCCGGATGCATCCGTCCTTCCAAGGTCCATGTCTCCGTCACCGTCCGCATCGAAGAGGGCATAGGTGATGTCCTCCCCCACATCCCCGGTATCTCCGTCAGGTCCTCCGGTGCCGGCATTGTCCGTGACGTCACTCCGGATTCGGATGGAGGAAGCGCCTGCGCTGACAATCCCTGTCCCTGAGCCGCCCGCAGGGTCATGGCCCGCCATCCGCACTTCCCGCTCCATGAGGTAAAGAGCGGCCCGCAGGTTCTGTTGCATGGCTGCAATTTGCTCCTGAGCGACAAAGGCTTTGTGCTGCACCGAGAAGCTCGAGTAGACCGATGCCATGACCACGCCTGAAAGAGCCATGGCCACCAGAAGCTCGACGACGGTGAATCCTGCGTTCTTCTTTTTTTCCTGCATTTTCAGATAACCTCGCCCCTCAATTCGTGAATCCGGGCAAGTAGACTAGCAAAGACCGTTCCATTCGCGCCAATGGCTTGAAATTGCATCGATAAGCGAACAAAAGGATCAAACAGGGAGAGGAATCTTGGCTAAAGTTGTCTAGAAAAGCATACGAATAGCCTTCTAAATTAGACGGGTTCGCCGCTTTCACTCATCGCTTGACATGGGAGCATAAAAGTATGTGATCGAGGATTTGGGTTCGGTCAACGGCAATTTCGTGAACCGGGAGCGGGTGACTCGGCAGGCTATCAAAATCGGAGACACGATCACCCTCGTAAAGACGAGCCTTCAGTTTTTGCACCTTCGTGCTCCTGAGGGCTCCGCAGAAAACATCTGGGATTCACCGAGATGGTTTGATGAAAACTTGAGCAAGACCGAACAGACGAGGAAAGCATGGCCGAATACGTGCACCGTTTGAAAAGAGTGGAAGACGAAACGACGCGTGTCCTCCGGATCGTCAAGAACATTTCTGCCTATTCTCCTTCGATGGTAATGTCGATGATGTGGTCTCCCTGCCTCGGCCCTTTTTCCACCGTGAACTTTCGCGAGACAATTCCCTGTGCCATGAAAAAGGTAATCGACGAATAGCACTGAATCCGCTCCAGCCTCTTGCCGATCCTGAAAGCGCCTGCAAGGTCTTCGCGACGCGCCGGGACGAACACGCTCACCAGGCTGCCGAATTGGGATATCACATCCGTTTCGAAAGCCTCTCCTTTGAACGGCCCCTCCGTGAATTGAATGCGGATGGCGGAAATGTCGAGGGCGTCGTCTTTCCCGGATTTGCCGGATTTGACCGGTTCTTCCCCGAGCAAGGATGGAAGATGACCTTTGAAGCCCGCCTCCTTCAAGGACTCATCGAGGAACTCCCGGACATATTTGAGATCCTCCTTGCTCAACTTCTGCGATGAGGCCCAGTCTCTGAACTGCGCGATGGCCGCATAGGGAAGGGAAAGAGAAAAGTAACATCTGAGAATGTGCCGGGCCGTCACGATAGGCAGTGAACCTTGTCTGAGAAGACTCTGGAATTCGTGGATGGCCTCTTCATATTGGCCGAACTTGGCCAGTGCCAGGGCTCCTTCCATGGAAGCGACCTCCCGGGTTCGTGAAAAGGAGAAGGATTTCTTGATGAGGTTGCGCAACTGCGGCGACAGATCCGGAACCTTTGGGGTGGCCTTGGTCTCGGCGATCGTTTCATCTACCTTGCGGATTTTTTTTCGAACAGCCTCGACGAGGTTGTCTCGTTCGGGAAGCCGGGTGTCGCTCTCTATGAGAGCAAGGGCTTGGGCATATTTGCCTTTTGATTCGAACAAAAGCCCCTGGTTGTGATAGAGATCCGCCTCCCTGACCAAGGAAAGAATGTGTTCTTGTTCGGACATGTTCGACTCCATCCGAAATGGGTTGGATGAATCTCTGATCAGACGCCCCGCTGCAAACTCTGAAAGCAAGAGATGTGCCCGACCACGGACCCTGCCGGCTTCGAGCCTGTAAGACTTCGTAATATTTCCGAAAGCTATTTTTCGGAATACCCTGGTCTTTTGGCGCGCTCTATGAAGAATGTGTGAAATAAAATACATACGAGGGATGATAACGTTCAGCCAAGCGGTCCTGTGACGGAGTACCGGAAGGAGTCAGGCTATCCGGTATATAGGAGTATACTTTTCTCCATGGCAAGCACAAAAATGTATACATTCGTTCTCGGAAGAGCTATAATCCTTCTAACGAGTGTATCCGGGGAACAGGGAGGAGACATGGCCGCAAAAACCGCATTTCCAGATTCCACCATAGACCGATTACGAGAGATTTCACACTGGGTTTCCTCGGTCCTGGACCTCGATCAACTCCTCGAGCTCATCATCGACACGGCCACAAAAATGATGCAGGCCAAGGCCAGTTCCCTGCTGCTCCTGGACCCGAAGACAAAGAAGCTTTATTTCAAAGTGGCCATCGGAGAAAGAAGAGATGAAGTCCGCAAGTACGAGATCAGCCTGGGCCAGGGAATCGCGGGCATCGTGGCTCAAAAGGGGGAGCCCCTCCTCATTCCCGACGTGACCAAGGATCCCCGATGGTACAAGCAGATCAGCGAGTCCATCGGGTTTCAGACCCGTTCCATTGCCTGCGTTCCCATGAAGGTGGCCGACGAGACGATCGGCGTGATGGAGATCATCGACAAAGAGGACGGGGGCGCCATTGGGGACGAGGATATGAAGACCCTGCGAGTCTTTGCTGAACTCGCCTCTCTGGCCATCAGCAATGCCCGCAAGATCAACCAGGTCCAGAGAGAAAACCGGGATCTCAAGGAAGAGCTGTGGCGGAAGCACCAAATCATCGGGGAGAGCGGCTCCCTGAGGAAGGTTATTTCCGACGCACTCAAGGTAGCCAATGCAAAAACCAGCACCATGCTTCTCGGCGAGAGCGGGACCGGAAAAGAGCTGCTCGCCCGTTTGATCCATCACGTGGGACCCAGGAAGGAAAAACCCCTGATCATCCTCAACTGCGCAGCGCTCCCTGAAACACTCCTGGAAGCCGAACTGTTCGGTTACGAAAAGGGCGCGTTCACGGGCGCTCTCACCCGCAAAATAGGGAAGTTCGAACTGGCTGATGAGGGGACGCTCTTTCTCGATGAAATCGGCGAAATGAGTCAGGGCATGCAGGCGAAGCTCCTGGGGGTGCTGCAGGAGGGTGTTTTCTACCGCGTGGGAGGGAATACCCCGATTGGAGTGGATGTGAGAATCATCTGCGCCACCAATCGGGATATCATGAAGGAGGTCGCGGACGGGCGGTTTCGGGAAGATCTTTTCTATCGGCTCAACGTGGTTCAGATTCACATGCCTGCCCTGCGGGAGAGGCGGGAGGACATTCCCCTTCTGACTGAATATTTCCTCAACATTTTCAAGCAGGAAAGGGGATGCAAGGATTTGTCCCTCTCGCAGGAGGTCATGGACAAAATCATGCAATACGATTGGCCCGGCAACGTGCGGGAATTGAGGAACGCCATCGAACGGGCGGTGGTGATGGGGAACGGGAAAGAGCTTCTCCCCGATGACCTTCCCATTCCGAGCGAGAGATCGGCGGGACCGACCTTAGAGGTCGGGATAACCCTGAAGGAGGCGGAGGATCGCTTCAAGAAGGAGTTCATTACAGCCAATTTGAAACACCACAACAGCAACCGGAGCAGGGCGGCCAAGACCATGGGGATTCAAAGAACCTACCTCTCGCGCCTCATATCCAAGTACGGCCTGACCGGGATCTGAAGCTCATGCGATTGCAGGAAGCCTTACGCCGTTATTGCGAGGCGCGAAGCGCCGTGGCAATCTCATGGGGATATCGGGCTAATCACGAGATTGCCCCTGGGCCGTGAGCTCGGGGCCGAACGGCTTCGCTTCGCTCGCAACGACAGACAGATGGTGTGTTTTTCGACTTCTTACCTGACACTTTCCAGAAGTCTATCAGCACATGAAGGGCTAGAAGACACAGTCCAGGGTGGTCACAGACTTGACGACACACTCCCAAACGTCGGTGGGGCAGATCTCTGTTCCGGAAAAATCATTCCGGCCGATCTTGAGGGCAATCGTGTCTTTGACGGTGTAAACCTCTTCTCCTTTGCTGTCCCGAAAAGAAATTTTCAGGTCACACCCGTCCCAGGCTTTATCCGACTGAATCGTGACATGCCAGGAAAAGGTGACCAGCAATGCATGCTTTGCAACTTCTTTGATTTCGTAGGTAATCCTGGGTTTGGCCTGGAGAGGGGCGATCGCCAGGAAGAAAACGAGGACCATGATCAGCAAGAGTACGCTTCTTAGCCTTTGCCGGGGCGCTTTCAACATCACTTGTCTCTGAGAACCTCCTCATGCTTTGGGCAGTTTGTCAAGATGGCAGCCACCTTAACCTAAACGGCGAGGTTTCGCAAGGGGTCGCTCTCGTGCGTTGTGGCGCGGGGGTTCTTGACTTTCACCTATTCGGCCCCATCTTGGTGATCAAGACGATGACTGACGGATATCAAAAAAGGAGATAAACCATGGCTTATACATGCAAGAACTGCGGTGCCGTAGCAAATGATCCCGGACATCTTTGCAATCCGTGTGGAGACAAGCAAAAATGCAGCTTTTGCGGCGTTCCGAACGTGGATTCGACCCATATTTGCAAGGGCAAGCTCGCAGCCATGAAATATGTCTGCGACGGTTGCGGCAGGGTGGCTATGGAAAAAGAGCATCTCTGCAAACCTTCGCCCATCGCGTAGAGAAAAACCATGAATGAGGCGGCACTCAGCCGCCTTCTTTTTTTTATGATCCCGCTCAGCCCATTTTTGACGGTCTTCCTTGCCCTGTACCTCTTCGTGGCCGTCCTTGACACGGCTCTGGACCTTGTCAATGCGACCCATTTGAAAAAGAGGAGCGGCGAGGTCCCTGAGGCTTTTTCCGACCTCCTGGACCCCGGAAAGCTGAAGCAAATGGTGCAATACAGTGCGGCCCGAGCCAAACTCGGGCTGGTCGAAGGCATTGTTGGGCGCCTTGTTTTCGTCGGGGTCATTCTTTCAGGCCTGATCCCCGCTTTTCAGAAAACGATCGCAGACCTCGGCATGCTTCCCGGGGGATTGCTTTTTTTCGCAGTCCTTGGGTTTGTCTCCGCCCTTTTCGACATCCCCTTCGAGGGATACCGGATCTTTGGCATTGAAGAGCGGTTCGGTTTCAACACGACAACCCTTGGCCTTTGGCTTCGGGATCTCCTCAAATCGTCCGTCCTGTCGCTCATCTTGGGGGGCGGACTCTTGGCCGTGTTGCTCCTGGTCATCTTGCATGCAGGAAAGGCCTGGTGGATATGGGCATGGGCCGTTTTCTTAGCTTTTCAGTGCCTCGTCCTCGTCTTGTACCCGGTGCTTATCGCCCCTCTCTTCAACAAGTTCACGGCCATGGAGGATCATCCGCTTGCGGGAAGAATCAGGGACATGGCGGAAAGACAGGGCCTGCGGGTCAAAGGCATCTTCCGGATGGACGCGGGCAAACGGAGCCGGCACACCAATGCCTACCTGGCCGGGCTGGGAAAGACGAAAAGAATCGTGCTCTTCGACACGCTCCTGGAGGCTCACGGGGAGGAGGAAATCCTGGCGGTGCTCGCCCATGAGATCGGCCACCTCAAGAAGCACCACATGGTGAAACAGCTCGTCTTGATGGGTGTTGTCTCCGCCCTCTTGTTCTATCTCGCGGCGGCGGTCATGACCTGGCACGGGTTGTACGAGAGCTTCGGCTTTTCCGGGCCGACCGCCTATGTGGGCCTGCTTCTAGTAGGCTTTCTGTGGGAACCCGTGGGTTTTTTCCTGTCTCCCCTGGCGATGGCCTTGTCCCGAGGCTTTGAAAAAGAGGCGGATCGGTATGCGTCCACGGTGATGAGCGGCCCGGAGTCGCTCGTCGGAGCGCTCAAGAAAATGGTCCTGGACAATCTGTCCAACCTCTTTCCCCATCCGCTCTATGTCATTTTCCATTACTCTCATCCTCCGGTGCCGGAACGGATAGCCTGTCTCTCGGCCCTGAGGGCTCCGTGATGAAATACGCTTCGGCGGAATTCATCGATTCTTCTTGAAGTTTCGGCGTAATGCACTATAGTATGTAGCAAAATCAATTCAGGAGGTATTCACCATGAGAACGGACACTCTGCCGAGAACCAGAGCTGAAGTTCTTGTCAATGACTATGTGCGAAGCGTTTACAACTGGATGGGCATCGGTCTTGCCCTGACCGGATTTGTGGCCTATTACGTGTCGACCAACGAGGCGATCATCCGGCTGGTCTTCGGAAATTCCTTCATCCTTATCGGGCTCTTTATCGCGGAACTGGCCCTTGTTTTCGCGATCAGCGGCATGGTCCAGCGGATGAGCGCGGGCACGGCAACGTCCCTTTTCGTGCTTTATTCGGCCCTGAACGGGGTGACGCTCTCATTCATATTCCTTGTCTATGCCAGGGCCTCTATTGTTTCGACCTTTTTCATCTGCGCGGGAACGTTTGCAGCCTGCAGCATTTACGGCTGGACCACGAAGAGAGATCTCACGTCCCTGGGAGGCTTTCTCCTCATGGGGCTTTTCGGAATCATCATCGCCACGGTGGTGAACATGTTCATTCGAAGCAGCGGCATGAGCATGATCATCAGCTATATAGGCGTGATCGTGTTCGTCGGCCTCACGGCCTATGATACGCAAAAGATCAAGAACATGGCGCTCACCCAGCCTGCAGGTCTTGACGGCGCCGTCATCAGGAAAGGTGCTATCCTCGGCGCTCTGTCCCTGTATCTCGACTTCATCAACCTGTTCCTCATGCTGCTCAGGATATTCGGTCAGAGCAGGGAATAGGAATCCGGAGAGATCGCCCATTCAGATAAATGGACTCGCCCCGCGGGAGCTTCCCAGGGGGGATGTATTTCTTGTGAACCGTCCATGCCATGATGGAACCGTCCTATCTTACATTGTTTGAGCGAGGCATCCTGGGTGAGCGGATCGAGAAGGCCCTCGACGTTCTGGAGGCGTGCCGTCTCTGTCCGCGGCGGTGCGGGGTCAATCGCCTGAAGGACGAGAGAGGCTTTTGTGAGACGGGCAGAAGGGCTCGCGTGGCCAGCTACAATGCCCACTTCGGAGAAGAGGCCCCCCTGGTGGGAACCCATGGTTCCGGGACGATCTTTATCAGCGCCTGCAATCTTTTGTGCAGCTTTTGCCAGAACCATGATATCAGCCATGGAAACGAAGGGGTCGATGTGGAGCCTCAGCAGATGGCTCTGATGATGACGAACCTCGCTCACGCGGGCTGCCATAACATCAACATCGTCACCCCGACCCACGTCGTCCCTCAGGTGCTCGAAGCGCTCAGGATTGCGATAGAGAAGGGCCTCAGGATTCCGCTGGTCTACAATTCGAGCGGGTATGACAGCGTGGAAAGCCTGAAGCTTCTCGATGGGATCTTCGATATTTACATGCCTGATTTCAAATTTTGGGACAAAACCTATTCGGAAAAGTACTGCCGGGCTCCGGAGTACAGGGAGGTGGCTGCGGCGGCCGTCCGCGAAATGCACCGGCAGGTGGGAGATCTTGTTGTCGACGAGGCGGGCGTGGCGGTACGAGGGCTGCTGGTCAGGCATCTGGTGATGCCCGGCGGCGTGGCGGGCACGGAGGAGGTCGCGCGGTTCCTTGCAGAGGAAATCTCTCCCAACACCTATGTGAACATCATGGACCAGTACCGGCCCTGCGGCAGCGCTCACCGGGACGGCCTGATCAACCGCCGTCTCAGCGGCCGGGAATTCAGAGAAGCCTTGGAGGCGGCCAGAAGGGCCGGCCTGAAGCGCCTGGACCCGAGGGACAGACTTCGTGTGCTGTTTGTGTGATCATGAAAGAAGAAAAGACCTTCATTGTGGGGGACATTCACGGGTGCCTTGGCATGCTGCAACGGCTGATGCGGAGAATTCCCTGGGACCCGGACAGGGACCGGTTGATTTTCCTGGGCGACTACGTCGACCGGGGTGAAGATTCCCGGGGCGTGATCGAAGCGGTGATGGAGATCAGGAGAACCTCGGAACGGGTGGATTGTTTGATGGGGAACCATGAGAAAATCCTTCTGGATTTTCTCGAAGGCAGGGATGTCAATACGTTCTTTTTGAACGGCGGCACATCGACCTTGAACAGCTACCGGGTATTTCAGCCGCGTTACGGGGAACCGCTCATTCCCGCGGAGCACGTCGCTTTCCTGCATTCGCTCAAGAGCTGGATCGAGCTGGACGAATATTACGTGGTTCATGCGGGTTTTCGCCCGGGCGTGGAGCTGGAGAATCAGAGCCAGGAAGATCTTTTGTGGATTCGGGATTCCTTCATTTTTTCCAATTACCGGTTCAACAAGAGAGTCATCTTCGGCCACACGCCTTTTTCCCAGCCCCTGGTGATGGAAAACAAGATCGGACTTGACACGGGCGCCGTATACGGGAACAAACTCACCTGCATCGAGCTGCCTTCCCTGAAATTCCATTTTGTGGAGGCGTGAAACCCTGTGCAGGATCCATCCACGATCGTCGGCCTGACATCCACCATCCCGGTTGAAGTGGTTTTTGCTGCAGGTCTCAAGCCTCTGGACTTGAACAACCTTTTTATCACGTCTCCGGCCCGCGACCCATTATTGATCCAGGCGGAGCGGGCCGGATTTTCCCACAGCACCTGCGCCTGGATCAAGGGGATCTATTCCACGGCTCTGAATCACCACGTCAAGTCGGTGATCGCCGTGACGGGCGGGGACTGCAGCAACACGCTGGCCCTTGCGGAAGTTCTGGAGCGCCGCGGCATCCGGATCATCCCTTTCGACTACCCCCGTGATCGGGACAGGGACTCCATGAGGAAGCAAATCAGCACGCTCATGGAGGCTCTGGGCGCTACATGGCCGGAGGTTGAAAGCGTGAAGGCGAGGCTTGACCGGGTCAGGGGAAAACTTCAGGATCTGGACAGGCTCACTCACAGGGAAGGCCTGGTAAGCGGCCTTGAGAATCATCTTTTCCTGGTGGCCAGTTCCGATTTCGGGGGTGACGTGGATGCTTACGAGGTCCGTCTGGAGAGGTTCCTCGAAGAGGCCAAAAACAGAAAGACCATGGCTGAAAGCGTGCGGGTGGGCTTTCTCGGAGTTCCTCCGATCCTGGAGGGCATGTACGAGTTCCTCGAGTCCCTTGAATGCAGAGTCGTGTTCAACGAGGTTCAGAGGCAGTTCAGTATCCCCTTCGAAACCCCGGACCTCGTCGAGCGGTACCTGATGTACACCTATCCGTACGGCGTCGAGGCCCGAATCCAAGATATTCGCCAAGCTGTCCGGGAAAGAAAGCTGGACGGCCTGATCCACTATACCCAGACTTTTTGTTACCGGCAGATTTATGACCTCATCTTCAGGGAAAGCTTCTCTTTGCCCCTGCTCACCATCGAGGGCGACCGGCCCGGGAACCTGGACAGCCGCACGCAAATCCGGCTCGAGAGTTTCGTGGAGATGCTCAAGATGAGAAAGACCGATTTTCCTTAATGTTTTCCGATTTGAGAATCGGCGTCAGGGATGATAATAAGAAACGCAGAAACCGGAGGAGGGAAATGGCCATGGAAGCCCGGAAGGTGCATCCCACGAACATGGCGGAGCACGTCAAGAATACGGAAGGAAAGCATTCGATCTTTGAAGAGGAGGCGAGAAAATTGCCGATTCCCGTTCCTTCCATTTTTATGCAAAAAGGAGGAGAAATCGGGCCGGCCCGTTTCAGGGAGACGGACATTATCTTGCCCTTGAAGGATCCCAGGCAGCTCAAGGAAGTGTTCCCTCAAACCCTGGCCAGGAACAAGAATGTAGTACTGGAGGGCTTTTCAGCCGATTCCCTTCCACCTCTTCGCGGCAAAAGGGTGGGTGTCCTGTTTTCAGGAGGCCCTGCGGCCGGAGGGCACAACGTGCTTGCCGGTCTGAAGGCCGCTCTGGGCAAAGACAACGTGCTGATGGGAGTCCGCAAGGGACCCAAGGGGCTGATCAGGGGCGACGTGTTCGAGATAGAAAGCAGCGATCTTCAGTCCATTGTGAACACAGGGGGGTTCGACTTCCTGGGCACGGACAGAACAAAAATCCAGACGCCGGAGCAATTCCTGAAGGTCAAGGAAACCGTGCTCAAGAACAGGCTGGACGGCCTGGTCATTGCGGGTGGGGACGATTCCAACACCAACGCCGCATTCCTTGCGGAATATTTCGAGACTCAAAGGGTTCCGTGCAGCGTTGTCGGCATTCCCAAAACCATTGACGGCGATCTTGCCCTGGACCGGTTTCTTCCTATCTCTTTCGGTTATGACACGGCAACGAAGGTTTTCTCCGAACTGGCGGGCAATCTTGCTCAGGATGCGGCATCGGCGGTCAAGTACTGGCATTTCGTGAAGCTCATGGGCCGCACGGCGAGCAAGATCACCCTCGAGGTCGCCTTGCAGACCAAACCGGCGGTGGCTTTGATTTCCGAAGAAATCGCCGAGAAAAACATGTCCCTGGACGACATTGTGGACTATATCGTGGGTGTGATCACGGCACGCAGGCTCAGAGGCATCAACCACGGGGTCATCCTGATTCCCGAAGGGCTGGTCGAGTTCATTCCTGAAATGAGAACGCTCATCCATGAACTGAACACGGTGCTCGCCGAGTACGAAAAAGACGTCAAGGACCTTCCGACCCTCAAGAATAAGCAGGAGTTCATTTATCCGCTCCTTTCACCTCCCTCGGCCCAGTTGATGGCATCCCTTCCGGAAGAGATCGAAGAAATGCTGATCCTGGACCGTGACGAGCACGGCAACGTAAAGGTCTCGCAGATAGAGACGGAGAAACTGCTCATCGACAAGATCCGCTACAGGGTTTCGGAACTCAAACGGCATCCGGACCGGTTTTTCGGAAAAGGGGACAGAAAGATCGAAGCCGGTCCTGAAGAAATCGAAAAAATCAGGAGCCTTTCCCTGTCGACCCAGTCCCACTTCCTCGGCTACGAGGGCCGGTGCGCAAAGCCGACCCGCTTCGATGCCGCCTTCACATTCCTTTTGGGTCTCACGGCCGGGTCCCTGGTCCTTGCGGAAAAAACAGGCTACATGGCGGCCGTGACGGATTTTGACAAGGGAGGAAGGATCCTGGCCCTCCCCCTGGTCGCCCTGGTAACCAGAGAGATGCGCAAAGGCAAGGAGGAGTTTGTGATCGAGAAATCCCTGGTTAAGACGGCCTCGCCTTCCTTTAAGCTGTTTGCAGAAAACCGGGACAGGTGGGCTCGGGAGGACCTCTTCAGCAGTCCGGGTCCGATCCAGCACTGGGGGCCGACGAGCAGCCAAATCCCGGTTTCCGTGGCTCTGGACCAGGGGTATGAGGACTACCGGCACTTCGATTTGGGGAAAGAACAGAAGATCACGCTCTAATACTTAATCAGGCCGTCCCAGAATTCGCGATCCTGATCCCGCCAATTCTTGCCGAATCTCTTGTCGCAAAAACCTGAGAGCCTTTCGTACCACTTTGACCAAACGTTCTTGTTTTTCTCCCGAGCTTCCAGAACGTCTGCAACGAAAACATCGATTTTGTTGATCTCATCCTTGGGCGCATAGAAAGAGGCGCCTTTCTCTGCCGATTTCTTGAGGTCTTCTTTGGTCAGCGCATGGGCTGTGAGCATCAGAGCGGGAATATCCATCTTTTTCGCGATCTCGAGAAGATCGTACCCCCGCACGCCCATGATGTCGAGAATGGCAATGTGGTAAAAGTTGTTTTCGAGCAACTCCTTCGCCTGTTCGAAAGTGGAAGCCGTGTCAATTTTGCACGTATCCAGAAGTTCGGATACCAACTGCAAAATGTCTTGCTCATCATCAACCACAAGGACCTGTTTTCCCCGAAGCAGTTTTTTCGTGTCCATGATCGCTTCTCCCTGTCGAAAAGGAAATCTTCCGGCCGTAATATAGCCCTTAGGCAATTTTAGTCAAGTTTTAAGAGCAATGGCAGTTCCATTCCCTCCCGGGCATGAGCCGCGTCGGTCACCCTTTGCGAAGGGGGCGGCACAGGGGTCGGAAGGACAAAAAGGGCTTTGCGAAGGGTTGTCGGACACCCGGGTGAGGAGATTAAAAAGGGATCTTAACCAGCTTTGCTATAGCAAATAGAGAAGTTTGCTATTAAATGAAATATACACCTTAAAACATTAATCTATTTACTTTTATATTTGACTATGATATCTTGCTTATCAAATTCCCGGTCCCGGCTGGATTCATGGAAAAAACCCCGAAAAACATCAAAGTGGATCCCGATCTCTGGCTGAAGGCGCGCGCCAAGGCCCTCGTAGAAGGTATGACGATTCAGCAGCTCATCACCAAGCTCTTGAAGGAGTACGTGGAAGGGAAGAAGAGATAAATCACAAGGGGGAGGAGCAAGCCATGCTTATGTTTTTGGAAGAGGCGATATCAGACGTCTTTAAACTCTTTCTGGTGGGAATGGTTCTGTATTCGGTCTTGTTTTTGGTTCTGCTGCGGGCAAGCTTTTATCGCACCCGGAGTTTCGCCCGGAGAAATCTACGGAATCTCCGGAAACTCAAACAATTCATGGAAGACCAGAAAACGGTTGCGAAGGAAGAGAAGGCCATGGAGGGGCATGAATTGCTGAACAACATCATGGCTCGATACCGGCCCCGGATTTGAGTGCAGTTCACCAACCCCGGTGCTCTCAGGGCCAGGTCAGAGACAATTGGCTATGCCTGTGGGAGTGAGAAGGCTCTAAATTCGAAGCACGAAATTCGAAATACGAAACAATACATAATGACAAAAATTCGAATGACCCAAGCAATGAGCGTATTTGGTACCGCGATTTCGTTTTGTTTTTGTCATTAGGACATTCGGTATTCGAATTTGTTTCGTATTTCGATATTCGGATTTCGGATTTTGGCGAGGCTACACCAGCAAATCATGCCCTCTGGGCTTAGACCAAAGCCGGGCCCTCTTGCCCCGGATTTGAGGATCATCATCTTGCGGCGCAGGACGTAGCGCAGGGCTTTCAGCCCTGCATGTCAGTGCAGTATCACCTCGAAAGCCTCGCGGTCCGTGTGGACCGTTACGGGATCGGATTTCACCGCGTCGATAATTTTGCCCGGGTCAATGTTTTTTTCCAGCCACGCCCGCAGCCTTTCCTGGAGCTCGTGAGGCATTTTGCTGTCAACGATGCTGAATTCCCTTAAATCCTTGTTCTTGTCGAAAATGAATACGATCCTTGCGGAAGCGAGTTCCTTGAGGTTCGACCCGTCAATGATTTTCAGGTCGAAAACCGACAGCAGCGTGTTTATGGCCCTTTCACTTGCCATGGCTCGGCTTTTTTCTCTCCTTTTCGATTCTTTGTCTGTGCAACTTGTATACCGCTCGTCGATACTCTCAAGGGGGTTTTACGATTTCGCGCAGATTCAGCAGGTTAGGCGGCCATGCTTTCCTTCGGCCATTTCTTAAGCCTGGATTATTGATTCTCAAAAACGGTATTCCCTGACCTTTTTCGGTAATTTCGTCCCTGAATATGCCGGGCCTTCAAGGCGCTTCCTTGGTCAACCGGGAGTCGACCAAGCCTTTGTGGTTGCTCCACATGCCTCTTCTTGCCCGCTTGGCATTCTGTTCCGCCTTCAGGTAAGGCAGGAGATACAAGGGATGCGGCGGAACACCCCGGTAAACCTTTGCGTAACCGGCTTTGATCATCTCCAGGTTCACGTTCACCTCTTGGATGAGAAGAACCCCGAGGACCCGGTTCATTTCATCCATGCCGTGCCCCTCGATTTCAACAACCTTGTTCAGTGTCATCTCCGCAAGCCAGCTCTTTGCCGCCAGGGCGAGGTTGTGATTGCTCTGCTCCGTATCGCTGGGGCTCTCCGGAGCTTCAATGCCCGCAAGTCTCACGACAATTTCAATGCCGTGACCTTCCGCGCGGAGGGTCTCGCCGTCATGAACGCGGGTGACCCTGAACTGGCCTGCGAGGGATAGGGAGGGGGAACCCAGCAGGAGCGGGATCATGACAACGGGGAGGAGGACTCTTCTCAAGCCGTTCTTCGAAGCACTGTGGCCATGCGGTGCCTTCAAAGCGGGTCCTCGGGAACGGGATATGAACAGGCTGCTGAAATGGAGTTCTCAGAAGGTGAGAGAGCAAAGGCAAAAGGCAATCGCCAACGCAAGCGCAGCAGCCACACACGAACACTGATTGATGGTTTCCTCAAACATGACATTCCTCCCAAGGTGTGATGCCTTCGATACCACCCTCTGTGAAAGCAATATCCGTACCAGGGCGGCATGCAGCCAGCTTTTCTTCAATATTTCAATGGATTAATAGAGGAATCCTCGGGGCAACGGCACAAGGTTCAGGTCAGAAAAGTGCTAAGGGTTGTGCACAATTGGGTACGCGGCTTGCTCAGGCCCCGGAGTCTCTCGTGCCCGCGGCCGATAAAGCATAGGCGATCAAGGCCACCAGGCTCAAACCGCCTATGGAAAGGTAAAGCCAGTTCAGGCTGGAAAAGGCCAGGACGGAGGTTGCTATGATCGGTCCCAGCCCATTCCCTGCAAACCGGCTCGAATTCAAGAACCCTATCACCCTCCCGTCCAAATCCGAGACAAAAGACGAAAAGACCAGCGGAATGACAGCGGCGATCACGGCTGTCTGAAGCATGCGAAAAGCAACAAAACTTGCAAACCCTGGACTTGCGGCCAACAGGAGTTGCAGGCCGGTCCCCAGGAGGCCGACCGTAATAACCAACCGGTGACTTTTGACCCTCCCGGCCAATCTGCAAAGCAAGTAGGTTCCCGCCATGGCCGTTGCCGTGTACATCATGACAAACAGCCCGGCCCCTCTCACAGCCATGGTTTCTTCGATATGGAATGCGCGGAACGCATTCGGAAGGACGCTGGGCAGGAACATCAATTGGACGGTTGCAGTGAAACAAAGCGCCCACCCGATGAGCGTTTTTCTGTTGACGGCATGTTTTGTAAAGCGGGTGGCCTCTCTTGATTCATGGGGATACTCCTTGACATAAAAGAAACAGAACACGAGGGTCACAAACACGAAAGCCGAGGCAACGCTGAAGGCGCCTTTGTATCCCAACGTTGTGGCGGCCAGCGCGCCGATAGGAGGACCGATCAACTGTCCGAGGGTCATGGCATTTTGAAACAGCCCCATATCCCTCGATGCCCATTCTGGGGATGACGACGAGGAAATAATGACCAGGCCTGCGGTAGAGATACCCCCCAGTATTCCTTGGACGATGCGAAGGACGAGAAGGAGAGGAAGACTCGAGACAAACCCCATCAGCAGAATAATCACTGCATGGGAAAGCAGCCCTCTCATAAAGAGGAGCTTGGGACTGAAACGGGACGTTAAGGATCCCCAAAAAGTGGAAGCAAGAGCGGCAACAAAACTTGGTGCCCCCATGATGAGTCCCACCCATATCAGCGTCTCTTGAGAAGAAGAAGGGCTGAGATCATGGATAAAAAAAGGGAGAAACACCAACACGAAGTTGAAAGAAAACGCTATCCCGAATTGGGAAAGGGAAACAAAGAGAACATTACGGTAGTTTCTTTGACCCATAGGATCACATAACCGGTTTGCAGATGATTTCATGGATCCGAAGTGAGCTTAGCCTGGTCGTAGGCCCGGCGGTGGCAACGAGAGCCGTATCCGCTCCCGTGCCCGTGCCTGCCACCGCAATAACCTTTTCTCCAATCCTGATACATCCTCCGTCACAGGCCATCAACAGGATCTCCAGACACACCTTGGTTCCCTGCCCGAAGGTCCGAAGAAGATTGGCCAAGGCCTGGGGTGCGTTTGTCCCATAAAAATCGGTGGTGTGAAAAAGCATGGTCCCGAAATGAACCTGATGGTTCTTCGCCCGCAGCTCACCGACCAGGTCCTCCGGGAAGGGCTGGTCTTCGCCTTTGAAACCGAACTGCCATGGAACGATGACCAAACGGTAGTCTGTTCCGGTCACGGCTTCCAAGAAATCCCTTGCCGTAGCCCCTCGCGTTGAGGCCACGACAAAGCGATTGATTCCCCTGGCCTGGGCTCTCTGCTTGACCAGGTCAATGAGTTCTGCGGTATTCGCTTTTCCTGGTTTCTCGAAATAAACGATTTTTTCTTCCATGCCTTTTCTCCTTTTCCATAGGAATGTCCTCATGCACCGGTGCCGGCTCAACCGGATCGTGAACCACTCCCCCCCGGCGCGCTCCTGCCATTCGCGTTTGATTCATATCAGATCTCGATCACCAAATACAACAAGGATGCGAACTCGTGATAGGGGAGATTACTCTCACTGAGGCCAAAGGGATATATTCATGGGGTGAACGGTGAAGCCGGTGAGGTAAGGATTAGATTTCTCTCCCCCCGCTCTTGCGGGGGTCGAAATGACATTTCGGTCAAGGAATTTGCGTTACATAACACTAATATCGCATAAAATTTAAAACTCCCACGACGCCGAATATCACACTGTAGAAAATCACGATGAGTGAGATCCCGAACAGGGCGCGCCTTGAGTACCACGGCGGAATCAGGGCCTCGATGATAGGCTGCGGAGCCGGATCCACAAACCGGAAAACCTTTGCAGATTTCTCTGCAAGGATTGAGTAAAGGATGATTGAGAGGCCCGCTGCGATGGGGGTTCCAAAAACGCTCACCAAATCGAAGCCAAGCACATAATGGGTCAGCGTGGGTGAGTTCACAAAACAAATGAAAAGGAGGGGAACAATCAGCAGGCCGGCGCTCATCAGATTGTGTTTCGCGCGGGAGACTTCCTGTGTCGTGATCGGGAGATGTGTTCCCTGAATGCCCATGGTTCGACGGCTCAAATTTGAAAGGATTCCTTCGATCTTTTTGATGGACTCTCTCATGGCCGTGAGGGCTTCTTCTTGCTCAGTCAGTCTCCCATCGAGTTGTTCTATCCGCTTGAGGGTCGCCTCGCCGGCGATAAGCTTAGCTTTCCTGTTGTGCGCGAAAATGATTTTGTCAGCGTCCTGAAGATTGGAATGTTGAGGTTCCGGCAAGTCGGGGTTTTTCCTGATTTCTGTGCGGACTGTTTCGTAAAGCTCTTCCAAAGTGATGGTCTCTTTCCTGTTTTCTATGCCGTCCTTCAGCACTTTGATCAGCTCGCCTGAAAAGGAGGTGTATTTCGCGTCGAGTGGAGCCATGGCCGGCTGGTTGCATGGAGCCGATGACATTGCGAAAGTCCCTTTGATGTCGATGTTGGCTTGCAGCAACCCGGATTCGCTCCCCATGGTTTGCTGCAGCGCTCGTCCACTGAAGCAACTGTCAATGATCAAAACCTTTTTCCTGGCGGGCGAATTGGCGATCGCTTTACGAACCACAGAAAAGGGTACGGCATTGTACTCCGCCTCTTCCTCGGTCGTATCGGGAGTCGCCAGATACAGCTCCTTCGAGGTCGTGCCCACGAGACCGTGTCCCGCATAATAGACGATGAGCGTGTCGGTCGCTTCCTTGGCTTTTCTTGCCAGCTTTTCAGCCACGTCGGAAGACTTTGGTTCATTCAATAGTGTCGCGATATTCTGCGGCGGGATGCCCATGATTTCGGGGTCGGCCATTATCCTGGCCAAATCTTCGACATTGTTCTTGACGGCTGGAAGGGGCAGGAGGTGCTCTTGATCCCGAGGAAACTCACTCGCACCAATCAGGATAGCCCGAGTATCACCCGGATGGATCGAAAGCGCAGCCATGTCTCAAGCCTCCTGCAATTTGATTCTTTTCACAACGTCTTCTATCAGTGCCTGCTGGTCTTTGAGGTTCTCTGCGTCGATGACGATTTCGCCGTGTTTTGTCTTCAATTTGAGTTTCAGTTTAGGCTTCCGTGTTTGCAGCCAAACATGAATGGATTTCACCAGCTCCACGAGGACCTTTGATCCAAGGACAACGGAAAGAACGGTGACAGGATCAACCCCCATTTCGCCGGCCTTGGGCTCCTTCCTCTTCCGCTCGATTTTGAGGTCTGGAAGCTGCTCCAGCCTCAACCATTCCTGCAAGGCAAGCACCGAGTCCTCTGTGGCATCCGGGCCATGAACCAGCTCAAGATCGATATCCATCATCACCCTCCTATTGTTTGCTAAGCATGCTTCGACTTTCTCGTAAAGAAAACCCCACCTCTCTCCTGAGAAATGGGGTTTTCGAGTTTCTCGATCATCGCTCACCCTCGTGCAAAAGGGTTCATCTTGAACTCAACTTGGCTAAAAATAACCTAACATATTAAAAATAGCAATAAAAAAGCGAGCAATTAGCAGTCCACGGAATGCGGTAGCACGGGTTTTATATCGACGACCGGCGTTCCATCAATCGCTTCGATCGGTCCGATCTTCACTCTGTTCCCGGAGAACTGTAAGACCTTAACCCGGTGAAGACCAAGCGGATTGGGCCTGTCGGGCGATCGTGTTTTAAAGACACCCGTCAGAGGCCTGTTCGCATCCCCTCGGGGGTGCAGCGTCAAGATGTTGCGGCGAGCCTTGTGAAACCAGGTAATCAGGATCATTTCATCCCCGACCGCAACACCGTCAAGACCCTCTGCGAATCTCGAATCGACTTCGAGCCATGCGTCGGGTGCGCCTTCGCGGCCCTGGCGAGGCGCCGCCGCTCGAGTGGCGAGTTCAGAACGTATGACTCCAATGGGTTCGATCTCATACATGGTTTCATTCATATCCGGTCTGCCTCCAATCTCCTCCAAGCCTGATTGTTCAGATTGCAGCCTTTGGCAGCAAGCATAAGACAAGAGGAGCACGAACATCAAGAACCAGGTGGAGATTTTTCACGGCAGAAACGGCGTTCCAGGGCGGTCCTCCTCAGAGAGCGCGCCCTCTGAATATTCTTCCCTTGGATAAGGGCGAACGGCTTGCCTGGAAAACAATCTCCGATTCTGATATACGATTCGGGGCAGCCTCGGGAGCGCACTGTCCCGAGCAAGGCGAGGGACGGCGTTCAGGTTATGAAAAACTGTGCCATGCGAGGAAACATGAAAAGAAGATCAACGAATCTGAAGCAGGAAGAGTCCTTGTACCTTCGAGGGCCAGGAAACACTCGATCGGCGCAACATCAGGGCAAGGAGGGATGTACGGTGCATGGAAAAGCATCAAACGCCTTTAAGTCACGCAGGATGATGGAGAGGGTGGGGCGCATCCATCTGCTTGCAGGAGCCGCGCGTTTCCTGATCGTTGTAACACTCTTGTTGTGTTTTAGCCTCCTTGCATCCCAACAAGCGTGGGCAGAAACCAAAGGGAATGACAGCCAGGAGAAAAGCGTGTCTTCGCCGGACCTGTCCCTGCCCGGGAATGTGCAGAAGGCAGCCGGGGAGACAATAGCCCGGGAGAAGAGAGAAATAGAGTCGCGGGTTCGTCCGCTTCTGAGGCCGGAACCCCTGGGTTTCGACCTCAAGACGGTCCGGCGCGCGTGGCATGGTTTAGCGGCTCTTCCATCCAGAATCCCGGATTTCCTTCAGCATGTGAGAGAAGTGAGTCGTCTTCTCGGTATCGTGGGCAGTTTTGTCCTCCTTGCCTTTCTCGCGGCACTCTTCTACAGCTTCTTCTGGCAGGGAAAAGTCCTCCGGAGGCTTGAAATCAGCCTGGAGCCCCTCAAGGCTCACATCCCGTCTTCCTTGGAGCCTTATTTTCTTTCTATCGCAAGGATAATCACGGCATCGCTGATCCCTCTCGTTTTTTTCGGGCTCTTCAGCCTGATCCGGATCTTTTTGCCCTATGAGGCTGGCTGGCTGACGCTTGCCGGAAGGCTTCTCAAACTCTGGACCATTGGAGCCCTGGCCATCAATTTTCTGAGAGAAGCTCTGACCGCAGAGCATATGCCCCTTCATCTATCATCCGGCCCGTCCATCTTTCGCGTGGCTCGTTTTATTACGCTTTACTCGATCGTCAGCGTTGCTCTCTTCTGGAGCCTCCAGGTTTTCAGCATTCCAAAGGATGTTCTGGCCCTGCTGAGATTTCTGCTCTCACTCTCGATCGTCTTTGCATTCCTGCTCCTGTTGCTCAAGAAAAAATCGATCATGGCCCTGCTCCCCGACCTGCCCTACAGGAGCTACCGGATCTTTGTGCGTGTCTTCGATCGTTTCTACTACCCCGCGATGCTCTATACGTTTCTGACCGGCCTGCTTTGGTGTTTCGGTTATCGAGCGCTTTGCAGGGTATTGTGGACAAAAACGTGGGCCGTTATCGGAGTGTTTCTGGCGATCATGCTCTTTTACCACCTTGTTCGCCAGCTCATCACCCGATGGATTCAGCGCAAAGATGCAACCGATGAAGCGGCACAGTTCCTGTTTAAGGCCATGCGTGCCGCGCTCCTGTACATCACCGTTGCGACGGTTGTTCTTTGTGTCCTGAGCCTCTTGGGCCTGCTCGCTCCAATCCAGAGAGTGCTTTCCTTCCCTGTTGCTGTGGTGGGAGACAGCCCCCTCTCACTCTGGATCTTCATGAAGGCTGCGCTGGTCATCCTGGCTTTTGTTCTCTTCTCCCGCCTGCTGCGAGCGTGGCTGGATTACAAGGTCTATCCCAAGGTCGGGTTGGAAGAGGGCCTGGCCTATGCCATCGACACGTTCCTCAGCTACCTGCTGCTGGCCCTGGGTCTTTTGTTCTCCATGCGCGCCGTCGGCCTCGATCTGAGGGTCCTGATGGTTTTAGCCGGGGCCGTGGGCATAGGAATCGGCCTCGGGTTACAGAACGTGGCTGCGAATCTTGTGAGCAGCTTTCTCCTGGTTTTCGGCCGCCGCATCAAGAAGGGAGACTGGATCCAGGTGGGTGACACGCTTGGAGCGGTCCGGGAGGTGGGTCTTGCGGCCACGAAAGTGTGGACAAGGGACAACATCGAATACCTCGTCCCCAACTCGGATCTTACCTCCAACACGATCACCAACTACTCCCTGTCCGATCCGCTGATCAGGATTCATGTGCCTGTCGGCGTATCGTACAACGCGGATCCAAAGCAGGTTACAGAGATACTCCTCAAGGCGGCCGCGGAGGAAGAGGCCGTGAGCAAAATGAGAGAACCTGCCGTGTGGTTCACGGAGTATGCCGAGAGCTCGCTCAATTTCGAACTGCTCGTATGGATCGACATCCGCCAGGTGAGCCGCAAGGCTGTGCAAAGCCGGCTCTATTACGCCATCTTCGAGGCCCTTGCGGAAGCCGGAATAGAAATCCCCTATCCGCAACGGGATATCCACATTCGCTCCGGCTTTGACCCGGGAAAGAAAGAATAAAGACGATACCAGGTTCTTCTTGCCCATGGGCGTCTCCTGAGGTCATGACGTTTTTGCTTGACACGGAAAAACCTGTATTGGTAAATTTACTTTACCAATACAGGTTTTTCTCTTTTCTGCCTTCTTAAAGGGGATTTCCATGGCAAAAGAACTCCGGATTCTCTCGGCGCCTCCTTTCGGATTACGCTTCAGTGACGAGGTGTGGGATCGTGCCATGGCCATGAATCCAGACATGATCATCGGCCAGGGGACCACAAGCGACGGAGGCCCGAACTACCTGGGAATCGACACGCCCTATGGGGGATTGCCCTCGGTACGCAAGGATTTCGAGAAAATCCTTGTTGCCTGCAAGACAAGAAGCATTCCATTTGTTTTTTCTACAGGCAGCCCCAGCGGATCCAATGTGGCGCTGGAACGTTCCCTTGAAATCGTGAGTGAGATCGCAAAGGAAAAGGGGCTCAGCATCCGTGCCGCTGTGATTCCCGGAGAGATTTCGAGACGCTGCTTGATAGAAAAAATAAGGGCTGGCGCTGTGATCAGAAGGATGGACGAGGCTGTTCAGCTCTCAGAGATCCTTACCGAGAGCGAGGTGGAGGGAACGCACAGGATCGTTGCCCAGATGGGGCCAGAACCCATGATAGAGGGTCTGCGGCTAAACGTTGACGGGGTCATCTGCGGCCGCTCTTTGGATATCGGGCTTTATATGGCTCCGGCCATGATGAGGGGGTTTGATAAAGCCCTGGCCGCACACTTGGGAAAATGTCTCGAATGCGGCGGACTGGTCACGGTGCCCCAGTCTCTTTCCCCTGTTTTCGGTATCCTCCGTGAAAAAGATTTCACGATTCATCCGATTGTGGAGAATGCCAGAGTGACCTGCGAATCCGTTATCGCACATGCTCTCTACGAAAGGGCAGATCCCTTTATGGAGTTGAACCCCGGAGGTGTCCTGGATCTTTCCCAGGCTCGATACGAACACATCGATGAACGAAGTGTGCGGGTTTCAGGGAGCAGATGGATTGAGCAGCCCTACAAACTGAAAATCGAAGGGGTCCGGCTGGCCGGTTACAGGACCATATCCATAGGCGGCGTCAGGGACGAGAGGCTGATCAGCGCGCTGGATGAGTTCCTGGCCGGCGCCAGGCGACACCTGGCCGAGCGCTTCGGCTCGGAGGGGGAAAGGGGCTATCAGCTTTTTTTCAGGTGCTACGGCCGTGACGGAGTGCTTGGCGAAGATGAGCCGTTGAGGAAACGCCCGGCCCACGAGGTAGGGCTGATCATTGACGTTATCGCCGGCACCCAAGAGCTCTCAGCCGCGATCTGCACATCGGCGGTCGACTTCGTGCTCCATATGGACTATCCAGGCCGGCTTACCACGGCCGGAAACATTGCCATGCCCTATGCTCCTCGCGAGACGCCTCTCGGTGCGGTTTATACGTACAACATCTGGCATCTCCTTGAACTGGAAGACCCGTGCGAGCCATTCAGCATCACGGTGCGGGAGTTTCCCGAAACCAGAGCAGCAATGTAGTTTGTGAAAGAACCACGTGGCCGTGTCGCCCCTTAAATAAGGGGTCCGATCGCATCAGTATTCCATTGCGAATAGCGATAGTGTTATAGGAGTCCCTCATGAAGCTTGCCGATGCCGTGTCCGTCATGCGAAGCAAGAATGCCGGACCCTTCCTCACCACCCTCGACCTCCTCTTCAAGGATCGTGAAGCCTATGAAAAGGTAAAGAATGCGAACCTTTTCACGCGGGAAAGAACGGCGAAGATCTTCAAGGTTTCGCCCGAGCAGGTCATGGGTATCCACTTCGTTGATCCCATCCTGGCCGTGAAGATCACCCTGAGGAAACCCGAGGGAAGGGCGAGCGGAGATCCGGGCTGCGCCGACATGTTCGGAGCCCAGCAGCACACGCCGCTCTACGATCTGGTGATTCCGGAGAACATCGGACGATAAAGGCTTTAAAGAACCACCGTGTCAATAAACCGCTTTTCAATCGACAACGGGCAATCGTCAAACTCTTAGGCATTCCGGGTTTAGGATCCGGAGAAGGGAGGAAGGAGCATGAGGAAGCAAGCGTATGTAGCAGTGGTCGTAGCGGTGATGGTCTTTCTCGTCGGGATGCCCCTGAGCTGGGGCAAGATGACGACCATAAGGATGTCGAGCGAATGGCCTGCCGGGGATGCGCGAAACGCTCTCATCGAAAAGACCCTCATCAAGCCGTTCAACGATGAGGCCGCAGGAAAAGCAAAGATCGAGCTTTATGGGGCAGGGGAACTGACCAAAGCCATGAACATGATGGACGCCATGGACTCCCGGCTGGTGGACATGGGCGTCACCAAACTGGCAGGCGGGTGGCCGACCGTGGTTCCTGCCCTAGCCCTGCTCAGCCTTCCGGTATTTGACGGCCCAGCCCACACGTACAAGGCTCTGGCAGGGGATCTCGGGGGCTATCTGGACCAGGTCACGCAGAAGAAGGTGAAGGTGAAGATTGTCGGGTATCTCACGGCCGGAGAAGTGGAGGCCATGGGGTGTGTCAGCAAGCTGTTTAAGACCCCGGGAGATCTGAAGGGCCTCAAACTCAGAGCCGGCTCCAAGACGGATGCCGTAAGCTGCGAATCCTTCGGGGCCATCCCCACGATCATCGACTCCGGCGAGATGTACCTGGCCCTGCAGAGGGGTACTGTGGAAGGCGTGTTCATTACCATCCCTCAAATGGTACTCAAAACGAAGATCATCGAAGTCTGCAGGAACTGGACCCAGATTCCGATTGTCTCGGGCATCCAGTTCGGAGTGGTCTCGAACCTGGAGGTCTGGAGCGAATTGCCCAAGGATCTCCAGGCAAAGCTGACGGCTCTCGCAGGAAATCTCAGAGAAGCCATGGCTGTCAACTCCAGGGAAGCCGCGGACAAGGGGTGGCAGGCGATCAAAAAGACACCGGGAGCAAGCGTCTACAGCGTACCTGCCGAACAGGTGGAGCAATGGACCAGGATCATGGGGCCGGCCCAGTTGAACCTCCTGGAGCAACTGGTACCGCCCGAGGAGGCCACCCGGTTGCTGGGACTGGTAGACAAGGCCCGGAAGTAGACGGGCAGAGGAGATCAGGACATGCATGAAGGGAAAAGGGTCGCCCGTTCAAGGGTTATCTGGACGATTTCCACTTGTTTTGCCACGGTGGGAGGAATCCTTCTCCTGTCCTGCGCCCTCCTTGTGACCTATGATGTGACGGGCAGGTCTCTGTTTCGGAGCCCCACCACGTGGGTGGCCGAGGCTTCGCAGCTTTTCCTGTTTGCCGGAGTTTTCCTGACACTGGCCTACGGACTCAAGGAGGGGAGTCATGTGGACGTTCAGGCTCTCCTGAGGCTGCTCCCGGAACCGGTTCGGGCCAGACTCGCGGTGCTGTCCCACGGTGCAGTTCTGATCCTCTCCGTCATTCTCCTCAGATACAGCGTGATATTCCTGTGGAAGAGCTATTCGCTTCAAGAGGCGTCCGACTTCTTGAGGTTTCCCATGTGGACGGTCAAGGCAGGCATCTGCGTGGGCATGCTTGCGCTCGTGATCCAGGCGGCCGATTCATTTCTTGGAAAGCTTGTCGAAGCCCTTCGCCACAACGGGACGGATGAAAAACGTTGGCCGGCCTCCATCGGGGCTGCGTCCGCCTTTATTGCCGCCACGGCAGGCTGCGCCCTCTTTTACACCTATGGGCATAGCGTGACGGCGCTCATGCTCCTTCTGGGTGTGCTTCTCCTTGGGGGAATTCCTATTGGGTTTTCGCTGATGGCAGTGAGTCTCCTGGGGCTCACCGGAATCATGGGCGTCGAACGTTCCCTGGATATCGTCCCCCAGATCATCCTGAACACATGGAACAGCTTCACCATCATGGCCCTGCCCCTGTTCATCTTTGTTGGGCACCTCATGTACCGTTCCGGGCTGTCGGATGAACTCTTTGAATTCTGCAAGGCATGGATCGGACACTGGCGTGGAGGCATTGCAGTGGCCACTTTGTCCGCCTGTGCACTCTTTGCAGCCATATCGGGCTCCAGCGTGGCCAATGCCGCCACGATCGGTCTGGTGGCGATCCCTGCCCTCGTGTCGGCGGGCCATAGCCCAAGGCTCGCGGGTGGGCTGGTTGCGGCAGGAGGGACCTTGGGCGTTCTGATCCCCCCGAGCACCGCCTTTATCATCCTCGGCATCCTCATGGATCAGTCCATCGGGAAGCTTTTCATTGGAGGGGTATTGCCGGGAATCCTCCTTTTTCTCTTGCTCGCAGTCGTGGCGGTCATTCAGGCCAGGCGTTCCCATGAGATCCACTCCGTTCCCAGGACACCCTGGACAGAACGCCTTCGGCTCACATGGAAAGCGGCACCAACCCTTGTCATGCCCCCCTTGGTGCTTGGAGGGATCTATAGCGGTGCGTTCACGCCCACCGAGGCCGCAGCGATTGCCGTAGTCTATGCCCTTGTTCTGGCGGTCGTCGGGAAAAAGATCAAACCGGGTCCGCTGTTCCAGATCCTGGGAGAGTCGACCAAGACCGTGGCCATGGCTACACTCCTCCTTGGTGCGGCGGTTGGCGTGAGCAAGATCGTGGTTCTCCTTCGAATCACGGACCGGATGGCGAGTTTCATCATGCACAGCGGTTGGTCGCCCTGGGCGGTCATGGGCGGCATCATGCTCTCCCTGTTTGTGCTGGGTTGTTTCCTGGACGGATCGGCCATGGCGGTGCTCTCCATACCCATATTCACACCGATCATCCTGGCCTTGGGTTTTGACCCCATTTGGTTTGCCGTCCTCTTCGTCTTGAACAGTGAAGTGGGGTTGCTCACGCCCCCGGTCGGAATGAACCTGTTCGTAGTGCAGCAGATAGGCAAGATTGAACTGGACCAAGTCGTCAAAGGGACCCTTCCGTTCATTGCGGCCATGCTGGTATGTCTTGCCCTTGTGGCCGCCTTCCCCTGGCTTGCCACATGGCTCCCCGGGGCGATGAAGTGACGCTTTTCGTATAAAGGGAAATGGCAATGAACGTCCGATATCGAATTCTCTCCACCTGCGCGGGTCTAGGCTACGGATTTCCTGAAGATTCCTTCCGCCGGGCCATGGAGCTCAAACTCGACCTGATCGCCGCGGACGCAGGAAGCATAGATCCCGGCCCCTACTACTTGGGTACCGGGCAATCCTATATGAAGCGGGCCAATCTGGAGCGGGACTTTTCCATCATGCTGCAAGGAGCCTTGAGGCAGGACTGCCCCCTTGTGATAGGGAGCTGTGGTCTGGCCGGGGACGATCCGAATCTCGAGTTCATGGTCTCTGTGGCAAGGGAGGTCTTCCGGGATCTCGGGGTCAGGGGCCTTGAGGTGGCGGTGATCAGCGGCCGCATTGCCGACGAGGTGCTTGCCGGCAGGGCAGGGGAACTGGAGCCCTTGGGCCGCATGCCTGTTTTGACTGAGGACATGATGCGAAGATGCCGCAAAGTCGCACAGATGGGCGTCGCTCCTTTCATGGAGGCCCTCGACCGGGGTGCGAAGGTCATCCTGGCGGGTCGGTCCTGCGATGTAGCCATTTTCGCGGCGGATGCGATCCGGCAGGGCATCGACCCGGGCATGGCCTTCCATGCCGGCCACATCCTGGAATGCGGCGCCATCGCCTGCGATCCGGGTTCAGGAAGCGACTGCCTGGTGGCCGAGTTCATGGAGGACGGTTCCGTCGTCTTCACACCTCCGAACCCTGCGCGCAAAGCCACCACCTGGTCTGTGGCGGCCCACAGCCTGTATGAGGAGGACCACCCCAGCCTCCAGTTCTATCCCGAGGGGGTGCTCTCCCTTGAAAAGGCCGAGTACTTCACTGCCGGCGACCGTTCGGCGGGAGTTCGCGGCAGCTCCTTTCTGGCCTGTGCTCCGAGCATCAAGCTGGAAGGCTGTTGCAAGGACGGCGAAAGGGTCGTTTCCATTCTCCGCTGCAAAGATGTGTCGGTTGTACCCGAAGAGGATCTCGTCTATGGAAGAAACGGGGTCACCCTGTCACCCGTCGGTCCCGGAGAGTCGGAAGTCGGCATATGCATCAAGGTGATGAGTAGAGAGGAAGAGGCTGCAAAGGCGCAAATGACCCTGGTAAAAGGTCTCTACATGCATTTCGGCTACCCCGGTCGCCGATCTACGGCCGGCAACCTGGCCTTTCCCATGTCGCCCTCCGAGATCAGCTATCAGGACCTCGACGGGTCTTTCGTATCGGCGATTATCGCCGGTTCCAGAGACCCCTTTTTCCGCCAGGCCCTGAGCGATGTGGATAGAGAAGTGCAAGCAATCCTGCACAGGGACTACTCGGCCCTTCAGGCTCTTTGCACCACGGAAATCCGCATCGCCTCGGCCATGAGCCCCTATATCTTCCTGGATACGGTCAGCGCCTCGGTCGAGGAAGCCCAAGCCGCTCATGAAAAAAGGCTGCTTGAACTGGCAGGCTGCATCGACCTGGAGGCCTCGCCTGTGGTGAAAGTCCACGCAGGGGGATTCTATATGTGGGGGATCTACCACCGGCTTGCCGACTTGAATAGGATCAACGAACGATGCTTTCTCATCTCCCTTTACAAAGTGGAGGGCGGGAACTGGACGCCTCTCGGTCGCTACTGTTCCCGCCTGGAGAGTCTGGGGAAACCCTCCTCGCCTGCCAACCTGAATGCGCGAAGTATTGCAGAAATTCTTCCAAAAGTGCATGCTGGAAGTCCGGTGGGGAGGAAACCGCTGGTAGATATGGCCAGAGTGATCCGGTCCAAGAACGCGGGGATCAACAAGATTTGCTATGATATTTTTTTTAACACCGCTGAAGATTATGACATGGCCCTGAGGTCAGGGTGTTTTACCGCCGAGCAAGCCGCTTCTGCATTGGCGATTCCCGCGGAGCGCGTGATAGGATGCTACCGCTACGACGCCTGTCGTGCAATAAAGATCTCTGCACACAGGGAGATACTCTCAGGCTCCCTTGGAGATAGGGACCTTTTCGGAGCCCAGCAGCATATGCGGCTTCTGACCCTGGAGATTCCCCTATACGAGCAGGTCGACCATGCCTGATAAATGGGTCCGTGCATACGAGGTGATGGAAGAACTGCGGTCCATGATGCAGGCAGGACGCTTGATGGAAGGCGACCGACTGCCTGGGGAACGGGACCTCGCCCTGGAGTTTGGCGTCACCCGTCCCACCTTGAGGGCTGCACTGGAAAAGCTCAAGGAAGAAGGGTATCTCTCCGTGAAGAGAGGAAAGGGGGGTGGCTGGTTTGTCACGGACCTTTCGAGGCCGAAAAAAGCGTGGATGAAAATCATGTCCCGCAACATCGAGGAGTTTGAAGATGCCCTCGACTTCCGAATAGCTGTGGAAGTGATGGCCGCTAAGCTGGCGGCCCTGCGGCGGAGCCCGGAAGAACTGGCCATGATCGAGAATGCCCTCCAGACCCAGGAGGCCTCCTTTAAGAAGGCCGTGAAAGAGGCGGCCCGTCGTCACATCACGCTTAAGGATGTGTATGTCCGCAAAGAATCCAGGCCCTCCGATGTGCAGCAGGCGGGCATGGAGTTCCACGAGGCCATTGCCCGCGCTTCCCGGAGCAGAAGACTGCAGGAGGCAGGCAGGAAGGCTCGTGCCGAGTTGTTCCAGGGAGGCAAAAGGGAAATGCTCCGCGACGGCCTGCTCACTGCCACGATGGAGGATCACAGGGCGATCGCCGATGCCATCAGAAGAGGCGATGCCGTGGTCGCCTCGGAGGCCATGCGCGCTCACCTGGAAAGAGCCAAGGAAATGCTCCGGAATACTTTTTTATCCCCTAAGTGAATGATTGAGGAACCAACCGACTATGTGCCCCGTTCCGTGGGCTCAAGACGAACTTTTTATAATCCACCCTTAATGCAATAAAGATAGCGGCTTTCAAGGTCCATATCTTCTTTTTCGACCCCGAAAAGGACGATTATAGGCCTTCTTGAAGGCAAATTTCAGAAGACCGAGGGCCATATCAAATACTTCACGTGGCCCGCCCCCACCAGACACCAGACCGTAACACTGCGGAGTGATTTTTCCTTTGACCCGCAAGGCGACCTTTTGTATATTCCGAAACAGAAAAATGGAGTTTTTGCCACGTCATGTTTTGAGAACCCGCCTGATCAACCTTCAACCGCAGGAAGGAGAAATCTCATGAAAAAGCTCTTCGCACTCTTGGCGATCGTGGCCATTGGCATGTTGACCGGCACAGCCTTCGCCCAAGTCGAGACGACCGTCTTCGGGCCCGAGAAGTATCTGAGGACATGGGGAAAACCGAACCTCTATCAGGGTAGTTTCTCCACTGTTGCGGAACAGGAAGGAACCATCATCTTTGGAAAGCTCGTGGTGAAAAGCGGACCGCCCTACGGCGGATGGCGACATCTGCTGAAGCGCGTGCGGAGCGCGACCATTCAGATCAACGGCTGCACTGTTCTCGGACCGGACAGCTTCAAGAGATGGAGCCACAAGATCGAGGTCCCCGTGAGACTGAAAATGCAGAATACCTTCTCGATTCAGTTGGCGGGGATTCCGGGGAGCTACCTCACCGCAGAAATCCAATACGATACCGGCCCCATGGGCCCTATCTTCACGGGACCAAAGCAGTATCCTTTCCTCTGCAGGACCCAAGAGGCGGGCCTCGGCCAGCCCCTCATCGACAACCATGACCAAATAGGGATTCCGGTGTATGACGGGGCCGAGATCGTGGGATACTGCAAAGATTGCAGCATCCCGTCGAGGGTGGATTACTTTTACAAGGCGACCGACGACAAGTTCAAACGGCTCGGTGATTTTTTCACCCGGCCCGCCGACCTGGTGCAGACGACCACGATGGACGGCTTGACCGTGGACTATATCGTGCGCGTTGAAAGAGGCACGATTAATCGGTTCATTTACGGGATCGCCATGCTGGCGCCCCTGGATATCCCCTTCGCAAAGTGTCCGCCCGGAAAAAAAGGAAGGGCATGGGGCCGGCATAAGAAGTGTGACCCTTGCAATATGAGTTGGGACACATCGGCCTGGAATGGAAAGCTCATCTACCAGTTCCAGGGGGGCGTGGGCATCGGCCACCAGCAGGGGAGCGGTTGGGCCACCAGCATGATCAACGAAGATAAGGACTTCGCGGACGGCGGCCCGATCAATGACCAGGCTCTGGGGGCAGGTTACGCCGTAGCCTTTTCGACCGGGACCACGACCGATACCCACTACAACCTGAACCTCTCCGCTGAGACCATGATGATGGTGAAGGAGCATTTCGCTGACAGATACGGCAAGCCTGTTTACACGGTGGGCGTAGGCGGCTCCGGGGGTTCCATCCAGCAATACCACATCGGCCAGAACTACCCCGGCCTCCTGGACGGCGGGGTCCCGCAGTATTCCTACTCAGACATGGTCACCCAGGCCATCTACGTTGGAGACTGCAGCCTGCTTGAGTTCTATTTTGACGCGGTTGCACCGGCGCAGGGGGATTTTACTTTCGGGGGTTTGAGTCTGGCCGATAAAGTGACAAAAATAGGAAGTGTGACGCCCAGGACCTGGATCGAGGGAATGAGTTCCAATGACGACATGGAGCATTCCGTCTATACGCCCCTCTCTCAGATGTACGGCGGGAGCTATGTGGGAAGCACGGAGTGTGTAGAAGGCTGGCTCGGTTTACTCCCCCTTTGTATCAATCCCCTCTGGACTAGCACTGAGGGAGTTCTGGAACTTCCTGCGGATGTGAGACAGCCTTACCTGGATACGAAGTGGACCCACTGGGATGACCTCAAGACCATCTACGGTGAGGATCCCTCGGCGCCGGGTTATGCCCCAAACACATGGGACAATGTGGGCGTCCAGTACGGACTTCAGGCCTTGAAGGACGAGAACATCAGCCTGTCCCAGTTCCTCAATATCAATGCCGCGATCGGCGGCTGGAAGCGGCCCTGGGAGATGGTCCCCGAAGGCTATCCTTTTTCTGCCTGGAACACGATAGGGGATCCAAATGTCCCACCGGATCCGACGGACTTCGACCCCTGGAGCATCCGGAACGCCACGTTCAACGGAGGCCTTGCCCCGAGGACGGAAGGGAGCATCGAAGCCATGCACGCGGCCTACCGTTCCGGTCACGTGTTCATCGGCAAACTGGACATGCCGGTGATCGATTCCAGGCATTATTTGGACCCAGTGCTCAATATGCACCATGCCCAGCAGTCCTTTGCCACCAGACAGCGCCTCCTGGACGGCCAGGGTCACGCGGGCAACCAGCTCATCTGGTTTGCCGCACCCTACTATGATCTTACCATGGACGCCTTCGAGCTTTTGGACGAGTGGATCTACAACATCCAACACAAGGTCAAAGGCAAGGGAGTGGTGGCCAACAAACCCGATGCGGCCCAGGACCTGTGCGTGGATGCGGCAGGGAACCTGATCGGAATAGGGCCTGATGCCTGGGCAGGGATTTTGGATGATGAGGCCCCGGGCTTATGCACCGAGGCTTTCCCGCTCTACTCCACCTCCCGCATTGTGGCCGGTGGTGATATCAAGGGCGATGTTTTCAAGTGTCACCTGATTCCGGTGGAGGAGGCTATAGACCGCGGTTTTTACGACCCTGTGGAGATCGACCCGTTGACAAAAGGCGCTCTCAATGAGATTTTTCCGGACGGGGTCTGCGATTACAGCCAGGGAGATATGGGCCGGCCTGCTGACCTATAACCAGTGCAAGCACCGATGCAATGAAAGAGGCCGAAAGAGGGGTTTTGGCCCCTCTTGTCGGCCTCTTCGATCTGCGAACACAACCGCCCATGCCATTAGCCGGAGATGAACCGCAGGGGGGATAGGGGGCAGAGTGAAGGTGAAGTCAGGGAAGGGGAGAAAGACCACGACAGGATGAAGAGACTCGTCATTTTCCTTGCGGCCATCTTGATGGCGCCATGCCTGCAACATGGGCATGCGGCGAATCTTTCCGAGGGCATCTTTGCCGCCATGGAAACAAGCAAGGGCCGCATGCTGATTCAACTTTATTACAAAGAGGCTCCGCTCACGGTCGCGAACTTCATCGCTCTCGCAGAGGGGAGCATGGAATGGCAGGATCCCCTCACCCGTGAGCGGAAGAAGGCGCCCTTCTACGACGGTCTGACGTTTCACAAGGTCATTCCCGGTATCACCATCCATGGAGGGGACCCAAAGGGGACCGGTCAGGGCGGGCCCGGGTATCTCCTGGACCGGGAGATCAACCCTGCTCCGACCCACGGCCGGCCTGGCATCCTGTCCATGCTCAACGACGGTGATCACGCCCATGGGAGCCAATTTCTTATCACCCTTGGACCGGCAAGCTTCCTGGACGGCAGGCATGCCGCCTTTGGTGAGGTGGTCGATGGTCTGGATGTCCTCAGAAGCCTCGAACAGGGGGATCGAATACTTAGCGTCAAGGTCTTTCGAAAAGGGGCAACGGCAGAGGCTTTCGATGTCAACAGCCTGGTGGAGAGGATCCGCGGAAGAGCCCCTGAGATCGAGGTGGAAAGGAAGGCCGCCCGCGCCAAGGCAGGATCAGAGGCAGGGAAACGCACCCGTCGCAAGGATCTGCCGAAACTCACCGGAAAAATCGATCCGGCACGTGTGCCTCACAAAGACCAGCCTGAAGTGGATAAGGTCGCCCTGGAATACATCCTCATTACTCACCGAGGGGCGCTGACACCCAAAGAGTACCAGGTCTATGAAAAGGAAGAGGCCGCAAGGGCAGCCGAACACCTGGTGCAGGCCGCGAGGTTGGAAGGGAGCGATTTCGCGCGACTGGCGCAGCGTTACAGTGATTCCCCCGAGTTCAGCATTCCCCTCCTGATCAAGGACAGGGATCACCCCGACAACATCCGGCCGGTCTTTCGCTTGAAAGAGGATCAGGTGAGCGACCCCATACACACGGCCAAGGGGTACATGATCTTCAAACGGGTCCGGCTCGACCTCATCAAGGTGAGGCACATCCTCATCGCCTATCAGGGGGCCGAGGGAAGCACCCAGTCCCGCACAAAGGAAGAGGCCAGGGAACTTGCGGAGACCATCCTGAAAAGGGCCGAGGCAGGAGAGGAGTTCGCAAATCTGGCGCAAGCCTATTCAGACAGCGAATCCGCCAAGAAGGGCGGGCTGATCGGCGAGATCGCCAAAGGGATGACCGTCCCTGCGTTCGATCAGGCGGCCTTCAAACTGAAGGTCAACGAGATCTCCGCAGTGACGCCTACGCCCTCCGGATTTCAGATCATTCAGCGGATCGAGTGAAACCCCCCAGGGTCTCTTTCTATCTCTATCCGGGTCGGACCAAGCTAATCTTTTAATCTCTTCGGGTCGAATTCCCCGCCCCTTGGGGCGCGTAAGAATACGACTGCCAAGTGATACCCCGCTGCTTGGGGCGGGGTAGTTCATTCTACTTGGAATCATTGGTTATCGTGTTCCTGCATTTCTCAAACCCTCCTCCCTATTCTCTCAGCTCAGAAACCTTCTGAAAAATATAAATGACCTCCGTAATCCCGATTTTCCTGTCCCCGTTCACCTCCGCACCTGCCTGTGTTTCTGTGCCACTTGCGCCAACAGCGCAAAGAATCTTCAATGCCAGGATGGCATCGGCAAGATCGACATTGCCGTCCCGACTAATATCACCTTTCAGGAAGTTAATGGTGTAAGCCCCCACCGCCGCCTCGCTCGGAGCCCAGTCGCTCATATAGGCCCTCGCCTTGATCGTTTTCGTCGATGATATCCCGATCGCCGATGAATAGACCGCCGAACTCTCCGTCGGGTCACTCCCGTCTGTGGTGTATCGGATCGTCGCCCCAGCCGTTGAGCAGGAAAGACCCACACTCTGGGCCGTAGTATACGTCCCAGGCGCAGGCGAGAAGCTCGGGGTGGCTACCGTGCCCGTGATCGTGTATGCCCCCACAGCCGCCTCGCTTGGAGCCCAGTCTGTCATGTAGGCCCTCGCCTTGATCGTCATCGTCGATGATACCCCGATCGCCGACGAATAGACCGTCGAACTCTCCGTCGGGTCACTCCCGTCTGTGGTGTATCGGATCGTCGCCCCTTCAGTGGTACAGAAAAGCTGCACACGTTGAGCACTTGTATAGGTACCTGGAACCGGTGAGAAAGTAGGTGCTTCAACCCTTTGGCTCGCAACCATCTCGAAATCCTTCGAAATCATGCCTCCTTCTGGGATAGGGATCCCTGAGCTGTTTTTTTGCTCATACCCATTCGCACTCACTGTTATTTCATAGGTTCCAGGAGAAAACACACCTAGATAGTAACCCTCCAGGGCCGTCATAAGATTGCCGGCCCCAACGTTAACAACTGCATTCGCGATGGGGTTCTTCGTTATCTGATCATAAACATACCCCTTAATCCAGCCGGGCAAGAGATTGACGAAATTGGTGCTGAAATCTCTTACGCTCGTCTCGCGCATGGCACCATATTTATCGATAGCCTGAACCTTCCAGTAATAACGGCTTAACTCCGTAATGCCGTCTTCAGCACGACTCACCACGCAGGTGCTATGCTCCAAACCTTCTTTGCGGATCGGATCGCTGAATGAAGTATCCCCTCTGGAGATAAGGATCGTGTAAGTCACGCGGTCTCCATCCGGATCTCTCGTATCATCCCAGTCGAGTAATATGACTTCGTAAGGTAATTCAGAGCCGTCTCCTGGAAGGACCAATGAAAACGGTTCAGGAGGAGAATTGCCGGCTAGTGCTTTATACACCCTTGTCTCCATCAGGGGCGATATGTTTCCCGTGATGTCGTCTTTCGCGAAATAGAACACCTGATAGGTCCCAGGCTCAGAAAAGCCGCCGACCCCTATCCACTCATAGCGCTCTTCAAGGTCGCTGTACGTTATGGTGGGCGTTTTTGTGAGCTCCATCGCTACCTGCCCCGTCCCGCCAGGATCAACAGGGCTATAACCAGGGGGTTTCACTTCAACCCATACGGTTCTAACTCTACTTTTATCGTCCACTCGCGCCCAGAGACCGTCGGTTGAGTTTTCTCCTTCACCCAGAAAGACCGCGTTGGCGACCTTTGTTACCATGACATCTCCCGGAGCATTGCCTGTGATGCTGCTTACACCGATGAAGAGTTCCTCACAGCAAACACCTTCTTCCGGAGGTCTACATTTGCCATCTCCGTCAGGGTCGGATAGGTCATGGCTGCCCACGCCATCCCCATTGTCATCCAGAAGAGGATGCTGCAAGGAATTGTCATAATATGGAGCATTGACTCCGCTTGAATTTGAAGCGGCTGTGAAAGCTTCTGTCAGCGAGACGGCTTCCTGAAAGGCCGTCTTTATTGATTTACCGAAGGAGACGCTCTTGAAGAATTCTGAAATGAAATACTCTCCGTTACGAATATTGTCTTCATCCAGGGGTCCTTTGTAGGAAGATTCCCCCGGCGCAGCGCTGGTGATGATGACTCTGTAAGCAGCGGAAATATCATCGATAAACGATCCAGATCGGCAAAACCCGAGTATAACAACGATCTCCTGATTCGTAGCGTCACCTATCAGGCTGGACTGAAGCGTACCCAGCCAGCCGGCGAGTTCTGACGATGTGATTTCATCAGGATCTATCCGGAAGACATCGTCAAACCCATGATTTACCATCACAATGTAGAGATTGGCGGGCCTGGTGTTCATCTTGTCTCTTGCCCACTGGGTTATCGCTGTCTGGACGGCACTCTTTGAGGGGGTCCCATCATATCCGGGTAAAGAGGGGTCATAAGCAAAATATTTGACGTCGTCATCCAGCAGCCCTCGAGACTTCAAAATATCGTACACAGAAGTGGTCGTTTTGATGTGCGAGTCCATTCCCTCTTCGCTTGCGATCTTTCCCTGAACAAGAATCGCATACCCGGCTGTTTCAACAACCCTCACATTCAGAGGATCTGAATCATCCGGCAGGTACGCATCGTTTCCTGCAAAGGAAGCCTGGAGGGTCCATTTACCCAGTGCATTAAGGCCGTCGTAGTTCTGGAGCAGGAACTGCCCGTATTTGTTTGTCAAAAGAACCGGTGAAGGTTCTACAGGTTGACTATCGGGGGCTATAATAGACAGAGTGACAGAAGTGCCTGCCGGGACCTCACCACAGTCGGGCTGGGGCGTGAACTTGCCGCTGATTGACACCGGATCCCCGAGTTTGATGGCCCGGGAGGTAACATCGAGAGTCACACGGCTCTCGGCTTTGGAGACTTCCAGTGACGTAGTTTCACTGCTTGTGCCTATTAGCCCAGCATCTCCATTCCAACTGGTGTTTACGATCCATGTCCCGCTTTGATTGATATCCCCACATGCCAGTTCATAGCTGAATTCACCCTGGGAGTTAGCGATGACCGTCCGATGAATCACTGGTCCCGCAGGTGGTGTCAGCACCACATCCACAAAAGCCCCCGCAAGTGTGGGATTGGGACTGATCTGACCGGTCACCTTGAGAGGTCCTCCAAGAACAATGCTCTCATCTGAGATCAGAGAACCTATGGTTGAAGGGTTTACCTGGCCCACATATTTGAAGCCGGCAAAGATGGAGTGGTTCGAGTACACATCCTGAAAGGTGTATAGGCTTGTTCCCCCTACATAAAGACCGTCAACAAATACAACATCGATCTCAAAACCACCCGTTGGAGTAATGCTGAAGCTCTGATTGGAACCCTGCTGCACGGTAACGCCGCCTGATGGTGTGATGCTCCCCCCGCTGCCCGCAGTTGCGGTGATGAGGTAGTTGTCAGCGTTGGGGGAAAAGGTCGCGTAGATTGAATGGCTTCCCGAAATATCCTGGAACGTGTATTCAGTCACTGCCCCTACACCGACACTATCGACAACCACATTTACGACATGAAAGCCTTGGCTCGCTGTGATGGTGAAACTCTGGTCTAAGCCGAAATTAACCTGGATGTTACCGGAGGGTGCGATCGTTCCGCCAGCACCAGCAGCGGCAGTAACGGTATATGTTTCTACTTCCCCGGTAAAAAACTCATCGGCGCCGATGTCGAGGAGATCTCCCTGGGGGCGAAGCTCGTTTTCAAAGTCTACAGCGGCAGTGGTGAAAGTGCCAGCATCGATGTTGTTCGATCCCGACGCCAGGTGATAGTCGTCAATGCTGTAATCCGCTCCCGGTAGACCAAGTCCCGCACCTTCAAGATTGCCACGTACCATCACCTGGGTCGCCGTGTTCCCGACTACCGGGTAATGCCGACGGCTGCCGGGGGTGCTGGAAAGGTTCAACAAGGCCCCTCTCCACTGATCCACTGTCCAGTTCCTGTCCAAATCGGTGAATATGGTGTAGTTGTTCGCAGGGTCATAAACAGGCTCCTGGTCCAGGACACCGGTCTCAGCATCCTCGCCCACGATGCCGGGAGCCCAATCATGGTTATTGCTGCAGCCCGGAAGAATCAGGTCAATGAAGAACGCGTCATTTCCCAGACCCTGGTTGTTCCGGTTGACAATGTCCGTCAGGTTGTGGAAATCATTGTAGCTGATGGTAGGGTCTATTTCTCCTTCCAGCCAAATCGCCGTGCCCAGGTTGGCAAAAAGGTTGTTCTTGACAAGCGATCCGAAGGCTTGGGTCATCAAGTTAACACAGGATTGGCCGGTAGCCCCGCCGTAAAAGGTATTATTTATCAGGGTTACGTTTTGACTGGTCCGGAGTGCGGCGCCTCCAAGCATATTTGTTCCGTTGATCACGTTATATAGGAAAAGGTTATTGGCTACTATTGCATCGCCGGCATCGCCGCCGCTGCTAGCAAGGCAAAAACCGCTGCCAAGTTTCGTCGAATTCCAACTGAAAATATTCCTTTCAATTTTCCCAACAAATATGGCCTGAACATGAAAGCCACCACCGCTTCCTCTGTCTGAGGTGGAGACTGAATTTCCCGTGAATACATTCTCCGTTATGTCACCGGTGTAAGATCCGTATATCCAAAAACCAACACCACCAGAACTCACGGTCGAATTGGCCGAAAACACATTTCTTGTGATATTACCCATGAAGGTTCCACCAACACCAAAGCCAGCGCAAAGACTACCTGCCGAGTTTTTCGAAAAAGTATTGTTTCTTATGTTGCCTGTAAAAGACCCACCGACATAAAAACCGCCACCTCTTTCATCCGCGGCATTTCCACAAAACCTATTCTCCGCTATGGTTCCTGTGAACGACCCGTTGACGAAAATACCTCCGCCATATTGGCCAGAAGACGCAGCTGAATTGCCGGTAAAACTATTACCAGAAAAGAGGAACACCCTTTCCGCGGATTGGGAGAGCCAAATCCCACCACCCCTGGAAGCCGAGTTATTCTTAAATACACAGTCGTGGACCGTTCCCGAGGTATTGATCAGTTCGACTGCGCCACCATTGCCGGTCCCGCCTGTTCGTTTCATATCCTTCAGGGTCAGGTTCTTTATGGTAAGTCCGGAAACATTCTGTCCGCGAAGGATAGCAGCGCTACTGTTGGGATTGAACGCGCCGCTGATGATGCACTGCTCTGCGCCGTCGTCACCCTGAATCGTAATCCCAACCCGTAGTTCTATAGGAAAGATCTCTCGTTCATTGGCAGGTTTTGCAGGGTTGGCATCGTAGGTGCCTGCCTTGATGTGCACCACCCACGGGTCAGGCAATTCCCGACTGGCCATAGTCAGCACCGCATACGTGATCGATTTGAACGGATAAGCCTCCGTACCGGCCAGATTTGGGTCGTTGACTCCATTTTCCTGGTCTACATAAACATGGGAGGATTGGCTGGTTGAGGTGATAGCAAAATCGGCATGGATCGTATGGCCAGCGGTCGTGACATCGTTAAAGGTGTATGCGGTCACCGCTCCAATGGAAACGCCGTCTACCTGCACATCCGCCACATGGTACCCTGAATCAGGCGTTATAGTGTAGGTCTGGTCCGAGCCAAAGTTCACTGCCGACGTCCCCAAAGGCAAAATTCTGCCGTTAGGCCCTGCTGCGGGCGTAATGGTTGGGTAGGGCGGTGTTTCCCCTGTGAAGAACTCATCGGCGCCGATGTCAAGGAGATCTCCCTGGGGGCGAAGATCGTTTTCAAAGTCTACAGCAGCAGTCGTCATTGTGCCGGTGTCAATGTTCTCCGAGCCCGACGCCAGATGATAGTCGTCAATGCTGTAACCCGCTCCCGGTAGACCAAGTCCCGCACCTTCAAGATTGCCACGTACCATCACCTGGGTCGCCGTGTTCCCGACCACCGGGTAATGCCGCCGGCTGCCGGGGGCGCTGGAAAGGTTCAACATGGCCCCTCTCCACCGATCCCCTGTCCAGCTCTTGTCCGAATCGGTGAAGATGGTGTAATTGTTCACAGGGTCATAAACAGGCTCCTGGTCCAGGACACCGGTCTCAGCGTCCTCTCCTACAATGCCGGGGGCCCAATCATGGTTATTGCTGCAGCCCGGAAGAATCAGATCAACAAAAAACGCATCATTTCCCAGACCCTGGTTGTTCCGGTTGACAATGTCCGTCAGGTTGTGGAAATCATTGTAGCTGATGGTAGGGTCTATTTCTCCTTCAAGCCAGATAGCCGTGCCCAGGTTGGCAAAAAGGTTGTTCTTGACAACCGATCCGGAGGCAGTGCTGGCTATGGTGATACAAGATTCACCGGCTGCCCCGCCATAGAAGGTATTATTAATCACCGTGGCGTTTTTGTTCGTCCAGAACCCGGCGCCTCTGAGTTTATCTGATCTGCTGATGGCATTGTAGAGGAAAAGATTGTTCACGATGATTGCACCGCCCGGTTCACCGCCGGCACCCCCTAGAGAGAAACCGCCGCCACCGCCAGTCGAATTCCTGCTGAAAACGTTCCTCTCGATTTTTCCCCTAAGGTTGTCAACATAAAAGCCACCACCGCCACCCTTGCTCTCAGCGGTGGCTGTTGAATTTGCTGTGAATGTATTATCCGTTATATGACCTGTAAAGAGCCCGTAGATACAAAAGCCAACACCTCCGGCAACCGTTGTTGAATTCGCCGAGAACGCATTGCCAGTTATAGTCCCGGTAAAGGACTCTCTAACATAAAAACCAGCGCCAGTACTGCCTGATGAATTCGCCGAGAACGTATTGTCTGTTATGTTACCCTTAAAAGACCCGATAACATAGAAACCACCACCTCTGTAGCTCGCTGAATTCCCCGAGAATGTATTGCCAGCTATATTACCCACAAAAGATCCGCTGACATGAATACCACCGCCATCCTGCGAGACTGTTGAATTCGCCGAGAACGTATTGCCAGTAATATCTCCCGTAAAGGAACCGCTAACATAAAAAGCACCGCCCCCTTGGCTCGCTGAATTGGCGGAGAATGTGTTGCCCGAAAGCCTGAACATGATTTGCGCAGGTTCAGAGAGCCAAATCCCACCACCCTTGGAAGCGGAGTTAGTGCTAAATACACAGCCCTGAACTGTTCCTGAGCTGTTGATAAGTTCGACCGCTCCACCATTTCCGGTCCCGCCGGTTCGTGTCATATTTTTGAGGGTCACAGCCTTTATGGTAAGTCCGGAAAGATTCTGTCCGCGAAGGATCGCAGCGCCGCTGTTCGGATTGAACGCGCCGCTGACGATGCACTGCTCTGCCCCGTCGTCACCCTGGATCGTGATGCCGTTACGTAGCTCTATGGGAAAGATCTCGCGTTCACTGGCGGGTTTTACTGGGTTGGCATCGTAGGTGCCGGCCTTGATGTGCACCACCCACGGATCAGGCAAGCCCCGGCTGGCCGTGGTCAGCATCGCATACGTGATCGACTTGAAGGGATAAGCCTCCGTCCCGGCCGTTCCGGAACTATTGATCCCGGACACCTGATCCACGAAGATATGCTCGGCAGCGTGCGCCTGATTAGGCAGGGTTACAAAACACAAGGTCACATAGAATAGGACCAATGCTGGCTTGCGCAAGAAATCCATTTTGCCCCCCACGATTAAGGTGCATAAACCCAGAACTTTGAAGACAGAGTCTTCGTTTCTTTCCCCTGAATGCCTAGACGGAAGCGCATTCCCTTTGACTCCGAATGATTCGATTTGCCGCATGAAGAGACCCTTGTGTTTCTCATCACCTCGTAATTCCTGTGATCCTCATCAAGGATCGAATCACCGGAAATGCAGTTCCATCCACCTAAACAGACCCCTGAAATGACGTTTTCTTACATTTCAAGGCATAGGTTTTCTTCTAGACCAAGAAAGTGAAAGTGCATCTGCTGTGAATTCAACGAAGTCACCTTCGGCAGCTCCGCTGTCTTTATGGAAGGGGATCTTGAGGTAGCGCTGGAAAAAGTGAGGTGCCGGATTAGCTGGCGCCATTAAGACCCGAAGCTTTCCGTCCCGATCTTTCAATGGGTATGGCTTTATCACATGCCGATTCGCCTCCCTTCAGGACGGGGCCTTAGGGAGGCAACGGTGGGGCATTTTGAGATAAGCCCACATCGTTACTACCTTTCATTTCGGAGAAGAGCTGTAGTACATTTGGTGCCCCTTTTGGGTAGAGGTTACAGGGAAGGGAAAGCGGTGTTTCAATATGAAAGCCTGGCCACGAGCCACTGGCCGCCCGTGCGCGCAAAGTCGAACTTCACGGGCATTGACTGTCCGCGGACAGTAAGAGAAGCCGTGGCTACGGCCTTTTCGCCGGTTACTTTTATCTCGGGCATGCCCAGCGTCGTCGCGGGGTAAGCTTTCATCCTTTCGGGGATAATGTCCGCGTATTCTTTCTTGGAAGCGACGGTTTTTTCCCTGCCGTACATGATTTGCGCATCCTCGCTGATGACGCTCAGGACGCCGGCCGCATCGCCCTTATTCCATGAGGTTTCCCAGCAGACCAGTGCGCCCTTGATAGCCTCCTCATCCAGGGATTTTGGTTGGTAGTCCTTGACGGAACTGGCACATCCCAATGCAGCCAGAAGAAAAGGAACAAGCAGAACGCCAACGATTCTTCCTTTCATGGCGGTACCTCCTTTTTGACTGAAAAGTTGAGTTTTGGATGTGATGGGGTTAGCTTGCTTTTGCGCCGGTCAATCCGAGAAATGGCACTGGACACGGCCTTTGCTAAGGTGCTGGGGCTCCTAACAGAAGCACGGGTTCTGTCAGGAGAGAGGCGGAATGTATTTGAGATGGATCTCCATGATTCTAACCCTCAAAAGATTTAAAGGGTGTCGAGGTTGCCAAACTTTCTCCGTGGCAGCAGAGGAGGAAGTGCTCGCGCTGAACCGAAAGAGAGCGATCAAGGACAGGGAAGCATCGTACTGCGAATGGAGGATGAATTTCTGAATCAAAAGAAACCTGACGATTTTTATCGCTTTAGCAGAGGGAAGTCAATCTATTTTGGGTAGATTTTTGGGAGAGGAATTCCTTTGGTAACACGAGCGATTACAGGCCCAAGTTTATCGGATCGGCGGCCAGTCGGCGACTTGTGACTTCCCAAAAAGCAAAGCCCCACCTCTCTTCAGAGAAATGGAGTCTCCTGAGTGCCTGTTCCATGATCACCGTCTTGTGAAAGGGTTCACTCTGGACTCAATCTAGGTGAGGATACCTAAGGGCACGAAAAATGGCAACAAAATAAGGAAGAGCCAGTTGCACCGCTCCCAGGATATAAGAATGGGTCCAGCTAAGAAACGGATGAAACCGGGACGATAGGGAACATATCCACAGAATGAACCGGCTTGCCTGCAATCCCTACGGAGGGAGAGCAGGGGAGGGGATGGTAGCGCTATGGCGCCATGTCTGCACCATGTGGTCGGGCGCCAGGATAAAGCTTTGAGTCTCCAGGCCTAATGTCCCAAAGAGAGCTGTTTTCAACATCTACATCATCTTTTTCGACCCGGAAAAGAGCATTATAGTCCTTCTTGAAGGGGTAAAATTGATGACACTCCGAACCATATCAGATCGTTCGCGTGGATCGACCCCTCTCGTTCTCACCCCGGACCCTCTTCATTAACAACGCCTGAATTTCAGGGCCTCAAAGATAAGAGAAGGGGTGGGAGGCCCGTCCCTTCCAAGGAACGCTCAAAACTCTTCCAAAATGCCAAATTTCATATTAGAATGAATTTCATAGTTTGGTTGAGGGGCGACGCCCAGCTTCTGGGCTGAAGCTTCCCTGGGGTATCTTATTAATGGTCGCATAATAGTACTGACATAGATTGTCTCCCCATTTTTGTAGGAGCCCCGCCCCAGGGCGGGACGACAGGATCGCGACCGGGAGATCGCTCCTACAGGCAGGTGACATGTGGCCAAAATTGAAGCGTCAATACTATTTCGAGACGGTTAATATGTTATCCTCGTAAGTGGTTCCGCATCTCATGCGAAGCAATACAATCATTGTTGTATGGGCAGAGGCATAAAAGGGCAAGCCAAATGAGTCCACCGATGACGGCCGACATGCTGTGGGAGGTGACAACCCCTCTCGGTTTTCGCGTGAGAGTGACGTTGTCTTATTGGGATTTGATTGTCACCATCAAGCACCCGGTCATGGCCGGGCGAAAGGCAGATGTTCAGGCGGCCCTTGCATCACCCGACGAGATAAGGCAAAGCAAGCGCGATTCAGGGGTTTTCCTTTTCTACAAGCAGATAGGGCCGCGCCGCTGGATTTGCGCCGTGGCAAGGCGTCTCAACAGCGACGGATTCCTCATTACAAGCTATCCGACTGATGTCATAAAGGAAGGTGAGCGCATATGGCCGAAGTAAAAGTACTGTACGACGAAATTGGAAACACGCTGACCGTATGGTTTGGCAATCCCGCCGACGAGTACGTTTGCGAGGAGACAGGGGAGGAGGTCGTGCTCATGAAAGACAAGGATGGCCAAGTCATAGGGTTTGAGAAACTAAACTATGTCGCCGACCGCTCAGTCGGATTTCAGGTCGGATTCCAAACCGCTCGGGCAGAGATGACCGCAGAACATGAGCGTACACCTGACGCTTAAAGGTTGCGCTCCCGGTTAACGACATACGGATATTGCCAGCGCTTCTGTTGGTCTTTGTCACGGTCGGACCCAATGCCTTTGTCTCCCCCAGCGCAAAACCGGCCGCGCTTTAAGAATTCACCATCCCATGAAAGGAGATTGCAGGAACAATTACCTCAACAGGGTCGCCAATAGAAGTTCTTGATTGGCTATCCCCAAGATTGCGAGCGTAACTCCTTCCAAGGTCGATATCTTCTTTTTCGACCCCGAAAAGAGGATTATAGGCCTTCTTAAGGGGGCCAGATTGAGAACACTCTAATCGATATCAGCACGTTCGCGTGGCCCGACTTCTCTCGACTCCATTGATTCCTCAGTCGGTTGAATTTTTTGGAACTCAAGGCGTTAGCAAGGAAAATCCTGCTCATGCCACAGATCGTTCTCTGTGATTTTGTTCTACCATGGTTGACAATTTATACCAATAGAGCGACTCTTCCACTCTGGAGGTGGTACAAAATATGGGGCTGAATCCTAAGAATCAGGAGGTGGAACGATTAGCTGCAGAGGTGGCGGCACTGGTCGGCGAAACGAAAACAGAGGCGATCAGACGTGCGCTCGAAGAACGGAAACAACGTCTCAGTTTCCAAGGAACAAACAGGGATCGGAAGGCGAAACTGAAGAGCCTGCTCGAAACCGAAATCTGGCCCTTGATCCCTGAGACCATGCTGGGAAAAAGGCTGACTCGTAAGGAGCATGATCGCATCCTGGGCTATGGGAAGGAGGGCGTATGATTGTCGATACCTCGGCGCTTCTTGCCATGGTGTTCAAAGAACCGGGACAGGAAGAATTGATCCAAAAATCTCAGTGGCTGAATACCTCGGGGTTGTCACCCCAACTCTTGCTGAGACAAGTATCGTTTTGGGTGCGCGGTTGAATTTCGGAGATTGCCTGAGTTACGCGACGGCGAAACTCGCGGGCCAGCCGCTGCTCTATGTCGGGGAGGATTTTACTAAGACGGACTTAGCTAGGGCTTGAAGGGGTATTTCTATTGTTGCCCGGTGGGGCCTGGTCGGATCGGCTAGAGCCGGGGCTCAAAGCTTTGAAGACCATTTTTCATGCGCAAAACATCTTGTTAGAGCAGGATAATATGCCTTCGTTATTGACCCACCAGAGGGACGCAAGAAAAAAAATAATCTATGACCCAGAGGTCGATGTCCTCCGCATCATATTCAGCAATGCACCAACTGAACAAAGCGATGAAGAAAAGACGGGCATAATCCTTCCCAGACTTTCTTGGGCACGATCCCAGGCACAGACCCGGATGATAATGCGTGGCAATTGGGCGCAAAGGGGAGCAATAGGTGGACAAACTGATAGAGCATCTTCCAAATATCATTGCTGCAGCAGCGCAAAGCTATCTCGGCATCCTGGCATTGCTGTCTGTTGCCCTTTCTGTTCTGGCATATTTTTTCTTTGCCGGTGCCTCAGAGAAGGTCAAGGTCGGCATCTTTGTGCTGCTTTTTCTGGGGGTCGTCGGCTTTGGCGCAGCCATGTTTCGAGCCGCAGAAAAAGAGCCCCCGGCGGCACAGCCACAGCCGTCACCTGATACATCACCGCAACCGGCCCCTGATCCGGTCGCTGCGCTCTCCAAGGAGGCGAAGCTCCTTCTCAAAGAAGCTGCCTCGGACCCGGCCGGCATGGTCCTGTTTGAGCATTTCGGCGGCGGCGTCGCGCTCCAAACCAATGACAAGAATCTCATAACGGATCAGAGTCGCCGCGCTGTTGCGGTGTGGGAATCAGCGCTGCAGGAGTTGCTTGATCGTGGCCTGCTGATTCAGCGAGACCAGAAAGGGGAGGTCTTCGAGGTCACGAAGAAAGGGTTCGACGTTGGAGAGCGTCTGCCCTCCTAGTCTTAACCTTAATGTTGCATAAAACCGGGGCATGTTTCCCGGGAAGTACCATGGATAAAGGCTCACTATGCCATGGCCTTCGTTTTCTGGTTTAGACCCTATGTGCTTTCCTGTCATGCCCGCGTAGGCGGGCATCCAGCCTTCAGAGAAAGGCCTGGATTCCCGCCTTCGCGGGAATGACGGGTGTCGGGCTGTGAAGTTTTATGCAACGACAGGGTTTACCTGTGAACCCCATCGTCTATTTCAGCGGATGGATTTGACTCACTTTTGGTTTCTCGGGATCATTCGGTTCCATTTCCCGATGATTGAGAATCCAGAAGGCTGTGCGCTCGGCGATAGCGCCTATGGTCATGGATGGGTTGACGGAAAGGGCGGTGGGGATCACCGAACCATCAGCTACATACAGGCCCGGATAGTTCCACACCTCACCACAGTGATTGACAACGCCGGCCTCGACGCTATCGCCCAAAATGCAACCGCCCAGGGGATGGGCGGTAAGCAGCTTCCGGATCGGCCATCGCCAAAGAATACTGGTGACATACCTCCCTCCCAGGCCCCTGCTCAGTTCCTCCATGGCCTGCTCTATCTCCTGGAAGAGCCGCCGGCTTGCACGATGACTCCATTCAACATCGATGGCTCCTTCGCGAAGCTGTAATCGGCCGTCTGCTGCGTCCGCGCCCATCCCGAGGTAGGGAAGGAACCTTACTGTACGGCCCCCCGCAAGCGTCCGTTCTATGCCGTCGCTGACGCGGCTGGATCTTCCTCCGATCCCCAGGCTTCGCAGGAGGTAGGTCTTCAGAAACGAGACGCCCTGACGAAGGCGGTTTTTCGAGGGCATGGCGCCTTCAAGGAACCAAAACATGGGATCGGGAAATCCGAGATCTTCCACGGTGATTCTGTTTCGGGTGGTGGAGAAGTCGGCAAAGGCCGTGATGCTGGGACCGTACCCGGGATCCACGATGCATTTCGTGTCCAGCGTACCTGCCAGGATGAAATCGCCGTTCCCTGAGAAATGCGTTCCTAGAGCCGGGCTCAATGCGGGCAGGGTCTTATGAACATCCCTGCACCGGAGAAGCAGTTCCGTTGAACCCAGTGAGCCGGCTGAAACAATGACCTGCCTTGCGACAACGGACCCCGGCGTTGCAAGTCCGAGCTGGGACTCCTGGAAGTGGTGGAAATGGACTCTGTACCCGCCGTCACGTTCCGGCGCGATCTTTTCGACCTGATGGAGGGGAAAAACATGGGAGCCGTGCTTTTCCGCCAGGGGAATATAATTCAGGTCCAGCGTATTTTTGGCATGCACGTGACAGCCGAGCATGCAATTCCCGCAGTATACGCAGGCGCTTTGCGGAACGCCTCCGTGGGGATTGATCCGATCCGGTCCCGTGTAGACAGCGATGTCCACGAGCTTCGGAACCTTGCCCGCGCCCCGGGCGCCGACATGGAAGGCTTCCGTTCGATCCGGTAGTTTGCGTCCCGCAGGCGGGACAAAGGGAGCGGCCTCCAGCATGTCCCGAACAAGGTCGAAGTAAGGCGAAAGAGTATCGGAGGTTACATTCTTGGTCCAACCCTTCTGTTCGAAGATGTCCCGTGGAGGACGGAACTGGACATTGAAGTAGTGCAGGGAGCCGCCACCGACACCGCAGCCCTGTATCACGTCGATCCCCTTGAAGGTCCGGTATTCGAGGAACCCATAACTCCTCTTCGGGTCCCAGAATGCCTTCGCAGCCTGCCCGGTGGTTCGGGGAAACTCCTCTTTTCTCCACCTGCGGCCTCTCTCCAGGATACACACCGAACGGCCGGCCTGGGAAAGACGGCACGCCGTAATCGCTCCGCCGAAGCCGGAGCCCACAACCACCACGTCATAGGCATCTTCCACAGTGCTCCCTCGCCTAAACATTGTCCAGGTCGAAACCCATGCGTAACCTCAGAGCGTGCCACTCCTCGTCCATTAGGAGGAAGTATCCGAAGAGCCTATATTTGTATGCCTCCGGGGCCGTTTCCGGACTCCAGGGGAGGAGCAGCTCCGTAGCGTAGATCAGTTTGCCTAAGTAGAGACCCTCTGCGATCTGCACGATCTCGTCGATGCAGAAGTTGTCAGGCGGCAGAGTTCGCAACGCCTTCCAGCGGTAATTGAACTGGAAGACGGGCTTTCCCTTGTTCTCCGGCACAATGCTCTTCGCGGCCTTGCCGATGAAAAAGAAGCAAAGGGCGTGGTAGTCGTAGGTCAGTCGCTCTTCCTCGGTCGCTTCTTCCACCCATGCACCCGCAACATCCATGACTTTCCGGATGATCCGTTGCGGGAAGGTCCTGAAGGCGACGGTGTTGGCACCGAAAAAGGTCGGGACTTCCATGGTCTCGTGTCCATCCGTCAGCTCGGACAGACGTCCCGGATCGATGGGATCGAAGCGCTTTCCGGTCCATGGGGTGAAAAACCGCGCCGCCCCCCACACCATGTTCAGCGTGTTCACGTTGAAGGCTGCGAGCACTCCCTGGCTTTGGAACGTGACGCGGGCTCCGCGGTAGAAGCCGTTCATCGTTGTCGGTCCGATCCCTGCGTTGAAAAGGGTATGCAGCTTCCCGAATACGGGGGAGCGGGTGTCCGGATCCTCACCGAGGGCATCGGAATACGATTTGAGCAGGCCCATAATGTTCTCGGACACGGACAGATCTTCGCGTATTTCGGCCATTCGCGGGGGATCCACGTCTCCGGTCGGCGGGTCCGCGAGGGTCAGCGTCGTAAATTTTTCCGGTCCGCTGCCGATCGAGATGGCTCCCTGATGGGGTTGAACGGGTATCCCTGCCGGCACGACCGGCCCTGGGATGTCCAGGTGTGGAAAGAGGCGTTTCGCTTCCCCATTCCAGTCCTCACGTAAAAGAATGAAGTATCCGAAATGCTGGTACCGGTAGACCTCCTTCTCTGCCATGGGATCGTAGGGTTCCAGGAGACGGTCGGTAGCAAACAAGACCTGCCCCAGGAACATGCCGTCGGCGATTTCCACCACTTCGTCGATGAGAAGAGTGAGGGGCGGATAATTTTGCAGTGCCTGGAATCGGTAGTTCAGGCGGAAGACGTCTCTCGGCGTCCGATCATCGATGGAGAAAGCGCGGTAGGCGGCAAAATGGCCCCCGTTTCGTTCGTGGCCGTACTTCTGCTTTTCTGTCTCCGGGGCCTCCTTCAGGTGCCACATGAACGTGAGGATCGTATTAAGAGCCACGTTGACGGGGGCCTGACGGATGATGTTGAAATGATTGATGCCCCGGCATGCCGTTACACCGTCCGGGATGGCGGCGCCGGCGACCTGCCTTTGATCAACAGGGTCCATGGGAGCGAAGCTCTTTCCGACCCAGGGGGCGACCCCTGCGATAGCGCCCCCCCAGAGAAGGCCGATGAGGTTTCCGTATTCTGCAGCCGTGCCACGGAGGTTGCCGGTGCGCAATCCAATGGCAACCCCGTAGTAGTGACCCGCCATGCGGTCCGGGGTCGAACCGAGCAGAAAGAGCCTGTGTAGCTTGCGGAAAGGGAGGGCCTCATTGTCCAGTTCCCCTTTCAGGCTCGCCATGTAGCTCTTCATCATTTCGAGAATCGAGGATTTGCCCGCCAGGTCGGACTTGATTTGCCTGACAAGGTCATCCTCGACGGCGACGTTTTGAAGGCAGGTCAGGGTCTTGAGCCTCTCCTCTGCCTCGCGGGATGTATCTTCTTTCATCGCTTCCGCACTCCTTTCCGCCTCTTTAACGCGGCATGACCTCGCTGTGATGGAACCCGAGGTGATACCCTCTCCACCCAAGGCGATAATGGGGGCTCTTTCGATACGCGTCCGTCCGGAAGGGTAGCAGCTTGCTGTAAAGTTGTTTGAACGTCTTCCGGTCGTATACCGTGAGCACATTGTAGCCACGGTTTCCCGTGACGAGGTAATTTCCCTGCGGAGACACCCGGGCGGCGTAGATGCCGTCCAGGATCCTCCAGCCGGCCACCTGCAGAGTCTGCAGGATGAAGTGCGTATTGACGAGCGTTGGGCGTCGGCTGAAGGCGCCGAGGACGTTATGTATCCTTTGCCGCCAGAGGAGCGCCCGCATCCACCATGCGGGGATGCAATAGAGCACCCGGCTTTTATCAAAGGTTTCAAGATTGATTTCCACCACCGTATGGCTTCCGCCGCAGGCGACATAAAGGTGGTTGTCGGCCGTCACCCCCACATCGGAATTCAGGTGCATTGGAAACTCTGCACCGCAACCCCAAACCCGCGTGATTTTCGCCGAGGCAAGGTCGACCTCAAAGATGTACTCGCGCGTATAGGCAGGGGCCCAGTCCACGTAGTCTTCCTGCTCCGTTGCAAACGAGTAGGTCAGGGCGTAGCCGACCGCCTTTTCCGGGTGCACACAGCAATGCCACACGGTGCCGGGAAGCTTGATCACCTTGGACCGTTTGAGAGGGTCCGGTTCTTCAAGATCAAAGACCGCGATCTGTCGCGCATCCGTGTTTTCGGGACCCAGGTCCCCGACGAGGATATAACGTCTCCCCGGGTCCCACCGGATCTCATGGGCGTTGAAGAGTCCGTGTGGGCCGAGTTGTTCGGGTTCCCTCAGTTTGTCCACGTGGAAGCGGTAGAGGTGATCCCCCACTGCCCCGATGAACCGCTCGCTGTCCGGATACCAGAGATGGTGCGTGTTGGAACGCAGTCGGTAGGGGCAGTCCTCGAAGTATTGGGTCGCCTGCTTCGCGATGATCTTCATGTTTCGGGGGTCCGAAATATCGAGCAGCACGATTTGCTGGCTGAAGTTTCCGAGCAGACAAAGCCTATGGTTGGGTGCAAGAGAGACGTTATGGGCAGCGCTGATACCCTCATAGTGCTGCAGATAGAAGTTCCGTTCCGGCCAATCGAATCGCAGGATCCCCGCACTGCCGATCAACCCGTCCAGGTGCGGACCGTCCAGTGCCATGAAGGTACTGAAGCGTTCGTTGTTCATAGGCCACCCCTATTTTTTGATATCAGGTTTCTTTTGTGTGGTTCAATGTATTTGAAATGTTGAGAGAGGTAAATAACGCGAACTATGTATTTTCTGCTCAAGAACACTGTATTAATGAAGGTTTTGAGCGTTCAAAATGCCCATAAAAAAGGGGTTTAAGCATGATGCTCAACCCCTTGATTTTCTACAATTTGGTGGAAGTGCATGGGAATCGAACCCACCCGACAGCTCTTCACCGTCGCACCGGATTTGAAGTCGAAAACCGAGAAAAACTGAAGACGCTTGCTGGACGCGCTTCTCCGGCGTTCCGCATTTGTCGCACTTTTTCGACCGGGTTTCCGATTCCAGGGGGTTCCTGGGGGAAAGAAAAAGGGCAATGTAACCAGGAGTGTAACCTGGAAAACGAACTGGATTTTTCGTCCAGGTGCCGTAGCAGAGAATTCAAATTAAGTGAGGAGCACTGGGTTAAGCCCGGGACTGAGGAAATCAGGGAGCTATTGCGAGACCTGAAAACCGTGTGCTTTTCAGCAACCCGTTAATTACTATTCTTTTTATAGGGATTTACTTTTTTTCTTAGGCAGTACAGTGGGTTGGGGAAAAGATTTTTCTTGACGTAAAATGAAAAGTATGAAAGTATGCTATACTAACGTTCGTCGGTATAAAGCTGGAAGGTTTCCCTTCCGGCTTTTTTTATGCCCGTTTTCGTTCTTTTCCGTGCCGCCGGTCCTTGACTCCGCGCGGCTTTTTTTTTGATGCAGTGCCATAAGAAAATCTCTTTCGGGGGAGGGTAGAAATGGATAAGTTGGAATTGAAGATTATCAGGGCAGCGATCGCTATGAAAGACCTCAAGAAGAAGGACCTTGCCTTTTCCTTCGGCCTGGCTCCAGCAACTCTGAGCGAATATCTCCACGGCTATAAATCAATGCCGCATGAGCTATATCATAGCTTGATCAAACAGCTTGAGCTTGGGGAAATCGTAAAACGAGCCAAATCCGAACAAGAAGGGCTTGACGCCCTGGCCTGAGAATTCTATCGGGCAGAAAAACAAATAAGTCGATTTACTTGAAACCCGCGCCGTTATTGGTTGCGGGTTTTTTATTTCCATCTCGAAAGGAAATCGAACGATGGGAATTGAAATTAGGGAATTTCGGAAATTCGAAAAGAACAGCCTGAAGGGGTTCGCAACCATCTATCTGACAGGCGCGGGGTTGCAGATCAAGGATTGCACCGTCCATGTCGCAAACGGCAAGAGATGGATCTCTCTTCCGGCGAAACCCTACCAGGCGGAGGACGGTTCAACGAAATATTCCTACATTGTGAGTTTTCCCGACAAGAAGATTTATCAGGCATTCCAGGACCAGGCATTCAAGGCCCTGGACGAATATATCAAGCACCATGTCCAGACGGCGCCGGAATTCCGAGAGGGGGCCATCCCATTTTGAAGACGCTCTTTGATAAGGCAGTCTTTCAGCTTTTCTGTAAACCCGGTGAAGTGATCGAAGTTCGCATTCCGAAGGTTTACGGCAAATCCCCTGCATGGGGTGACGAATACGCCAAGGGTACAGTGAGCGGCTATTTCGATGACCATGCCGCTTTCTGTAAGGCTGTGATGCAGGCTGACAAAGCTTTGCATGATGGAATTTACTTCACCCTACAGGTGATAGACCGGCGACTTATAGGCCGGGCATTCAACCGGCTGAAGCCTGCACAGCACACGACTTCGGACCTCAGCGTCATTGCTTACCGATGGTTGCCGGTGGATCTTGACCCCGTGCGCCCGTCGGGGGTCTCCTCCTCGGATGTTGAATTGTCTGAAGCCATGGCATTGAGAGAAGCGATCTCCCTGCATGTCACCAAGGAATTAGGATTGCCTCATCCGATTCAGGGTATGAGTGGGAACGGCGGGCACCTCCTCTTCCGGTTGCCCGATATTCCCGTGAGTGAGCAGACCATTCTTTTCGTGAAAAAGAACCTGGAGGCCATTGCCGGCCGATTCAACACGAACAAGGTTTCCATAGATACGACAGTCTTCAACCCTGCGCGAATCTGGAAGCTCTACGGCACCAAAAGCCGGAAGGGTGACGAGGTACCCGCTGGCCCGGGCCGGGAAGCGAGACCGCACAGGGTTTCTTACATCGACCGTATTGGAGTAGAGCATGTCTGAGCAGACACCGAATTACGAAACCTTCAATCAGAAATTCCAAGAATGGAAAGCGGACCAGGAGCAGGCTCCCCAGCAACCATCGCACCAAGGCGAAGCCAAGCTGGACGTAGGAAAGTACCTTTCTCACTACGGCATTGAATACAAGGTCAAGACGAACGGCGAATGGGTTAGGTATTGCCTTTCCAGGTGCGTCTTCGATTCTTCCCACAGCGGCGGGGAAGCATCCATAGGGCAGCATGCGACCGGGAAGCTGTCCTATCAGTGCTTCCACAACTCATGCAAAGGCCGGACCTGGGCAGAGGCCCGAAGGCTTATCAGTGGAGAGGATAAGCTGACCCAGTTCATGCCGGGAGATGGTTCGAGGCCAAAGCAGGAGAAACCCAAAGCGAGGTTGAGAAGTTTGAACGATTTGAAATCGAAGTTCTCAGGCGAGGTGTCCTATCTTTGGAAGCAGCATATCCCGAAAGGCATGCCTGTCATTATCAATGGCCGGGAAGGGGTAGGAAAGAGCAAGAACTGTCTCGCCATAGCAAGAGATATCCTTCTCGCCAATCCTGCCGGCTCAATCATTTGGGTATCATCCGAGGGCTTTGTAAGTGACACCATAACCAAGGCCTATGAAGTGGGGCTCCCGATGGATGGACGGTTTCACATTGCCGAAAAGCCGGATGGAACGTACCGCTTTGATTTCAGGTGGAAGGAAGAGCGGGATTTGTTGGCGGGGTTACTTGAGCAGGTGTCAGAGCGGATCCTCTGTGTCTTCATAGACTCCATCCGGGGCATGACCGGCGGCGATGACAATGACCCTAAGACAGGCTCAGTCATGCACAAGCTCAACGCCATTGTCTGTGACCGCTTCGGGGCCGCTCTTGTTTATCTGGACCATTGGAAAAAGGGCAAGGCTGGCACCCTCCTCGACAAGGCCGTGGGCACCACCGCAAAGACGGCGGCTGTCCGTCTGGTTCTGTCCATAGTGCCGACAAGCACCTATTCCCGGAAAATCAAAATGGCGAAGAGCAATATCTTGCCCTTTCTGCCAGACCTCAGATCCGTGGAAGTCGGCAAGAACATCGTCATCGAGCAGGAGGAGGAAGGGGAAGAGACCCTGGGCACCAAGGCCGAACATTGGCTTATCGGCCGTTTCATGGAAACCGACGAGGTGCCTGCCTCTGAGATCTACGAGGAGGGCAAGGCTCAAGGCTTTAAAGATGAGTTACTGAGGAAACTGAAGGCGAAGATCGGAATCGGCCACAAAAAGAACGGTGTGAAATCAATTTGGGTGTCCCCTTATAGAGAGTTGGCACAGTTGGCACAGTGGAATTTTACTGATTCTGAAATTCCAAAGGAATCAGATGGTTGCAAAGAAAAAACTACTGTGCCTAATTACTGTGCCTCAACTGTGCATCAAGGCACTGTGCCTAGTGTGCCTAGTGTGCAAACTGTGCCTGAAGAAATGAATAAGCACAGTAATAAGAACATAAGTAATCATACTACCTTAGATGCCTCTGATGAGAACTATCTTAAGAGCATCGACGCGGACATTGATGCACTGGACCTCGAAAACTTGCCCAAAGGAGGGTTTCAGCTATGAAGGAAATCCTACAGGCATTCCGGGAAGTGTTTCCAGGCTCCAGAGTGTACTTGGCAGGAAAAGAGCCAAATATACAGCCAACAGGCGTACGCCTGGGATGTAATTACGCTGGCCATTTACAGACCGTCACTTCGGAGGTCTGCTTGTGGCACATTGAAGAGGGAGATCCGATATGCCTGAACGAGTGCGAGAACCTGTGGGTACAGAGGAACCTCAACCATGCGCTAAATGCGGCCTTGAAACGACGGAAGGGCTCTACACCCCTAGCGGCATCGTCCCCTTCTGTGGATGGTGTTTCCAGAGGTTTATGGGGGTAGTCCGAGGGGACAGGGAATAGCATGACCCTCAGTCCCAAGTATGAGGCTGGCCTATACGGGCCGGAGTTTAAGGCATGAAGCACGAAAAAACGGTGCTTTATACAAGTCGTATTGTCAACAGAATGTCACCGGAAACCGAGTTACACTGGCTGAAATGAACAAGGAAACCGACAACTTGGAAAGAGACAACTGGATTCCTTATCCAGTTCGTCTCCTCTCCCTGGAGGGTGCCTGCAAATACCTTTCGTGTTCCGGGGACCTTCTTGAGGAGATTATCGCCATGGGCGATATTCCGGTAATCCGCCTTGGCCGGGAACCGAGAGGGAAAAGGGACAGGCGCAAACGGTGGGTTGATCGGTATGACTTGGATTCCTTTATTGAGGCCCGGAAGGAATTGCCCTTCCCTATATCGGGCAGTGAAATCAGAAGAAATGGAGGTAGATGAAGGCTGATGAAAGGCCACGGTGAAAAGTTAAGCCGAAAAAAAGAGCAGGCGATAAAAGCCCTTCTGGAAAACGACACCCATGCAGACGCGGCAAAGGCCACAGGAATCGCGGAGGTCACCCTATGGCGATGGCTCCAGGAACCAGGGTTCAAGGAGGCCTTTAGGAGCGCCAAGCTGCGTGTTCTGGAAGAGGCAATTACGAAGCTTCAAAAAGCATCCGGCAAGGCGATAAGCGCCCTTCTGTCCATTGTTTTGGATGAACAGGCGCCTGCATCTGCCAGGGTTTCTGGCGCAAAGATAATTTTGGAGACCGCAGTTAAAGCCGTTGAAATGGAAGACATTCAAGCAAGGTTGACTGCGTTGGAGAAAATCGCTCTTGAGAAGGGAGAAACCAGGTGGAGATAAACAGCAGGTTGTTGAAAGTGGAGGAGGAGCTCTTGTGGCTCAATGCCGAGCAATCTGGGGAGTGTTGAGATCACTTTGCCGGCTTCAAATCGATGGCGAAAGGTTGCAGATGATGAACAGAGAGATAAAGGCAAGACTAAAAAAAATCGAAGAGCGATTTGCACCACAAGGAGGGATAGTAGTTTTTAAGGGCTACAAGGACGAGGATTTCGAAAGACAGCGAGAGGAATCCCTTTCAAAGGGCGGTAACCCAAACAGCTTATTTATTTACCTCCATTGGCAGGGGGGCAGAGAGAGTGATGGGAAGTCTTGAAAACCAAATACAGAAGAGGCTTAGCCAACTTGAGAGTCGGATGAGCGGTTGCACTTCTGAGAAAGACGCGAAAGCGTATGTCCTACTCAGTATCAAACTAGGGCTTTGGGGTGGAGAAGTCGATGTAGATGAAATGACTGAGCAGTGTATTGAAGAAGGGCTGACGCTGTCAAATGTTCTTAAGAAAATAGACGGGATGACACGGGGCTTGCCAAGCGAAAGGGCAGGCCATTTTTCTGGACAATAAATAGGAGGACTAAGCAATGGCGTACACAGGCAATCCGTATGTTGAACGCATGATTTACTCACCCCAAGCGACGGCGGCCAGGGGGATCAGATCAACTGTACCCGTCAGGTTCTACCTTGGCAGGGTCGCTCCTCTGCAAACCGGGACTCCAACAGTCCACAGGGAAGAAGGGGAGACGGAGAAGCTCAAGCGAGTTGCCGATATGCTGTACGCTCCTCCCGATAAGTCTACGGTCGATTGGGGGGGGCCTCCGGGGGAAGCCATGGATATGTCGAACAATGCCGTGGCGAGCGGCCTCGTCAGTCCTGAAACTGCGAATACTGTTGAAAATGCCCTTGCGACTACTCTTGGATTTGAAAAGGGGGAACATGGGTATCAACCGACAGTAAAGGGGATTTTGGGTATTCCGGGTTTGATAACCAACCCTTTGAGCACTATTGCAAAAAAGGGAGCGTATGAAGTGGCAAAATGGGGAAACGAGAAACTTGGTAATCCACTTGGAAAGGCAAAGGATAATATTCTTGCGGCACTTGGGATTGGCGGCCCTTCCGGATCATCGGGCAACATCGGAAGCGGGACAAACCCTGCCACAGGCCATTACGGGGGCTATGAAGGGGCGATGTTTGGTCAAGCGCCTGTCTCCCCGCTTGCCGACATGGATTTAGGAGACTCAGGCGGCGGTGCAGATGGCGGCAATGCCTCTGGCAGCGGAGTAGCTGGCGGAGAAGGTTTAGGCCCCGGTGCTGTAGGCGCGGGCTATTAGGGATTGATAAACCCTATCGGTGTCAGGGTCAAGCGGAGCCCCCATTGCACCCTTTTGCCTTCCATGAGAGCAAATATCTCTCAGAAATGCCCTGCATTGTCAGAAAATGCTTACCGGCGTGTATGTTTAGAGGGTAACTCCCCTCAACCAATGGTTGGGTAAGTGCTAGCCCTTTTTTAGGCGGGAATATGGCCCTGGAAACCGAAATCACGAAAGCCATTCTGAAGGACCTCCGGGCGTCTTTTGCTTCAAGCACTGGGGTGGACCCATGGGGACGAAAGGAGTCTCCGATATTCTTGGGGTGTTACCGGGGGGCCGGTTTCTTGCCCTGGAGGTCAAGGCGGAGAAAGGGAAGCTCACTCCCGCACAGGCGGACTTCCTCCAGTCAGTGGCCGGCTGCGGCGGTTTGGCCTTCATGGCGCGGTCAGTTGAGGAGGCCCGGGAGAGGCTGGCAGAGGCAGGGGTGCTCTCCCCGCAAAGGCGGCTGTTCAAGGAGCCAAGGCCGATGGTTCTTTGAAATTTGAACCCGTGGTAGGCTAATTTACCACCCGAAGAAGCCGTAAGAGTGGTCAAGTGCGTTAACGATTGCCCCGAGATATCACGAAGTGACTAGAAAGGAGTCTCGACAACCCAAGACAGCCTCACACATAATTCCTAAATGGTTCGCTGTTGGCGACAAAAAATTGTGCGGCGAAAAACTAGTTGGATTACGCAATATTCATAACTAACTGATTTCCTAGCTTATTTATAAGACTTGCTTATTTTTACAATATTGATAAAATTAGAATCCGTCTTAGCTTCTTAGAAGGATTCCGCCATTGGAGGACGTTGGCTAGATGCTTAACTTTGACGATTTCCAGGAAATTTTTTCGATTCAAGTCACTCTCTTTATTACAGGCTTCAGTTTCACAACTTCACAAGTTCTCAAAGCGCTGATCGGGTTGGGGGGAGATCTACTTGATGGAGATCCTACCGTCCTGCCTTTACCCCCTGATGCGCCCAGCGAAATACCGAGAATTCTTTTCAAAGATAAGAAAGGGTCCATGAAGATAGAAATATCACCCGTGCGAGTAAATTTCTTTCGAAACAAGCTCAGTGAAGATGATTCGATAGTTGCCAACGAATTTATTCTTATGGCATCTGATTTCCTTAAGAAGTTCACTGGCAGCATTGGAGCAAAATGCGGCAGAATGGCAACTGTTCTTAAACGAGTTGCTTTCAAGGACAAGCCAGGAAGGGAAATTGCATCCCACTTCTGTAAGGAAGAATTTCTTGCGGCACCCTTTGACCGGCCAACTGGCTTTGAGTTGCATGCGCATAAGCAATATGAATTCCAGTCAATCCCGGTGAACAGTTGGGTTAGAATCAAGGCCGGCCAAGTGGGGACTACTTCAGGGCTTCCTCACTCTACGGTGTTCGCGGAACAAGATATCAATACCTTAGCCGAACTAATGGATAGTAGGGCATTCAGCGGACAAGAACAATCTCGGTTTTTCGAGGGTGTTTATGAAGAGCTTAACAGGATACTCAAATTGTATTTTCCTGATCAGCGCCACGAGGGCAGGAGTTAGATAATGGATTTTGTAGACCTCAATGACATTTGCGAAAATCGGGATCCTTGGACCTTCCCAAATGATTGGCGCTGGTGCGTCTCTGACCGCCATTTTCATTTGGAACAAATAAGCGCACAGAGTTACACAATTGCCAATTCTTCTGCACAACCCTTTAAGTTCATCGATAATTCGTCAATGGCAGCAGTATTTCTGATTGGGTCTCCAACTTCGTCATCCATTCAGGTTGTGTTGCCTGAACGTCCATGGAGTGTGGATTACTTTGACCAACAGGCAATCGCCTTTTCTGAAAAAATAAGCTCATACAATGAGCTTACCTCTGTGCGAGCTAGTTGGGACAGAGAGTTAGTGTTCACTCAAACTGAACCTAAACGATTTCAAGGGGTGTTTGAAAGAGTTGGACATTTCAGTAAGCTAAAAGCCAATTGGGACCATTATGGTGCCAAGCCAATTGATGACACCAGCGTAGATCAAGCTTTGAGTATTCTAAACCGGTTGCTGGGCTGGAAAGAAGAATCAAGAATGCCGGTCCCATTTGTTGCACCCCTGCCGACTGGTGGTATTCAATTCGAATGGGAGAAAGAAACGAGGTTCTTAGAGCTATCAATCGCCCCAGATAGTCGCACTCTAGGTTTTTTTGCAACGGATAGCATTGATGATGGAGACATATCAATCGAAGGTTTAATAAGATCTGAAGAGGAGTTAATCCAGCTACTTTCATGGTTTGTTAAGGGAACCATTGAAGATGTAGTGCATCTCCGTGTTGTCGGAGGCAGGTAGGAGTGAAGGTAGAATTGATCCTTGATGTAGATGATCTTCATAGGCGCGTACCAGAAATATATTTCAACGAGGAAACTGGGAAAATCTCCACAGCCGCCTTTCAAAATACAACAGGAACAGACGATATGTCCGTTGACTTAGGCAGGCTCACGACGCCTCAAAAGACAGCCTTAAATGATCCAAAATTCGGAGTGGCAAGTTTTAAAGCTGGCTTCGCGCGCAAGAATGACCAGAAAGTATTTCACGACCCAATCGCGGAAAACCTTGCTCATTCCAATGTCAGAGGAAAAAAAACTAGTAGCTTTAGAAAAAAACTGGTAGCTGAGTCCATCCTTATTTTGCGACCTACTGAGAAGTTCCTTTAATAGGGCATTCGGTACCTTATCTCATGAGACCAAAGGGAAAACTTTCTATAATACCCCGCCGGAGCCAGGAGTAAAAGAACCGGATTCCTAATGGTAGGATAAGAGTTCTTCTCATACAACTCTCCATTTACTCTGTTGGCATTTCCCTTGAAACATGATTTCAAAGAATCTCCTGAAGCGCATTCTAACGCCAGGATGCTCATGATGTACCTGGGCTAAGCCTGCCTTTGCAGCCTTCCATTCGTGGAGCCTGATGAGCTTCGGGGATCCGAACGGCGGGATAGCAGGCAGCCACAGGGCTCAATGTAGACGCCTGAAGACTGTTCGCTCATCCTGGAAAAGGGTTTACTGCAATACGGGCAAAGGCCGCATGCTATGTGGTTCTTATAGTACTGGATGAAGATCATAGTTTGCGTTTTTTTGTACAGGAACTAAAGTTCGTTCAGGATTTCTTTCTTCCTATTCTCGTATTCCTGTTCAGTTATCAGATCGGCATCTCTCAATTTTCTTAGTCCCTCCAGTCGAACAGATATAGATTTTTCCTGTTGATCTTCTTGAGCTGGTTCGATCCAGTTAGGGATTTCGCCCGGCTGAAGGCATTTGAACACAGACGTGAATCTTTCGTTGAATTTCTCAAGATAGTCTTTCTGCGGGGTGGTTAAGTCGCCTTTGTTCCTCCAATTCATTTTGGAAAGGGGGCCATCTCCGAGGTCTTCAAGATAAAGAAGAGTAACTTTGGTATCACCCCTGTTGCCATATACTGCCCCCACTGCCTTGGCTATACCAGGGGGAAGATAGAGTCCTTTCGTGTGAATAAACCGAGTCACGTAGCCACTCCCACCGGGAGCAAGGAATGAGGTACAATATTGAAAAGTTGTATCGCAGAGACTCAAGGCTCCTGTCTCCAGTTTGTTTTCGAAACCGAAAAAAATATCACTTATCCAATAACCTTCAATTTTATCAATCTGTATTGCCAAAATCTTTTCTATTCGAGGATTTGAGGGATTTCGATCCACGAAAACATAAGCGTCATGATCGACTCTGAGAGTGGTCCCCGGACTGGTGCTTTTCGCGCTACCCCGCTCCTTGATGTTTCCTAAGTATTTAAAAGAGGGAGCAATTGCCAGCCTGAGATTGGGATAAGTTGAAGTTAAAGTGTTGTCTGTGACATGCCTTTCAACGTTGAGTGTCGCACAACCACAGGTAACTGTCATGGCCAAAGCAAAGACGCACAAACTCTTGAAATTCATTTACTCAACCTCCTCTCCTCCTGGGATACTAATCACCCAATATTTGAGGCGTTACCTTCCACTCTGAAGCCGAAGAAAACTGTGCTGAACAGAATGACAAAGAACTTCACCGTGGGTATGGTCTGCGTTTAGAAATCGTAAGGTGGATTCTCTGGACTTGGTGTAGAAATTCCCCTAAAGACAGCAAAGGGCGATCCTCAGAGGAGTGAAGGACACGTCTTAAGCGGATACTCCATGACAGCACCCCGGCAAAGGGTTAACTGCGATTGGTGGCACCCTCAAAGGCTGAGGGTTATTTCTTGGGCTTGTTCCTTCGCAAGCCCGCAAGCCCAACCAGACCAGAAGCGAGCAGGAGCATAGTCGAGGGTTCGGGGATGGGAGCAATATCCTCTGAAGTCAAGCTGAAGTTATCAAAATATCCGACTTCATTACCAGACCATAAACCTGACATGCCAGTGCGGTAGGGAGTGCTTGTTTGATAGGTGAATATGAGAGTGTCGTAAACGTAAATGTCTAATTCTCCACTTGTGCTATCAGCATCGACCCTCAAATCGTACGGTCTAGAATCTATCCAAAATTTTTCATGAAAGTAACTTTTGGATACTCCATCTACCAATTCATGCACAATTATTTTCCCGTAGCCGGTATTAACCTTAATGTTGCATAAAACCGGGGCATGTTTCCCTGGAAGTACCATGGATAAAGGCTCACTATGCCATGGCCTTCGTTTTCCGGTTTAGACCATATGTGCTTTGCTGTCATGCCCGCGTAGGCGGGCATCCAGCCTTCAGAGAAATGCCTGGATTCCCGCCTTCGCGGGAATGACGGGTGTCGGGCTGTGAAGTTTTATGCAACGACAGGGTTAAGATTGATGGCTACCCAGCTCTGGTGGTTCTCTTGATGCCAAAGGACAACACCGGCATAACCAAAGTTCGTTACGTGGGTTTCAATTACTTGGCTTGAGAGTAACAGCTTGTCCACGAGTGCTCTATTGTTGTCACCAGTCCACCGCTGTACTAAAACTCCATCATCAACGCTCCAGGACCCCCCCGGGAATTGAGTTTGATCGGGATAATAAGGAAAGATCCATCCATCGGCATTCCCGTCATTAAAATCATCAGTAAAAGACCCTGCTTGGGTTCGGGTGATGGGGAAGCACAAGAACGCCAACAAGACAATGAACAGAACTGTTTTGATTTTCATGTCATTTAACCTCATTCACTTGAGTTAGAAAGGGCTATAGGTTTCGAAACCTCTTCCTCAACCCCACAAGCGCTACCAAGCCCGAAGCGAGAAGGAGCATGGTGGTTGGTTCGGGAACGGGCACTTGCCTCCCCTCAACGACAAAGCGTACCGGTTGCTCATCGAGGTTCCTGAAATAATCTCCAATATATCTGTTCATCGAAAAGAACCAAGGCAGTTCTTGTGTTGGACCGCTCACAGGCATCCAGCCATTTCCAGTTGCACCAAACAAACCAGAGCCAAAGACGATGGCATAAGTGCCCGGTTGCAAAAAAAAGTGAGTTCGGATTATGGTTTCATTGACCTGATAGGGGTAAGGGCCTTCATTGTTAAATGGCGCTTCAAATGAAGTCGCAAAAATAGCGTCACTTAAAGACGTATCCGAGGGAAAGAAGTCAGGGCCAAGTGTGGGAACTATAGCAACAAATATAGATCGGTCATTGTCTGGCCCATTGGACTTAACATGCCCACCCACGCCGGTGATAAAATACCTATCTGTGAGTGTGAATCTCGCTCCGAGAAATTGAGTATCAAGAATAGAAGTCCCACCATTTGTCGTGCCAAGGGGAGCAGTTTCCAAGATCCTTTCTGTTATTGGTAGAGCGTTGACCGCTGAAGCTGAAAGCGCCAATAAGACAAGGGTAATAAGCCCCGGTAGTCTTTTCATTTCTGCACCTCCCAATCTCTACCGTGATTAACGAGTGCAAAAGCTTTTCTTTAACCCCCCAAGCCCAACGAGACCAGAAGCGAGAAGTAGCATTGTGGATGGTTCGGGGATGGGTGCTGACAAGTCGTGACCACTTAAACCAATTCGATAATATTGATTAATCTCTTGTGCTGGCAACGCCCTATCAAATAGTGCAACTTCGTCAATTAACCCAAGAAAATGGTATCCTTCTTCGCCTGGTAAAAGTGACGCTCTCAAAGCTCCGATGTTTGCATAATTGAGAGTACTATTCCATCCAGTGAATGCCATTTGTTAATGATCCCCACATGGAGCCATTCGAAGATCGGGGTTATGGAGCCACCTGAAGATCGGGGTTTTAGAGCCAGTCGATGATCGGGGTTATGGAGCCACTTCATGATCGGTATTATGGAGC